>JACYYK010000102.1_pt4 | contig 10324 bp, 5 predicted proteins | sample 8236871 | NCBI WGS metagenome assembly JACYYK01 (sample SAMN14103087, study PRJNA606662) | landfill metagenome | isolation source: landfill solid waste inoculated with endophyte fungus Paravalsa indica | place: India:New Delhi, Okhla landfill site | collected 2017-11-05 | reverse complement strand
TGCGCCTGCTCGGCGCCGAGGTGGTCCCCGTGACGATCGGCGCGCGCACGCTCAAGGACGCGATCAACGAGGCGCTGCGCGACTGGGTCGCCAACGTGGAGACCACGCACTACCTGCTCGGCACGGTCACCGGGCCGCACCCGTTCCCGGAGATGGTGCGCGAGTTCCACCGCATCATCGGCGAGGAGGCGCGCGCCCAGATCCTCGAGCGCACGGGCCGCCTGCCCGACGCCGTCGCGGCGTGCGTGGGCGGCGGGTCGAACGCGCTCGGCATCTTCAACGCGTTCCTCGACGACGAGGGCGTGTCCCTGCACGGCTTCGAGGCCGGAGGAGAGGGCGTCGAGTCCGGCCGGCACGCGGCACGGTTCTCCGGCGGCGCGCCGGGCGTGCTGCACGGTGCCCGCTCCTACCTGCTGCAGGACGACGACGGCCAGACCCTGCCGAGCCACTCGGTCTCGGCCGGGCTCGACTACCCGAGCGTCGGGCCCGCGCACTCCTGGCTGCACGACCTGGGGCGGGCCACCTACGAGCCGGTGACGGACGACGAGGCCATGGAGGCGTTCCGCCTCCTGTGCCGCACCGAGGGGATCATCCCCGCGATCGAGTCCGCGCACGCCCTCGCCGGCGCGATGCGCCTCGGGCGCGAGGCGGCTGCGGCCGGCCGGACGGGCCAGGTGATCCTGGTGAACCTCTCGGGACGCGGGGACAAGGACGTGGCCACCGCGGCACGGTGGTTCGGGCTCCTCGACGAGGAACAGACGGACGGCACGCCGGAGGGGGACCAGTGAGCACCACGACCGACACCTCGCCCGCGGCGGCACCGTCCGCGAGGTCGGCCACCGGCGCACGCCTCGACGCCCTGCGCGACGAGGGCCGGGCGGCCCTCGTCAGCTACCTGCCCGTGGGGTGCCCGGACGTCGAGCGCTCGATCGAGGCCGTCCTGGCGGCCGTGGACGCGGGCGCCGACGTCGTCGAGATCGGCGTGCCGTACACCGACCCGGTGATGGACGGCCCGGTGATCCAGCGCGCCGCGGAGGCCGCGCTCGCCGCCGGCACCCGGGTCCGCGACGTGCTGCGCGTCGTCGAGGCCGTGGCCGAGCACTCCGGCGGGCAGGTGCCCGCCCTCGTGATGACGTACTGGAACCCGGTGCTGCGGTACGGGGTCGACGCGTTCGCGCGCGACCTCGCCGCCGCCGGGGGCGCGGGCCTCATCACTCCCGACCTCATCCCCGACGAGGGCGCCGACTGGATCGCGGCCTCCGAGGCGCACGGCCTCGACCGCGTGTTCCTCGTCGCCCCGAGCTCGACGCCGGAGCGGCTGGCGCTCACCGCCCGCGCGTCGCGGGGCTTCGTCTACGCGGCGTCGACCATGGGCGTGACCGGCACCCGCGACCAGGTGGGCGACCGGGCCGAGCAGCTCGTGGCCGACACCCGCGCGGCGGGGGCCGAGCACGTGTGCGTGGGGCTCGGCGTGTCGTCGGGCGACCAGGCCGCCGAGGTGGGCCGGTTCGCCGACGGCGTCATCGTCGGCTCCGCGCTCGTGCGCCCGCTGCTGGCCGACCGTCCATGGGCCGACCGGCTCGACACGCTGCGGGCGACCGTGGCGGACCTGGCCGACGGCGTGCGCCGTGCCCGCGGGGGGCCGGGGGCGGGCGCGTGACCACGACCCTGCTGGCGTCCGCGGCGTCGGTGCAGGCGGCCATCCCGAGCCCGTCGCAGCACACGTGGTACCTCGGCCCGGTGCCCGTGCGCGCCTACGCGATCGCCATCCTGGCGGGCATCGTCGTCGCGGTCTGGATCACGACCAAGCGCTGGGTGGCGCGCGGCGGGGACGCGGACGACGTCCTCGACATCACGTTCTGGGCCGTCCCCTTCGGCATCGTCGGCGGGCGGCTCTACCACGTGATCAGCACGCCCGAGCCGTACTGGGGCGAGGGCGGCGACCCCGTGCGAGCCCTGTACGTCTGGGAGGGCGGGCTCGGGATCTGGGGCGCCGTGGCGCTCGGCGCTGTCGGCGCGTGGATCGGCTGCCGCCGCAAGGGCGTGCGCCTGAGCTCGTTCGCGGACGCGCTGGCCCCCGGCCTGCTCGTCGCGCAGGCCATCGGGCGCCTCGGCAACTGGTTCAACCAGGAGCTGTTCGGCGCGCCCACCACCCTGCCGTGGGGCCTCGAGGTCTCCCCGGAGGTCATCGAGCGCCTCAACGCCCAGACCGGCACCTCGTTCGCCGCGGGGACGCTCTTCCACCCCACGTTCCTGTACGAGATGCTCTGGAACCTCGGGGCGGCCGCGCTTCTCGTCTGGCTCGACCGCCGGTACAGGCTCGGTCATGGGCGGGTATTCTGGGCCTACGTCGCGCTCTACACTCTGGGCAGGGTGTGGATCGAGATGCTCCGCATCGACACCGCCGAGCACGTGCTCGGGCTGCGTCTGAACGTGTGGACGTCGATCGTCGTCGGCCTGGGTGCCCTCGTCGCCTTCGTCGTCATCGGTCGGCGCTACCCGGACCGTGAGGACGGGGTGGAGCTGCCCGGCCGCACCCGCGGCGGACAGGAGCCGGACGACATGCACGACGACACTGAGCTTGACACCACGAGCACCGCGCACGCCGGGGCTGCCGCAGGCGCCCCCGGCCGGGACGACCGCCGCGACAGCGGCGGCGGACCGCACCGTGCGGACGCGGACGCGTCCGGCCCCGACCGGGGACCGGCCGACCGCGACTGAGGCGACTTCGACCGGGCCACCACCCGGGCGGGGCCGCCTATGTTTCCGACGGGCCGACGATGTCCCGACCACCATTGAGCATGACGCGCCCGCGTGCGGGCGTGCAGGAGGACGGTGTTGATGACCACGCCGCAGCATCGGGTCGCGCGGCCCTCGGCCCAGGGCCTCTACGACCCCGCGTCCGAGCACGACGCGTGCGGTGTCGCGTTCGTCGCGACCCTGCGCGGGACGCCCGGCCGCGACATCGTGGACGCGGGCCTGACCGCCCTGCTGAACCTCGACCACCGCGGAGCGGTGGGCGCCGAGGAGAACAGCGGTGACGGGGCCGGGATCCTCACGCAGATCCCGGACGCCTTCGTCCGCGACGTCGTCGCCGCGGAGCTCCCCCCCGCCGGCCACTACGCCATCGGCATGGCGTTCCTGCCGCAGGACGTCGCCGAGGCCGACGCGGCCGCGCGCCGGTTCGAGGCGATCGCCGCGGAGGAGAAGCTCGACGTCCTCGCCTGGCGCGACGTGCCGGTCACGGCCGACCTGGTCGGCCCGACGGCGCGCGCCTCGATGCCCCTGTTCCGGCAGGTCGTCGTGGCGGACCCGTCGCGCGAGCTGTCGGGCCTCGAGCTCGACCGGCGCACGTACCGCCTGCGCAAGCGCGCGCAGAACGAGCTCGACCTGTTCCTCGCCTCGCTGTCGAGCCGCACCCTGACGTACAAGGGCATGCTCACGACGGCGCAGCTCGAGCCGTTCTTCCCCGACCTGAGCGACCCGCGCTACGCGTCGGAGATCGCGCTGGTCCACTCCCGGTTCTCGACGAACACCTTCCCGTCGTGGCCGCTGGCGCAGCCGTTCCGGCTCGTGGCGCACAACGGCGAGATCAACACCGTGCGCGGCAACCGCAACTGGATGGCCGCCCGCGAGAGCACCATGGCCAGCGAGGTGCTCGGCGACCTGACGCCCCTGCTGCCCGTGTGCACGGAGGGGTCGAGCGACTCGGCCAGCTTCGACGAGGTGCTGGAGCTCCTGCACCTGTCCGGCCGCTCGCTGCCCCACGCGGTGCTGATGATGATCCCGGAGGCGTGGGAGAACCACGCCGAGATGGACCCGGCCCGGCGCGCGTTCTACCAGTACCACGCGAACCTCATGGAGCCGTGGGACGGCCCCGCCTGCCTCACGTTCACCGACGGCACCCTCATCGGGGCCGTCCTCGACCGCAACGGCCTGCGACCGGGCCGCTACTGGGTCACGGAGGACGGCCTCGTCGTCCTCGCGTCGGAGGCCGGCGTCCTGGACCTCGACCCCGCGACGATCGTGCGCAAGGGGCGCCTCGAGCCGGGCCGCATGTTCCTGGTCGACACGGCGCAGGGCCGGATCGTGGAGGACGACGAGCTCAAGTCGCAGCTGGCCGCCCAGCGGCCGTACGGCGAGTGGATCGCCGGCAACACGATCACGCTGGACTCGCTGCCGGAGCGCGAGCACGTCGCGCACTCGCCCGCGTCCGTCCAGCGGCGGCAGCGCGCCTTCGGGTACACCACCGAGGAGCTGAAGATCCTCCTCACGCCGATGGCCGACACGGGCGCCGAGGCGCTCGGGGCCATGGGCTCGGACACCCCGATCGCCGTCCTGTCGAGCCGGCCGCGCCTGTTGTTCGACTACTTCACGCAGATGTTCGCCCAGGTGACGAACCCGCCGCTGGACTCGATCCGCGAGCAGCTCGTCACGGCGATCGACAGCACGATCGGCCCCGAGCCGAACCTCCTCGAGGAGGTCGCGAGCCACGCCCGCAAGCTCGACCTGCCGTTCCCGGTGCTCGACAACGACGAGCTCGCCAAGATCGTGCGCATCGACCGCGACCCGCGGCTGGAGGGCGAGTTCCGTGCCGGCATCGTGCGCGGCCTCTACGAGGTGTCCGGCGGCGGCAAGGCGCTGCAGGCCCGGCTGGAGGAGATCTTCGCCCAGGTCGACGCGGACATCGCGGCGGGCGTGACGCACGTCGTGCTGTCCGACCGTGACTCCGACTCGGAGCTCGCGCCGATCCCGTCGCTGCTGCTGACCAGCGCCGTGCACCACCACCTGCTGCGCCAGGGCACGCGCACCCGGATCTCGCTCGTGGTGGAGGCCGGCGACGTGCGCGAGGTGCACCACGTCGCGCTCCTCATCGGCTACGGCGCCGCCGCGGTGAACCCGTACCTCGCCATGGAGACGGTGGAGGACCTCGCGCTGCGCGGCTACCTCGCCGTCACGCCCGAGAAGGCCGTCGCCAACCTCATCACCGCGCTCGGCAAGGGCGTGCTCAAGGTGATGAGCAAGATGGGCATCTCGACGATCATGTCCTACCGCGGGGCGCAGATCTTCGAGGCCGTCGGTCTCTCGCACGAGCTGGTCGAGGACTACTTCACCGGCACGACGAGCCGCCTGGCCGGCATCGGCCTGGACGTCATCGCGGCCGAGGTGGCGGCGCGGCACGCGGAGGCGTACCCGGCGTCGGGCAACCACGCGGCGCACCAGCGGCTGACCAGCGGCGGCGAGTACCAGTGGCGCCGGGACGGGGAGGAGCACCTCTTCGACCCCGAGACCGTCTTCCGGCTGCAGCACGCGACCCGCACCGGGCGGATGGACATCTTCCGCCAGTACACGCGGCGCGTGGACGAGCAGTCCCGCCGGCTCATGACGCTGCGCGGCCTGCTGCGCTTCACCCCCGAACGCGAGCCGGTGCCGATCGACGAGGTCGAGCCCGTCGAGGAGATCGTCAAGCGGTTCAACACCGGCGCCATGTCGTACGGGTCGATCTCCGCGGAGGCGCACGAGACCCTCGCGATCGCCATGAACCGCCTCGGCGGCCGGTCCAACACCGGCGAGGGCGGCGAGGACCCGGAGCGCCTGTACGACCCGGAGCGCCGCTCGCGGGTCAAGCAGATCGCGTCGGGCCGGTTCGGCGTGACGAGCGAGTACCTCACGAACGCCGACGACATCCAGATCAAGCTCGCCCAGGGCGCCAAGCCGGGCGAGGGCGGCCAGCTGCCCGGGCCCAAGGTGTACCCGTGGGTCGCCAAGACGCGGCACTCGACGCCCGGCGTCGNNTCTACTCGATCGAGGACCTGGCGCAGCTCATCCACGACGCCAAGAACGCCAACCCGGACGCACGGGTCCACGTCAAGCTCGTCTCCGAGTTCGGCGTCGGCACCGTGGCGACGGGCGTGTCCAAGGCGCACGCGGACGTCGTGCTCATCTCGGGGCACGACGGCGGCACGGGCGCGAGCCCGCTGACGTCGCTCAAGCACGCGGGCACGCCCTGGGAGATCGGCCTTGCCGAGACCCAGCAGACCCTGGTGCTCAACAACCTGCGCGACCGCATCGTCGTGCAGGTGGACGGGCAGATGAAGACGGGTCGCGACGTCGTCGTGGCCGCGCTGCTCGGCGCCGAGGAGTTCGGCTTCGCCACGGCGCCGATGGTCGTCTCGGGCTGCGTCATGATGCGCGTCTGCCACCTGGACACCTGCCCGGTCGGCGTGGCGACGCAGAACCCGGAGCTGCGCAAGCGGTTCACGGGCAAGCCGGAGTTCGTCGTGAACTTCTTCGAGTTCATCGCGCAGGAGGTGCGCGAGCACCTCGCGTCCCTCGGCTTCCGGTCGATCGAGGAGGCCGTCGGGCACGTCGAGGCCCTCGACACCCGCAAGGCCGTCGACCACTGGAAGGCGCAGGGCCTGGACCTCGCGCCGGTGCTCGCCGTGCCCGAGCCGGCGCCGGGCACCACGCTGCACCAGGTGGCGACCCAGGACCACGGCCTGGCCAAGGCGCTGGACAACCGGCTGATCGAGCGGGCGCGCCCCGCGCTCGAGGACGCGCTGCCCGTGAAGATCGAGCTGCCGGTGCGCAACGTCAACCGGACGGTCGGCACGATGCTCGGCCACGAGGTGACCAAGCGGTACCGCGGCGCGGGCCTTCCGGACGACACGATCGACGTGACGCTCACGGGCTCCGCCGGTCAGTCGCTCGGGGCGTTCCTGCCCCGCGGCGTCACGCTGCGGCTGTACGGCGACGCCAACGACTACGTCGGCAAGGGCCTGTCGGGCGGCCGGATCGTGGTGCGGCCGGACCGGTCCGCGGTGCTCGAGGGCGCCGCGAACGTCGTGGCGGGCAACGTCATCGGCTACGGCGCGACGTCGGGCGAGATCCTGCTGCGGGGCCGCGTCGGCGAGCGCTTCGCCGTCCGCAACTCCGGCGCGACGCTGGTCACCGAGGGCGTGGGCGACCACGGCTGCGAGTACATGACCGGCGGGACGGTGCTGGTGCTCGGCCCGACGGGCCGCAACTTCGGCGCCGGCATGTCGGGCGGCGTGGCGTACGTGCTCAACCTGCGCGACGTCGCGATGAACATCCAGGCGGTGACGAGCGGCGAGCTCGAGGTGGGCGCGCTGGACGACGCCGACTGGGACGTCGTGCGTGGCCTCCTGGAGCGGCACCTGGAGGAGACCGGCTCGCCCGTGGCGGCCGAGCTCCTCGAGGACGACGGCGCACGGGAGCGCTTCTCGCGCGTCCTGCCCGCGGGCTGGGCCCGCGTGCGCGCCGCGCTGGCCGACGCCGAGGCCGCCGGGAAGACGCTGGGTGAGGGCGACGACTTCGACCCGGCGATGTGGGAGCAGATCATGGAGGTGGCGCGTGGCTGACCCCCGCGGATTCCTGAAGGTGCGGGAGCGCGAGCTCCCGCCGAACCGCCCCGTCGAGGTGCGGCTGCGTGACTGGAAGGACACGCACGCCCACCGCGAGGAGGGGCAGCCGTTCCTCAAGGAGCAGGCGGGCCGCTGCATGGACTGTGGCATCCCGTTCTGCCACCAGGGCTGCCCGCTCGGGAACCTCATCCCCGAGTGGAACGACCTCGTCTGGCGCGACCAGTGGGCCGACGCGATCGAGCGCCTCCACGCGACCAACAACTTCCCGGAGTTCACCGGGCGCGTCTGCCCGGCCCCGTGCGAGACGAGCTGCGTGCTGGGCATCAACCAGCCGGCGGTGACGATCAAGAACGTCGAGGTCTCGATCATCGACGAGGCGTTCGAGCGCGGCCTGGTGACGCCGCAGGTCCCGCAGCGCCTCACGGGCTCGACGGTGGCCGTCGTCGGCTCCGGCCCGGCAGGGCTGGCCGCCGCCCAGCAGCTCACGCGCGCCGGCCACACGGTCGTCGTGTACGAGCGGGACGACGCGATCGGTGGCCTGCTGCGCTACGGCATCCCCGACTTCAAGCTCGAGAAGCACCACATCGACCGGCGGCTCGAGCAGATGGAGGCCGAGGGCACTCGCTTCCGCCCCGGCGTGGCCATCGGCCGCGACATCACCTGGGACGCGCTGCGCCGCCGGTTCGACGCCGTGGTCGTGGCCACCGGCGCCACCGTGCCGCGCGAGCTCGCGCTGCCCGGCCGTGAGCTGGGCGGCGTGCACTTCGCGATGGACTTCCTCACCCCGGCCAACAAGGCCGCGGCGGGGAGCCCCGTCGAGGGGGCGCCGTCGGCCGCGGGCAAGCACGTCGTGATCATCGGCGGCGGCGACACCGGCTCGGACTGCCTCGGCACGTCGCTGCGGCAGGGCGCGGCCAGCGTCACCACGCTGGCGATCGGCAAGAAGCCGCCGCTCGAGCGGCCGGCGAGCCAGCCCTGGCCGACCGACCCGATCGTCTTCGAGGTCTCGACGTCCCACGAGGAGGGCGGGGAGCGCAGCTACCTGGCCTCGACGGTAGAGTTCGTGGGCGGCGAGGACGGGAACGTCCGGGCCCTGAAGGTCGCGGAGACCGAGTACCTGCCGGACGGCCGGCGGGTGCCCAAGGAGGGCACCGAGCGGGAGATCCCGGCGGACCTGGTCCTCATCGCCATGGGGTTCACCGGCCCCGAGACCGACGAGCTGGTGACCCAGACCGGCGCGGAGCTCACGACGCGCGGGCTGGTGCGGCGCGGCGACGACTACGCCACCAGCCTGCCCGGCGTGTACGCGACGGGTGACGCGGGCCGCGGGCAGTCGCTGATCGTCTGGGCGATCGCCGAGGGCCGCGCGACGGCGGCCGCCGTGGACGCCTACCTGCAGGGCAGCTCCGAGCTGCCCGCGCCGGTCGGCCCGCGGACGGTCGCGCTGCGAGGATAAGAAGAACAACGACGAAGCAGTACCCGGGGGCCGTTCGGGCACCCGGGCGCCGCCCCGGCTCGCGCCGGGACGGATCGACGACGAGGCTGGAGACATGCGCAGAGCGAAGATCGTGTGCACCATCGGACCCGCGACGGCGTCCCGGACCAAGCTCCGTGAGCTGGTCGACGCGGGCATGGACGTGGCCCGGATCAACCGGAGCCACGGGGAGCAGGCGGAGCACGAGGCCGTCTACCGTGGTGTGCGAGAGGCGGCGAAGGAGTCCGGCCGCAACGTCGCAGTCCTCGTCGACCTCCAGGGCCCGAAGATCCGGCTCGGCCGGTTCGCGGGCGACCAGAAGCACTACCTCAACGAGGGCGACACCTTCACCATCACCACGGAGGACGTGGAGGGCACGAAGGAGCTCGTCTCGACGACCCACAAGGGTCTGGCGCAGGACGCCCGCGTCGGCGACCCGCTCCTCATCGACGACGGCAAGGTGCGCGTGCGGGTCACCGCCGTGGAGGGCCCGCGCGTCGTGACGACCGTCGAGGTCGCCGGGCCGGTGTCGAACAACAAGGGCATCAACCTCCCCGGCGTCGCGGTCTCCGTGCCGGCGCTGTCGGAGAAGGACACGGACGACCTGCGCTGGGCGCTGCGCATGGGCGCCGACATCATCGCGCTGTCGTTCGTGCGGTCCGCGAAGGACTACGACGACGTCGCGGCGATCATGGCGGAGGAGGGCCGCACGGTCCCCGTCGTCGCCAAGATCGAGAAGCCGCAGGCCGTGGAGAACCTGGAGGAGGTCGTCGCGGCCTTCGACGGCTTCATGGTGGCCCGCGGCGACCTCGCCGTGGAGATGCCGCTGGAGCAGGTGCCGCTGGTGCAGAAGCGCATCGTGGAGCTGGCCCGCCGCAACGCCAAGCCGGTGATCGTCGCGACCCAGGTGCTGGAGTCGATGACCACCAGCCCGACGCCGACGCGCGCCGAGGCGTCCGACTGCGCCAACGCGGTGCTCGACGGCGCGGACGCGGTCATGCTGTCCGGCGAGACCAGCGTGGGCGACTACCCGATCATCACGGTCCAGACGATGGCCCGGATCATCGAGGCCACGGAGGAGATGGGCCGCGAGCGGATCGCGCCGCTGGGCTCCTCGCCGCACACCCGCGGCGGCGTCATCACCCGTGCGGCCGCCGAGATCGGCGACTCGCTCGGCGTGAAGTACCTCGTGACGTTCACCCAGTCGGGCGACTCGGCCAAGCGCATGTCGCGCCTGCGCTCGGGCATCCCGCTGCTGGCGTTCACGCCGGAGGAGAGCGTGCGCAACGTCCTCGCGCTCACCTGGGGCACCACGACGTACCAGGTGCCGAAGGTCGAGAGCGTCGACGCGATGGTCGGCCAGGTCGACTCCACGCTCCGCGCCAACGGGCTCGCCGAGCCCGGCGACCGCGTCGTGATCGTCTCCGGCGCCCCCGTGGGCGTGCCCGGCACGACGAACTCGATC
>JACYYK010002635.1_pt2 | contig 10329 bp, 8 predicted proteins | sample 8236871 | NCBI WGS metagenome assembly JACYYK01 (sample SAMN14103087, study PRJNA606662) | landfill metagenome | isolation source: landfill solid waste inoculated with endophyte fungus Paravalsa indica | place: India:New Delhi, Okhla landfill site | collected 2017-11-05 | reverse complement strand
CGCACTCCCGCCAGGTAGAGCGCGGCGAGCACGACGGCCGCCGTGCCGTAGATCAGGTCGAAACGCCATTCCGTGAACACGCCGAGCGGGGTGAGTGCGGTGTCGAGGTCGTAGCCGATGAGCAGCTCGGTGGTGGACGGCTGGGCCGCGATCTCCAGGGGCGGCGGTGTGCGGGACAGCGCCGTGGCCAGGCCGAACGTCACGAACATGACCAGCACCTCGACGGCGGCCAGCCGCACCAGCGTGCCACCGCCCTTGCCGTCGGCGAGCTCCCGCACGCTGCGCTTCCGGTGCTGATGGCCGAACACGCCGAGCACCGCGATCGCGACGACCTTCGCGAGCACCACCAGCCCGTAGTCGGTGGTGAGGAGCTGGTCGGGGGCCACGCGCACGAGTGCGTTCACCACGCCTGAGGCACCCAGCACGATCCAGCAGACCAGCGCCGTCGTGGAGAACCGCGAGGCGGCCAGCGGCAGGTGGTCACCCCTCCGTCGGGCATGCGCCAGCAGGGCGATGAGCCCACCCACCCACAGCGCGGCACCGACGAGGTGGAACAGCAGGCTGTTGGTGGCCACGTCGTGCGAGCCGCCGCTCGCGGAGTGTCCCGTGGCGGCGATCGGCAGCAGCCCGCCGATCGAGACGAAGAACAGCACCGCGGTCCAGCCCCACGACAGCACCAGGCGACAGCCCAGTGCCAGCAGCAACGCGACGCCTGCCGTGATGAGCCAGCCCTTCGGCTGCTCGATGGCCTCGACGTAGTTCAGCAGTACCACGGGATCGAACACGGCCGTGACGGGCTTGCCCGCGCCGTCGGCCGCCGTGAAGAACACCGACGCGACCGCGAAGAGGAACCACACCCACGCCGCCGTTCCCGCCGTCCGCAGGGCGGCGTAACCGTCCACGTCGAGTGTTCCCGACTTCTGGGGCGGCACGAGGAACGCGGCCAGCAGCAGCGAGCCGACGCACACCGCCGCGGACAGGTCGGAACCGACCCGCACGACCATGATCCCGTAGCGGGTGACGTCGCCGGGGTCGGTCAGGCCCGCCACCCCGTAGCTCAGGCCGCCGGTGAGCACGACGACGCCCACCGCGACGGCGACGGCGAGCAGGCTGCCCACGAGCAGGAGCGGTCCCAGGGCCGCACGGCGGCGTTGCCGCCGGGGCGCTGCCCCGCTCTCGGTGCTCACTGTGCTCTCGGCGCTCTCGGCGCTCACAGCGCTCTCGGTGCTCACTGTGCTGCTGTCGGGGGCGTCGGGTTCGGCTTCCGCGGACACGCCTACGAGGGTATGCCCAGTTCACTGAGACTCCCTCAGCGGAGGGCGCCGGATGTGGGACGGCTCGCGCGTTCGGGTTCGCGGCCTTCCCGGAAGGTCCGGGAAGACTTTTCGGGTACGGCGCTGTATCAAATTCCACACACGAAGTGAGCACTCTCGGGACTTTGGGGACAACTTCCACTCCTCCGGGGCACCTCCGCGCGGTTGTCCACAGGGCCGCGTTTCCCCGGCTGACGCCCCACCCACCGAGCGGCCATCGTGGACCGCGACAGCCACCCCGGCCACAGGGCCGGCGTCGAGAGGGGAGAGCACCCGTGAACCACCACCCGCGCCACCGCAGCCTCGCCGAGGCACTCACGAGCACCCGTACCGCCCTGCGGCGTCGTCGTGCGGTCGTGCTCCTGTCCGGGCTGGCGTTCACATTGGCGTCGGGCGTCGCACCCGCCGCCGCCACGACTCAGACGGAAGCGGGTACGCCCCGTGGGGAGAGCGCGTGCGAAACGGGTGAGTTCTGCGTGTGGCCGGAAGCCGGCTACGGCGGTGCCATCGCCCGACTCGACCTGCGCAACACCAACCCCGAGGAGTGCAGGCCCCTCCCTGACGGGATGACGGCGCGTTCGTTCAGCAATCTCATCGATCGGCACGTGACCGTCTACCAGGACGCGCAGTGTTCCACGGAGGCGGACTTCAGCACCTATCCCGGGCCCGGCACGTTCGTGCCACGAAGTCCGTACGTGGTGCGGGCGGTGCAGATCTGGAACTGAACTCGCTCCCCGCCATCCGGTCCGAGCCGCGACGTCACCACGGCAGGGGAACCCGTGTGTGACGGCGTGGGTTCCGGGGCCGCCGCCCGCCCCGACCGCGCGGCCCCGTTCCCAGGACGTCCGACCGCCACCCGACGTCCCGGGAAGCCCACCCGGTCGGTGGCCGGTCTCGCTCACAGCGACGGCCGGTCACCGGCCGGGCACGGGTGACCGGACACAAGCCGCCGAGCCGGGGGCCACGACAGCACGCCGCAAAAGAGATCGTCGTCACCACGGAGGCGGCGGCTGGGAGCCCCAGGGGGCCTTGAAACGTGTTCAAACTGGCCCCCGGACTCGCCGTTACGCCCGACTCCGGGTCCGCTGATCACGATTGTGCTTACCTTGAGCGAAGATTCGGTCACCAGCCCGGGTGAGGGGTGAAACGATTCCCCGGTATCGAGCGATCAGGCAGGTAGCGGCGACTAAGCTGGGTCACGTGCAGTGACCGAGTGCGGTCGCCACAAGCCTCCGTAGCTCAGCTGGATAGAGCAAGAGCCTTCTAATCTCTAGGTCGCAGGTTCGAGTCCTGCCGGGGGCGCAAAACAGCACGTCAGCACTAGTTTCGAGCAGCAAGGACGACGCTTCGAGTGGCGCACCGTCCATAAACTGGCCATAAACGAACGCGCGTACGGCCGTCCTGCGTGGCCACGTCGATACTCTGACTGGGTACTTCGAGGTCTGGCAGCGCCACAGTGTCGTCGACCCGCGCACGCGAGGATGGTTCCCTGATGAGAGGGCCGTCTGACGGCACCGGCCCCGGACACCGCACACAGTGCCGGGCCGCTCTGTGTGCCCGCTCACGCACTTTCCGCCACTCTCGCGGGTGATTCTCTTCGCGGAGATCGTGCCCCGGTTGACCCACCGGGGGTTTTTCGCAAAGAGGACACGACTCCGCGAACGAGGTGATCCGCGTGCACGTCGACGAACTCGCCGGGAAACCCGTGGGCGAACGGATTCAGGAGTATCGGGAGCGGCGTGGCATGTCCCGCCCTGTCCTCGCTGGCTTGGTAGGTCGGTCCCCGACTGGCTGAAGAAGGTGGAGCGTGAGCATCTGCTGCCGCCTCGGCTGGAAATGCTGGTGAAGTTGGCTGACGCGCTTGACCTGCACGAAGTCGCCGCGCTCACCGGAGATCAGGCGGCCACGGTCAGCGCCGCCCGCCCGAAAGGCCACGAGGCCGTGCCCGCGATCCGCGAGACGATCGAAGAGACCGTGCTCGTGGTCGACCGTGAGCAGCACTACGACGTGGACGCTCTGGTCGACCGGGCCGCGTACGCCTGGCGGGTGGGACACACCTCGGCCACACCGCGCGCCGATGTCGGCCGCGTGTTGCCGTCGCTGCTGCGGGATGCACGCCGGGCCGCCCGTGTGCTCACCGGGCCCGACCGCCGTACGGCGAATACCGCGCTCGTCGCCGCGTACGCACTGGCGGAACAGGCGCTCGCGTGGGTGTCCGATTCTGCATTGCTGTGGCTGTCCGCTGACCGGCGCATAACGGCCGCCGAACAGGCCGACGACCCAGCAAGCCTCGCGGCCGCGGCGTGGGTCGTGGGCAACGTGTGGAGGTCGACGGGCCGTGGGAATGAGGCGCTGCGACTCGCGGTCGGCGCGGCCGACGTGCTTGCGCCGTATCTCGATGGCGACGACGACAACATGCGTGCATTGTGGGGTGCGTGCAGGCTGCACGCGGCGATCACGGCCGCTCGCCTCGGCGGGACGCGTTTCGTTACCTTGGCGACGCCGACACGATGGTGCCTCGCCTCCCCAATGACTACGCGCACCCGTGGACGTTGTTCGGCCACCCGAATACCGACCTCACCGGGGCATCGGTCGCAGTCGACCTCCGTAAGGGCGGAACCGCGCTCGACAAGGCCGAAGCAGTCGACCCGGACGTGGTCCCGTCATGCGATCATCAGGCACGGCTGTGGCTGGAAACCGCACGGGCGTACGCACAGCAACGCGACTACACCGGCGCGCTTCACACGCTGCAACGCGCCAAGGCGGCGAGCACGGAGTCGACACGCTGCTGACGCTGCCGGAACCGTCGTGACCCGCGTGCTTACGGAACCGTTGCCCGCTATCGACGACCAACCCACGACTCTGCTCACCCCGGTACCGGCCCGGACTTACCACAGTGGCCGGTCTTCGACTGCGACTCACCGCTGCGGGCCGGTGACTGGCGCCTACAGCCGATGCCGTCAGGGTGGGCACCGTTCACGACCGCACTCGGCCGGCGCCTCGTCGACGGACTGCACCGCCTGTAGACCTCCGGCCGCCGCGGGCGACCTCTTCCCCTCCGCTTCCTCACGGCGGCGGACTCCACACAAGAAAAGAACAATCCCGCGCCCAACACCGTGGCCAGGGGCGCCACGCACAACAGCATGCCCATGCTTAACCCGCGTTATACGCGGGCACTCACCAAGAGCGCCACTCGCAGGCACTGACGGAACCGACGAACTGGTCGAGCTTGCCTCGTTCAATGGTCGACACGGTCCTGTCACCCCAGCACAGCGCGTGTACTCACACTTTCTCCTCGTGTTCAAGGACGGTCTCGCCGGGGGCCATTTCGGTCGGTTGGCTATTCAGTACACCATTCCCCCTGCGTGCTCCCGCACCCGCTGGAGGCACCCGAGAGCCATCGACCGAGCTTTCTCGTTGCCACGGTTGAGGATTCGGCGGACCTCGGCGCGATCGCGTGCTCACTCCGCGCGGGCTTTCCTGATCGGGCGCAGATGTTCGTTGACGCTCCCCGTGACCACCTTCCTGAGCGTGCCCTCGCCGCCGTCACCGATCTCATCGGCGACTTCCAGAGGCGGCCGCCCCTGACAGAGCGCCGCGAGGAGGAGAAGGCTCGACACCTCGGGGCGTCTCTCCGGTTCGTAGGGTGGTCCGCCGTTCCGGATCGGTCTTCGCACGCCTGTTCAAACGGGTCGTTTCGTCTTCGTCGGCAGCGAGCGGTATCGCGTTGTTCCGGCTCTTGCTCATCTTCTGCCCGTCAATCCCGAGTAGGGACGGTGCCTCGCTGAGCAGGGCGTCCGGTTCCGGAAAGAGGTGCCCATAGCGGTTGTTGAACCTCCGCGCGACCAATCGCGTCATCTCGAGGTGCGGCAATTGGTCCTTGCCGACGGGAACGAGGTTCGCCACACACGCCAGGACGTCGGCGGCCTGGTGCACGGGATAGGCGAACATCAAGCCACTCACCGCGGCCTGCCTGCTCGCGGCGCTCTCTTCCTTCGATGGGGTCGCGGCCGAGTTCCGCGACGGTCACAAAGCTGAGGAACAAAAAGCAGCAACTGGTTGAGTTCGGGCACCTGGCCGTGAGCGAACACCGTCGCGCGCGGGATCGATGCCGACCGCCAGACAGTCGAGCCCGAGCCCCTCCACGTGCTCGGGGAGGTTCTCCGCGACGTCGCGGTCGGTCAGTACCTGGTGGCCGGCGACGAGCACGAACGTCTCGACGCCGAGCCGTTGTAGCCGCACACGGTGGCGCAGGCTGCCGAAGTAGTGGCCCACGTGCAGCGGCCCGGTGGGACGGTCACCGGTGAGCACTCGGAACCACGCGGGTCCTGGCGATCTCGCGTTCCGGTTCTTCGCTGCGTTGGTGAGCCGCCCGCAGCGACGGTGCGAAGGATTCGGTCATAGCGCGCCTTTCTCGTTCGGTGGGTCGTCCGCCGACCAGGCGCGTCACACGGGGGCTCGCGGGGCCGTTCGCAGATGACCCGTACGCATAGGCGAAGACACCCCATCGTTGTGGACCCACGCAAATACTCCGGATCACTGATTCGGTGAGAGAGGCCAGAACACCTCGGCTCAAGGCCACGCCGCATGTCCCGTCACGTGGTGGCGCCCATGCGAGCACGGTTGTCCGCGTCGAACACGCCCCCCGGGTCACGGCACCCGGCCTGTGCCGGCCCGCCGCTCACTCGGTCGACCGGCCCACTGTTTCGGGACGTGTGGGAAGGTCTCGGACCCGCGCCACCGGACTGCACAGCAGCAGCACGGTGCACGCGGTGAGAGTGCCCGCGATGATCCACATCGTGGTTCGGGGGCCGAGCGACTCACCGAGCGCGCCACCGAGCAGTGCGCCGAGGGGCAGAGTGCCGAAATTGACCACTCGCATGCTCGCCGAGATCCGGCCGATCATGTTGTCCGGGCAGTAGGTCTGCACGAAGGCCGCGCTGATGACGTTCGGGGGCACGATCCCCGCGGTCACCACGACACCACCCACCACGAGGAACACGAGCCCGAAACCGTTGTGGGTCAAGGGAACCAGCAAGGCGAACGGCATCGCGATCACTTCACACAGGATGATCGTCCGCGCGGTGCCGAACCGGCGTGACAACGGCGCGGCGACCATCGCACCGAGGACGCCCCCGACACCGATGGCACCGATCAAAATGCCGATGGTGGCGGGCGGAAGTCCGACCGTGCGCGCCAGGAAGACCACGAGAATCGCTTGCAGCGCACCGGAGGCCAGGTTCGAGACGGCCGCATAGAGCGTCAGGGAGCGCAGGTAGCCGTCCGCCCCCACGAAACGGACCCCCTCCCCGATCTCCCTCAGCAATCCCCCTGCTTGCTTGCCGTTCGATTTCTCGGCGCGCAGGTGTTGCTCGGGCACCCGGAGGAAGCGCAGACAGACCGCGGACACGACGAACGTGAAAGCGTCGACGAGCAACACCCCGGCCGCGCCGACCGCTTGGGCGATCACCCCACCGAGGCCGGGCCCCGCCACCTGCGCGGCCTTCTCCGTTCCCTGCAGTCTGCTGTTCGCCGCCGCGAGATCGGCGCCGGGAAGCAGCGCGGGCAGATACGCGTTGTACGCCGTGGAATAGAACACCGCCGCCATACCGCCGACCAGCGCGACGGCGAGAAGGTGCCACACGGTCAGCCAGCCGAACCACCACGCGACCGGTACCGACGCGAACGCCATCGCGGAGACGACGTCGCTGACCAGCATCACGCGCCACCGGGAGATCCGGTCGACCCAGGCCCCCACCACCAGGCCGATCACCAGCCACGGCAGCCAGGCCGCCGCTTGGAGGACGCCGACGAGGAACGTACTGGCGTGGAGCGTGTCCACGGCGATGAGCGGTAGTACGACGACGGTCATCGCGCTGCCGAACTTGCTGGTCGCCTGGCTGGTCCAAAACAGCAGGAAGGTTCGGCTCCGCAGTGTTCGCGGCCCCGTCGCGCCGGGAACACCACGCCCGGCATCGGCAGCGGTCCCGGTCATCTGCCGTCCTCCCGATGCCGGGGGAACGCTTGCACCTGGAAGATCACGTCTTCGGCTTCCTCGCCACGACTGTCCCGCGACAGGGCCTCGTACCGTTCGAGCACGGCGGTCACCTCACGGCCCAGTGCCAGGAGTTCGTCCGGCGTCAGCCGCAGCACCCAGTGCCCTATCCCGGCGGCGTCACGCCACGCGTCGTCCCAGTCGCCGTGCAGGAACTCCTCGGCTCGTCGCAGCTGTTGGGCCAGGGTGTGTGACTTCAACCCGACAAGGGACTGACGGGCCTCCGGATCGCCCCGGAAATCGGCGTCTCGCACACTGGTGTAGCGGTGGCAGGCCCGCCACCAGCGTTCCCGTCGGTTACCACGCTCGCCGTCCTCCTCGATGAATCCCGAAGCGGCGAGCTGACGCAGGTGCCAGCTCACGTTCCCGCTGGTCTCACCGACCCGCGCGGCAAGCTTGGTGGCCGTGGCGGGGCCATCCATTCGGAGCAGGTCCAGCAACCGCAGCCGTAGTGGGTGGGCAAGTGCGCGCAGACTCCCCATGTCCAGCCGCTTGGCGTTCGCCTCTTCGGTCACCCGACCAATCTAGAATCCAAAGAACTCTTTGCATAGAGTTCTTTGCAATTGGCCCCCACGGAGCACCTCCATCCCCGCACATGACGACATCCGCGCAACGACCACCACGAATGAACAGTGGAACGACGCGCTATCGAGGCACTCGGCGTCGATCCGAACGCGTAAGCCGCGACGATGCCCGTCGTACCGCTCAGGACTGGCCGGTTTCGCGGGACACCACGGCCATCACCCGTTGCAACAGGGCCTGACCGACCTCGTCACCCAGGCTGGCGCGCAGGTACAGTCCATCGCCGAGCAGCCCGATCACTTCCGCCGTCAACGGGTCGTCGACATACTCGGCAAGCAGTTCCGCCCACATCCTGCTGACCTTGATCATGGTGTGGTTCACGCGGGGCTCGGTTCCCAGTAGCCGCAGCGCCGCCATCGCGGCCCGGTGAGCCGGGTTGTCCATACGCGCGTCACTGACGGACGAGAACAGGTAGTACCGCAACGCGCCTTCCGGGGCCATCCGCGCGTACTCGATGTCGGCGGCGGTGAGCCGCAGTACTCGGTCGAGAAGCCCGTCGAGCAGGGCTTCCTTGGAACCGAAGTGGTAGAGAAGGCCCCCCTTCGACACCTTCGCCCGCGCCGCGACGGCATCGAGCGTCACGGCGGTGGGGCCATGCTCGATCAAGACACCCTCGTAGGCGTCGAGAACCAGCTCACGCGATGACGGCCTGCCCATGCCGCTTGACCATACCGTCCAGACGGTCTAGTTTCGAGCCGGAGGGAAACTACACCGTCTGGACGGTTCAGGGGATCGATCATGGAGAAGGCTGGGCGCCGCGAGTGGGCCGCGCTCGCCGTGCTGGTACTGCCGGTCCTGCTGATCAGCGTCGACATGACCGTGCTCGGGTTCGCGCTGCCCTATCTCAGCGAGGACCTGGCACCCACCGGCGCCGAGCAGCTGTGGATCGTCGACATCTACTCGTTCGTGCTCGCCGGGCTGCTGGTACTCATGGGCACGCTGGGCGACCGGATCGGCCGCCGCAAACTGCTGCTCAGCGGCGCCGTCGCGTTCGGCACGGCCTCGGTGCTCGCCGCCTTCGCCCCCACCCCGGCGCTGCTCATCGCCGCGCGAGCGCTGCTCGGCGTCGGCGGTGCGACGTTGATGCCGTCCACACTCTCCCTGCTCCGCAGCATCTTCACCGACCCTGCCCAGCGCAGGCTGGCCATCGCGGTGTGGGGTTCCGGGTTCTCCGGCGGCATGGCACTGGGTCCGGTACTGGGCGGCTGGCTGCTGGAGCACTTCTGGTGGGGCTCGGTGTTCCTCGTCAACGTGCCGGTGATGCTCGTTCTGCTGGTGGCAGGCCCGTTCCTGTTACCCGAGGCGAAGGACCCGAAGCCAGGCCGCTTCGACGCGCTCTCGGCGGTGCTGTCGCTGGCCGCGATGCTGCCCGTCGTCTACGGCATCAAGCGGTTCGCCGAACACGGCCTCGACCCGATCGCCGCACTCGCGGCGGTCGCCGGGCTGGGAGTCGGCGTGGTCTTCGTGCGAAGGCAGCGTGTGCTGACCGACCCGATGCTCGACCTCTCGCTGTTCCGCCACCGGGCGTTCAGCGCCTCGGTGCTGACGAACCTGCTCGGGGTGTTCTCCCTCGTCGGGCTGCTGTTCCTCGTGCCGCAGTACCTGCAGCTCGTGCTGGGGCTACGACCCATGACGGCAGCGTTGTGGCTGCTTCCCACCACCGTGGCCGGGGTCGCGGGTTCCCTCGCGGCGGCACGGCTGGCCCGGCGTTTCCCGGTGGCACGTCTGGTGTGCGGCGGTCTGTTGGTCGGAGCGGCCGGGTTCGCGGTGCTCGTCACGCTGGGAGTCGAGAGCGGACTCGCGACGCTCACGATCGGCATGGTGCTCGTCGGGTTCGGCGTTCCACTGACGGAGACACTCACCAACGACCTCATCATCACCGCCGCACCCCGGGAACGGGCAGGCGCGGCCTCGGCGATCTCCGAGACGGGCTACGAACTCGGCGGTGCCCTCGGCACGGCGGTGCTGGGCAGCATCGCGACCGCCGTCTACCGCGGCGGCGTGCCCACCGACGCGGGTTCAGCGGCTCGCGAAACCCTCGGCGGCGCCGTCGCCACCGCCTCCGAACTACCACCGGAGCAGGCCACCTCGCTGCTCGACACGGCGCGCGAGTCGTTCGTCCAGGGCATGCACGTGAGCGCGGTGGTCGGAGCGCTGCTTCTGACCTACACGGCGGTGCAGGCGCTGGTGCTGTTGCGGCGGCGCACCTCCGGAACCGGCGCACCGGCGATGCCTCACACCGGCTGAGTGTCCGGCGGTTCCCCTTCGACCGCCGGACACGCCACAGCCCGCCTACAGCGCGACGGCCGCCCTGCCGAGGTGGTTGTCCCAGTACGCCCACAGCACGGAGGCCGACGTGCGGTAGACCACGGTGTCGGA
>JACYYK010000043.1_pt5 | contig 10339 bp, 12 predicted proteins | sample 8236871 | NCBI WGS metagenome assembly JACYYK01 (sample SAMN14103087, study PRJNA606662) | landfill metagenome | isolation source: landfill solid waste inoculated with endophyte fungus Paravalsa indica | place: India:New Delhi, Okhla landfill site | collected 2017-11-05 | reverse complement strand
GGACCCGTGTCCGCGACGTGCGACGCGAACACGCGTGCGCAGCGCGCGGACACGGCGTCCCAAGCGCAGCGCCACCCTCGCCACTAGCGTGGGAGGAGTGCGAGCACACCGGCTCTTCGCCGCCTACTACGACCGGATGAACGCGCACGCCGAGCGGCTGTTCCTCGGCCGACGACGTGAGCAGCTGTTGCACGGCCTGACCGGCACCGTCCTCGACGTCGGCGCAGGCACAGGTGCGAACCTCCCCCACCTGCGTTCCGCCGAACGCATCATCGCCGCCGAGCCGGACGCGGCGATGCGTGCCCGGCTGGCTCGTCGTGCCGCGGAGACCGACGTTCCGGTCGAGGTCACCGACGCGTCGGCCGAGGCGCTGCCCTTGCCCGACGACAGCGTCGACGCCGTCGTGTTCACCTTGGTGCTCTGTACCGTCGCCGACCCGGAGGCGGCGTTGGGGGAAGCCCGGCGGGTGCTGAAGGACGACGGGACGCTGGCGCTGCTCGAACACGTTCGCGGCGACGGCCGACTCGCACGCGTGCAGGACCTCGTCACGCCCGTGTGGAAGGTCGTCGGCGCGGGTTGTCATCCCAACCGGGACACGCTGGGCACCGTGCGCCGCCGGGGCGACTTCCACCTCGACGCGGTGGAGGAGTTCTCGGAGATCCCCCGTTGGGTGCCCGCGAGTCCCATGATCCAGGTGACGGCACGCCCCGCCGGCTGAGCTTCGCGTCCCGGAAGCGCGAACACGTGTCCCTGCAACGCGGACACGCGTGCACAACTCGCGGACACGATGGCCAGGGGTCAGTACGGGGCCGGGACCATGTTCGCCGAGGCCATGACGTGCTGGATCAGCGTCACCAGGACCTGCTTGGTGGACTCCCGGTCGCGGGCGTCGCAGAGCAGCACCGGCACGTGCGGTCCGACGTCGAGCGCCGCCCGCACCTCCTCGGTGCCGTACCGGTAGGCGCTGTCGAAGCAGTTCACGCCGACGACGAACGGCAGTCCCCGCCGCTCGAAGAAGTCCACGGCGGGAAAGCACGTCTCCAGCCTGCGGGTGTCGGCGAGGACCACGGCGCCGAGCGCGCCCTGGGCCAGCTCGTCCCACATGAACCAGAACCGGTCCTGCCCGGGCGTGCCGAACAGGTACAGGATGAGGTCGGGGCTGATCGTGATCCGGCCGAAGTCGAGCGCCACCGTGGTGGTGCTCTTCTGCTCCACTCCGGAGAGGTCGTCGACGCCTTCGGACGCCGAGGTCAGCATCTCCTCGGTACGCAGCGGCGGCACCTCGCTCACCGAGCCCACCATGGTCGTCTTGCCGACGCCGAACCCACCGGCGATCAGCAGTTTCACCGCCGTTGCACGGAGGCGTCGGTCGTCAGAGTTTGCGGATGCCATCGAGAACCGCCTGCAGTACGTGCTTGTTGGGTGCTTCGCTCGGAGGCGCGGCCTTACGGAAGATCACATAGTTCTGCTCGATCAAATCACTGAGGAGAACCTTCACCACGGGCAGGGGGAGGTCGATGTGACCTCCGACTTCCGCCACGGACATCGGTTGCTGGCACAGCCGTACGATCCTCTCGTACTCCTCGGGGAGATGCGTGGCCTCGGCTGGAGTGCACAGCGCCACCACCAGCGTCATCATGTCGAGGCCGTAGTTGTCGGAGCGGGTCCGGCCTCCGGTCACGACGTACGAGCGTACGAGCCCCGCACCCCCGTCGTCCCACATCTCCTCGTCCTGGTCACTCATGGCGTGGTGTGGGGCTCCACCCGGGGCGCGGCACTCAACAGAGCACCGACGCGCTTCACCAGCATGTTCATCGAGTACGCGACCATGCCCATGTCGGCGTCCTCGGTCGTCAGCAGGGCGAGGCACGCGCCTCGGCCCGCCGCGGTGACGAACAGGAACGCGTGGTCCATCTCGACCACCGTCTGCCTCACCTGCCCTCCGCCGAAGTGCCGTCCCGTTCCCCTCGCGAGGCTCTGGAAGGCCGAGGCGACAGCCGAGAGGTGCTCACCGTCCTCTTCGGACAGGTTGCTCGACCGGCCGATGAGCAGGCCGTCCGACGACAGGACGACGGCCCGGTCGGCTCCCGCGACCTGGCGCAACAGGTCGTCGAGCAGCCAGTCGAGTTCGTTGACTACCGAGTTGGCCATGTTCCTCAGTCTCCAGACTCGTCGGGGCCGGGTTGGTGCTGTCGAGCTCGGCGGGTTCCCTGCTGGAACGCCGAGAGCCTGCTGCGGGCCTGCTCGGGCGCGGGGTCGTAGTCGTCTCCACCGCCCGCGGCCTCGTCACCGCCCACAGCGCCGAGCGTGGTCGTGTCGTCGCGGAGCTGGGGCGCCAGGTTCTGCTGGCGGCGACGCCGGGGCAGGGGTGGCCTGCCTTCGCCGTCGAGGGGTGGCGGGGCCGACGGCGCGGCGGGCGGGCGGGTGTCCGCACCGCCGGGCTGAGCCGGGCGTTCGGGCGCCGGTCGGGCCTGGTGCCGAGGGCGGGATTCGCCGGCGGGCCGAGCGGCCTTGGGCGCCTCCCGCTGCAGCTTGGGCACGTACCGGGTCGGTGCGGCCTGCTCGTCGTCCTCGATCTGGGCGTGCCTGCCCGGTTCACTCGGTGTCGGGTCGGGCGACCACTCCAGCACGGCATCTCCCGGGAGTTCTCCGTGCACGCCCTCGACCGTGCTCGGGGATTGTTCCTGCGGTTCCGGTGGCGGGGCGTCGCTGTCGCGGCGCCCGCGCCGAGGCAGTTCGGGACGATCACCCTCGCCCGCGGGCAGCTGCGGGGGCGAGACGGCGGCGCGCCGCACCGTGGTGGTCGCGGAGCTGTCGGGCTCCGCGGGTGCGGGGCCGTTGACGCCGACGGCGTGCGATCCGTTGACCTTCTCGCCACCACCCCGCGCGGGCAGTGCCCTCGGCCTGCGGCTGATGGGCGCCGCGGAGCTCTCGGCCGTCTCCGACTCCGCCGCGGCTCCGGCCTCGGCCGGCTTCGACACCGACTCACCCTCGGGGAGGTCGCTCAGCAGCTCGGTGCGCACGAGCACGATCGCCCGCGTGCCGCCGTAGGCGGAGTCGCGCAGGGTCACGGTGAATCCGTGCTTCGCCGCGAGCCTGGCGACCACGAAGAGACCCAGCCGCGGTTCCTCGGACAGCGCCATGAAGCTGAAGTCCGGCGGGTTCTTCATCATCTCGTTGAAGCGGCTGAGGTCGTCGTCCTCCATGCCGATGCCCTGGTCCTCGATCTCGATGACCACGCCTCGGCCGACGAGTTCGCCGCGGACCTCGACCCGCGACTGCGGTGGCGAGAACGACGTCGCGTTGTCGATCAGCTCGGCGAGCAGGTGCACCAGGTCGCTGACGACGGGACCCGCGACGGCCGTGGCGGGCAGCTTGCCCATGGTGACGCGCTTGTAGTCCTCGGTCTCGGCGATGGCGCCCCGCACGATGTCGCCCACCGGCACGGGGTTGCGGAACTGGCGTCCGGGCTGCTCTCCACCGAGGATGATCAGGTTCTCGGCGTTGCGGCGCGCCCGGGTCGACAGGTGGTCGAGCTGGAAGAGCAGGTCCAGCTGGTCCGGGTCCTCCTGCTTGCGCTCGGCGGCGTCGAGTGCCGACAGCTGCCGGTGCACGATCACCTGGCTCCGGTGCGCGATGTTGAGGAAGACCTTCTGGGTACCTTCGCGGGTCTTGGCCTCGTCCACCGCCGCGGCGATGGCGGTGCGCTGTGCCTCGTTGAACGCCTCCGCGACCTGGCCGATCTCGTCGTCACCGTGGTCGAGGTAGGAGACCTCGGTGGACAGGTCCACCTGTTCGCCGGTGCGCAGCCGCTCGACGATGCTCGGCATCCGTTCCTGCGCGACCTCCAAGGTGGCCTCGCGCAGTGCGACGAGCCGCTTGACCAGCCGGTCGGACAGCCGCCACGCCAGCAGGAACACGCCCAGCGCGGCCGCGATGACGGCGGCACCAACTGTGATCATCGTGTACAGCGTCGAGTCCGCCTCGTCGAGCGCCAGCTCGGTGGCCACCGTGCTCTGCTCGACGTAGAGGTCCCACAGCGTGCCACCGACCTCGACGGCTGCGGCACGCCAGGCCGGCTCGGCCACGGGGAGGTCGGTGGTGTTGCCGCGCAGGAACGCGTTCTCCACGCTGGTCAACGTGCTCCACGCGTCGCCGGAGACCAGCGCTTCGTACTTCTCCCGGACCGACGGGATCATGTCGGGCACGGCCTGCTGCAACGTCGCGTGGTAGGCACCGACCTGGCCGATGTAGGTGCGGAACTCCTGCTCGGTCAGTCCCCCGCTCGCGATGCCCGCGGCGGCGAGCGCGTCACCGCGGGACATGCCGTCGGCCGCCACGAACAGCGGCATCGCGACCATGCGCTTGTACGCGCTCTCGGCGCTCGGGGTCTCCTGCGCGACGCCGTTGAGGCCGACCACGTAGGCGTCGATGATCGCGTTGTAGAAGTCGTAGGCCTCCTGCAGCGACACGTCGTCGGCGTCGACGCGCTGCCGGAACTCGGTGAGCTGCGCGGTCCGTTCCGCGGCGACCTTCGTGCTGGCCAGCACGTTGTCCGGGGCGTCCTCGGCGATGCTCTCCAGGTCGTCCGCCATCTCCTTGGCCGCGGCGTCGGTGCGCTTGCGTTGCTCCGACAGCTCCGCCCGCAGCGACCGGGTCATGGCGAGTTCCTGCAGCGTGAGCCTGCGCTCCTCACGCACGTTGGCGAACAGCACACCGGCGGGTCTCGCGGCTTCGTGGACCTTGGTGCTGAACGACCTGGTCTGGACGGCGTCGACGACGAGCAGCGTGGCCACCGTGACACCGGTCAGGAGGAAGACCAGACTCGGGATGAAGGCGATGGCGAGCACTCGGGTGCGGATGGTCGAACGCCCACGGCGTGCGGCGGCACTCTTGTTCAACAACGCGCTCAAGGCCCTTCCAGCGACAGGTAGTTCATGGGCCCCCAACCCGTGCAACGGACTTCACGCAGCCTCCAGTCGCGCTAAGCCATCGCTTAGCGCGAGATTAAGCAGAGTGCTTCACGCGAGTCAATATGACATGTGCCCGCCCGTCGCGACAGAAGCGACGATCACGGAGTCACGAGACCCGACCCGTAGGCGAAAATTGTCAACCGAACTCTATTTGCGACGACGAAATCGGCAAAGACCTGTGTGATGTGCATCCTCACGTGGGCTGGACCTCAGTCACGTGCCTGACCACGTCGTCGGCTGGTTTTTCCTGTGCAGGCCGGCTAGCGGCCCCTTGATCCACACAATAACTGTGGCAAGCTTCACCGCTTTGCCCCACCCCGTGGTCGAAACCACTGCCGACAACGCGGCGTAATCGACCAATAGCCGGCGGCTCCGCCGCCGGAAAACTTCCCGCGAGAGGCGAGCGGCGAGCCTTTTCCCCGCCGAGCGCAATGGTGGCCCAAACCACTGACCTCACCTCACTCCGGCGCCGACCGAGGAAGGTCCGGCCCATCGTCCGACATGTGACGTGAAACGCCCGCACGTAACTTGCGGCGCATAACGAGCGATATCACCCTTGTCAAGCACCGAGGAGGCCGGTGTCGATGCCGCGACGTGTCCCGAAACCGTGGCCCACCACGCGTTTCGCGCTGTTCGTCCTCGCAGTCGCGTTCGCAGCGACGGCGGCAGCGCAGGCGTTCCTCGCCGCGACCACCACGGAATGGTGGCCGGGCGTGGTGGCCGCGGCTCTGACGGCAGCCGCCGTGTGGTGCGTGGCCGCAGCCCTGACCGGCTGAGCTCGCCCCGCGCGGCGCCGCCGGGTGAGGTGACATTCGTCAGTCGCAGCACCTGCCACGCCGTCACTACCGGTCGACGTCGTCGGGCGGGCACTGTTCCACATCGGAAGCCGATGGAGGAACAGTGCGAACAGTGTTGACGGCGCGGGGTCTGCGACACCGCTACGGAGGGACGAGCGCCCTCGACGGAGTCGACCTCACCGTCGAGGCGGGTGAGTGCGTCGCCCTGCTCGGCCCGAACGGCGCGGGCAAGACGACGTTGGTGAACCTGGTGGTGGGGCTGCTGCCCCGTGGCCACGGCGAGATCGTCCTGGCCGGTGGAGACCCGAAGCACGCCGCGACGCGGCGGAAGGTCGGCGTCGTACAGCAGTCTCTGGGCCAGCCGAGCACCCTGACGGTGAGCGAGCTGGTGTCGGGTGCGGCCGTGCGCGGCGGCCGACCGCGCTCCAGCGCCGCACCGATCATGGCGGAACTGGAGCTCACCGAGCTGTCACACCGTCGGGCGGCGAAGCTCTCCGGAGGCCAGAAGCAGCGCCTGCAACTGGCCATGGCGCTCGTGAACGACCCTGCGCTGCTCGTGCTCGACGAACCGACGGTCGGTCTGGACGTCCCCACCCGCAGGCGGTTCTGGCGGATCCTCGCGAGGCGCCGCGAGAAGGGCACCGCCATCCTGCTGACCACCCACCTGATCGACGAGGCGGCCGCGGTGTCCGACCGGGTCGTGGTACTCGACCGGGGCCGGGTCCTGACCTCCGGCACACCGGACGAACTGGTGTCGCGGCTGCCCGACCGGACGGTCGTCGCACGCACCCGGCTGGACGACGACGTCGTCGCGAACCTCCCGGGAGTGGCGTCGTTCGACCGCGACGGCGAGCTGGTCCGCCTCGGCACGCGCACACCCGAAGCACTGCTGCGCGTTCTGCTCGCCGAGGACCCCGACCTGAGTGATCTCCGGGTCGAGGGGGTCGGTCTGGAGGAAGCCGTCGTGGCGCTGACCTCGCAGGCCCGGGAGGTGCTCCGGTGACCCGGCGTCTGCTCGGTGTGGAGCTCCTGGACGAATTGCGCGCGATCGTGCGGGAGCCCGTCGCGCTGTTCTTCTCGGTTCTGATGCCGGTCGGCTTCTTCGCGCTGTTCGTGTCGATGTTCGGCGACCAGACGACAGGCGAGATGTCCACGGGTACGCGGATGCTCGGCACGTTCGGCACCTTCGGCGTGTTGGCCGTGACGCTGCTGAGCCCGGGCATCGGCGTCGCACACGACCGGGAGATCGGCTGGCTGAAGGCGAAGCGAGTGCAGGCGGTGCCGTTGCCGGTGACGCTCGCGGCCAAGGTGCTCGCCGCGTTGCCGTACGCGATCGGTGTGCTGCTGGCGATGACCGCCACCGCGGCCGCGACCGGGGTGCTGCAGGCCTCGGCCCTCGAACTGCTCCGCCTGTACGTCGTGCTGCTGCTCGGAGCCGTGCCGTTCGCCCTGCTCAGCCTCGCGGTCGGGTTCCAGGCCAGGCCGAACGCCACCACGGCGATCCTCAACGCGATCCTCATGCCGAGCGCCGTCGTGTCCGGGCTGTGGATGCCGCTGGAGATGCTGCCCGACTTCTTCGGCACCGTCGCGGGATTCCTGCCGACGTACCACCTCTCGGAGCTGGCCGTGGCCCAGCTCGACGGCGCGGCGACGGCGGGACACCTCGCGGTGTTGGGTGTCTGGACCGTGATCCTGACCGGTGTCGCCGCCCTGTCCTATCGTCGTGCGCGACCATGACCGCCACCGCGAACGTCCAATCCGCCGCTCGGACGGGGCCCCCGTCCGAGCCTGCGGCCTGGCGCGAGATCGGGTGGTTCCACCTGGTCTACCTGGCCATTCCGTTCTTCCACCCGATCAACGCTCCGGACGCGGGTGTGTGGGACTGGTTGCTGGTGGCGGGGATCATCGTGGTCTTCCTGCCCCTCTACGTCCTCGCCTGGCGGCGACCCGACCTGGCGCGCTGGGGGTCGGCCGTTCCCACGACCGTGCTCGGCGTGCTCACGACTCCCCTGAACTCGGGCGCCGCGGTGCTGTTCGTCTACGCCGCGGCCACAGCCGGCATCCACGAATCCCGGCGGGTGGCACTGCGCTGGTTCGTCGGGTTGACGGTCGTGATGCTGCTGCTCCTGTGGCTCTCGCCGATCCCGCTGCCGTGGCGGCTCTGGGGACTGGGGCCGTCGCTGCTGTTCACCTGGATCATCGGCCTCACCCAGATCGAACAGGCCGACCAGGCCCGGGAGGCCACCGACCTGCGGTTGCGCAACGCCCGGGTGGAATACCTCGCCACCCTCTCCGAACGCGAGCGGATCGCCAGGGATCTGCACGACCTGCTCGGTCACTCGCTCACGTCGGTCGTCATGCACGCGCAGCTGTCCCGCCACCTCGTCGACAGCGACCCCGAACGCGCCCGCGCCGCAGCGGCACAGGCGGAGGAGACGGCTCGCGCCGCGCTGGCCGAGGTGCGGGCCGCGGTGAGCGGGCTCCGGCACACGACACTCGACGCCGAGCTGGAGTCGGCACGGACCACGCTGGCGAGCGCGGGCGTGGAGCTGTCGACGCGACGCGACCCGGCGGTGAAACTGGTCGGGTCCACCGAGCACGAACTGGCACTGGCGTTGCGCGAGGCGATCACCAACGTCGCCCGCCACGCACACGCGCGCACCTGCTGCGTCGGACTGTCGGCCGCAGACGGGGAGCTCCGGCTCGTGATCGCCGACGACGGCGTCGGAGGACACCACCGCCCCGGCAACGGCCTGAGCGGGTTGCGGGAACGGATCAGTGTGCTCGGTGGTCGAGTGGAGCACTCGGGCACGGCGGGGACGACCGTGACGATCGCGGTACCACTGGAGGTGGCGACCTGATGACGGGCCACGACGGCGAGCACACCGACGGCATCTCCGTGGTGCTGGCCGAGGACCAGACCATGGTGGTCGAGGCGTTCGCCGAACTGCTCGGCCTGCAGCCCGACATCACGGTGCAGGCCATCGCGACCAACGGCGCGGAGGCACTGGACGCGGTGGCCGAACACGACCCGGACGTGCTCGTCGCCGACATCGAGATGCCGAGGGGAACCGGCCTGGACGTCGCCGCCGAACTGCGGCGACGCGGCAGCCGCACCCGGGTGCTCATCGTCACGACGTTCGCCCGTAGCGGCTACCTCCGCCGGGCGCTCAACGCCGGTGTGACCGGCTACGTCCTGAAGGACTCACCGATCACCGAACTGGCCGACGCGCTGCGCACGGTGCACGCCGGGGGAACGGTGATCGCACCCGAACTGGCGCTGGCCGCCTGGGACCAGGCCGACCAGCTGACGGACCGGGAACGGGAGCTGGTGCGGTTGGTCGGCGAGGGGGCGACCAACCGCACCATCGCGCAACAGCTGCACCTGGCCGAAGGCACCGTCCGCAACTACCTGTCCACCGCCATGACGAAGCTCGACGCCCGGAACCGGACCGACGCGGCGAGGATCGCGCGCGAACGCGGGTGGATCTGACAGCGACACGTCGCAGGTTCGCGTCCGAAAACCGCCGGTGCCGGACGTCGGCCGGCGGCAGGCTGCCCGCATGGCCTTCCGCATCGTCCCCATGGACACCGCCGTCGCCGACCAGGTCCGCAGCACGATGCGGGCTCCCGACTACGACCACCCGGCATGGAGCGAGGTGCCCGTCGAACCGGCACCGTGCCGGGTGTGCCTCGACGTGATCGAGCCGGGCGTGGAGCGGCTCGTCGCGTTCACCTACGACCCGTTCCGGGACACCGAGGACCTCCCGCTGCCCGGGCCCGTCTTCGTCCACGCGCGCTCCTGCGCGCCGTACACCGACACGGCGACCTATCCCGCCCGCCTCGGCCGGAGCGGACTGCTGCTCAACTGCTACGGGCGGGGCAGGCGACTCGTCCACGCCGAGCGGATCGCCCACGCCGACGCCGGCACCACACTCGGCGAGCTGCTCGCCCGCCCCGACGTGGACTACGTGCACGTTCGCAGCGCGACTGCGGGCTGCTACCTCTGCACGGCGGTTTCCGCCTGAGCCCGGGACGCGACGTCAGTCGCCCGTCGCGACCAGCCCCTCCAGCTTCAGCTCCGGATAGCGGCGCACCAGCAGGCGCATGCTCATGTCGTCGGCGAACAGGGCGAGGTCGGTGCCGTCGGTGCGGGTCAGCACCTCGCTGTTGCGGCCCGCGTCCACGATCCCGCGCTGCGCCGGATCGACCAGCCTGCGCACCGTCGAGTACGGCAGCCGGTCGAGCTTGACGGGCGAGTTGAACTCGTGCTCCATCCGGTGGGCGGCGACCTCGAACTGCATCGGCCCGACCGCGGCGAACACGGGCGCGGCATCACCTCGCAGGTCGGAGGTCAGGAGCTGCACCACGCCCTCCGACGACAACTGCTCGACGCCCTTGCGGAACTGCTTGGCCTTGCTGAGGTCGGCGGGCCGCGCGACGGCGAAGTAGGCCGGCGCGAAGCTCGGCAGGCCCGGGTAGCGCACCGCGGGCTTTCCGGCGTACAACGTGTCGCCGACCCGCAACGCCGAGGCGTTCACCAGGCCGATCACGTCACCGGGATACGCG
>JACYYK010012008.1_pt1 | contig 10340 bp, 3 predicted proteins | sample 8236871 | NCBI WGS metagenome assembly JACYYK01 (sample SAMN14103087, study PRJNA606662) | landfill metagenome | isolation source: landfill solid waste inoculated with endophyte fungus Paravalsa indica | place: India:New Delhi, Okhla landfill site | collected 2017-11-05 | reverse complement strand
GGACGACGGGGGACGCCTCATGTGCGGCACCTCCAGCCTGGAGTACCTGCGGGTGCGCGAGGGCGACATGCTGGAATTCGTACCGGGACAGCCCGCGTACGCGCCGGGCTTTCCCGAGGGGGACGGGGGCGTGGGCCTGGACCCGTCCTACACGACCTCCTGGGTCCGTCTCCGCCCCGGACCCTCGCCGGGGCCGCGCGGCTACTACGCGCAGCCCGCCGCCTCGGTCCACTACGGACATGGCGTCGTGCCCCCGCAGCAGGCGGGAGCGATGGACCTGCCCGCAGCGGTCTCCTGCCTGGTGCGGACCCTGGACCGAGCCACAGAGGCCGCCTTCCCCATGGCCTTCTACGGCGGCCTGACCCGCGCCGACGAAGACCCCCGAGCGACCGCGGACCTCGGCGGGTTCGAGCGACAGATCCTCACCGGCCTGCGCGGTACGCGCCTGCGGCAGGACAGCGCGGAGGAAGAACCCGAGCCCGCGACGCGAGCGGACGACGCCACCGCCGTCCCGGCGCCGACCGCGCCGCCGGTGTTCACCGACGCCGACGGCGAACCGCTCCCGGGAGGACGCACCACGACACCGGGCGGGCTGCTGGTCGAACTCAACGACGGCTCCTCCGCGGCCGCAGGCACATGGAAGCGCGTCCTGCTGGCCGCCAAGGGAGACCGGACCCTGTCCCTCAACGCCGATGCCCGGACGGGGACCGTCGACGCGAGACTGGCGAGCGCCCTCGTCCACGACCAGGTCTTCCTCGTCCTGAACGACTGGGGCCGCTTCAAGGACATCAGCGCGGAGCTGCTCCTGGCGGGCTTCAACTTCGAGCTCGCACCGTCCGACGGCGACCCCGACACCATCCTGGTCGTCAAGCGCGCCACCGACCGCTCCCTGGCCGACCTCGCGGACAGCCCCGCGGACTGGACCGATCCCGGCTACTTCATCGGCGGCCCGCAGGCGGTGAGCCGGGCCCGCGCCACACTGCGGGCCGCACTGCGGACCGCCGAGGGCGTCGAAGGCGAAACCGGCGGCCCGTTCGGCTACTTCCGCGACGTCATCGCCACCAGTCCCGAGTGGACCGGTGTCATCGCCTTCAACTCGCCCATCAACGGCAACGGCATGCCCAAATCGTTCCAGATGCTCTTCGCCGGGATCGACGGGCGGTTGAGCGCGCACCACTTCGGTATCGAGGACAACCGGATCCAACGAGACCGCGACGGCCTCCCCGAGATCGCCGAGAGCTCCCTGTTCGCAGTGGTGCACTACGTGCCGCCCGCCGCGGCGGCGCCGCCGGGCCCGAAACCGTTCGACTTCCGCGTCCGGGAACTGAACGTGGCCGTCCGCAACTCGGCGGTCACGCAGTTCCATGCCGAGGTCGCGATGACGGTCAACGAGCTCTTCGGGCGAAGGGTCCATCGCGACCCCGCGGACGCGCAGGGCAACGACGTCGCGGTCTCCGGCCACTACCAGGAACGCGATGGCGTGGGCACGATCACCTTCGAGGCCGCCGAAAGGGCCCCCTTCGCCTTCGCCGACGGCGACGCGGTCCGCGTACTGGACAGGTTCACCGCGACCGGCGCCGCGCTCACCCCCACCTCCTCGTCGGCCACCGGAGACGGCACCACGGTCAAGTCGCGCTTCGCCCTCGACGGTGAACTGCACTTCCGACAGCATCCCTTTCCCGAGGACGCCGACGGCAGCGGACCCGGGGGCACCCGGTACACGGACCTGGACCTCTTCTCTTACGGGACCGGAACCGGCCAGGACGACGCCGGCCTGCGCCTGAGCGGCCTGACCCTGGACTTGACCTGCGTCCTCGACAAGGACGGCAAACGGGTGGGCGACACCGAGATCACGGCCGACCTCGGGGGCGTCCAGGTCTCGCACAGCCCCGCGGCGCTGCGGAAGGAGGGGATGGCGGCGAAGCTTCCCGTGACCACGACAGGCTTCCTCCACGACGAACGGCGCCTGACCGCGGCCGCGCTCAAGGGACAGGCGGTCAACCTCGTCCAGCTCGCCGGCGAGCGGGGCCACATGACCTCGTCCCCCCGGTACGCGCTGCGGATGGACCTGCCGCTCGGCACACTGGGGAACCTGGCCGAGGCGGCGGCCGGCATCGACGCGTCCCTCATCCTGGGGTGGGGGCCCAACACCTACACCCCGGACGACGACGCCGTCGGACTGTTCATCCAGCTCCCCTCGCTCGCGGCCGGGGCGTTCGGGTTCGAACTCCAAGGGCTGCTCAAGACCACCTTCGGGGACGCCAACCTGATCCAGACCAGGGTGACGCCCAAGGGCGCGCGGGAACCAGAGCCCTGCTTCGTGCTGCTGTTCAACAACGTCGCGCTCAGCGTCCTCGGCCTCCGCCTGCCGCCGAAGGTGATCACCGACTTCGTCCTCTTCGCCGGCGAGGAACCCGCGACCAAACGCCGTGCCATCGCCTGGAACCTGGCGGCCACCCAGCTCACCGCCTCGCAGGAGGGAAGCTGACATGGCCGCCGCCAAGGGCGTCCCCGACGCCCGCACCGTGAAGGAGCTGATCCGAGCCGTGAACGAGGAGTACGGCCTCGACCTGCCGACCTCGTTCCCGAACGGGACCGTCCTGGAGCAGCTCTGGGAGATGGCACTGGAGGTCAAGGCGGGAACGCCTCCGGTGCTGTACGAGGCCCGCGCCACCGAACCGTTCGCCGTCACCGTGCTCGACGGCGAAGTCCACATCACGATCGACAGCACTGCGAACACGCCTTAGGGAGATGCACATGGCTACAGCGCCGAAATCAGTGAAGAAGGCCGCAAGCGGACAGCGGACGACCAACGTCGTCTTCGGCGTCGTCTTCGACCTCAACGGAACCCACGTACCGGTATCCACCAAGGACATCGCCAATGCCAAAGCGAACGGGATCGAGTTCACCCTGCCCCAGGAGGTCGAGCTGGGAACGATGAACGACTTCGCGAAGTGGTTCTCGGACAAGTTCAAGGTGACCCTGCCCAAACCGGCGGAGATGCCGCCGCCGCTGGACACGGTCCTCGGGAAACTCGCCGACCTGAAAGTGACCGTCCGCCAGTTCCACGTCAAGATCCCCGGGACGGGCTCCAGCGACACGGCCAAGCTCTTCACCATCAACCTCTCGGGCTCCTGGCCCGAGAACCAGGGCATCGAACTCATCCCCGACGTGCTGTCGATCGAGGGCGTCGTCTTCGGCGTCAGCAACGAGTGACATGCGCACGACCCTGGCCTGCGCGATCCTGTACGTGCCGACCGACTACGCACTCGAGCTCGGCCTCACCCGAGGCGGTGGGGCCGAGCGCCTCACCATCACGCCCGGCTCCGGCGCGACGCGGCCCAAGCTCCGCGAGATCGTGGCGGACCTGGCCGCGATGCTCGGCCTCGGCGACTCCCTGCGCGGCTTCCTCGACACCGCCGCGCAGGAGCCGTGGAAGGGCGTCTTCGACATCGGGGTGGAGCCCTCCCTGACCGTCGAGGTCACCTCGCGGCCCTCGGTCCTGCTGGCGGTCAAGCTCTACGACGGCCCGACCTACGGCGTGCGCCTCCCGGGGAAGCAACTGCCCTCCTGGCTCACGGTCGAACCGGAGTTCACCGTCTATGACCTGCTCGTGGGCTACGACAAGGCCGGCGGCGGGCTCGAACTCCGGGCCAGGGTGGAGTACGAGCCGCAGCGGTCGGCCCTGCCGCGGGGCGGAGCCGCGCCGGAAGAGGAGCCGCCCGGGAAGAAGACGCAGCTGGTCTCCTTCCCCCCGCCCCTGCCCGACCAGGGCACGCCCAACTTCGAGGTCGACTACTTCGGGCTCGGGCAGAAGTTCGGCCCCACCGTCGACGTCAACGCCGAGGACCCCCTCAAGGACACCTTCGACGCCTTGGAGGGGCACCTCACCAGCAACGACCCGGTGACGATCATCCGGGAGCTCGCCGACTACTTCCACCCGGACCGGGGCTGGTTCGTCGCCGCCGACATCCGGCTCCGCGGCTGGCGGGTGCGCGCGATCTTCAACGACCCCGTGCTGTACGGACTCGAAGTGACCTGCGCCAGCCCGGGCGACCCGTTCGACGGCTTCCTGTTCGAGATCCTGTACCAGAAACTCGGCCCCCACCTGGGCGTGTACTACGGCGCCCTGACCATCCCCAAGGCGTTCCGCCAGATCGACCTCGGCGCCGTGGCGCTGACCCTGCCGGCGTTCAAGATCTGGATCTACACCAACGGCGACTTCAAAGTCAGCGTGGGATGGCCGCTGGGGCCCGACTCCATCGGGGTGGCGGTCGCCGTCTTCACCGGCGGCGGCGGCTTCTACTTCGCCAAACTCCGCAGCGGCGACGACCCCAACCACGCCGTGAAAGCCGGCCCCGCCTCCCGGGAAGCGACGCCGGACTACAATCCCGTCCTCGAGTTCGGCCTCGCCGTGTGGCTCGGTCTCGGCCGCTCGATCGAGAAGGGGCCCTTCTCGGCCACGCTCAGCCTCACGCTCCAGGGCACCTTCCAGGGCCTCCTGGCCTGGGAGGCTCCGGCCGACGGCCGGGCCGCGAGCCTGTCACGTGCACCGGACTACCACTGGTTCGCCGCCACCGTCGGCATCGTCGGCCAGCTCCAGGGCAGCATCGACCTCAAGGTGATCCGGCTCTCGGTGCTGGTGCGCCTGTCCGTCACCGCCGGGATCGCCTTCGAGAGCGGTTACGGGACGGTGGCCGAGGTCGTCGCCCGAGTCGACGCCGAAGCCAGTATCACGATCGTGTTCGTCACGATCTCCGTCAGCTTCCACACCACCATCGCCGAGACGTTCACCCTCAGCACCGGTGAACACGGGCCCGCCAGCCTGAACGGCCCGCAGAACGAGGCCTTCCAATGGATGCGCGGCGCGCCCCCGAAGCGGGAAGCCGCTCCCGCCGTCGCCGCCGGCCCGGCCTCCGAATCCCTGTACGCCCCGGGGCGGCCGGTGATCGAGGGCATCGCCGAAGCCTCGGATGCCCCGGCCGCCGAGCCCGTCGACGTCGGCCTGGGCTTCCTGCTCCATCCCTCGGCCGTCTACCGGAGCGATGCGGCGACCGGATCGGCCGTCGCGCTGCTGACGATCGACTGCCCACCGCAGGACGACGCCCGGAAGAAAGAAACCACCGACTGGGAGCGACTCGTCGGCGCCTTCGCCGTCTGGCTCCTGGACACCTGGGCGCCGACGAGGAGGACCTGGGGCGAGGTCCGCCGGGCGCTCGGTGAGGGCCGTGACCTCCCCCCGGAGGCATGGGACGACGAACTCACCGGTTTCCTCACCCGGCGGGTCAGGTTCACCGTGCGCGGCATGGACCTGACCGCGCAGCGGGAGCCGCACGCCGCCGCGCTCTTTCCGGTCTTCGACGCCATGAAGCTGACATGGGAAGACGGCTCGGTCGTGTTCGCCGACCGCGCCCCGACCGGGCCCGGATACGTCGAGGCCGTCGACGCGTACTTCGACGAACTCTCCCTGCGCGGCACGGCCGCCGCCGAAACGGCGGACAGGGCGCACCCCGAGCAGCACGGTTCGGTGGCACGGTTCGTCTTCGACGACTACTTCCTCCTGATCGCCAGGCAGATCGCGCACAGCCTCCCCGAGGACTCCGACGCGCAGCCGGACGCCGGACCCCTGGCGGGCATGGTCTCCCGTTACCTCCTGCACGGGCTTCGCCTGCCCGACCCCGCCCGCCTGCCCGCCGTCGTGCCCGAAGCGGGGTACACGCTGACCGGTCAGCAGTTCGCGGTCCCCGGCTCCGACCCCGGCACCTGCTCCGCCACGCTGTCGATCGGCAAGCGGCAGGACGAGCGCGCCGCGGCGCTGCGCTTCGAGGACGGCGCCGACTCCGCCACCGCGACGATCCCCGTGGGCGAGGTGCCGGACCCGCCCCGCCCGGACTGGACCGGCCCCGACCGCGCCGGCGCACCCACCGGTGCCGACACGATCAACGTGGGCCTCCTGCCCGCCGCCCACAGCGAACGCGCCCGGTACGCGCAGCGCTTCCGGTCCCCGTGGACGGCGGCGGGGACCACCCGCTCCCTGGTGCCGCTCCCGCCGGACCTGCTCACCGAGACCGCCCGCCGGCCCCTCACCCTGGAGGTGTCGAAGGCGGACGAGGACCGACCGCTGAGCGTGGCGCCCGCACTGACCATTCCGCTCCGCCTCCACCGGGTGGAACGCGCCGAGGACGCCGACACGGACCCCCGGGCGGCCGGCCCCTATGCGCCCTTCGTCTATCAGGTGGAGGGCCCCGACGCCGCCGCGCGCGCCCGCATCCACGCACTGCTGGAAAACGCGGACCCGGCGCTGCTGGGGCAGGCCGCCGTCTCCCTCCTCTACAACGCGCCGACGACCGGCTACCAGTCCGACCGCCTGGACCCGGCCAAGCGGCCGGTCACCCTCACCAAGACCAATTTGTCGACGTCGAGCCGGCCCGCCGAGGCGCACGTCATGTTCGCGACCGTGCCCTCGGCAGCGGAGGACGCGGACGAACTCGGCCCGACCACGGCCATGCTCGAGCAGACCGAGCACTTCCTGCGCCTCCTCTGGGAGGCGGGCACGGTCCACGCCGGCGGGTTCTTCCTGCGCTATGCCGCCGCCGACGGATCGGACCTGCCGGCGCGGATCTTCGCGTCCGGGAACACGGCCGACCTGACGGTCGTGGTGGCGTTCGCCTCCGAGGAGACGCCCCGGTTCGACCCTTGGCACGACTCCTTCGCGCTGGCCCTGGACACCGAGTACACGGACACGCTCGTCGTCCGACCCAGCGACTCCGACGGACCGCTCAGGGTGCTCGCGCCCTCGTATCCGCCCGGCTGCGTCGGTTTCGCGGCCGACTGGCAACGGGCCAACGATCTGCTGCTGCACGACACGACCCCCGAGCTGCACACACCGGACTGGGTCGCTTCGCTGTACCACCTGATCCAGTACCAGGTCAGCGGAGAGCAGGAAGGAACCGAGCCCCGGTTCGAGGCCTCGCCGTGGAGCTCGGCGCTGTCCCCGACCCAGGACAGCGGCACCGACGACCGGGACGCGGCACCGGACCACGACCCCGCGAAGAAGGACTACCGCCAGGTCGTGCCCGTGTTCCGGTTCTCCCGAGACGCGGGCGACCGCGCCAACCCCTATGCGGCGGTCGGAGGGCGGCCCCTGCTCTCCCTGCGGCTCAACGACATCTTCGGCAACGACCTGGACGCCGCCTCCTTCTCCGCACCGTTCCCGGTCACCTACAACGATCCGCTGATCCTCCCCTCGGAGTGGCCCGGGGCGCACTGCGCCTACCGTTTCGTCCCCCCGGGCGGCGACTCCGGAGGGCCCGCGCTCGCCCTGCGACTGCGCTTCGACCCCGCCCACATCCGTACCGGAGCGGCGGCGTTCGCCATGCCCGTGCACGGCTTGGCCGCCGGAGCGGAGGCCACCACCGCTCAGCGAGTGGCGCAGCAGGTCACGGCGGCGGTGGCCCGCTACGACCTCGTCCTGGCGCAGCTCGGCGACCCGCGATGCTCCGTGGCGCTGCACACCACGGTGCAGCCCTCCTCCGACGCGTTGGGCGACACCGAAGCGCTGCGTTCGGACCTCGCGCGGTTCGCGCGACTGGCGAAGGCTGAACTGCTCGCGATCGCGGCCGGGAACGAGGGGAAACCCGTCGCACTCGACGTGCCCGTGGCCATCGACCCGGCCGACCTGGCCCAGGCCCCCGAGAACATCGTCGAGATCCAGACGACCCTGACGTTCTCCAGACCACCGGAACACGTGTACACCGACAACGGGAACAAGGTGCCGCGCTCGGAAACGGCTGCACTGGTCGTGCCCGCCGACCTGGACTCGCCTCCCGCCCAGGCCGTGCCGGAGCACTCCGGGCCGACCGGAACGGAGGAGGACGCCCAGGACGATGCACGGCTGCGCGGTTTCGCACGCGACTTCGAGAGCGCCTTCGCCGGTTTCGACGGCGATGGAGGCCAGGCGCGCGTGGCGGTCACCGCGGACGTGCGGGAGGCCGAGGGGACGGGCTCGTCCACACCCGCATTGTGGGCGGTGCGCTGGAGCAGCCGGGCGGGGATCACCGTCCACACGGCCGATGAGGCCCCCGCCTACTTCTCCCTCGCTCCCCTGAGCGTCCACCTCTCCTCCGTCACCGCCGACGTGCCCGCCTACGACGCGTCGCTGCAGCCCGTCGACGGCGAGCGCACCTTCACCGGCATCGACCTGGACGCCTGGGCACAGCAGTTCCTGCACGCGGTGGACGAGGTGCTGTCGGCCGAGCACGCCCCCGCCGTCGCGAGCATCGACGCCGGCACTTACCAGGAGCTGATGCGGGCCAAGAGCGTGCTCGCCCAGGCACTCGCCCGAGGCGTGCAACCCGTGCTGGAAGGCCAGACGACGGGCGACCTCGCCGAGGCCCGCGACCGTTTCGAGCAGTCCGTGCTGAACACGCTCTCCTCCGCCTACGACATCTCCGCGGTCGTCCAGGTGCCGATGCGGGTGACGGTGAAGGACACTGGCGCCGCGCCGCGGACCCGCTTGTTCGGCAGCGTCGTCGGCGGCGCCCCTCCCGCCCCGAGCGGGACGGAGGAGACCTCCGCTTTCACCGCGGGCACCGCGAAACTGCCGCTGCGGCCGACCGACTCCCGGCCGAACCTCCTGTCGTTCCCGGTGACGGCCACCGAACCGCACAAGGTCGCGTATCTGCCGATACGGCCCACCTACCGTCCGCGCTTCCTGGAACGGGAGATCCCCGAGGAGCACGGCGATTACGGCTACGCGCCCTCCCAGTGGCTCAGAGTGGTGCTGGAGGCGGACCCCGAACCGTTCGACCTCCCCATCGGCGACCTGGAGGTGCCCGTGCCCTCGCGGGAGCACCCGCGGCCGTTCGTGCTGAAGGACCAAAGGGCCTGCGGGCCCGCGGTGATGCCGCACTGGGACCTCGCCGCCCCGCTCACATGGGACTACGAGACCGACCTCGTGCTGGGGGAGTGGGAGGCCCAGGACGACCTGTGGTTCGACGTCGTCTACAACCGGCCGGTCGCCGACGACACCGGCGGGGAGGCGCCGGCGCAGGACGACGGGAGCGCGGATCCGCTCCTGGTCGGACTGTCCCAGGGACTCGCCGCCTTTGCCGTGGCGTGGCCTCAGCTCCGACCGCATCTCGCCGGTCTCACCGCTCCCGGCGAGGCGGCGGCCCCGGCTCCGCGACAGGTCGTGACCGCGATCTGGAACGCGATCAAGCGGGTCACCCGCGCCTGGGCGGCGCTGCGCGGCATCCCCGACCCCTGGGCGTCCCCCGCGGAACTCGAAGCGGCAGGCGATGCCCCGCCGGACGTGCCCGAACTGGTGAAGGACCACTACGTCATCCGTTTCGCCGACGCCCAGCGGCAGCGCCTGCACGTCTTCGCCAGAGCGGGGGCGATGGAGCACGGAGCCTGTGACGAGGCTTCGCTGCGCTGGCCGGAGATCAACGGGAACCTGCCGCAAGGGGAGGTCAGCGCGGTGTGCCGACCGGCGGAGCAGCCCTGCGCGGGCGCGCCGTCCCCGGACCCGTGCTGGTACCGGGCCGAGTACCGGTTCGACCGTCCGGCGGAGGAGGAACTCGCACTCACCTTGAAATGGACGGGGATCGACGTGTTCTCCCGCCAGACGGCCGAAACGGTCTTCTGGCTGGTGCGCAACGCTCACCTGTCAGGGGACGACGCCGCGGCCAAGACCAGTGCCGCGTTCGTCTACCGGACCCCCCAGGTGCGTTTCGTGAGCCCGGTGACCCCGATCCTCACTGTGGACACAGCGGGGCCGGTCCCTCCCGGAGCGGATGTCCGAGCCGCTCTGGCTCAGGCGCTGTCCTCGCTGGCGACCGCCGGGACGGCGGCGTACAAGGAGCGCTTCCTCAAGACAAGCCTGCGCTACCGGTACCGGCTCGTGGGAACGGACGAGCGTGGACTGTGCGGCGAGTACCCGGTGCTTCTCGCGGACCACGTCCGGCTGGCGTCCGACGCCCGCCCCGACGACGGGGCGACCGACCTGGACACGTTCGCACAGCAGCTGTCCCACAACTTCAAGGTATGGCACCAACACGCCCGTCCCAGCACGGCGGGCGCAACGCTCTCCCTGGAGGTGACGCTCTTCGCCGACATCCATGGATCTCGGCTGCCGATCGTCACGGTGCGGGACCTGGCGATCGCCACCGACGACTCCTGGTGGACCGACATGTAGACGGGAACCGGTTCGGCAAGGCAGTACCTGATCACTTCGGGATGCGCCGGCCCCTCAGGATGGAACGGTTTTGTTAATAATCGAATATTTAGTGCTCATTCAGGGTGTGATGATGTATCCGGCGACGGATGCCAGGTTCTGG
>JACYYK010007377.1_pt1 | contig 10352 bp, 18 predicted proteins | sample 8236871 | NCBI WGS metagenome assembly JACYYK01 (sample SAMN14103087, study PRJNA606662) | landfill metagenome | isolation source: landfill solid waste inoculated with endophyte fungus Paravalsa indica | place: India:New Delhi, Okhla landfill site | collected 2017-11-05 | reverse complement strand
TAACTTCGCGCATACCGTTGTCGGCAACAACGGTCGAAGCAACCTTGAACATGCCAGTGATTTCGGCTTCCGAAGCGTCTTTAACGGCTTCGTCACCGAACTTTTTGGTCACCACGGCGAGACGGATTTCATGGTCTGTCTTGCCTTCGGTAACAACGTCCTTATCGGCCTTGCGGGCGGCGTCGATCAAGGACAGTCGCGACGCCACAAGGGCCGGGATATCCGCGACCTTGGCTTCCGCGTCGGCCAGCTTGGCAGTCAGTTCGCCAATCTTTTCGGCCTGCGCGTCGGTGAAGTCCTTGAGCTTGGAGAGGTCATCGGCGGCAACATTGATAGCCGCGTCCCCAAGAACGATTTGCTTAAGAGTCATTGTGTTGTCGTCCTCTGTTTCGAATGGGGCAGCGTCCAAAGCGATGCGTGCCTCTTTACCAGCCCTCGCACTGGGAACCAGAGCAAGGTGATTAAAGCGGATATTCCGCATAACGTAGTCGTAGTCACTCCCCGGGGCAGCGTCCTCAAGCGTAGCGGTGTAACCAGCGCTAAGCTCACGAAGCCCGGAGTTGATTGCAGCGGCGTCCTTGACCATCAGGCTTGTTACCAGCCATTCTTGGTCACGAAGAACGTCCGAACCGGTTTCCCCAACCCCAAGTTCCCGCCAGTTAGCGGCATCAACGAACTTTTCAGGGTGGTTCATAGTGACCGGAACGTGGCTCAAGGAGGCAAGGGAATCCTTGTGGAAAACCTCCTCCTCGGGCCGATAAACCTTGACGATGCCGGACTTGTCAGTAATGCCCAGTTCTTTTGCAAGGTAATCCTGAACACCAGTGCGCAGGCACTTCGCATATGCCGCGACGTACCCTTCCTTGGTGATCTTGGCACCAGTAACGGGTGCCTTGTCGGTAATTTTTAGTTCCATACTCGAAATGTCCTTGACACTGATGGGAAACTATCACAACAATATAAGATTGGGCAAATGAGGCTATGGGACCAGATCGTCGGCATCCTCGGTGGCCTCCAAAGTCATAACCCCAGACTCCGCCAGCATATTGATCGCGGCGTCCCTAAGACTATCAAAAGAGAACAGGCCGGTTTCATTCAGGATACGGATGGTGTCGGCCTGTTGATGTGCTAGGTCAGCGCGTTCCTTGTCGGAAAGCTGCCACAGTGACCGCCAGTTATACCAAGCACCGTCTGCGTTAGCCGTGTGGAACAGAACCTTGTCCAGGTTTTCAAGGGCCGGGGTTATGGCGTTCTCCTGCTCGGCGGAGACCGTGTCGTAATAGGCGGAAAGTTCAAGCTCTCCGTTAGCCCCAAGACCACCAGATGCCGTGCCGAACAACAAGGCTCGGGGCATTCCTGCAGCACCAGATACAACCTGCTCAAAGCTGGATATGATATCGGTCAGTCCACCGAACGAAGCGGACTTCTGCTCGTAATTCTCGTTCTCCTTGTCGAGAACGATCATTCCATTGTTTCCCTTCATGGCAGCAAGAACGCCATAGCGGGAGGCCAGTCGGCCTGCTCCGCCGTCTTCCATAACCAGTTGGGTTAGGCCGGAAATCCCAAACACGTCCACCTTGGCCTCAAACACCAGGGAGGCAACGTTAGCGGTTGTGGATTCGAATTGCTTGATTGCGTCGAACACGGGACGAAGTTTCGAGTCGCCCCATCCGGAGTTGTCAGCGGCCAGGGTTAGTCCGTCCGTGCGCTCCCCGACAAAGATGGCCAGGCGAGACGGATGGATGCGCCTCTGCGCTTCTCCGGTCCCAAACGAGATGGTGTAATACTTCGGCAACCCATAACCCCTCTCCATGGGGTCATTCTCGATCTCGCCTGGGGACAAGTCTTGCCGGGTTAGGACCGTGCAGAATTGTAGCGGACCCGGGACATCGGGTAGCGGCTCACTGGGGTCATCCCCAGTGTCAAAATAGATCGCCGCCCCTCCGTGGATTCCCGCGAGCTTAAGGGCGCGGTTTACCTTGTCCTTGATCTTGTGCTGTTTCTCCAGGGCCTCAATTCGGGACACAGCGGCATCATCAACACCGTTGTACTCGCGCCACTTACGGGTTGAGTCGTCTGCTCGCTTGTCGATGATGGTCCGGGCCAACCACGAGTTGCGATAGGCGACTTCCGCCTGATCCGCACTAAACCCAATGGTGCCCGTAAAAACTGTATGCGCAGCCTTGTCCCGATTGGTGCCAAGCTGCGCCGCCATGTTCGTAATGCTGTCGTTAAATTCAGCCATAGACCAAAAAACCTCGTTTTGCGCAAATTAAACCATTGACGCGCGGAATGCAAAAGGGCATGATTGGCGCAGATAAGGAGATAAAACCATGACTGAGAAACAATGCATTTTGGGATTGGCCGTGACGCTCTGGGTAGCTCTGGCCTTTGTAATTTGGCATCGAGATGAAATTATGTGGGCGATTGGATCATGAATGAGACAGTGAGGCATACGCCTGGGCCTTGGGTATGGAGCCCACACGACGGCTACCCATCCACAGACCTAATCGGCGGGGATGGTAGTGATGTTCTGCAGATTTACGAGTCCCACGGCGGCGGCTACATGCCAAACAAATCAAATGCCCGCCTGATCGCTGCCGCTCCTGAAATGCTGGAGGTATTGCTTGAGGCGGTGGACAGGAATCTGGCTGTAGAGGATGCAGACTGGTGGGGCAGGGTGTATGCCGCCATCGACAAAGCTACAGGAAACAATGATGCCCGGTAAGCCCTGGACAGTCACGGATATTGCGACGGATCAAGGGCATGGTGGGACCACGAAAAAAGGAGAAACATGAAATGGAAATTAAATGGGAATTCGTTTTTCATAAAAACGATATTTTGAAGATCACAGGCGAGCATGAAGGCATTAAGTCTTGCCGTCTAGTCGACTTGTACGAAGCCAAGTTGGCTAATGTAGACATCATATCCATGGCAATGGATTCGATTAAAAGGGATTTGCAGCCATGACACACGTCGACATGACCAAAGAGCGCCGCATTGGATCGAATCTTGATGACCCAGATAATGACGTTTGGGCCTTCGAGGTCGATCAGCAACCACCCACTAAGAACAATGCCCCTCTAGCATGGCTATGGGTTATCCTGTTCGGCGGCTTCTATTTCATGTTCAAGGGACGATGGGGGCATGGTGTGCTGTGCATTGCACTGTCCATCATGACGCATGGCCTGTCAAATATCGTATATGCCATTCTGGCAGGACGTATCATCAATGCCGGGCGCTAAGTGGACCGTCACCGACATTGCAACGTGCGTAAAGATGATTGAGGCGGGCCATACCTATGAGGACATATCCTCACGGATCGGGCGCACACCGGACTCTATCTACCGCAAGATGAAGCGTCACGGATTGCCCATGGTTAAGGGTGAGCAAGTTCCAGTGCCAAAACAGGACGTGTCCAAAGTTATGGAAATGCACCGGATGGGGTACACGTACGCCGAAATAGCCATCAAGACTAACAGGACCCGGAATTCAGTCGCGGGCATCGTTTATAGGAATAGGCAGCTAAAATCTGCCCCAGAGGGCGTAATGCTTCCATCCCCAGACGGCGCCCGAGAAAAGATTATGGCCCTATACAATTCGGGGTGGTCAATCCCAAAGATTGCTAGAATCATGAACACCACTGTCGGGTCGGTAGGCTGGTATATTTATGGAAAGGATAAGTCGGAATGACACCACAAGAAAAAGCGCAGGCAGCAGTAGCAGAAGGTGACCTTACGGTTGCCGTGTTCAAGTTCGGCATTAAGTCGTTTGAGGACGCAGAAGCGCTTAGGGATGCAGGATTTCCAGTGCGGAAAATCAATGAAGTTATGGGAATCTACGGAGTCCACATTGAGGCGCCAGAGGGTCACACTGTCATGACACATTGGTGGCAGTACCCCCCATATTCTGCGCGGCGACTGCTCGACACCAAAGATATGGACGAGGCTATGCAGAAGGCTCTTTACAGGGAACACCCCGAGAGGTATTGTGGACCCGAATGGATGATAGAGGATTTGGAAGATGTATGAAGAACGAAACGGACGCCCGGGGCGCAGGTATGACGACATGACCGAACAGGAGAAAGCAGAGGAAGCCATAGACAGGCTTTGGGATGAAATGGGGATTATTGAAAACGTATTTAAATACCAGTCCCCGGTAGTGACGGGTGAGATGATAGAGAAGTTGCGTATTGCACGTGATCAGTGGAACGCCAACCAAGACAAGGCGGCGTTTGAAAATCTTGGCGCTGCCATTGACCAATTAGTCGCCATCGAGCCCACCCAATCACAGGGGGAGGATGATCAAACGATTGGCGAGGCTCTGGAAATTTATCACAGCCGTCAGTCCAGCCCCACCCAAGCACCGGAGGACGACAACGAAAAACTGGAACGGTACGATCGGGAAATTCAACAGGCCCTAACCGCCCCAGCGCCAGCAGAACTGGAAGTGGCACGTACCATGTTGGTTGAGCGAGCCGATGCTCTCGAAAAAGAACGGGATGGGCTGAGAAAGTTGGTTTCTGACGCGCTCGTAGAAATGGATAGGTCTGTCCGACTTTCTTTCGCTTGGCAGAGCAGGGCCCGCTCCGCCCTTCACCCAGAAAAGGAGGGAGAGTGATGGAATATAAAGCAAATTCTCACTCCGACCTGTCCGCTCTATCGGTTGCAATGTGCTCCAAGCCAGATTGGTTCGTGCTGGCTCATGTTCACGATCTTGGGTTGATGCGGTGCCGACAACAGCCCTTAGCAATGATGATCAGCTTGGTTCGACGCTTGCGCGGGACAGGCGGGATGCTGGCATTATTCTTGAACCTCAAACAGCGAAGCCCAGACGTGGTCACGATGTGGTTTGCAGACACACTAAACCACCTGCATCTAGGGAAAGACACCGAAGATACCGACAGCGTTGGAGGCTGGAGCCAACGGGAAATCGACCTTCTCTGCGAACGCATTCCAGCCCTAAAGGAGCACTCCAATGAAACCTGAATGGTGCAGCGATGAAGTGTGGGACGCGGCCAAGAACGAGGCTGCGCAGTACGTCGAATGGCTCGAACCGAAGCCCGAGGAATACGCGCAGTCTGAACATGTGCTAGCCGTCAGCTTCGCCCGCGCCCTGCTCGACGCCCACCAGCGCGGCAGGGAAGAGGGAATGGAGGAAGCGGCATGGATTTTTGAGATATATGGGCGGTATGATATTTCTCACCAAATCCGCGCCAAGATGGAGGAGCAGCCGTGAGCATGCGTGAAGAACTGGCCGACCTCTTGGCTCGTCAGAACGGCTACACCTCGCTTCTAGCCATGCCGGCCAGCCAGCGGGACAATTGGCGCAAGCGTGCCGACGCCGTTCTCGATGCGCTTATGGAGCCGGACATCGATATGGTAGGAAATGGCGTTGAAGAGTGGTGCGCCTATCCCGATGAACCCGATCTCGATGTCGAGAACATCTGGCGAGCCATGATCCAAGCAGCAAAAGACGGGAAATGATACCATGGGTGGGGTAAGAAAAGGGGGCCGCTAGGCCCCTTTTTCATAGCCAAGAATCGTTTTTCACGGGCGGGATACACCCTACAGCGGATAATCAGCTAATATACGATCTACCGCATAATGCATATCATCTAATGTGCCTGAGTTGTCGGCCACCACATCCGGCCGGCCGCGTGGCAGATCCTCGCTCACGCGCCCATTCAAAGCCGCGTATCCCGGGCGCCGATTCGATTCTTCCCCACATCCCACGGCCTCGGCTTACCGTGATAGCAAACCACCGATGCCTCCTTGGGCATGCCGTGGTGCCGGTGATATTTGTAAGATACTACCGTGTTTTTGGGCAGGACGTTTTGCCATCTGGTTTCGCGTCCTGCCCATATTTTTTGCATGACCCCCTGATCGCCCCAGTTGGTTCGGCGCTGCGGCAGTGACATCCAGTGCGATGGGTTGTCAGTCCACGCGGCCCACGTCTCTGCAGCCAAGTCATCATAGATATACATGAGGCCAGATCCCAGGATCGCTGGCATGTAAAAGTCGTTGAGGGCGTGGGTTCCTTTGACGTTAAGGAGTGCGTCTATATCCCCAGTTATATCCGTGTCCAAATCCATATACAGACCGCGCGGAACATCCGGGCGGAACAACTCGAACTTGGCCCAGTATCCAGGCCAATCGTGCATTAGCGGAATGGTTTCTATTCCTGGTATCTCTACGTCAGAAAGACACAGTACGGGAACAGGAGACATGTTTTGCAGCCGTTGCACGTGCTCGGGAGCAAAGTCTCCACCTGATCTTAGGACAGTAAGGATGTGTGCCATGCTTCAAGCTCTTCCGTTGGGTCTTTTGACCAACCGCTTTTAGCATCTTGGATTGCCGAGCGCCAACCCCTGAAGTCCTCTCTGGGGATGAACGTCGCGTAACCACCGACTGCCTCTTGTAGACCCGGAGTAGGCGCAGCAATAACGGGGATCCCCTGCCCTGCCGCCTCTAGTGGCGCAATACCATATGTCTCATACACGCTGGGGACCAATAGGACTCGCGTGACCTCCCACACCTTGCTCATATCCTCTTGGGTGTCCCAAATAGTCACATTTGGTAACTTAAATTCACGCTGTATGCCATATCCGCCACGTACTGCGAGGAACCGTAAGTCACGGCACTTACGCGCAAGACGCCAGAACAGGTCCGGCCCCTTTTCCTCGCACAGGTTGATGATGGTTGCGTATTTACGCTTGGGTGGAACTGGCGGGTGAACCACCAGGCCGGGCTTTCCATAGTGTTCGGCAACATGGTTGGAATTATAAACGATCAGGTCAGCCTCTGGCATCGGACCCGCATGAACAGTGCTGTGGACGATCTGGCATACTCTACCTGGGAAGCCCAACGCCTTGGGTGACCACATCTGTTGCGTTAGTATCCAATCGGCTTGTTCTGGATCCTCTACATAAGCCCAACCCTTACCCAACAGAAACTGCTCCATCTGCCAGAGCATGTTTTCGGCCCCAGCCCTGACCTTTGGCCAGCGTGAATGTGCAATGGTGCTAAACTTCATCAAGAATGGCCTTCATGATAGCGGGATGCCCACGAGCCGCTTCATACCGACCACACAGAGCCCTGTTGTTGCGGAACGCTCTTGACTGCCTATCCTTGAACGGAGGGTGCCAGAGGTGCGTTAGCCAGCCCGGATGATACTGAAGTGGACCCACCAGAGTCTCAACGGCATATGAGAACGCTGTGTCCTCCCATCCCCAACCCTCGAACCGTGTGTCTGCCCCAACCCATGTGTCTGGGGACATGACGATAACACCGGCGGTTGCCCCGTCATATGTGTGCTCTATGTCTCCGACTACCACGGTGGAATAGAACGCCTTCGTCCCTCGACGAGACATGGCCCGGTACTTATCGAACGGCAGGTGCATAAGTCCGTCTTGCTGTGCCTGAGATACAGCGGCTTGCAGAGTCTCTGCCTCGGGGAACAAATCAGCGTCCGCGATAACCAAGCACCCATCCCGAGATGCCTTGTTGCGCGCTTCGGCGGTGTTCCACGGGGTTACGGCGTACGTGCGCACGGAATACCCATGGGATTCGTACCACTCGGTTACCCACTTGTGCGACCTGATCCTATACGGATCATCCGACGCGAAAATGATACCTACACGTACTGCCAATGGTATGCTCCCGTAACTTCCCCGAGTTGATGGGATGTTCCGTCGCCCAATAGGTCCATGACCTTCTCGTGGGTCCACGTCGACTTGTGACGCTCGAACCAGTTACCCTGGTAGGCTTCTTGCGGGTAGTCGCCCAGTGGAATAGACACTATGATGTTATCAGTCCAGTCCTTTATGCGGTTGATCTGGATTTGTGCTGCTGTGTCGTCAAGGTGCTCCAACATATCACCAATGATGACCAGATCGGGGATATAGATCGTCGCAAGGTCGAAGTGCTGAAAGTCCGCCACGATCACCATGTCGTACTTGGCCCACAGGTTAAACTCTGTGATGTACGGACCCCACGCCTCCACTGCCGTCCATTTACATTTGGGCGAGCGAAGATGATCGGAGTATTTCCCCGCACCAGGGCCGATGTCCAGTGTATGTTCAGGATCGGCCAAAGCGTACCGCGATTTGATCCACTCTAGGTTTTCATCGTGTGAATATGGCATAAATTAAACTGCTCCCCAGTTGAAGCCACCAGGGGCGACAGGAGAGTTTGCCATAACAAACGCGTCCGCCTTGTTCGGTGACTTCACTTTACGCTTAGCCAGATCAATCTTTGATTCGACCTTCACCCTACCATCGGGCGAGAAATCCTTACGTGGTGTTGATAACTCACTGATGAGAGATTGCAACCCTTGCATGGTCGAGGACAGAGATATGATCTCGCTTGGGTCGCACTCTTCCTGATTAACCACCCATGCATATGTCTTGCGGAACCGATCTGCGACACCCCACCAAGTTTGGGCTTTCAGGTTTAGGAAGTGGTCCTTGTTGGCGATACCCGGCATATACAGGGAGTCCGGCTGGAGGACCTTTCCACCCGCGTTGAACTTGTTGTACGTCACGCGATGTTGTGTCGGGACTCCAAGGTTAAGTTCTTGGAACTTGGCCCCCATGGATGCTCCCACGCCAATGCAATCGTAGTCGATGGTTGCTCCGTGCTCACGAGCAAGGTTCCAAACGCGTGTGGCCGACTTTAGAAGCTCGTCCTCCCCGCCCTTCCATTCATCGCAAGACACGGTTAGAACTCCGTGCTGCACTACGGCAGCGTTCAAGTCGTCACCATCGTCAGCCACGTCAAACCCAATGCGCCTGCGTCCCTGAGGAGTTATTCCGAGCTTGATATGCGCGTCTATGGCGGCCTCAAGCCATGTTCGTTTAATGAGGACGCGTTCGTCGTTGGATCTGGGCACGCCAAGGTATCGAAACCGGTACTCGTCCGGGTCCGCCTTCAGCAAAGCCTCCGCGTCTTCCCTAGCTGTCTTGGAAAGAAATGGATTTTCATCCAAGTTTATCTGACGGACCAGGGCGTTAGGTGGAGGGTTAACCACGAAGTGCTGATAAATGAAATCATCTTGATTGCGCGGATTGAAGATTACCCATATTTCTGATCCCTCCTTGCGCATGGTGGCTTCAAGGATACCGTAGTCCTCTTTGGATACCGCTTCAGCTTCCTCTAGCCATAGGACGTCAACGCCTTCTAGACCCTTGATCTCGGCTATGTTACGGGCGATACCATAGAAGATGAACTCTGACCCGGTGGTGGTACAGCGAATCTTGTTCTTTAGGATTTCGAAACGATCAGAGAGGCCGAAACGCTCGATCTGAATCTTTAGGAGGCTATATACGCTCTCCTCGATCTTGTTCTGAAACTGCCTGGCGCACAGAACCCTAATGCGGGTGAACTGTGCCAACCTGATAACGTGAGCAGCGGCATCCCACGACTTCGAGGACGCGCGCCCGCCGTACAACACCTTGAACCGGCTGCGCGTGCTCCAGAAGTCACGCAGAGCCGGATTCATGGTTGCTTTAGTCGACTTCTCCATAGAACTCGTCTAGCCCCTTCGGAGACATGGATCCATCGGAGCTTGTGTGGTCTATTTCTTGCTTGTCTCTCCAGTCTTCCGGCGCCATGTTCTTCAGGCCGAAGATGACCGCTGTCGCAGAACCGTTTCCACCGCCTTCCATGGCGATTTCACGCAGCCTAAGCTCCCACCAAGCCGCACAAGCTGATTTCGCCGTTTTTAATGCTTCCGAAAAGTCAGCATGGTCTTCTGCCCATTTGTTAATCGTTGACCTGGCAACGCCTATTGAAGCAGCAAACGAGGACACCGAGGAGCCATCTTTCATGTGCTCCACGATATCCTCGCAATACCTTTCCTCGTACTTCGTTGGCCTGCCCATAACCATGGCTAGTTATTCATCCCCGCCCGCAAGCACCACACTCTCACCGTCGATAACGATGTCAAGGTGGAGGGTGGGAATGTCATCGAGACCCTGCTCAATCTCCAGGTTAAACACACCCGGCAGAAACTCACCGTTCACCAATGCAACCAGTTCGCCATCAACCAGCTTCAAAACAATCTTGTTGTTCACGATACCATGCTCCAAATTGACACGACAGCCCATACCCAGAACGCAATGCACCAGGTTAGGACACCCAAGGAAAAAAATGTTGCTGTTAGGTCTGCCATCAGTTTATTCTTCATCGTCGAACTCCACCAGCTGCTCACCTCGCTTGGTGAGGAAGAAGTATTCTATGTTGTCCCCGGCTAGATCGGTATTAACCAACCCGTGATTCATCAGCTTTTCAACCGCCAGCCTCAGGCCACTAACAGACGACATATGTAACACCTGTGCCGAATGAATGTCA
>JACYYK010012843.1_pt1 | contig 10356 bp, 10 predicted proteins | sample 8236871 | NCBI WGS metagenome assembly JACYYK01 (sample SAMN14103087, study PRJNA606662) | landfill metagenome | isolation source: landfill solid waste inoculated with endophyte fungus Paravalsa indica | place: India:New Delhi, Okhla landfill site | collected 2017-11-05 | reverse complement strand
CCGTCGCGGGTCTCCTTGCGGGCCGTGGTCTCGAGCGAGACGGAGTCCGAGCCGTGGGTGGGCTCGGTGAGCGCGAACGCGCCGAGGATCTCCCCGCGCGCCATCGGCTCGGCGTAGGTCGCGACCTGCTCGGGCGAGCCGTGCATGACGATCGACCGCAGCGCGAGGCCGCCCTGGACGCCGCAGATCGTGGCGACGGAGCCGTCGCCGCGCGACATCTCCATGCTCGCCAGCCCCTCGGCCATGAACGAGATCTTCGGGCGGCCGTCGACGTCGACGCCGTCGCGCAGGAAGTCGCGCTCGGCGAGCTTCTTCACGAGGTCGAACGGCACCTCGGCGCGCTCCCAGTACCCGTCGATGACGGGCAGGACGTCCTCCTGCACGAACTCGCGGACGGCGAGCTGGTGGGCGCGCTCCTCGGGCGTCACGTCGGCGAAGGCGCCCACGTAGTCCAGGTCGAGCGGCTGCGAGACGTCGTAGTCGGGGGCGGTCACGCCGGGCATGACCGGGACATCACGGGACGGGCTGCGGGTCATCGACGACCTCTCTCTGCGCGGGGGTCCGGCGTTCCGGGCCCGGTGAGGAGTGCGGACCGACGCCGTCCGAGGCTGGTGGTGGTCGGCGCCGGTCCTCCTCCATCGTCACCCGCGACCGCGTCTCACGTCAAGCGATACTCGGTCTCACTCGCTCGCCGAGGCAGTGCAGAACCCCGCGAGACAGCTCACGGCCCCGCGAGGTCGGGCCGGGCGGGCCAGACTGTGCGCATGGCGACCACCAGCGCGGGCCTCCTCCTCTACCGGATCTCGCCCGACGGCGGGCTCGAGGTGCTGCTCGGCCACATGGGTGGCCCGTTCTGGGCCCGCAAGGACGCGGGCGCGTGGACCGTCCTCAAGGGCGAGCTCGAGCCGGACGAGGAACCGCACGCCGCGGCGCTGCGCGAGGCGGCGGAGGAGCTCGGGCTGCCGCTGCCCGCGCCGTCGTCCCCCGACGTCGACCTCGGCGAGGTGCGGCAGAGGTCCGGCAAGCGCGTGCTCGCCTGGGCGCGCGAGTGGCCGCCGCCGGGGCCGGACCTGGAGCAGGTGCGCAGCAACACGGTCGAGATCGAGTGGCCCCCGCGGTCGGGGAAGCGGATCGAGGTGCCCGAGATCGACCGGGTCGCCTGGCTCTCACCCGACGACGCACGGCGACTCGTCGTCAGCGCCCAGGCCGCGCTCGTCGACCGGCTCGAGGCCGCGCTCGGCCGCTGACATCTCGCCCACCCACCTTCCAGCAAGCGATCCGTCGCGCAAGACGGCCGGTTCCCGCGACGGATCGCCTGCTGGAAGGCCGTGGGGCTAGCCGGTGAACGTCAGCCAGAGCAGCGCGACGTTCAGCGCCACGATGACGGCGGCCACGGCCCACGCGGCGACCTGGGTGGCGAGGCCGTTGCGGAAGCCGCCGAGCAGGCCGGCGTCGCGCGTGATCCGCACGAGCGGGACGATCGCGAACGGGATGCCGAAGCTCAGCACCACCTGGCTCACGACCAGCAGCCACGTGGGCGAGACGCCCGTCGCGAGCAGCACGATCGCGGGCACCAGCGTGACCAGCCGCCGGGCGAGCAGCGAGACGCGGACGTGCAGCAGCCCCGCCATGATCTCCGCCCCGGCGTAGGCGCCGACCGACGTCGACGCCAGCCCCGACGCGAGCAGCCCCACCCCGAACAGCACGGCGACGGCGGGCCCGAGCGACGACTCGATGGCCGCGTGCGCGCCCTCGATCGAGTCCGTGCCTGTGCGGCCGGGCAGGTTCGCGGCGGCGAGCAGCAGCATCGCGATGTTCACGCTGCCCGCCAGCACCAGCGCGGCGACGACGTCCCAGCGCGTGGCGGCGAGCAGGCGGCGGACCACCGGTGGCGACGGCGGCCCGGGCACGGCCACGTCGTCGCCCGTCGCGGCCTCGACCACGACGCCGTCGACCACCACGCCGTCGGCCGCGCCGCCGTCGACCGCGCCGCCCGCACGATCCTCCGCCCCGGCGGCGAGCGCGTGCCGCCGCTGCACGCGAGCGTCGTGCCGCACCCGGTCTCGGGCGAGCGAGGAGTGCAGGTAGATCGCGTGCGGCATGACCGTGGCGCCGAGCATCGACGCGGCGAGCAGCACCGACTCCGGGCCGTCGAGCCGCGGCACGAGACCGCCGAGCACGGCGCCCAGGTCGGGCGGCGCGAAGAACAGGCCGGCGCAGAACCCGACGGTGAGCACCCCGAGCATCGACGTCACGACCGTCTCGAAGACGCGCTGGCCGCGGCGCTGCTGCACGCCCAGCACCAGCATGGACACGACCCCGGTGATGATCCCGCCCAGCACCAGCGGCACGCCGAACAGCAGGTGCAGCGCGATCGCGCCGCCGATCACCTCGGCCACGTCGGTGGCCATCGCGACCACCTCCGCCTGCGCCCAGTAGGCGACCCGGCCGCGCCGGGAGAGCCGCTCGCCGAGCACCTCGGGCAGCGAGCGCCCCGTGACGACGCCGAGCTTGGCGGACAGGTACTGCACCAGCACCGCCATGACGTTGGCGACGACCAGCACCCACACCAGCAGGTACCCGAACCGCGCCCCGGCGGTGAGGTTGGCGGCGACGTTCCCCGGGTCGACGTACGCGATCGCCGCGACGAAGGCCGGCCCGAGCAGGGTGACCAGGCGCGCGTGGCGCACCCCCTGGGCGGGTCGGTCGAGGGTCGATCGGGTCATGCGGTCCTCCGGCGGGCTCGTCGTCGGGAGTTTTTCGGGTATCCGAAACCTTAGACGTCTACGCCCGCATCACGCATCCCCGTGGAGGCTCCGGGGCGCCGCCGAGCCCGGTCTGTCACCATGTCGGGCGTGCCATCCACGCAGACCTCCGCCGCACGGGACGCCCCCGGTCCGCTCCGTGCCGTGCTGCGCTCCCCGTGGCTGCTGGCGCTGGGCTTCGTCGCCGTGCACGCCTGGGTGATCGGGCAGGCCATCACCTGGGGCTACACGATCTACGGCGACGTCACGCTGTACGAGTGGTGGGCCCGCCACGGGCTCGCCACCGGGCAGTGGCCCGTCCTCGACTACGACTGGGTGTACCCGGCCGGCGCCCTCGTGCCCGTGACGCTGCCCGCCCTGGTGACGGGCGGCCTGCTCGGGTACGAGATCGTCTGGACGGCGATGGTCGTCGCGCTGAACGCCGTCGCCACGGTGGTGCTGGTGCGTTCCGCGCCGCGCGGGGTGCTGGGCGCGTGGTGGTGGCTCGTGTTCCTGCTCGCCCTCGGGCCGATCTTCCTGGGCCGGCTGGACGGCGTCGTCGCGCCGCTCATCCTGATCTCCCTGGCGGTCGCGGCACGCCGCCCGACGCTCGCGACGGCGGTCGCCACCGCGGGCGCGTGGATCAAGATCGCGCCGGGGGCCGTGGTGGTCGCGCTGGCCGCGAGCCGGGCCCGCTGGCGCGACGTGGTGCGGCAGGTCGTGCTGCCGGGCGCGGCGGTGAGCGTCGTCGTCGTGGGGCTGGCCCTGGCGGGCGGCGCGGGCCAGCGCGCGTTCAGCGTGTTCGGCCAGCAGGAGGCGCGCACGCTCCAGGCGGAGTCGGTGTTCGCCACCTGGTTCAGCGTGGCGCGGCTGTGGGACCCGGCGGTGCGGATCGACTACAACGACGTGATCTTCACCTACGAGGTGCAGGGCGACGCCGCCCGGCAGGTCGCGTCCCTGCTCGACTGGCTGCTGCCGGTCGCGGTGCTGCTGATCGCCGCCCTCACCTGGTGGACGGCGCGCCGCCGGCCCGACCACACGGGCGACGTCCTGCTGCTCAGCACGGCCGCCCTGCTGCTGTCGCTCATCGTGTTCAACAAGGTGGGCTCGCCGCAGTTCGTGGCGTGGATCGGGCCGCCGCTGGCCGCCGCGATCGCCCTGGCCGGCCCGGGCACGCGGCGGCTGTGGGGGCCGCCCGCCGTCGGGGTGCTGCTGGCCGCGCTCGGCACGCAGATCGTCTACCCGGTGGCGTACGGCGAGTTCCTCGCCGGGCAGCCCGCGATGGTCGTCATCGAGGCGCTGCGGAACCTCGCGCTCGTGGTGCTGCTCGCCGGCGCGGTGTGGCGGATCGTGCAGCTCGGCCGCGACGGCGTGCGCGCGGAGACCGCCGCCCCCGCCTGAGCCGGCGCCCGGGCAGGCGTTCACCGGCGGGTCGGCGCCCGTTCATCCCCGGCTCCCCGGGCGGTCATCCATCCTCCCTACGGTCACCCCGACGGCGCGCTCGGCGCGCACCCCCGGCCCCGGAGGACCCCCTGCGCACACCGCTCCCCCGCACCCCGCGACTCGCACCCACGCCGCGATCCACCTCCACCCAGGGATCCACCCCGCGCCGCGCCGTCGTCGCCGGCTGCGCCACCGCCGTCGCCGTCGCACTGGCAGGGCCCGTCGCGCTCACCGCGTCGGCACTGGGCGGCAGCACGACACCGGGCGCCGGCGTCGTCGCCCACCCGGTCGAGCTGTCGGCCCAGGACGCCGGGTCTCGCTCACGCCCCTCGGCGCGTACGCCACGGGCGTGTTCGACGAGTCGGCGGCGGAGATCGTCGCGTACCACGCCCGCTCGGAGCGCCTGTTCTCGGTGAACGCGCAGGCGGGCGAGGTCACCGTGCTCGACGTCGCGCGCCCGTCGTCGCCCCGCAAGCTCTTCGCGCTGGAGACGACGGGCGTGCGCGCCGCGGACGGCTCCACCGTGCCCGACGGGGCGGTCGCGAACTCGGTCGCCGTCCGCCCGGACGGGCTGGGCGTCGTCGCGGTCGAATCGCCCGACAAGGTCTCCGACGGCTGGCTCGTGCTGTTCGACGCCGCCGGCGACGGCGACGCGCTCGGCGCGTGGCGCGTGGGCGCGCTGCCCGACATGGTGACGATCACGCCCGACGGCCGCAGCCCCGTCGTCGCGAACGAGGGCGAGCCCACCGACGACTTCTCCGTGGACCCCGAGGGCTCGGTGTCCGCCGTCGACCTGCCCCGCAGGTTCACGGGCGAGCACGCGGGCGCGGTCGCGCAGCGCGACGTACGCACCGCGACGTTCCACGCCTTCGAGGGCGACCGCCTGCCCGACGGCGTCCGCGTCTTCGGGCCGGACGTCGCGGGCCCGGACGGGTCGCTCGCCCACCGCGTCTCGCGCAACCTCGAACCCGAGTACGTCACGGTGTCGAAGGACTCCCGCACCGCGTACGTGGCCCTGCAGGAGGCGAACGCCGTCGCCGAGGTCGACCTGCGCAGCGCACGCACCACCGACCTGTGGTCGCTCGGCAGCAAGGACCACTCCGTGCCCGGGCAGGGCATCGACCCCTCGGACAAGGACGGCCAGGCGGCCGTCCGCGAGGTCCCCGTCCGGGGGCTGTACATGCCGGACGGGATCGCGTCGTACACCTCTCGAGGCGAGACCTACCTCGTCACCGCGAACGAGGGCGACGCCCGCGAGTGGGGCGACTACGTCGAGCCGGCGCGGGTCAAGGACCTGGGCGACGACGGACTGGCGCCGGTCTGCGCGGACTCCCCCGCCGCCGGCCTGCTGGCCGACGCCGACCTCGGCCGGCTGAACGTCACCACGGCGTCGGGCCTGCGCGCCGACGGCTCCTGCTACGAGGAGCTGTACGCCTTCGGCGGCCGGTCCTTCTCGGTGTGGACCACCGACGGCGAGCTCGTCTTCGACTCGGGCGACGAGTTCGAGCGCGTGACCGCCGACGCCCTGGGCGACGCGTTCAACACCAACCACACCGAGACGAAGGGCGACGGTCGCAGCGACGACAAGGGCCCCGAGCCGGAGAACCTCACGATCGGCGAGGTGGCGGGGCGCACCTATGCGTTCGTCGGCCTGGAGCGCGCGGGCGGCGTCATGGTCTACGACATCACCCGTCCCGAGCGGGCCGCGTTCGTCACCTACGTCTCGAACCGCGACTACGGGGTGTCCGTCGAGGACGCGATCGACGACGGCGCGGATCCGGCCACCGCGCTCGCCGGGGCCGGCGACCTCGGCCCCGAGGGGCTGGCGTTCGTCCCGGCGTCCGACTCCCCCACGCACCGGCCCCTGCTCGCCGTCGCGAACGAGGTGTCCGGCACGACGACGCTCTTCCAGGTGGACCGGCTCACCGGCCGCCGCTGAGGGCACCACGGGACCCGCGGGACGGGGCCGGGGCGCGCGGGTAGCGTGACGCCCATGGCCCTGTCCCGCTACCTCGACGAGTGCGCGATCCGCGCCGCGGCCGTGCTCGGCCACGACGTCGAGGCGAGCGTGAGCCTGCGCGAGCACGGCATCTCGCTGCGCGCCGGCAGCAGCACCCCCGGCGCAGGCCGCTGCGACCAGGCGGAGGCGCGCGCCGACACCGGCCCGTGCATCGACGCGATGCGGCGGGGCACGGTGCTGACGACCGCGGTCCCGGACGTCGTGCCGGGCTGGGAGGCCTGGCGGGAGGCCGCGGAGGCCGAGGGGTTCGTCCAGGCGCTCGCCGTCCCGGCCGAGGTGGGCCCCGGCGTGCGCGTGGCGATCAACGTGTACAGCCGCACGGCCGGCGACTGGCCCGCCGGCCTGGTGGACGCCGCCGTCGGCCACGCCGCGCTCGCTGCCGACGCCGTGCGCCTCCAGCTCCAGTTCGCCGACCTCGGGGACGCCGTCGCCGGCCTCTACCGCACCCTGTCCGACCGGGCGACGGTGGAGCAGGCGGTGGGCGCGATCATGGCCTCGAACGACTGCCCCGAGGACGAGGCACGCACCACGCTGCGCACGGCCGCGGACCGTCGCGGGCTCAGCGAGCGGGAGGTCGCCGAGGCGATCGTGCGGACGCTCGTCCTGGGCGGCGAGGGCGACGTCATCGGCGACCTCGACCGCTGAACCGGCGCCGCACGCTCCCTGTCGGGCGCTCCGTGTCGTGCATCGCCCATCGGTGCCACACTGACCCGGAGGCGACAGGACGGAGCGAGCGGTGAACACCTCCGAGCTGCTGGGCCTGCTCGCGCGGACCCTGGCAGGTCTCGACGCCGACGCGACGGTCGCGGCGCGGATGTGCCAGGCCTGCACCACGATCCTCGGCGCGCGCTCCGGCAGCCTCACCGTCGCGACGCTGCCGGGCGAGCAGGTCACCGTGACCAGCACGGACGCGGCCGCGGCGCGCGTCGCGAGCATCCAGGACATGCTCGGCGAGGGCCCCGGCCGGCGGGCGTTCGAGGACGACGCGATCGTCTCGGCGCCGCTCGGCGCCGCGCCGGGCGACGACCCCTACCCCGTGTTCTCGCAGCTCGCCGGCGAGGCCACCGGCGACGGCACCTGGTTCGGCGTCCCCATGCGCGTGGGCGGCCAGCCGGTCGGGGTGCTGGGGCTCGTCGTCGGGCCCGGCCACGTGCTGGCCCGGGACGACGAGGACGCGCAGTTCCTCGCGGACGCCCTCGGCACGGCCGTGCTCGGCGAGATCGACCAGGTCGGCTGGTCGGGGCGCGCCCGGGTGGACCAGGCCACGGGCATGGTGGCCGCGCAGCTGCGGGTGCAGCCGCACGACGCCCTCGCCGTCCTGCGCGCGCACGCCTTCGGGCGGGGAAGCACGCTCGAGGACGTCGCCGAGGACGTCGTGGCGCGGCGGCTCAGCTTCGCTGACGAGGCCGGCTCCGTGGAGTCCGGCCGCGCCGAGGACTGACCGCGGGTCAGCCGCGGCGCAGCACGCGGTCGAGCGTCGCGCGGCGATCGACGCCGCGGCGGTGCGCGACGTCGACGACGGCGCGCGCCAGGTCTCGCACGGCCACGTTGTGGTCGTTCGACGCCGACCTCATCAGGTCGAAGGCGGCGTCGATCTCGACGTCGTAGACGACGGCGAGCACGCCCTTGGCCTGCTCGATGACGCCGCGCGACGTCGCGGCCGCGCGAATCTCCGCGGACGCCCGCTCGCCGGCGCGCTCGGCGACGGCGGACGTCAGGTCGAGGAAGTAGCCGGCTGCCTCGCCCCCCGCGTCGCCGCTGCGGACGCTCCCCACGACGGCGACCGTGAGCTCGCGCCGTCGCGCCGTCACGATGCGGTGGACGCTCGAGAAGGCCCCGCCCAGCGGGGGCGCGGTGAGCGCCCGGCGGGCGGCGTCGCGGTCCGCGGGATGGGTGTGGGCGAGCACCAGGTCGGTGGTGGGCACCACCTCGTGCGGCGCGAAGCCGTGCAGCACGTAGACCGCGTCCGACCACGTCCACCGGCCGGTCGGCACGTCGAAGGAGAAGGAGCCGACCAGTCGCGAGGAGCGGAGGGCCGAGTGCTCTCCGACCGCGGTGGTGTCTGCGGGCACAGTCGCCTCCGACGCTGCTCAGAGCGGACCAGCCACTGCTTGACCGGCGGGAGCGACTCTAGCAAGCGCGCGCCCGCCGCTCACGACGTCGAGGTGCCGTGCTCCTGCGCGTAGCGGCGGAACCAGTCGCGCGCGAAGCGGCCCGAGGCGAGGCCGTAGTCGAGGGTGGCGCGCTGGTAGGCGAAGACGTCGGAGAGCTCGTCCGGGACCTCCTGCGCGGCGAGCTGCTCGTCGAGCGCCTCCAGCCGCGCGACGTCCTGCTCGACCCGCGCCGTGAGCCGCGGCAGCACGACGGCGCGCTCGCCCGGCTCGAGCAGGCCGAGGAAGAACAGCCGCGGCAGGACGGCGGCATCGGCGTCGGGGCCCGTCACCGGACCGGTCAGCCAGGCGTGGAAGTCCGCGCGGCCGGCGTCCGTGACGCGGTACGTCTTGCGGCCCCGCGCACCGGGGGCGACGTCGGCGACCTCGATGAGGCCGCCGGTCAGCAGCGTCTCCAGCGCGCGCCGGATGCTGCCCGAGCTCGCGCTGTAGAACAGCGAGACCGACGCCTCGAAGTGCTTGACCAGGTCGTAGAGGCTGGCCGGCCGCAGCAGGAGCAGCCCGAGGATCACGTGCGCCATGGTCCGACCCTAGACCGTTGACCCTCATAGACCTGTCTAGTAGACATGTCTATGAGAGATAACCCTGTCGAAGGAGAGGCCATGAGCACGTCACGCGCGGTCGACCGCCTGCGGTCGTCCCTGGACCGGATCGCCCGGCGCCACCCGTCGATGCCGCCGCCGCAGGTGCTCGTCGTCGCACCGGGGCTGGAGCTCGAGTCCGGCGGGTCGCAGCCGTTCCACGCGGCCAGCGTCGGCAAGGTCATGACCGCCACGCTCGTCGCGATGCTCGTCGAGGAGGGGCGGCTCGCCTTCGACACCCCGGTGGGGACGGTGCTCCCGGCGAGCGACCTCGAGGGCCTCCCCGCGGCGCCCGGGGTCGACGTCGGCGCCGACGTCACCGTCGAGCACCTGCTCACGCACACCAGCGGGCTGCCCGACCTCTTCGAGCCGTCGGGCGTCCGGGAGACGGCGTACTCGATCGAGGTCACGGCCGGGCAGCCCGACCGGCGGTGGACGCCCACGACGCTGCTCGACGAGGTGCGCGGACATGCGGCCGTCGGGCGGCCGGGCGAGCGGTTCTGCTACGGCGACCCCGGGTTCGTGCTGCTGGGCCGGGTCGTCGAGGAGGTCACCGGGGGCCGGTTCAACGACGTCCTGCGCGAACGGGTCCTCGCGCCCGCGGGCATGGAGCGCTCCTCCACCCCGTACACCGACGCCCGCGCGCCCGCGGATCTCGCCGGCCTCGACGTCGCGCCGTTCTGGATCGGCGACCACGAGCTCAGCCGCGCCCTCAGCATGAGCCTCGACTGGGCCGGCGGCGGCGTCGTCGCCCCGCCGTCGGACCTCGTCGCGTTCCAACGGGCGCTGCACGGCGGACGCCTCGTCTCCCCCGCCACGCTCGCCTGGATGAGCCGGCCGCGGCACCGCCTGCGCCGCGGCATCCACTACGGGGCGGGCGCCGTCACCGTCCGGTTCCGCGAGTTCACGCCGCCGTTCCTGCGCGGGCTGCCCGAGCCCGTGGGTGGTCTCGGGCACTTCGCCACCCACCTGTTCTTCTACCCGCAGCAGGACGCCCACGTGGTGCTGAACTTCCACGCCTACCGGCGGATGAACCAGTCGTTCATGACGCACGCGCGCATCGCGCGGCTCCTCGCCGCGCGGTGAGGGTTCAGCCGCGCCGGGCCTGCACCCACCGGACGGCGCGCGGTACGTGGAGCCCGACCAGCGCCACGAGCGCCCACCCGCTCACGGCGTACAGGACCGGCGGGACGGCGGAGTGGTCGCCGCCGGTGATCATGAACGTGTCGGCCAGGTCCATGCCCATGCCGAAGGCGCCCCAGAAGTACGCCGGGGCGCCCAGCGCGAGCACGGCGAGCTGCCACGCCAGCGCGGAGTCGGGGGCCACCCGTCGACGCAGCGCGACGGCGCACCCCCCGACCGACAGCCCGCCCCCGAGCGCGGCCCACACCACCAGG
>JACYYK010031881.1_pt2 | contig 10364 bp, 7 predicted proteins | sample 8236871 | NCBI WGS metagenome assembly JACYYK01 (sample SAMN14103087, study PRJNA606662) | landfill metagenome | isolation source: landfill solid waste inoculated with endophyte fungus Paravalsa indica | place: India:New Delhi, Okhla landfill site | collected 2017-11-05 | reverse complement strand
TCGGCCACAACGTCATGCACGGCCAGTGGGACTGGATGAACGATCCGGACATCCACTCGTCGGTGTGGGACTGGGACACCGCCTCCACCGCGGAGGCGTGGAAACACTCGCACAACTACATCCACCACACGTTCACGAACATCCGCGGTCTCGACAAGGATCTCGGCTACGAGATCATGCGGATCGACCCGCACCAGAAGTGGCACCCCGTCTACCTGGCGCAACCGCTCTACAACGCGCTGCTCACCGTGCTCTTCGAGTGGGGTGTGGCGCTGCACGACCTCGACCTCGAGGCATTGTGGGCCGGCGAGAAGTCCACCGCGCGGGTGATCGAGGAGTTGAAGGGCATCTTCGGTAAGGCCCGCGCCCAGTTCGTCAAGGACTACGTCGGCTGGCCGCTGGTGAGCGCCGCGCTGTTCGGTCTCGCGCAGGTCGCGCTGCAGGGCCGGTTGCCCCAGCCGAAGACCTCGCGTCTGGGTCGACGACTGCGGACGATGAGCACGGGGCCGATGGGTAAGGGCCGGGCCGGAAAGTTCCGTACCGCAGCCCATCTCGCCGATCGATATCTGCCGGGTGTCGAGAAGACCTTCCTCGCGACGGTCGTCGCCGACATCACGGCCAACATCATCCGCAATGTGTGGGCGCACGCGATCATCTTCTGCGGGCACTTCCCCGACCAGACCTACACCTTCTCCAAGAAGGAGGTCGAGAACGAGTCGCGCGGAGGATGGTACGTGCGGCAGCTCGTCGGTGCCGCGAACATCGAAGGCACCCCGCTGTTCCACATCCTCAGCGGCAATCTCGGCTACCAGGTGGAGCACCACCTGTTCCCTGACATGCCGAGCACCCGCTACGCGGAAGTCGCGCCGAAGGTCAAGGACATCTGCGAGCGCTACGAACTGCCCTACAACTCGGGCAGATTGGGCAAGCAGTGGTACATGGTGCACCGCACCATCGCCCGGCTCGCCTTCCCCGGCGGCAAGGCCCGGCCCAAGCCCGGACCGTATCGTCGTTCGCAGGATCCCACCGGCGGTCCCGTCCCCAGCGAGGCCGCACGGTTCCGCGACCGCCTGCCGGCCGATCATCCCGACGCCGGACCGGAACACGCCGGTGGCGGCGTGAAGGTCGATCCGCCGCCCCGCTGACCGTCATCCGGCGTTTAGTTCTCGTCGACGATGCGCGAGATCGCCGACGAGAACTGCACTCCGGAGCCCGGGGTCAGGACGCCCGATAGGCCTTCCAGCCGCCGAACCCGGTGATGTCCACCGCGTCGGCGGCTGCGTCCTGCGTGCACCCGAAACCGACGACCCACCGTCCGTCCGCCAGTTCGACGCTCGTCAACGTCATCGGGGCGGGCAGCGCGGCGAGGAACCGGCCCAGACCGGCCTCCGACAGCCGGAACAGTTCGCCCACGATCGCGGCGCCCTCGCCCGGTGCGTGACGCACCAGGCCCGGCTTCGGCGGCGTCGTGTTCAGTGCGGCGAGACGGTACGCGTCGGAGGTGTGCACCTCCTCGACGAAGCGCGCCCCGAGTTCCTCGAGCTGGAAGTGCAGCGGCTGGCCGCGCAGATGCGCTCCGAAGACCGCGAGTTCCACGCCGGACTCGACGACCCGCGGTGCATCCACACCGTTCAACGCGGCCGCGACGTCCACGGCCACCTGGTCGCCGAAGGCCGGGACCACGACCATGACCCCGAACGGCTCGCCGGCCGCCGTGGGCGCACCGGGCACCGCCACCGCCGCCATGTCCAGCAGGTTGCAGAAGTTCGTGTAGGTGCCCATCCGACGATTGATGGCGATCGGATCGGCCTGCACCGCGGCGATCGTCGGGTGTTCCGTCGTCGTCGGGAGCAGCAACCCGTCGAACCCGGCGAGCAGTTCACGCGCGAACGCCTTCACGTGGACGAGGGTGTCGAGATCCTCGACGAGTTCGTACGCGGCAGGCTTCTTCGCGCCGGCGACGATCGCGGCGACCGTGGGATCGGCGCCCTCCGGTGCCGTCGACAGGAACTCGCCGACGGCCGCGTAGCGCTGGGCCACCACGGCACCGTCGTAGAGGAGCAGGGCAGCATCGAGCAGCGGTGAGATGTCCACCTCCGCGATCTCGATGCCGGATTCGCGTGCCGCGGTCACCGTGCGGGTGAAGGCGTCGCGGTACTCCTCACACAACGCTTCGAGGTCCTCGGCGCGCGGCACCGCGACGCGCAGAGTGTTCGGCGCGGCGAGTCGCACGTCCGCGGGCCAGGCCCTGCTGCGCGGGTCGCGGGGTTCGGGTCCGGCCATGATCCGGACCGCGGTCGCCGCCGACTCGAGCGATGTCGCGAAGACCGTGAGGCAGTCGTAGTCGACACAGGCCGGGACCACACCGTGCGCCGGGATCACCCCGAGAGTTGCCTTGATGCCGACGATTCCGTGCAGCGCGGCGGGGACGCGTCCCGAACCGGCCGTGTCGGTGCCCAACCCGATGTCGGCGATGCCGAGCGCCACCGCGGCCGCCGAACCGGAACTGGAACCACCCGAGACCCTTTCGGGATCCCATGCGCACCGCACCGCCCCGTACGGGCTGCGGGTGCCGACGAGACCGGTCGCGAACTGGTCGAGATTGGTCTTGCCCAGGACGACGGCACCGGCGGCGACCAGACGCTCGACACCCGAGGCAGTCTCGTCCGGGACGTATGCGAACTCGGGACATGCCGCGGTGGTGGGGATTCCCGCGACGTCCACGTTGTCCTTGACCGCCACGACCAGACCGGCGAGCGGAAGCGACTCACCGGCGGCGACCCGCGCGTCCACGGCGGCGGCGTCGGCGAGGAGGTCGTCGGCGCTGCGCAGCGTGATCCACACCTCGGGTCGATCCACCTCGTCGATGCGGCTCAGTGCGGCACGAACGCGAGCGGTGGCGGACACCCTCACGGAGGGGGCGGGCGCCGCGAATCCGACACCCGCATTGTCGAGGGTACTGCCGATGCTCATCAGAGTGCTCCGATCACGAGAAGGGGGGTCCCGGGTGCAACCTTCGTGCCCGGGCTCACGAGAACTTTCAGGACCGTGCCGGTGGTCTCCGACGGCACGGGCATCTCGAGCTTCATCGCCTCGAGGATCACCGCGGTGTCCCCGGCGGCGACGGCGTCGCCCTCGGCGACCTCCACACGCCACACGTTGCCGACGATCGGCGCCTCGACGACGACGGCACCGGCCGGCATCCCGTCCAGGGGGTCACCGACGGTGGCCACCTCGATCGGCTCGCTGTCGACGCGGTCGAACTCTCCGGCCTCGAGCCAGGCCCGCTTCTCCGCGTCGAACGCGCGGGACTGGGCGGCGTGGAAGGCGTCGATGGAGTCGGCGTTGTCCTCGAGGAAACGCAGGTGGTCGGCGAGAGCGAAGGTGCCGTCGGAGATGTCGGCGTCGAACCGGCCCGCCTTCGCCGCGGCCCGGTGTTCGAGCAACTGTTCGGGCGTCACCGGTTCCCAGACGATGCGGTCGAAGAACCGGAACAGCCACGGCTTGTCCTCCTCGAACGGCCCCGTCTGCCGGTAGCCCGACCAGATGGGGATCGTCCGTCCGACCAGCTGGTATCCGCCCGGCGATTCCATGCCGTAGACACACAGATACTTGCCGCCGATGCCCACCGCGTCGGACGGCGTCCACGTGCGGGCCGGGTTGTACTTCGTCGTGACCAGCCGATGCCGAGGATCGAGCGGAACAGCCATCGGCGCACCGAGATAGACGTCGCCGAGGCCGAGGACCAGATACTCGGCGTCGAAGACGATGTCGCGGACCTGTTCGACCGAATCGAGACCGTTGATGCGCCGGATGAACTCGGTGTTCGACGGCAACCAGGGCGCCTCGTCGCGCACCCCGCTGCGGTACCGCGAGATGGCCTCGGCGATGGACGGGTCGTCGAACGACAGGGGCAGGCGGACGGTGCGGCTCGGCACCACCAGATCGCGCGTCGCGGGGAGTTCCGTCTCGAGATCCTGCAGCACCCCGAGCAGGCGGTACTGCGGCAGCACGTCGGGATCGAAGTGGATGTGCAGCGAGCGCACACCGGGCGTGACGTCGACGATCCCGGGCAGGCGCGTGGCGGCCAGGGCCTCCGACAGTGCGTGCACGCGCATGCGCAGGCCGAGATCGAGCACCATCTCGCCGTACTCGACGAGGATATTGTCGTCGCCACCGCGCAGGTACACGACCTCGGGGTGGTCCAGGAACGGCTCGATGCGACCGAGACGACCACAGTCGGGTGCGCTCTGCCGGGCGACCGGTGGGAGGTCGGCGCCGCGGGCCGCACTGCTGCGCAGCTCGACGGCGCCCTCGTCGGTGACCGGCACGAACCGCAGCGAGTCGCCGGGGCGGATCTGGCCGAGCTTCCAGCGGTGGCCGGAGACCACCGTGAGCGGGCACGCGAAGCCGCCGAGACTCGGACCGTCCGGACCGAGCAGGATCGGGGTGTCGCCGGAGACGTTGAGTGCGCCGACACTGTACGGATTGTCGTGCAGGTTCGACGGGTGCAGACCGGCGTCGCCGCCGTCGGTGCGCGACCAGGTGGGCTTCGGGCCGTCGAGCCGGATGCCGGTGCGGTTGGCGTGCGTCTGCACCGTCCACGTCGCGTCGTAGAACTGCTGCAGGTCGTCGGCGGTGAAGTAGGCCGGGGCCGGTTGCGGGCCCTCGGTCACCGCGAGATGCCATGTGTGCCCGAAGGCGGGGCGGATCCCGGTGGGGACCGGGGCCGGATCGGTGAGTGCGCCACCGGACGCAAGCCCGAGCACGTCGCCGGTCGCGAGCGCTCTGCCGGTGGGTCCACCGAAACCGCCGAGCGTGAACGTCGATGCGCTGCCGTGGTAGAGCGGCACGTCGAGTCCGCCGCGGACCGCGAGGTAGGTGCGCAGGCCTGCGTCGACGGGGGTGCCGACGTCGAGAACGGAACCGGCGGGGACCTCGACGGGCTCCCACATCGGCACCGGCGCACCGTCGACGGTGACCTCGGCGGGGGCGCCTGTGACACACACGATCGTCGGATCGGAGAACCCGAGGCGCGGACCGAGCAGGGTGCATTCGAGACCGGGCGCGCCCTCCGGGTTGCCGACGGCGACGTTCGCGGCGCGGAAGGAGAGATCGTCCATCGGACCGGACGGCGGAATGCCGACCTCCCACAGTCCGATCCGTCCCGGGAAGTCCTGGACGGTCGTCATCGTGCCGGCGCGCAGCACGTCGATGCGACGTGCGGTGGGGCGGATGTCCGCCAGTGTCGTGGTGACGTGCTCCGCGTCGAGAACCGTTGCCTCGGAGCAGATCATGCGCAACTGCGACAGGTTCGTCTGTACGCCGTGGATCCGGGTGTCGTCGAGCGCCTCCGCCAACCCGGCGAAGGCCGTACGCCGCGACTCGCCGCGCACGATCACCTTCGCGAGCATCGGGTCGTAGAAGGTGCCGACCTCGGTGCCTGTGTCCACCCACGTCTCGACGCGGGTGTGGGCGGGGAACTCGACGTGCGTGAGCAGACCCGCGCTCGGCCGGTGGTCGCGGCCCGGATCCTCCGCGTACACACGGGCTTCCACCGCGTGCCCGGTGATCTCGGGTCCGGAATCGGGCAGTCCGTCGAGCATGCTGTCGTCGCCGCGCGCGAGGCGCAGCATCCACTCGACGAGGTCGACGCCCGTGACCTCCTCGGTGACCGGATGCTCGACCTGCAGTCGGGTGTTCATCTCGAGGAAGGACACCTCGCCGCGGTCGACGTCGTAGACGAACTCGACCGTGCCCGCCGACCGGTACCGCACCGACGACGCGAGAGCGCGTGAACACGAGAGCATCCGCTCGACGATGTGGTCGGGGAGGTTCGGCGCGGGCGCCTCCTCGACGACCTTCTGGTTCCGGCGCTGCAACGAACAGTCGCGGGTGCCGAGGCTGATCGTCCGGCCGTGCCCGTCGCCGAAGACCTGCACCTCCACGTGCCGGGCGCGGGGGACGAACCGTTCGAGGAAGACACCGGAGGACGAGAAGTTCGCCGTGGCGAGCCGGATGACGCGTTCGTACGCCTCACGCAGGTCGTCGGCGCTGTGGCAGGCCTGCATGCCGATACCACCACCGCCGCCGACGGCCTTGAGCATCACTGGATATCCGATGTCCTCGGCCGCGGCGAGCGCGTCGTCGAGCGACTCGAGCAGTCCGCTTCCGGGGACGAGGGGCGCGCCCACCGCGAGGGCGGCCTCACGGGCGGTGTGCTTGTCGCCGAAGACGCGCAGTTGGTCGGGGGTCGGCCCGACGAAGGCGATTCCCGCCGCCTCGCAGGCAGCAGCGAATTCGGCGTTCTCCGAGAGGAACCCGTAACCGGGATGGATCGCTCCCGCACCGGTGGCCAGGGCCGCCTCGACGACGAGATCGGCCCGCAGGTAGGACTCGGATGCGGGAGCCGGGCCGAGCCGGACCGCGATGTCGGCGAGTTCGACATGTGCGGCCGTTGCGTCGGCGTCCGAGTAGACCGCAACAGTCTTCAGACCCAGCTTGTGCGCGGACCGCATGATGCGGCACGCGATCTCGCCGCGGTTGGCGACCAGCAGGGTGTCGAAGGCGAAGGTCGAGGGGACCGACGCTTCTGTATACGTCTTTGTGGACATGGCTGTATACGCTATGGACCAGCAATGACGCCGCTGTGACGTTGTGTAACAGCCTTGTTAGGGATCGCGCCGCCGAACGGGTGCCGGCCGGTGCGGGCGGATCAGAAGTCGCGTTCGATCCGCAGCACACCGATGGTCGTGGCGAGGGCGTCGTACTGCGTGACCAGCAGGCAGAATTCGATGAGTCTGCGATCGTCGTAGAACTGCGCGAGCGACGCCCACGTCTCGTCGGACAGATCCTTCGTCGCCACGAGTTCGTCGACGGCGGCGAGAAGCGCACGATGCCTCGCCTGCCAGCCGGGAGCGTCGGGTCCGGCGACGATACGCTCGCGCACCTCGTCGGTGATCCCGGCACGGCGGCCCAGGCGGGTGTGATGGTCGAATTCGTAACCGCACTCACGCAGATGCGCGACGCGCAGGATGACCATCTCCGATTCGAACCGGCCGAGGCGGCCGAACGGCATGAGCATGCCGGCATAGTGCAACCACCCGCGGAACAGCCGTCCGGTGCGGCCGAGGGTGCTGAACAGGTGGGCGTCCGAGGTACCGCCGGCAGCGGACAGGGCCTTCCATGTCACCCAGTTGATCGGGCCGAGCTCCTTGAAACGTCCGGGCGGGATGCGGGGTGTCATGAGCGCCAGTGTGCCCGAACGAACCCGTCCGGTCACGTCACACGACCGGAGGGTCAGTCTCGGACGGCGCGGGCCATCCGGGCGAAGGCGCGTGCCTCCTCGGCCCGGCGCACGACCACCGATCGCGAGGTGTCGATGTGGGCGAGCAGCAGGTCGTGGGCGTCGTCGAGCTTGTCGGCGAGAACCAGCTCGGCGACCTCGATGTGCTCGTCGACGGTCGCGACGATGCGGTCGGGGGTCAGATAGTCGAACATCCGCACCGGGCGCACCTTGGCGTTCACCGAAGCCAGCGCGTCACACAGGGCACGGTTGCCGGAGGCGGCGAGCAACGTCATGTGGAAACGCTCGTCGAGCGTGACGAAGCCGGCGTCGGGCTCGGGCGGCGCCTCACGGATCTCGTACCAGCGGTCGAGTTCGGGACCGAGGACGTCGGGATCGTGCCGCACCGACTCGCCGTCGAGCGCGCGGCGGATCCCGCGCAACTCCAGGGTGGTCCGCAGCTCGTACAGGTCGGCGAGGTCGTCGAAGCGCGGACGATAGGGATACAGACCCTGGTCGCGGCGCTCGACGAGACCGTCGGAGACCAATCGGGCCAGGGCCTCGCGCACCGGCGTGCGCGACACCCCGTACTGCTCGGCGAGGCGTTCTTCACTGAGTCGTTCGTCGGGGGAGGGTGTCCCGGACATCAGGCGATCGCGCAGGGCCTTGTAGACCCGCTCACGCCGTGTGTCGGTGGCCATCAGATCGCCATCGCCGCACGGACGGTGGAGGCGGCGTCGACACCACCGTCACCCGTCGAGGTGATGCGCCCGGATTCGAGGACGTAGTAGTGCAGGGCGTTGTCGAGGGCGAAACCGATGTGCTGTTCGACGAGCAGCACCCCGAGGTCGCCGCTGCGACCGAGTTCGACGATGGTGTTCTCGATCTCGGCGACCACCGACGGTTGGATGCCCTCGGTGGGCTCGTCGAGGATGAGCATGCGCGGCTCGGTGATCAGTGCGCGGGCGATGGCGAGTTGCTGCCGCTGACCGCCGGAGAGCAGACCGGCCCGCCGGTCCAGCAGCGGGACGAGGGCGGGGAACAGGTCGAGCATGTCGGCGACCAGCTGCCGGCCGTTGCGTCGTGTGTCGGCGACGACCTGCAGATTCTCACGACAGGTGAGCTGACCGAAGGACTGCTGCCCCTGTGGGACGTAGGCCAGGCCGCGGGCGACCCGCGCGGACGGTCGCAGCGACGTGATGTCGTCACCGTCGAAGAGGATCTTGCCCTTCGTGACGGGCAGCAGACCGACGGCGGCGCGCAGCAGTGTGGTCTTGCCGGCGCCGTTGTGGCCCATGACCGCGACGGTCTTCCCGGTCGGGACGGTGAGGGAGATGCCGTGCAGGATCTCGGTGCGACCGTAACCGGCGTGGACGTCGACGAGTTCGAGCATCATGCCTCCTGGGGAGCGGTGGCGGTCCCGAGGTAGACCTCCTGGACCTGCGGGTCGTTCTGGACCTGGTCGACGGTGCCGTCGGCGATGACCTTGCCGCGGGCGAGGACGGTGACCGAGGTGGCGAAGGCGCGCATGAAGTCCATGTCGTGCTCGACGACGACCACCGTGCGCTGCGCGCCGATGCGGCGCAGCAGCTGCCCGGTCTCCTCGCGTTCGTCGTGGCTCATGCCGGCGACGGGTTCGTCGAGGAGCAGCACGTCGGCGTTCTGCACGAGCAGCATGCCGATCTCGAGCCACTGCTTCTNNTGCTTCTGCCCGTGGGCGAGGATGCCCGCGGGAGTGTCACGGTGAGCGGTCAGGCCGATCGTCTCGAGCGCTTCCTCGATCTCGGGCAGCACGTCCTTGCGGCGCCGCAGCAACTGCCACGGGGAGCGGCCCGCGCCGGCGGCGATGTCGAGGTTCTGCAGAACCGACAGTTCTTCGAAGACCGAGGCGGTCTGGAAGGTACGGCCGACGCCGAGGCGCGCGATCTTGTGGGTCTTCTTGCCGAGCAGTTCGACGCCCGACTTGGTGATCGAGCCGGTCGCCGGGACCAGACCGGTGACGGCGTCGACGAGGGTCGTCTTGCCGGCGCCGTTGGGGCCGATGAGGAACCGCAGGTCGCCCTGGAGGAGAGTGAGGTCGACGCCGTCGACGGCGGTGAAGCCGTCGAAGGTGACACGCAGGTCGCGGATCTCGAGGTAGTCGCTGCTCATTCCGGCGTTGCCGCCGTAGACGGGTTTGCTCATCGCACGGGCTCCATCTCGGGAAGGTCGGCGGTCTCGGGTTCGGCCGGCGGTGTGGGTTCCGTCGGGGTGGTGCGGCGGCGCCGGCGGAGCAGGGTGATCACCCCGGCGAGGCCGGCGGGGAAGAAGCCGACGACGACGATGAACAGCAGGCCCTGCGCGTAGGTCCAGGCGGAGGGGAAGTTCTCCGACAGGGTGGTCTGTGCCCACGCCACGCCCACCGCGCCGAGGACCGGGCCGAGCAGGGTGGTGCGTCCGCCGATGGCGACACCGATGAGGAATGCGATGGACGGGACGATGCCGACGTCGGCGGGGGAGATGATGCCGACGATGGGCACGAACATCGCACCGGCGATGCCGGCGAAGAAGGCGGCGACGGTGTAGGCGGCCACCTTGATCAGGGCGGGGTCGTAGCCCAGGAAGCGGACCCGCTCCTCCTGGTCGCGCACGGCGACGAGCAGTTCGCCGTAGCGGGACTGCATGAGCTGGCGGGTCGCGGCGACGACGAGCAGCAGGATCGCGGCGACGATGAAGAACAGCATCCGCTTGTTGACCGGATCGGACAGGTCGTAGCCGAAGAAGGTGCGGAAACGGTTGAGGCCGTTGGACCCTCCGGTGGACTGCTGGCCGACGAGCAGGATCGCGAACGCGGCGGCCAGTGCCTGGGAGAGGATGGCGAAGTAGGCACCCTTGACGCGGCGGGCGAACACACCGAAGCCGAGCAGAGCGGCGATGAGGGCCGGCACGATCAGGATCGCCAGCAGTGTGACGGCGGGGGAGGCGAACGGCACCCAGTAGGCGGGGAGTTCGCGGATGCCCGCGATCTGCATGAAGTCGGGGACCGTGTCGCCGCGGAGCTGCGCGTCTGAGATCTTCAGGTGCATCGCCATGATGTAGG
>JACYYK010003988.1_pt1 | contig 10380 bp, 10 predicted proteins | sample 8236871 | NCBI WGS metagenome assembly JACYYK01 (sample SAMN14103087, study PRJNA606662) | landfill metagenome | isolation source: landfill solid waste inoculated with endophyte fungus Paravalsa indica | place: India:New Delhi, Okhla landfill site | collected 2017-11-05 | reverse complement strand
GTGATCAGGCCGCGGTGGCGGCTGTCGGGGCCGGCTGCTCCTGACGGGTGCCGCTCGGGGCGGGCACCGCGTCGTTGCCGTGGGTGTCGGGCTCCTCGTGAGGCTTGGGGCCGTACTCGATGTAGCCGCGGCGCAGGCGCCAGGCCAGCTGGGTCTGGCCGTTGCGGTCCGTGTAGGGCTCGGCGTCCAGGAGGCCTTCGGCGGTGACGTGCTGGCCGCGGACGAGGTACTTCGCGGCGCGGTCGGCGGCCTCGTCCCACTGGTCGACGCTGATCCAACGGGCCTGGTCGCCGAGGCGACGGTCGTTGATCGCGATGCGCACCGAGGCGACGCGCTTGCCGTGGGGGGTCTCGCGAACCTCGGGGGTCTGGCCGAGGTAGCCGGTGATNNCCTTCGGGTGGCTTTGAGGGGGTGTCCCTGTGTGACGCCCCAGAGGACGCCGGCCGACGAGTCCGGCGGAGGCCGAAGCGACGCAGGAGCGCAGGGCGACCGACTCGTCGGGCTGCTCTGCAGCCGGACCCCCGCGCCGACGAAGGAGGCGCTATCTCGGTTGCCGAGCTCGCGAGGCGCGGTACCTCGGTCCGGCACGGGTCAAGCCGAGGAACGAGGCGACCCCATCGGGCCGAGCCTGCGAGGCCCCTATCCCGCAGAGCAGTTGGACGAGTTGGCCGCAGCCGGACGAGCGGCAGGCAACGGTAGGGAAGGAACAGTCAGGGCCCACCCCCGCGACCACACCCAGACGCCCCGGCCCGCAGGCCGACTGGCTGCCTCCGGCCGTCCATCCGGTCTCCCCGCTGGAGCTCGATCGCCGGTCAACGCACGCGGTCGCCGCGCGATCTACGCACAACATCCCGGCACACGCGCGACATCGACGCACAACTGAGGCGTGCAGTCGGCTCTATACGCAACATCGCCGGTGGCACCGGCCGCGCGATACGCAACATGGCCGGTGGCATCGGGCCGGTCGATGCACAACATGGCCGGTGGTGTCGCTCGCCGGGAAGGGCCGCTACGGGTAGTCGGGCAGGTCCCCGCCACGCACGGCGATCCGGTCCAGATCGCGCTCCAGCTGCGAGGAACGCTGACGTTGGAGCAGCTCATCGATCTGGCGGCTGGCGTGCCGACGGTCCGTCGGCCAGGTAAACGACGTGCCCGACCGCTCTGCCAGGCGGCGCAAGAGCGCCAGTTGCTTGGTGGTTGCCGGATGTCTGGTGCTCATCGCGCTGATCTCCGTTGTCGGTGGGTGCCGTCCGGATTCGGGGACCCGGGCGGGAGGGCCGCTCCTTCGCCTCGCCCCTCCAACGCACCCGAGAAGCCGGGCCCTCTGGCCGCGCACACCGCCGTTGGGCAACGCCGGGGTGCTCGGGCGGGGCGACCATGCGGCTTCCCGCCGGGTCTCGATCGCACGCCCAGCTTGCAACGACGCAGGTCGGGGCACCGACGGCCATCACCTCTGGACCATCTGGCACCGTCGGACAAGCGGAGGTGACCGTCCGCCAGCAGACAGCGACGGACGACGACCGGGCCGACCTCGTTCAGGCTGCCGCGCTTGCAGGCGGGCTGTCCGGTTCCTGATCCGTTGCCGGAGCAGTGCGCTCGGGAGAGATCGAGGCGTCGTCGGCCACGGCCCCGGCGGGGTCGGGTTGCGCGTCGGGGTCCGTTGCTGCGCCTTCCGGCGACCGGGCCAGCTCGTCGAGCTTGCGGCGCAACTTCCAGGTCTCGGTCCCGTAGCGGCCATAGACCAGCGCGGCGTCGCGCAACGCCTGCGCACGGCCGGTCTCGTCGAGGTCCGCGATCCGGTCCTCGAGACCGTCAAGGCGCTCGCGCGCGGCGTCCTGTTCGCGCTGCTCGCGATCCTCGGTCTCGCGGTGCGCGCGTCGCTCTGCGCGGGCCGGTTCGGTGAGGTGCGCGGGGAGCCGGTCCGCGCAGATCTCGTCGATCAGGTCCAGCACCGATCCGCTCCAGGGCAAATCCGCGGGATCGGGGACGCGGTAGAGGGTGTGGTTGGACGTCGCGACGGCTCGCTGGTCGGCGTAGCGGGCCAGCGCGACCAACGAGAACGCACGGCCGGTGATCTCCCCCACCGACGACCCGCCGGACAAAAACTCGCGCGCCAACGCCTTGCTCTCCAACGGCGTCGCGAACACCAGCCGCAGCTTGCCGGTCTTCGTGGCCTCCTCCTTCGCCCATCCCGGCAGGCAGTAGCGAGCGCCGCGCGACGCCAGGCCTTCCAGGTCGCTCAACGGACGCGCCGCCAGCAGCACCCGCAACACCCGCTCATCCAGCTTCAAGCGCACCAGGTGGCGCAGGACTGCGGCACCGAGCTCCGCGTTGTAGGCACGCGCCTGCCGCTGAATCTCCAATCGCTCTGCCCGCTCCCGACGACGGTCCTCGACCTGCTCCTCCACCGAAGCCGGCGACTCCACCTCACCGGGTGACCCCGTGCCCGAAGCAGGCTCGTCGTCGTGCTGCTCCTGGTCACCGTGCTGCTGTTGCTGCTTGCGGGCGCGTTGGTCGCGGCGGGCCTGCTTGAGGTGCGCGGAGAGCTGGTCCGCAAAGACCTGGCCGACGATCTCGTCGCCGACGATCAGGTGCGAATAGCCGTGTGCGTCGACGAACGCGGCCTTCAGCGCCAGCGCCTGCGCCACCCCCTCGCGGGTGAAGCGCAGCACGGCGTCGTCGGGGTTTGAGCCGCTCCGGGCGGCGAGCGTCTTCAGGTCGTCGCGGGCCTGGTCGGTCAACGGCAGGTCCTTGGCCCCGTACTCGCCACCGGCGTTGTAGACCCCGGCGGGCAGCACGGTGTTGGGGCCGACGTAGTCGAGGGTCAGCGCAGCGATCGGGTCATCCACCACGGTCGCCCAGTCCAGCGGCTCCATCCACGACGCCTGCGGCTTGCCGTGCAGCACCCGGGCAACCAGCACCGCGGGCAGCTCGGAGTGGATCTGGGCCAGACGTGCCAGCGGCCGGACCGCCGAAAGCGGGATCTGCCCGGACGCGATCTGGGGGTGCAGCGCTTCGGGAATCTGGAGGATCTGCAGCCGCTCGGTCACGAGCTTCTGCGTCACCGACAGGTACTCGGCGATCTGCCGCTTCGACCAGCCTGTCTCCCGCAGCCGCCCAAACGCTCCGGCGATCGCGACAGGGTCAAGCTCCTCGCGCGCCATGTTCTCCACCAGCGCCAATTCAAGGCCGCCGGTCCGCTCGTCAACCTCCCGGACCAGGACCGGGACCTGCGGCAGGCCCGCTTCCACGGCGGCCAGGAAACGTCCTTCGCCCGCCACCACGGTGAACGTCTCAGCGCCGGGGGTGGTCGGGGTCACGAGGATCGGCTGCAACACCCCGCTCGCTTGGACCGAGAACACCGTTCGACCAAAGGCCTCCGGGTCCCGGGTGGTGCGCGGGTTGAACCCGTCACGAACCGACACGCTGCCCGTCGGTACCAGCCGCAGGTCCGGCGGCCTGGTGATCGTCTTCGTACCGTCGGGGCTCGTCTCGTGCTGCTGGTGGGGCTTTCGCTGTTGCATCGTGGCCATCAGGTCCACGTCCCTTCCAACTTTGGGGTGGTCCCGCCCGGTGCGGGACGCGTCGTAGGGCCGGAGATCGCACCCGACGACACGCGACATCGTCCGCGAACCCGGAGTTCCGGCCGGTGGCGTGGAGCGGGTGCCACGATCCCGGACCGACGAGCCCGCACCGGGCATCCACGTGCCCCCGACGACGCTCCACAAGGCGTCGGGTTTACGTGGCCTTCCGGGGACGGAGGTGTGGTGAGAGCTCGCGCAGCAAGTCAGTTCGTAGGTCGAGAAACCCCGGTCCGCGCAGCGGCCGATCCCAGAGCGCAGCGGCCAGGTCATAGACCGATCCGCCGCGACGGCACCCGAAGCAAAACCACCCCTCCCCCGCCGTCGCGTAGACGTGCAGGCTCGGCGTTTGGTCGTCGTGCAACGGCCACCGGATCTTGCGTGACTAGCCAACCTGTTGGCCGGTCAACCCCAGGACGTAGATCTCGGGCTCCAAGGCTTCCAGCCGGTTGACAGCACCGGCCGGCGCAGTAAGACACCGGGTTGGCGTGGAGGGAGGTGGTGGTTCCGCAGGCGGCGCCGTGGCGAGGTTCTTCCCGTCCGGAATGCCGGCGAGACGACGTAGGACGGCCGCCGACACCGTCCCGGTGCGGCGGGAGAGGATCCGCAACAGGACCGGCGGCTGGTGCTTGTGCGAAAGGCTCCCGGCGACGCGCAGCACGCGAGCGGCGTCGACTGACGCCGGATCTCCGCCGAGGGTGACGGCCAGCCCACGGTTCAACCGCTCGATCTCGTCCTTCGGGAGCGGATCGGCGAGACGCCAGTACGCGTGGGCGTGACCGGACGTGCCCGATGCGACCAAGAGCGATGGCGCGGGCTCGGCGTTGTGCGCACGCCGGAGCGCGTCGGGGTCGTCGAGGTCCACCCAGACCGTTGTACCGGCCGGAACGACATCGCAGCTACGGCCGCGCGGACGAACCCGTGGAAGGACACCGACGTAGACGTCGTGGGTGGCCGACCGTTCGACCGCCAGGCGCGAAGCCAGCTTGGCCGCGTCGCCCGGCAGGAACCGAGCGTTCCAGCTCCCGGTTCGTACTTCGCGGGTCCGCAGCTCCAGCAGGTCGTGAGCACTAGCCAGAAGCGCGAGGTGCTCGTGCGCCCATCCTGCGCGGTCGTCGTTCCCCGCCCGCGGCGGCTCGGCGTGAGTCGTTGCTGCGTCGGGGGTGCTCGTGGTGATGCTGGACATCGATCGGTCCTCCTGAGTCGGCTGCTCGTCGCGTCCGGATCCGCCGGGCCGCACCGCCACGACCACCCGCGCGATCGGCACCGCCGATGGCGGGGAGGACCGGCACCATCACCGGACGACCGAGCAGCCGGCACCGGGCGGAGTCGCAGCCGGTCATTCCTGACGAAACGCCCCGAATTCGGCGGGGTGCGCAGGCCCAGACGGCCCCGCAGCACCCCGCCCGCTCGTTAGCGACGGCGCTTCAGCGGGTGCTCGGAGCGCCAGAGGTCGATCTCTGCCGCGAGCCAGACGGAGCGGCGACCGATTCGCGTCAGCGGCTGTGGGAAGTCCGGGCGGGCGACATCGTCGCTGACCGTCGCCTCCGAGACACCCCACCGCGCGGCGAGATCGACCTGGCCGACGATGCCGCCGAGATCCTGCAGCTGCGCCGCGATCTTCCGGGCATTTTTCGCGCGTTGGGCGAGGTCGTCGTCCACGCGGCCATGCTGACAGGCACCGGCGTGCGGCGCAGGTCAGATGGCATGATTGCTCGGCGTCGGTGGTGTGCCATCGATGCCAGCCCCGGCGGCGTTACCGCGCCGGCCGGGGCGCTCTTGATGCTGTTGCGGTTAGTGGTCGAGCAGCTCGTGCGCTCGCACCGCGGCCTTCGTGAGCCGGACGTACTCGCCGTTTCGGCGGGCGAGTCCGGCGCTGATGAGTGACTTGATCGCGATGTTGACCGCGTCTCGCGTACCGAAGTCTCCGGGCGGCTCGGCGATCATCTGGAGCGCGATCTCCTCGACGGTGAACGCGTTGGGGTGCTCGCTTGCGAGCACCACCAGCAGACCGGTTTCGATCCGGTCTGCAGCGGCGGCGGGGGATTCCCCGTCAGACAACTTCTTTATGGCCATCGGCGTGTGCTCCGTGTCCAGACCGCCGACGCTGTTACCGCAGCTCCGGCAGTCGTGATTTCAAAGAAGCATCAGCGTAACAGAACCCTAAGAAAACTTAGGATGTGCGGTCACGTTCACCAACGGAGCTCCGCTCGCGGAGGCCTCTGACGAAGCACGATGCGACCGCTCCGGTGATGCCCGCCGGCTCAGCATCACGTCTCCAGCGGGTTGACAGTGATGCGCTGGTCCTCGGCCGGCGTGACGATCGGCGTAGCGATATGCAGCTCGGTCATCCGCCCGGTGTCCAGATCGAAGGTCCCGACCGGAAGCCATCCTTCGAGGACATCCTCGCCGGCCAAGCGCAGCGCCAGAGCTTCGCCTGCGACCTCGACCAGGCGATACTGCCTGCCGGCCATCGCCTGACTGACCAAGATCACCGGCTCCCCCGCCCAGCTCGGCGCGTCGTAGCCGGTGTCGGGACCCGGGTTGTAGTGATCTCGCAGCTTCTGCAGTGCGTCGAGCCGCTGCGTTCGTGGAGGGGATCCGGCGCGACTCTGGCCGGTGGCGGTATCGACGACGAGCCAGCGCGCCGCCGTGCCGTAGGTTCCGGCGGCCGAGTCGGTCGTAAGATCGGCGGCCTCGTCGAGGCTGTGGACGTCGTCGTCGGTGTAGCCGACCAGGATGACTACGGCCCAGCGGGCTCCGGCCGCCGCGAGCGCCGGCGACATCTCCTGGACGAACTTCTCGCACGACACGGAAAGCGCGCTCGTCGAATGACCTTGGGCGTCGCGTCCTTCGTCGCGCGGTGCATGATCAGGGGGCTTGCAGGATCGGTGTGTCATCGCGGTTGCTCCTTGGCTGGTGGCTGCCTGGCGAACCAGGCATCGACCGGCCGACGAGCGCTGCGAAGGGCGAGCGCAGCGAACGAACCCGAAGGGCCGCAGCAGCCGAGCGGCCGGTCAAGCTCCGGGAGCCAGTACCAGCCCACCAGCCAGAAGAAATGACATCGACGCGCTGGTAGCTACTCCCGCCGCGGCATACGGACGATCCCAGCCCGTCCAGCGGGTCGATCCGCGACGCCCCTCTCGACGGCACCTCGACGTCCGGGGAGTCGGTGAACCGGCCGCCTACAACGCCACGCGAAGCGTCTGCGCGGCCAAACGGAGCGCCGGATTGGCTCGTGTCACTGTCTGCACCTGTGCACTGTGAGGACGGATCGGAGTCGGCTCCCACGCCGCCCAGCACTCCCATTCGGCGTGGAGGCGACTGCCGTACCGCAGGCCGGCCCAGTCGGGATGGTCCGGGGTCTGCGCGAGCGTCCAGCATCGGCGGGCGATTGGGCGCGTGAGACGGCGATCGGGCGAAAGGACGACGCCACGGTCGATCGTGCGCAGCCCGTGGCGGCGCAGCAGCGGGCGCAGGGGCACGGTGAGCGACGTATGGGTGTCGGGATGGTCGACGTCGACGAAGCGCAGTGCCGGGTCGATGGCCGCGTGGCCGAGGGAGCGGTCAGCGAAGTAGTCGGCGGGAACGCGTGCGGGCTCAAGCGGGAAGTCGTAGTCGCTGTCGGGCTCGGCGTTGAGGAACGTGTCGATCCGGTCCAGCAGCCCGGGGGCCTCGCGATAGCGCGCGATTGTCTCCGCAAACGCCGCGACCGCGCTGGACGCGCAGTAGAGGGTCGCGTACAGCCCGAGTGGGTCATCCCAGCGGTTGCCGTCGAGCACCGGCTCATCCTGCTCAGGGAGTGGACTGCGCGGCGGGAGGAACCGGAACGGGTCAAGGCCCTTGGCCACCCGATAGACCCCCGACTCGGGCGCCGGAAGAACGTGCGAGACGGCCATCTACCCGCCGAGCACGAATGCCTCGGCCGCCCGCATCACCGGCGCGGTTCGTCGTTCGTGGAGGGCTGCGATCGGGGCCTCGTCGTTGAGCTGCGGGTTGGCACCGATCATCCACGCGCGTACCGTCGACGGGGTCTCTTCCGACAACAGCAACCGGGTCACGCGGTAGAGGTCGCGCAACCGTGCCTCAGTATCCGCTCGCGGCCGCCGGCCCGTGGCGTACTTGCCGATCGCCTTGGGATCTTTGATCCCGACGGCGAATGCGGTCAGCTTCTGGCCCAGCGTTTCCTGCAGCGACTGCGCCACGACGGCGATCTCCTCGGAGACCGCGAGTCGATGTACCTGTTCGATCATCGTCATCGCCGGTGCGCTCCTTAGCTTGATCCTGACCTTCGTTCCACCAGAATGCTACCGCTTGCACCCCAGAAAAGCCACATGAACACCACCACCATGGAGGCGCGGGGCGATATCGGCCGAGGGACGTGGCGGAGCCCCACTTCCGAGCAGCCGTCACCGTTCGCGTAATCGACGACTGCGGATGTCGTGCTTGCGATTTGAAGGGCCGCGACTCCGGGCCAGCCGGCTAGGTCCGTCGGACCCCGGGGAGCAGCGGCAGCTTCTCGTCAAGCGCGTGTGGAGCGAGTTGTTCTTCGTGCATGCGCTCCTTTATCCGGCGAACGAGCATGTCTGCGGTGTCTGAGTTTCGGAGGAGGAGCGGCAGGTCCTGTCCGGACTCGATCGCGGATCGCACGATGCTGACATACCAGGCAACTCCAAGCTGCGCGTACTGGTCGACTCTCTGAATCAGAGCCCGATCACCGAGACGCTTTACCGGGACCTTTGCTGCAAAATCCGCGCCGTTCCGAAGTCGCAGAAGCTCGGCGGTGACAGCGGTGCTGAAGAAGCGTGCGCCGCGCTTCAGGATCGAGTCGACTGCCTTGTCTGCCTTGAATTTCTCGGCATAAGTACGCAGTGCGGGTTCCACGCGCTGGCCGATCGTCCAGGCCCAGAGCAGCTCTTGCGCCGTGACGCCGGGAGTGAAGACACGGTCTTTGTGGGTGGTGAACAGCCGCGCTTTGTCCTTGTATGCCTCGACGGGCATCCCGCTGGCTGCTGCTAGGAACTGGGCGCTCTGGGGAAACGGGAGCACGCGGCGCGCCTCCCCTTTGCCGAATCGGGAGCGATCGGGAAGGCGATTGAACTCTCCGCGGCGGAGTGCGTAGAACCAAGGCGGGTCCAATTCCGCCATCTCCCGTTGCAGGCGCTGCTGGAGTCGATCCCGTGCGCTGATGTCCCAGACGTTGATCGGGGTCTGAGAGTTGGTGAACTTGATGACTCGATCGACGAGCTCGGGGGTGGGCGCGGTGATGATCCGGGCTAGGACAGCGGCGTCGTCTGCTTTGCCGCCAGCATCTGCGAGTGACACCGTGGTCTGACAGCCGTTGACGATGCTGAAATCGGTTAGCCGAACTGATTCGAGGTCGGGCGCCAAGGTGAAGCTCCGTGCGATCACGGTTATGCCGTTGTTGTAGGCCCAGAAGTTGCCGCGGTCGTCGTCATCGTGGAGCGTCTCGCGGATTCCAGCGTTGACGGTTCCCTTGCGCTTTCCGAGAAAGAGCCGGACGTTCTGGTCGAAGAGGCGATCTTTGTGGGCTTTGTAGAGGTCGCGGAGGGTGCCGCCGGGAACGGAAGCGACGAGCGCTCGTCCGTAGGGTCCTTCCTGTTCTCGTGCGGTGCCGGTGATCAAGTCGAGTTGACCGTCGGCGACGCGCCCCGACGAACCTACGTAGTCGTCGTGAATCAGTTCGAGGTCTTCGAGGTGGACGACGCTGGCGGTTTCCCCCTCCTCGCTGTGCTGACGGTTGAAGCGCCTCACCGCTCGGTCGAGCTCGTCGCTTTGCTTGCCGGGATAGACAAGATGAAGCTGTACCGAGTAGCGCCGTTCGCGTGCTTCTTCAAGCGCCGCCGACGCCTCGGCCAGGTCGGAGCGTCCGGCGTCGATCAACTCCTGTGGCTCGGAGAGTTCGTTCAGGGTGTCGAACAACAGCGCAAGATCAGCGGGCTTAGGAGCGCGAGCCGGGCTTTTCAGGTTCTTGAACTGGGCGATGACGACGCGCTCCCACTCGTCATCGACGAGAAAGAAGTCGACGCCGCGGTCGTTGCCGCCGTCGTACGAAGCCGCTTCTATTGCCTCGCTCTCTTCAAGGTGAAACGCTTCGATGCCGTACCAAACTGCGAGTGCACGATCGACGTCGATCGTGAGCCGATCCGCTAGTTCGGCGACGGTTGAGTTGAGAGCAGCGTGAAACCCTGGGCTCATTCGCGCAGAGTAGCCGCCAGAGTGAGGCAACCGGGATCCCAGCGGGACTCCGCACTCTCGGTTCCCGACAGCTTTGAGCTGTGGGCCGTCGATGCGCGATAGCGCGATCAGCGAAAGACTGACACGCCGCCAGCACCGTTTGGTGCGCTCACGGATCGGGGCTCCGAGCGTTCGAGAGCGAACAGAAACTTGTTCTCCAGATTGTTCCCCAGTTGTCCGGAGACCCAAGTTGTTCTCCAGATTGTTCTTCCTTGGCGGGACCGAAGCGAACCGAAATCTTCAGGTTTCAAAGGAAGCAGGACGCTACGGGACGCAACGGGCGCTGCAATCGCTGGTCTACGGAACCGAAGGTCAAAGGTTCGAATCCTTTCTGGCGCGTCACACGGAGCCCCCGCGCGAGCGGGGTTTCGGCGTTTCCGGGAACGTGCGGTCGGCGGCCGTGCGTGCTCTTCACCGCTACGCGGCGAGGTCGGGCCGAGCCTCCGCGCGGTGCCGGTCGATCCCACCCCGCGTCGTGCTGTCGCCCATGATGCGCACGAGATGCCCCAACTGGCCTGAGGGAAACGGAGGCAGCGCTATG
>JACYYK010003629.1_pt1 | contig 10391 bp, 11 predicted proteins | sample 8236871 | NCBI WGS metagenome assembly JACYYK01 (sample SAMN14103087, study PRJNA606662) | landfill metagenome | isolation source: landfill solid waste inoculated with endophyte fungus Paravalsa indica | place: India:New Delhi, Okhla landfill site | collected 2017-11-05 | reverse complement strand
TGGCACGTCGCGGACCCGATCCGCTTCACCTCCGGCCTGCCGCGCGTGGACATCCAGGCGCTGGGATGGAGGAGCGCAGGGCGCTACCTGCCGCTGCGCGACGACATCGCCTCCACCGCCGTGTTCTACCTGGACCGTCCGAGCACCGTGAGGCCGCCCGCCCCGACCTTCGACGGGATGGAGATCCATCTCGGCGCCGGCGCCGGTCCTCACAGCCCTGCCGGCCCCGCCCACGCCTGAGACGCCTCGAAGGAGAGACCATGACTGCCACCTATCAGCTGCCCGAGCTGCGCGAGATCGCCCCGGCCCCGGAGCGCACCGCGATCCTCATCCCGAGCGGCGACCTGCGCGAGAGCGCGAACGTGCCCGCCTGGCCCTTCCAGCAGGAGCTCGAGCGGATCGTCGGCGAGGCCGTCGAGGCCGCGGGCTGGTCCGTGCGCCGCGCTTTCGAGCCCGATCCCGAGCTCGGCCACGGCTTCATCCGCTCCCAGCGCATGGGCATCGAGGTCTTCAAGGACATCCCGCCGGAGGCCCCGCTCATCGTCGCGACCGCGAACTGGCAGTACAGCCACCACGTCCTCGCGGGGCTGCGCACCCACCGCGGTCCGATCCTCACGGTGGCGAACTTCGCCCCCGAGTGGCCGGGCCTGGTGGGCCTGCTGAACCTCAACGGCGGCCTGACCAAGATGGACCGCGCCTACTCGAGCCTGTGGACCGTCGACGGCACCGACGACTGGTTCCGCGAGGGCGTCGCGACCTGGCTCGCGACCGGGGAGGTCGAGCACGACGCCTCCCACGTCCGCCCCCTGCCGGCCCTGCCGACCACCCCGGAGGTCGAGCTCGGGCACGCCCTCGCGGAGCAGCTCATGACCGACAAGGCCATCATCGGCATCTTCGACGAGGGCTGCATGGGGATGTACAACGCGATCATCGACGACGAGATGCTGAATCCGCTGGGCATCTACAAGGAGCGCCTCTCGCAGTCCGCGCTCTGGGCGGAGATGCAGACCGTCGAGGATGCGGAGGCCGACGCGATCGGCCGGTGGCTGCGCGAGGCGGGGATGACCTTCCGCCTCGGCACCGACGAGGCCACCGAGCTCACCGAGTCCCAGCTGCGCTGGCAGCACAAGATGTACATCGCCGTCCTGCGCATCAGCGACGACTTCGGGCTGGACGCCGTCGGCATCCAGTACCAGCAGGGCATGAAGGACGTCTGCCCCGCCTCCGATCTCGTCGAGGGCCTGCTGAACAATGTCCAGCGTCCGCCGGTCACCTCCCGCGACGGCTCCCGCGTGCTGTGGGAGGGCGAGGCCCTGCCGAACTTCAACGAGGTCGACGAGGGCGTGGCCGTCGACGCGCTGGTGACGAACCGGATCTGGACGGCGATGGGCATGGATCCCGCCACCACGCTGCACGACGTGCGCTGGGGAGAGGAGTTCGACGGGCAGTACGTGTGGGTCTACGAGATCTCCGGCTCCGTCCCGCCGAGCCATCTCCCCGGCGGCTATGCGGGCGCCGAGGGCTGGCGCCAGGGCCCGGAGTTCTTCCCCGCCGGCGGCTCCACGATCAACGGCGTCTCCAAGCCGGGGGAGATCGTGTGGTCGCGCGTGTACGTGCAGGAGGGGGCGCTGCACGTCGACATCGGCCGCGGCAGCGTGGTCGAGCTGCCCGAGGAGGAGACCCGCCGCCGCAAGGAGGCGACCAACCCCGAGTGGCCGATCGCGCACGTGGTCCTGCACGGGGTGAGCCGCGACCAGTTCATGGCCAGGCACAAGGCCAACCACGCCCAGCTCGTCTACGCTGACGACGCCGACGCCGCCGATCGCGCGCTCACCGCGAAGGCCGCCCTGTTCGAGCGGCTCGGGGTGCGGGTGCACCTGTGCGGCGAGGCGAGGATCGTCGGCGCCTGAGGGGCGGCGGGAGAACGGACTGAGGAGTAGCCCATGGTGTCGCGTCGTCCCACCATCCTGGATGTCGCGCGCGCCGCGGGCGTCTCCTCCGCCACCGTCTCCCGGGTCATCAACGGGGCGACCACGGTCGACAAGGAGCTCAGCCGGCGGGTCCAGGCCGCGGTCCAGGACACCGGCTACGTCCCCGACGCGCTCGGCCGCTCGCTGCGGCGCGGCGGGACCTCCCAGATCGCCGTGGTCGCCCCCGACTCGGAGAACCCCTACTTCATGCAGATCATCTCCGAGGTGGAGAGGATCGCGCGCACCCAGAACCACACCGTCACCGTCGCCCACACCGAGGACGACCTCGCCCTCGAGCACGAGTGCTTCCGCCAGCTCGTGGGCCGACGGGTCTCCGGCGTGCTGCTCGTGCCGGTGGACTCCGCCGGCACGGATCTCACCCCGCTGACCGATGCGGGCATCCCGGTGGTGCTGGTGGACCGGGCCGTGGACGGCGCCGCGACGGATGTGGTCGCCACCGACAACCTCGACGCCGGCCGACAGGCGGCCCGTCACCTGCACGAGCGGGGCTTCCGCGCCCCCGCGGTGATCGCGGGGCCCGCCTCGCTGCGCACCACCGAGGACCGCGCCGCGGGCTTCCTCGCCGCCTGGCGGGAGCTCGGCGTGGAGACCGGTCCCGAGGCGCTGCTGCGCGGCGACCTGCACGTCGAGTCCGGTCGCGAGGCCGCCCGGCAGCTGCTGGCAGAGGGGCGCGCCGACTGCGTGTACGTGACCAACAACCGCATGTCCGCCGGCGCCTTCGAGGTGCTGCGGGACGCGCCCGAGGGCCCCGCCCTCCTCGCCACCGACGACGACCTCTGGACGCGGCTGGTCACCCCCGCGGTCTCCGTGGTCCACCAGCCGGTGCGCGCGACCTCCCGCGCCGCCGCCCGCATGCTCGGCCAGCGCATGGCGAACCCCGAGGAGGAGCCCTCGACGACGCTGCTGCGCTCGAAGATCATCGAGCGGGACTCGACGCAGCCGCGCTGATACCCGCTGAGACGTCCGGTCACAGAACGGTCACGGGGTCTCCCGGGTGCCCGGCGCACCGCGGTGCGCCTCTACGGTGCCGATGTCCCACGCAGGTGGTCCTCCTCCGCCTGCGTCCCCGTGGAGATCGGAGCACCCATGAGCGTCGACGCCGAGCCCGTCTCATCGACCCCCGCGGTCGACCCGCAGGCGGCCTCCGCGCAGGCGGCCACCCGCGAGAGCCTCGAGGACTACACCCTGCGCTTCGCGCCCCGCTCCTATCGGCGCTGGGGCCCGGGCGTGGTCGCCACGAGCGCGCTGGGCGGGATCGCGTATCTCGCGGATTTCTCCATCGGTGCCAACATCGCGCTCGCCCACGGCACCCTGAACGGCCTGATCGGCATCGGCGTCGCCGCCGGGATCATCTTCCTGACCGGGTTCCCGCTGGCCTACTACGCCGCTCGGTACAACCTCGACCTCGATCTCATCACCCGAGGGTCCGGCTTCGGATATCACGGCTCGGTGATCACCAACCTGATCTTCGCGTCGTTCACCTTCATCCTCTTCGCGCTGGAGGGGGCGATCATGGCGCAGGGCCTGTACCTGGGCCTCGGGATCCCGCGCTGGATCGGCTACCTGATCTCCACCGTGATGATCTTCCCGCTGGTCATCTACGGCATGAAGACGCTCGCCCGGCTGCAGGTCGCCACGACCCCCGTGTGGCTGGTCCTGATGGTGATCCCGGTGATCTACCTGGTGATCTCCCATCCGGAGTCGGTGGAGACCTTCTTCGCGCACACCGGCGGGGCGGGCGAGGGCGTCTCCTTCGCCTCCGCCATGCTCGCCGCGGGCGTCTGCCTGTCGCTGATCGTCCAGATCGCCGAGCAGATCGACTACCTGCGATTCATGCCTCCCCGCACCGCCGCGAACCGGCGCGCATGGTGGACGGCGACGATCCTGGGCGGGCCCGGCTGGGTGCTGTTCGGAGCCGCCAAGCAGATCCTGGGCATGTTCCTGGCCGTCTACCTGATCTCCACCGTGCCCGGGGCCCGGGAGATCGCCAACGAGCCCGTCCAGCAGTTCCTCGTCACCTACGAGCAGCTGATCCCCGCCTGGCTCGCGCTCGTCCTGGCCGTGGTGCTGGTCGTCATCTCGCAGGTGAAGATCAATGTCACCAACGCCTATTCGGGTTCGCTGGCCTGGACCAACGCCTTCACCCGCATCACTCGTCGCTATCCCGGGCGCCTGGTGTTCCTGGGCGTGAACCTCGCCATCTCCCTGGCGCTGATGGAGGCGAACATGTTCTCCGTCCTCAACGGGATCCTCTCCTTCTACGCGAACCTCGGAATGTCCTGGATCTGCGTGGTCGCGGCGGACATCGCGATCAACAAGTACCTGCTGAAGCTCTCCCCGAAGCATCCCGAGTTCCGACGGGGCATGATCCACGACTGGAATCCCGTCGGGGTGGTCTCGATGGTGCTCTCCGGGGGCATCTCCATCGCGATCTACTTCGGGGCGTTCGGCGACGCCGTCCAGCCCTTCTCCCCGCTGTTCGCCGTCGGGATCGCCGTGGTGGCCACACCGCTGATGGCGATCCTCACCCAGGGCCGCTACTACCTGCGTCGCACCGACGACGGCATCGACCTGCCGATGTACGACGAGGACGGCAATCCGTCGGGCGAGACGCTCGAGTGCGCGGTGACCGGGATGGAGTTCGAGCGCCCGGACATGATCGCCTCCGCGGTCCCTGGGCCGGACGGGAAGGTGCAGTACGTCAGCTCCCTGGCGCTGGCCACCGACCGCACCGGCGAGCACGTCCTGCCGAAGGAGTGAGGCCGCGTGCGCTTCACCCCCGGTGACACCGAGAAGCTGCTCCTCGCCACGGCCGGAATGATCGCCCGTGAGCGTCTCTCGCGGGGCGTGCTCCTGAACCATCCGGAGACGGTGGCGCTGCTGTCCTGCTGGGTGATCGAGAGGGCCCGCGACGGTGCGTCGGTCGAGGAGCTGATGGTCGCCGGACGTGAGGTGCTGCGCCGCGACCAGGTCATGGACGGCGTCGCCGACATGCTCGCCGACGTCCAGGTCGAAGCCACCTTCCCCGATGGCCGCAAGCTCGTCACCCTCCACCATCCCATCGCCTGAGAGGACCCCGATGAGCCCGCACGACCCCGACCTCGTCGGTCCCACCGGCCCCGGCGCGATCCGCGTCCGCCCCGGGGCGAGGGTCCTCAACGAGCGCCCCGACCCCGCGGACCGTGCCGAGCTCGTCCTCGAGAACACCGGCGACCGCCCCGTGCAGATCGGCTCCCACCTGCATCTCCCGGACGCCAACGCGGCACTGGTCATGGACCGTGAGGCCGCCCGCGGCTTCCGCCTCGACATCGCCGCCGGCACGTCGCTGCGCTTCGAGCCGGGGGCCTCCCGACGGGTCGCGGTCGTGCGCCTGGGCGGGCGGGGCCGGGTCCCCGGCCTGCAGATCCGCGTCGGGAGTGCGCGCTGATGGCCCGGATCAGCGCGGAGCGCTACGCCGCCCTGTACGGCCCGACGGTCGGGGACCAGGTGCGCCTGGGCGACACCGATCTGTGGATCGAGATCGAGGAGGACCGCACCGTCGGCGGGGAGGAGGCAGTGTTCGGCGGCGGCAAGTCGATCCGCGAGTCCATGGCCCAGGGCATCTCCACGCGGGCCGACGGCGCGCCGGACACCGTCATCACCAACGCGATCGTGCTGGACCACTGGGGCGTGGTGCGGGCCGACGTGGGGCTGCGCGACGGTCGCATCGTCGCGCTCGGCAAGGCCGGCAACCCCGATGTGCAGGACGGCGTCCATCCCGCCCTCCGCATCGGCCCCTCGACGGACGTCATCGCGGGAGAGGGGCGGATCCTCACCGCAGGCGCCTTCGACACGCACGTGCACCTGCTCTCCCCGTCCCAGATCCACGAGGCCCTGGCCACCGGGATCACCACGATCGGCGGCGGCGGCACGGGCCCGTCGGAGGGCTCCCGCGCCACCACCGTCACGCCCGGCGCCTGGCACCTGGGACGCATGCACCAGGGCCTGGACCACCTGCCGGTCAACGTGCTGCTGCTGGGGAAGGGGAACACCGTCTCCGCCCCAGCGCTCGCCGAGCAGGCGCTCGCCGGGGCCGCCGGGTACAAGGTCCACGAGGACTGGGGCGCCACCCCTGCTGCGATCGACGCCTCCCTACGCGCGGCCGACGAGCACGGGCTGCAGGTAGCGCTGCACTCCGACTCCCTGAACGAGGCCGGGTTCGTCGAATCGACGATCGGCGCGATCAGCGGCCGCACGATCCACGCCTTCCACATCGAGGGGGCCGGCGGCGGCCACGCCCCGGACATCCTCGAGATCGCCGCGCTGCCCCACGTGCTGCCCGGCTCGACGAACCCCACCCTCCCGCACACCGTGAACACCGTCGCCGAGCACCTGGACATGCTCATGGTGTGCCACCACCTCAAGGCGTCGGTGCCCGAGGACCTCGCCTTCGCCGAGTCGCGGATCCGTGCCACCACGATCGCGGCCGAGGATCTCCTGCACGACATGGGCGCCCTGTCGATCACCTCCTCGGACGCGCAGGCCATGGGACGCATCGGCGAGGTGATCACGCGCACCTGGCAGGTCGCGCACGTCATGAAGCACCGGGTCGGGCCGCTCGGCGGCTCCCTCCCCGCGGACAACGAGCGTGCCCGCCGCTACATCGCGAAGTACACGATCAACCCCGCGATAGCCCACGGCGTCGACGCGCACATCGGCTCCGTGGAGCCTGGCAAGCTCGCCGACCTCGTGCTGTGGGATCCGCGCTTCTTCGGGGTGCGCCCGGAGCTGGTGCTCAAGGGCGGGATGATCGCCTGGGCGGCCCTCGGCGACCCCAACGCCTCGATCCCCACCCCGCAGCCGGTGCTGCAGCGCCCCGCCTTCGGCGATGCCCTCGGGGCGCACCTCTCGGTCTCCTTCGTCGCGCCCGCCGCGGTCGAGGACGGCCTGCGCGAGCGACTGGGCCTTGTCCGCGACCTGCTGCCCGTCGCCGACACCCGCGAGGTCACCAAGGCGGACCTGGTGAACAACGACGCCCTGCCCCGCATCGACATCCGCCCCGACACCTTCGAGATCCGCATCGACGGGGAGCGGGTCGAGCCCGCCCCCGCGAGCACGCTGCCGCTCGCCCGGCTCTACCAGATGTTCTGAGCCCGATGAGCATCCTCGCCTCCACGACGATCGCCATGCTGCTGGCGGACTCCCGCCTGCCCGCCGGGGCCCACGTCAGCTCCGGCGCGCTCGAAGCCGCCCTGCGCCACGGTCTGGACCCCGCCGCGACCGGTGACTACCTCGCCGGACGCATGGCCACGATCGTCCCCGTCGAGGCGGGCACCGCCGTCGTCGCCCGCCACCTGGCCCGGCACGGCGGCGACCTCGACCGCCTCCACCGAGAATGGGCCGCCCGCACGCCCAGCCGCGCCCAGCGCGAGGTGACCCTCGCCCTCGGCGACGGGCTGCGGCGCCTGGCGGACCAGCTCTGGCCCTCCTCGATACCTGCGCCGCCGCCGGGCGCCGACCGTCGGCCCCGCCCGATCGTGCTGGGCCTCATCGCCGCGGAGGCGGGCCTCGGCGCCGAGGACCTGGTGCGTCTGACCGCGTACGACGATGCGCAGACCGTCGCGGCCGCCCTGCTCAAGCTCGAGCCCGGCGATCCTCTCGACGCCGCCGCACTCGTGCTCGCGGCCTGCGCACGACTGGAACCGCGCGTAGCGGAGCTCGCCGCGCTCACCGACCCGGCGCGCATCCCGTGCGCCGGGGCACCCCTGATCGACGGCTGGGCGGAGGCCCAGTCGCAGCTGCCGAGGAGGCTCTTCCGTGCCTGACACCACTCCCCACCGCTCTCTCCGCCTCGGGATCGCCGGCCCCGTCGGCACGGGCAAGAGCTCCCTGATCGCGACGATCTGCCGGGCGCTCGCCGAGGAGATCCGCCTGGGCGTGATCACCAACGACATCTACACCGACGAGGACGCCCGCTTCCTCCGCTCCGCCGGGGTGCTCGACGCCGAGAGGATCCGTGCCGTGGAGACCGGCGCGTGCCCCCACACCGCGATCCGCGACGACGTCACCGCCAACCTCGCCGCCGTCGAGCAGCTCGAGGCGGATTTCGACCCGCTGGACGTGGTGCTCGTCGAGTCCGGCGGCGACAACCTCACCGCGACCTTCTCCCCGGCGCTGGTGGATGCGCAGATCTTCGTGCTCGACGTGGCAGGCGGCGGCGATGTCGCTCGCAAGGGTGGGCCCGGAATCGGCCGCGCGGACCTTCTCGTGGTCAACAAGATCGACCTCGCCCCGCATGTGGGCGTCGACGTGGTGCAGATGGTCGCCGATGCGACCGAGGCACGCGAGGGGCGCGCGGTGCTGGCGCTGTCCCGTCACCGGGAGGACACCGTCGCGCAGCTGCGCGACTGGGTGCTGGAGGTCCTCGCCGCCCACACCGCCGGCCACCACGTCCCCCAGGACCCGGGCCCGATGGCCCCGCACTTCCACGCCGACGGCGAGGAGCACACCCACGACCACGACCACCCGCACGAGCACGCCCACGCCCGATGACCCGCATCGCCGTCTCCAGCGCAGGCGACGGCCCGGTCCGGGTCACGACGACGCCCGGTCTGCTCCAGGCCCGCACGGTCTCCCGCGGCCCGGACCGGGCGCACGTCGCGCTCGTCGCCGGCGGCGCGATGCTCGTCGGCGGTGACCGCCTCTCGGTCGAGATCGAGGTGGGGGAGGGGTGCGCGCTCGAGCTCGAGGACGTGGGCGGCACCCTCGCCTACCCCGGCGAGGGACGGCGCAGCGCCTTCGACGTGACGATCCGCCTCTCGGCCCGTGCGCGACTGGTCTGGCGCTCCCACCCCTTCGTCGTCGCGGACGGAGCGGCCGTGGAACGCACCGTCGCGATCACGCTCGGCGACGGCGCGGTGCTGTGCCTGCGAGAGACCCTGGTGCTCGGCCGCACGGGGGAGCGCGGCGGGGCGCTCCGCTCCCGGCTCCGCGCCCGCACCGCCGCCGGCGATCCCCTCCTGCTCGAGGATCTGGACCTCGACGGCGCGCGCCCCGTCGCCGGGGTGATGGGGCCGTACCGGGTGCTCGACAGCGTGCTGCTGCTCGGCGCGCGTCCGCGGGCCACCTCGGCCGACGGCGCCGTCGTCCTCGCCCTGGAGGCGCCGGGCTCCCTAGCGCGCACCGTGGCCCATGACGCCCACTCGGCAGGACTCGACGCCGTGCTGGAGGACTGGGCCGCGCAGCACTGATAACGGCCGCCGATGGGCATACGCTTGCCCGCATGACTGCACCCACCCGCCGCCTCGGCTCCCTCACCGTCTCCGCCCTCGGCCTCGGCGCCATGCCGCTCTCGATGGGGCGCGGCGAGCCCGCCCCGCACGACCGGGCCATGGCGACGATCCACGCCGCCCTCGACGCCGGCATCACCCTGCTGGACACGGCGGACATCTACGCCCCCAGCTGGGACACGATGGGTCACAACGAGAAGCTCGTCGGCGAGGCGCTGCGCAGCTGGGACGGGGACGCCTCCCGCGTCGTCGTGGCGACCAAGGGCGGGATCACCCGCTCCGCCGAGGGCGGCGGCCGCGACGGCTCGCCCGCCTACCTGCGCCGCGCCCTGGAGAAGTCCCTCGCCGCGCTCGGCACCGACAGCGTCGACCTCTATTACTGGCACCGTCCTGACCGCAGCATCCGCTACGCCGAGGCGGTCGAGACGCTCGCCGGCTTCCAGCAGGAGGGGCTGATCCGCGAGATCGGCATCTCCAACGCGAACGTCGAGGAGATCGATGTGGCCCGCGAGGTGCTCGGCGACGGGGGACTGGCCGCGGTGCAGAACGAGTTCTCGCCGACCTTCTTCCACACCAGCCGCCGCGAGCTCGCCCACTGCGGCGAGCACGGCATCGCCTTCGTGCCCTGGTCGCCGCTGGGCGGCACGGGCGGCGGCGCGGCCGCGGTGGGGGAGCGGTTCCCGCAGATCGCCCGGATCGCCGAGGCCCACGGCGTCAGCCCCCAGCAGGTGGTCCTCGCCTGGGAGATCGGCCTCGGCGACCACGTCCTGCCGATCCCCGGCGCGAGCCGGCCCGAGTCGATCACCGACTCCGCCGCCGCCATGTCCCTCGCCCTGACCGCTCAGGAGCGCGCGGAGCTGGACAGCATCATCGCGTGACGGAGGGAGCATTCCCGTTGCCACGTCGCACCCGCGGGGCGTAGCGTGGCGCCGTCCACGACGATCCAGGAGATGAGCATGCGCAGCAGCCGTGCAGGAAGCGGGGCGGCCCACGGGGCCTGCTCGGCGTGACGTCCTCGCGCCCGCTTCCGCTCATCTCCGCACGCCGCCGCCCGGACGGGCGTCGTCGGTGTGCCCGTCACCAGGACACCTCATGAACACTCTCACCGAGTCCCAGCTCCGCGACGCCTTCG
>JACYYK010028385.1_pt1 | contig 10396 bp, 25 predicted proteins | sample 8236871 | NCBI WGS metagenome assembly JACYYK01 (sample SAMN14103087, study PRJNA606662) | landfill metagenome | isolation source: landfill solid waste inoculated with endophyte fungus Paravalsa indica | place: India:New Delhi, Okhla landfill site | collected 2017-11-05 | reverse complement strand
GATTTGCTTCCTGATTTCGATTAGCTTCTCTTTGCGGGTCATATAATTTCGATTTCAATCCCTGTGATGCTTTCCTTTACAATCACGTCATCCCCGTAATGCCCGAATTTCGGATTGTCGTCGGGGATCCATTCTGTACGGGATTGCTCCGCCACCCCTAAGAGTGACGGCCTAATTCATACATAACTCAATTCACGCATTTTAATGTTGGTTTAAATCTTGATGTCCTTCCCCCTAATCACTATTATAGCTGCTGCTACTATCCTGGAAAGGGAAAATAAAACCGTAATTGTTATTGCAATTGTTTCCATAAACTCATTTAATGGTTTGGTCAAAAATGGCGGCAGCCTACTTTTGGATTTCGGCTACCGCCTATCAACCTAAACCGTATCTTTATTTGTTTATTAATTTTTATCGTATATTTGCCTAACAATGTATGTCAATTGTTAATACAAATGTATTGACAATGTTAATACAATCCAAATATTTTATGGCAAAAAAATCAAATACTTTTAGGCTGACTGATGAATGCAGCGAATTGCTAAAAAAGCTTTCTGATAAACAGGGAGTTAGCCAAGCAGCAATAATAGAAATACTTGTTAGGGATGAGGCAAAAAAGCAAAAAGTTAAGTGATTCATATCGCCAACCTGCTTTTAGATAAGCCCATTTCTTTAGCTTTAGCTGGGTGAGTCTCCACCCATCCATGACAGCTGCGGCATATAGCTACGAAATTGTTTATGTCAGTCAGCATGTCCCCGATCTTCCCCTTTGAGTGATGCACCTCTGTTGCCTCAATCATGCACCCCGGTATACGGGCTTGGCAATACGGGTTCTCCAGTAGAAAATCCTTCCGAACCTTTGAATAATCCCGATACTGCTTTGCCCGCTTTTTGCTTAGTCTTCTCATCGTCTTGCCTCCAACTTTTGGATAAATGAAGGTTTGCCCCATACTTCTGTTCGTTTGCCGTTTATCATTATAACTTTGGTCGGAGCACAAACGGGAACTTTTATTGCTGAACACATATTTTTTTCCTTTAACATTTCCTTTGCTTTATAATCTACTTTCAATCTCTTGTTAGGTATCTTTAAACCAATACGGTAGAACCGTCTCCTTGCGGCTTCCCGACTTACGCCCAAATTGCCCGCTATTTCATCCCAGCCTTTTCGACCGGCGTATTTTCGCAAGTACTCATCGCTTGTTTTTGTCCATCTTTTCATAATTGCTGGCTTTTCTGTTCAAGAATGACGTTATATCGAAATTTTCACCGTCTATCTGAATCATCAGGACTCCGGTGTTAAGGCCATATCTTAGGTGCAGGTTGTTGAATTGTCTGATCCATCGTTGCCCAATGTCAAAAGGCTTTGCTGTAGGCTCATTTACTTTACCTATCTTCCTTTCCCCAACTGCATCTTTCATAGCCTGAACTAATGACGTATGGTATGGCTGTGTGTACCCGCCGGTTTTCTTGGCTCTGTAATGTTGGTTGGCTGTCATTTCACCAGCCACCCCCATCCTCTCATCGGAATACCGAGCTAAGGCCTCTAATATCACCTGTCCATCGAGGCGGTCGTACATTTTTCCGTAGACACCAGTTTTAAGACGCTGGAAGAATAGTTTGAAATCAGGCAACGAAAGGAACGGGTAATTAAAAACAATAGTTTTTGCCGTCTCAATTTGCTGCTCTGCATTCATTGTCTTTCCCACATTGACAAACCGTACGAGTGATTCAATTTCTATAGCAACCACGGAGGCCGACACCGCATCACCGTAAACTTTTGTGATTTCACCAACAGTCGGCATCCCCGAGGCCAAAACGTCAGCCACCGATCGGACGGGCGTTTTTGATAATTTGTCGAGAATAACTTCCAACGGTTCGGACTTCATCAATCCGCTGTTCTCTTGTTTGGCTAATGACTGCATTGCTTGCTGGTTTTAAGTGAGGTATTGTATTTTGAATTTTAGTTTTCCAGTTTCGGATAGGCTTGTTGAATCCGTCCTTCCATTCGTTTTCTGACCAGGCGTTGAATTTTGATCTGAGTGTAAACGTCCAGCCCTCCGTATTGCCCGGTGAAAGCCCCGGTACGACCCCGAGTCCGTACTCCACGAATTCCTCGATCCCCGGCCTTTCTTTTTTCGGCGGAACTTTTTTTCTTTTTTTTTTGAATCTTCTACCTCATCAGGATTTTCTTCCTCGCGCGCTTCTGTTTTAAGGTTTAAAGGTTTAAAGGTTTCTAAGTTTAAAGGTTTATTTATATCGCACGTGCCCTGCGGCGTGCCTTGATACGTGCCCTTCGGTTGCTCTGTCACGTGCCTTGCTATTGCTTTGTCAAGTGCTTCGCTATGTGCTTCGTCAAAATTTGACAAAGCAATAACGCATGCCGTCCATTGATTTTTTGCCTCTTCGATGACTTTTACAAATCCGAATTCTACTAAATCATCAAAAGTTTTCTTGTAAGTTGAGTGGTGTTTTACTCCTATTGCAGCCATCGTCTGAGAAGCCGGACAATTAAACTGATTCACCCACCCCATACGGTTATTAAGCTCTACAAACCATGCATACATTGCTGTGTGTGTAGGTGTAACCAGCCCTTGATTTGCGAAAGCGAAATCAAACCATTGCCTATGTAAATCGTATCCGTTCATGCTATCAGTTTTGCCAGTATTCTATTTTCAAAAGGTTTAATCTTATCAAGCAGATCCATCTGCTCATCCCAAAGGGTATCCAGTTCAATCTTTATCGCGCATATCTTCGCCTCCACATCGCAGGCCTCAAGCTTACCGTTCCGCTCGTAGACGAAAAGAATATCAACGTACTGCTCCATCAGTTCACACAGATACTTGCTCCGCCTGGCGTTTCCTTTATACTTTTCAATTGGTCTTGACATCTTCTCTGTTTATTGGGAATTTAATTCCGTTAGCCTCAACGATCATAGCTTTCCCGTGATCTGAAATCAGCTTCGCCTTTTGGCCTTTAGAAGCGTACTTAAATGGCTTCTTTCCGTCCTTGTAAGACCTGCTGAATATGTCCCTTATGAGAATCATTAAAACGGCAGATCGTCGTCCTTTTCGTCCATCACCTCAGCTTCCTCAACTTCATCTGAAACTATAGGGGCGCTCTGCGCCTTTGACATGATATCCGATGGGTTTCCAGCGTATGGCTCATCTTCACGAACTGAAAGGCTTATGTAATCGATTCCTGACCTTGCTTTCTTTACCCACCCCGACACCTTAAGCTTCATTCCGTCGGGTGTTACGATATCCCCATAGAAGTCGGGTGATTTTTCCTGCTTCTTTTGCTTGGTCGGAAACAGGCTTCCTGCCCCCGGGTTTGTGATGTATTGTTCCTGTTCCATTTTTATAAAAAATATACCTTGTATCGTTTACCATCTTTTGATTTCTTCCACTCGTCACGGATTTCCATCTTTTCCTCGGGATCCTCTGAATTACGTAGGTCACTTACATATTTCCTGAGATCAGGCGTTAGGAATTTTCTTGCTGCTTCGCATGCGCTGAGTCTACCTCCCTTGAGGAAATGCTCGCGTATTTTTTGAATGGTACTCATGTTTATTCGTCTATGTCTACCGGATGAAGTAATTTCTGCGCCCAATCAGGCTGCTGCATTTGAATGATTCCATAATGATCTTTTTCAGCCAATGCCTCAAAGCCAGGGAAAAGTCCTTTGTCCATGCATTCCTTAATTGTGTCAAGTGCATGACGGGCTTTGTATTTTCCGTTAACAAGGTCATCAGGTGACCACATCAACACGGCTGGAAGGAACGGCGGAACGGTCTGAAGCACGATCATTATCGTTGTATTGAAATGCCTTCCTGTTATGTCGCTCATTACCTCTTGGTAATATCCCTCCGATACCTCGTATTTGTATTTTGCTGAATCGTAAATGAATTTATTCAAGTCTTCGGCGTGAGTTGTTTTGAAAGATATCACTGCATCAAAACCAATGTTTTCGCTAACCTGGAAAGCATCAGGCCGGACACGGGTTTTAAGTCCTGTCACCGGGTCTTTTCCGTAAAAGGACGTCTCAAAGCTGGCGCCATGCAGAAGCATTGGAATAATGCCTCCGCCATAGTTATAATAGTGCCTCTTGATGACATCTATTATAGCCTTGTGCTGCTCCTTTATCACGGTGTACCCGGATATATCCCTTAAGCATGAGGCATAATGCTTCATGCCGTCCAGCTTCATTATGTCAAGCCCTGCATTCTGTGTCATTTCAAGCGCAGTGTTGAGGTGTTTGTCCTGAACGCCCTCGTACTTATATTTGGCTACGACAACTTTCTCCCAAAAGTCAACCAACTGATTCGCGCCTGCCAGTGTCGTTAAATTGCATTTAGGCTCGGTGATCGTGCTATTGAAAAGGTCAGGCTCCAGGAAAGCCATATGGGCAAATGTTCCCAGCTCGAAGTGATCCTTTGTTTTTTCCTCGAAGTTTGACTGGTCGTGCATGTAGAAATAAAATGAAGCCGGGTTCCTAAGGGCTTCCTTCAGCGCGGAGCTTGGTATGTGATCACTTTTAGATAGGTACTTGCTCATCTTATCCCTTACTACTCGTCCATTTACTGATAGTGATTTAAGGTCAATATCAACTGGCTCGTTGCTGAGTATGCCGTCCACAACCTGTTCAATCGTAGGGTAATCGTCGGGGTTGTAAGCCAGCGGATTCAGTTCGGTATCTTCTACTTCGAGTGCGTATAAGTCCATGATGGTTTGATTAGCCGGAGCCGAAGCCCCGGCATAGTTATTAAATTGCTATTCTTAACGGTTTGATGCTCCACACGTCGGAGCTGAACTGATTGGTACGGTTCTTTCGTTTACCTAAGTAGGTAATAAGAAGTGGAGTTCCTTTTTGGATGTTGTAGGCCTGTAATGCCCCAACCAATCGTTTTGATCCATTAGAAACCGTCTTTAGCTCACCTCCGCCCTGTTGTTCCAGGAAGAAGGCACATTCAAGGTCTATTGTTTCCCCGGTTTGCTGGTCGGCTACCGCTCTTTCAGCAATACGATCAAAGATTACCCTTTTGCTTTCCCCTGTACCTTCAGGCGTCCAATAATCTGCCATCAGGTCAAACGGGAATACATCGGCTTTGGAAAGATCCGGCAACTCGCCATTAAGGTCTATTACCGCCAAACCATTGTTTTCAATTTTTGCTACTTCTGTACTCATTGTTTCTAAGATTTATTTATTGAATTACTAATACTATCCAGGTCATTAGTGCACTTGAAATGACAAGTACCGCTAAGCTCCAAAGGCATTCTTTTACGGATAGCCGATACGAATCCTCACCTATTTTTTGCCTATGAAGGTTTTGTTGAATTTTAGCTACCGGCAATTTCTTGCCTTTGAAGATGACGGCGCCTTTTTCTGTGACGTACGACCGTGAGGTCACGCTGATCATTTGGAGCCTCCTTTCCTATTTTTGCCGTTAATTTTTTTAATTTCACGGTGAAGGTGTTTAGCCCATTTGTTGAATCCGTCCATCGGACGGACCATATTGTAATCGCTCGGATACGACGACCTCATTACGCACACCTTTGTCATGCCGCTACCCCTTTCGATTTTAAGTCCGTCAAAAACGAGTATATTGCCAGTAATGAGATATCTGATGATTTCAATAGCACAGCTTCGGATGACGGGCGGCCATTTGGGTAAACCCACACATCTATTCCGTCTATATTTCGGAATGTCTCGAAGGTGACACGATATCCAGCCGACTCATTGTTGATTTCAAAGGCAAGCTTTATAACGTCCAAAATGGATTTCTGATTAGGCAGCATGTTCAGCCCTCCCTTCTGTCACAAGAATCTTTGCTTCTTCCAACGCTTCATTAATGGCTACATCATAATCGAATCCCGATTCGCCCGGCTGTATTGAATATGATTCATGATTCGGGTATTCCCATCCTGAAATCGTTTCTCCTTCCTGATCGAGAAAAGGAACATACACGTACTGGAATTCACTGCCGGACTTAAATATTGCGGTCATGCCATAAGTGTCACGCTCGTAATCGACATACTTCCATTTTTTACCCTCAGGATCTGTTAATTGGAATTTTTTCATAACTTTGTGTTATAGTTCTAAGATTTATTTGAAGGCCTCCTGTTAGCGCGGGAGGCTTTTGCTTTTTGGTTTTATGTAATACCGGTCGATCCATGAATCCACATCAGATATCTTGAACCGGATGTCTTTTCCCTCAGTGAAAAAACCGATCTCATGTTTCCTGTCCCTTATCGTTCGTTCGGTGTATCCGGTTAGTTTTGCTACTTCGGAAACCGTTAACAGCTTCCGATTTTTCAGGTCAGCGTTTTCCCGAGCCAGTTCCCTTACCATCCGCTGGCTTTCCCGGAACATGTCACACAGATCAGACAGTGCGTTTGAGTCTATGACGGCTACTGAGTTCATACTTCCTGTAATTGAAATTCAACGCCTATGGTTACTTTTAGAAGCCTGCGAGCTTCGGATACTACCAAAGCATCGTTTCCTTCGGGCCGGTAATTAAGCTGATCCCAAATAGCCCGTCTGTTATAAATCTTATCTGACTGCTCATTAACTGTAGCCTGGAGAAGCGATCCCAAGCCCCGGTGCTTTTTAAAGTGGTCCTTAATGAATCCGATCTCTGCGGCACTTACACTGACTAAATTTTGCATTTCAGACATAATTGATTGATTTGTATTACCTTTGTCTTTGTACGAACAAATATAATTCACTTTAACGAATTATACAAATAATATATTCACTTTATTTACTTAAACGAATAATATATTTGTAAATGAATGAAAGAAAGGAAGATATAAACCGAATTAAGATTGTCAGAATTCGAGAAATAATGAATGAGCTGGGTTTCAACAATAAAGAATTTGCTGAACTGATTAAAATGTCTCCAAGCTACTTATCTGAAGTGCTGTCCACTAAAAGGCCGGTGCCGAAATATATGGGGTACAAACTCAGTAAATTCGCAAAAGTGAACGAGCCTTGGTATGAGACAGGAGAGGGGGAAATGTTTGTAAACAAAGAAAATAACGCTATATTAGTGGATCAAACCAATTTAGCACCTAACAGTATACCTATGTACAACTTGCCTGCCGCTGCCTCCGTTCTTGAGATTTACAACGACCCAAACGATGCTAAAGTGATCGGCCACCTTAGCATTCCTGGAACCACGAAAGATAGCTTTGCCCTGCATGTATATGGTCATAGCATGTTCCCAACACTCGAAAACGGAAATTGGTGCGTGCTAAGACCTATCAAAAACATCAAGGATATTTTGTGGGGAGAAGTATATTTTATCGACTACGGAGATTACAGGGTGTTTAAGCGGTTGTTGATTTCTGACAATGAAAACGAAGTCACCTTATGGTCGGACAACCAATCGGAGTTGATAAACGGAAGACCTAAATATGGTGCGGTAAAAATTAAAAAGTCAGACATTAGAGCGTTATACTTGTTAACCGAAGTGTTAAAAAAGCCAAACTATTGATAATAAAGCATGAAAAAAATACAGTATTTACTATTATTCCTGACTATAAGTTCGGTTTCATGCAAAAAGGAATCAAATGAGTTAGTAGAAATACCTGTTACCGTTAAATCGAACATTCAACTGACAATCAGTATTGACGGAAACATAAAAAGAACGATCCAGCCGTTGGAAATAGAAGGATTTGATGTAAAGAAAGGAAGTACAGTCGAGTTTAAATCTTCCGATATCAGCAACGGGGGTATCGCCCCGAGAGGATGGGTTGATGTAAAAACACCAGGAACATCACAGCGCCTTAATGTTTCCGATAGCGAAGCAGCCAAAATAACAATCACCCGATAAAACCTTATTTTATGAGAAAACTTATCATGATAATTGCTCTATTTAGTCTATCCATTTCCTCATGTTCTAAATCCAGCCCGGCATGTTCCTATGAAGGGCGGCCTTTATATAAGGGACCGAAGGGAGGGTGTTATTACCTGACAGAAAGCAAATCCAAGGTTTATGTTGATAGGAGCGCTTGCAACTGTAATTAAACGATATGATTAAACTAATACTTTTTTTATTCATAGCCCCATTGTCGGTAATCGCACAAATAAAAGTATCTGACCCAATCAGCACAGAAAAAATAGGCGAAGCTAAGGTTTCAGGCTTTAAATTCATGGAGTGCTATAAAAGAGATAGTGTCTACGTATTCAGATATAAAGACATGAGGTATACTCAGATAGACGAGTGGAAGTCATTTGCTTTTATCGACATGGACGATGCGTTTAATGGGTTTTATAATATTGTGGTTTCGGTTTTAGATACCGGGGAGGGTGTTGATATCGAAGTCCCAAACGGGAAGGTGTCTGTGTCGCCTAAAAAAGTATTTGGTAAAACTCGTGTTGAGTTCTTACACACCAACGATGCCGGGGTCACCGGGATCACCAACAACTTTAATCGTAAGCAAATAGACACCTTATTCGGAAAATGATGTGGCTAATATTCATACCAATAATAGGATCCATCCTCTACATACTTATATGGGGATGGGTTAAGATTGTTAACTTCTTCTTAAATCCGATCATCAAGAGGCTGGAGCGAAAAAAAGCCAGGATAACAAAGACCGACAATCCCTATATAGTCCAGCACCGCATGAGGGTTCATAATGACAAGTTATACGATGAATACCTGGACTGGATGAGTAAACATCATCCCGGTGTGCCAATGGATAAGTTCAAGTTCCCGGAAGAGCAGGCATTTGAACGGGAAATGAAATCATCTCGTCGGCCGTTTAACAAGAAAAATTAATGGCTTACCGAAGACCCCCTAACCCTTATACTAAATACGGCAGGCGTCGAATGAGGAACGAGATTGACCCTGAGGTGAAAGCCGAGGCTGAAAAATGGGGATGTTTGATCATAGGCGCCATAATAATCATTGGTTTTATACTGGCCGCTGCATTTGGAGGCGAAGAAGGTGTAGCCAGCTGGATAAAATACATTGGTAAGTAAACGTTCCGGACAAAACCTTCCGGGCATCCCCGGGCCATAACTGCTGGCATCTATGAGTAATTAAACCTTTCGGCACAAGGTTTGTTATATAGTTATCATAATTGATAACATTTTTGTTTGATACTATTTGTTATATCAATTTTGTTATTACATTTGTCGGTACCTATAACTGTTGGTGTTGTACATTAATAAATAAAAGCTCGAGTACAATGCGAAAAAATGAAAAACTAAAAATTAATTTCCGAACCAAGGAAATTAGTGGGCTCGTCAAAGGAATAACGTTTAAAGAGGGTGAATTCTATATACATTACATTCCTTCTTTAAACCTGTCATCGTACGGTAAGACTAAGGAAGAAGCTCACGACATGATGAAGGTTGCGGTACTTAAGGATTTCTGTGAAAACGCCGTAACAAAACCAATCTCGGTGGTAATGAAGGAGCTAATCCGTTTAGGCTGGAATAGAAGCATGATATTTTCAAATGAACTGAGCAAGTCAACTTACATCGATAAAGGAGGAATCTTGCGGCAGTTTGAACTTGACCCAAATACTGAATTTGAAGAAGAACAAGTAGAGCTCTGTTAATGGGGGGAAACCGGCCTATACCTACCAAGTGTTGGGAAAAATTCCTAAAGTCAAAAGGCTGTTTCGAAAAGAGAATCGAAGCCTCTCATCACCAATGGGAGTGTCCTGGATGTTTTAGAAATGTAATCCATCGTGGAGCTGAGAAAGAGGTTCCTCCTTTCCATATAAAAACTAACCTTGAAACCATGGGGATTTCGAAGAAAGAATTCTACCAGTGGATATCAAAAAACTGCTAAATTCGAATTCTACTTATTTCCGGTGTTGAAAATACTATCCGCTGCATCATCCAGTAAATCATCCGCCAAAATCTCCTTCACATAAAGCTCGTGCTCCTTTAGATCGGAGTGACCAAGTAACCCCATAGATACGTTGGTAGCATTCTCAAAATTCATCCTTCTTACCATATCCAACGCTTTCTTGGCAAAATAGTGCCTGGCTGCATGTGTGGTCAATGGCTTCGTGATACCAGCGCGTTTGGCTATCTTCTTAAGCCGATTGTTTACATGGCTTGTTGCCCGCTTCAATGCGGCTGACTTTTTTAGGTTGTTTTCCTTCAAATCAAGTTTCGGTTCGTTATTCCATACGAGAAAAGAAAACATATACTTACCCCGGCCTCTGTATTTATTAAGTATTTCTTTGGCTTCAGGTTGAATCTTAATGTTAAAATCCTTTTTGTTTTTACTGGAAGTATAAATTAATCGATCCTAGTTGATGTGTTTTTCGGTTAACTGCAAAACATCCGATATCCTCATTCCCCGGAAGTAATATTGAAGCATACAAACGGAAAGCGCTTATTCAACCTTGCTATCCGACATAACGTATTC
>JACYYK010003373.1_pt1 | contig 10397 bp, 8 predicted proteins | sample 8236871 | NCBI WGS metagenome assembly JACYYK01 (sample SAMN14103087, study PRJNA606662) | landfill metagenome | isolation source: landfill solid waste inoculated with endophyte fungus Paravalsa indica | place: India:New Delhi, Okhla landfill site | collected 2017-11-05 | reverse complement strand
CCCGCGGCGGTGAACGGCCGGGCATAGTGTCCGAGGGGGCCCCGTTACCGAACCGTGGAGCAACCAGGAATCGATGAAGCTACAAGTCATCCAACTCACGCTCGAAGCCGACAACATCATGTCGCTGGTGCTGCGTGATCCCAGCGGAGCCGAGCTCCCGCCATGGTCGGCTGGCGCCCACGTCCCGGTGACATTGCCGTCCGGTCTGATTCGCCAGTATTCGCTGTGCGGCCCGCGGGACGACCGCCACACCTACACCGTGGCCGTCCTGCGGGTCGACGGCGGCCGCGGCGGTTCGCGAGAGATCCACGACCGGTTGCGCCTGGGCGACTTCGTCGAGGTGGGCGCACCGCGCAACGAGTTCGAACTCGTCCCCGCCGAGCACTATCTGTTCGTCGCGGGCGGGATCGGCATCACCCCGATCCTGGCGATGCTCGAGGACCTGGCGGTGCGGCTGCCCGCGCCTGCGTCGGTGCGTGTGCTGTATGGGGCCCGGTCGAACTCTGCCATGGCATTCGTCCAACGGTTACGACGTCTGCACGACATCGACCTGCAGCTGATCGCCCAGGACATCGACGGCCTGCCGGATTTCGCAGCCGCGATGGCGGCCAGTCCGGCGGGGACTCAGATGTACTGCTGCGGTCCGCCGGCCATGCTCGCGGCGGTGACCGAACTGGAGCAGCTACATCCCGATCTCACGGTCCGCATCGAACGCTTCACCGGCGCCGGGCAACCACCTTCGCCACCACCGGGAGAGGCCGGTGATTTCGAGGTGGAACTGGTGCGTACGGGTATCACCGTCAGTGTCGAGGCGAACAAATCAGTGCTCGACGCAGTGCTGGAGGTTGCGCCGGACACGCCGTTCTCGTGTACGAGCGGTTTCTGCGGCACCTGCGAAACCAAGGTGCTCGAGGGCGAGGTCGACCATCGCGATGAGTTGCTGACCGACGCCGAACGCGCTATGAACCACACCATGATGATCTGCGTATCGCGGGCAAGGGCCGGGGCCAAGTTGAGATTGGACCTCTAGGATGGCCCGGCCGCGTCGGCGCTGTGAGCCGTAATGTCCAGAAACCGGGGCTCTTCCGGCGCTGGCGCGCATGACGGCTCGGTCACGCTCTCCGATCTGCTGGCTGAACCGGAGCTGTCCGTCCAGGCGGTGACCACTCCCGCCGACTCGGCAAAAGTGATCCGGTACGTCTACCCGACGGAACTCGTCGACCCCTCGAACTATCTGCGTGGCGAGGAACTCGTCGTCAGCGTCGGGGTGCCCGTCCACGACAAGCCGGTCGCGGACATCCGGCGCTACGTTGCCGACCTGGTGGAACACGGCGTCACGGCCCTGCTCATCGGCTTGGGGGATCTGTTCGCCGAACTCCCGACGGAGCTGGTGGAGGCCTGCCGTGCCCACGGCCTGGCCCTGCTGACCCTGGCCCCCGGCGTCCCCTTTCGCCGCATAGTCGACTGGATCGACGAGCGGCGTATCGCCGAGCGCACCGTCGATGCGCGCGAGCGGGATCTCGGCGCGCTGCTGCGCTGGTTCGTGGCGGGCACGCTGGGCGTGGGCCCGCTGGAGAATGCGCTCGCCGGTTACGGTCTGGCAGGTTTCCCGGTGATGGTTTGCGCCTTCCCGCTCGAGTTGCACGACGAGGTACACCCCCTGGTCGACGAGTACCCCGGTGCGGTGGCGATTCTCGAAGAGCAGCTACTGGTGTTGTGTGCCGGGGATGCGGCGTTCGCCTCCGCACTCGCCGAGTCACACCTGATCTGCGGGATCTCGGTAGCGCAGAACGCGCAAGCCATGGCGCACGCCATCCCGGAAGCCCTGGAGGCGCTGCGCGAGGCGGTGCGGCGCCGTCACGTGGTGCGCATCGATGACGTGTCGACATTGGAAGGATTGCTGGCCGCCGTGCCCAAGGTCCGCCTGGTGCCGTTCATCCACCGACTGGTCGTCCCGTTGGTCGATCATGACGCCAGAGCCGGGACGGGGCTACTGCCCTCGCTGCAGGTGTTCCTGCAACCGGGCAACGACATCGGCACCGCCGCCGCCAAGCTCTACGTGCATGTGAACACCCTGCGCAATCGCCTGGCGAAGGTCGCCGATCTGACCGGCGCCAACCCGTTGGACGAGGACGACCGGGTCCGGTTCCGGATCGCCATCTGGGCTGCGAGCACCATGGGGACCATCAAATCTGCGGAACCCGAACAGGTTCCGAGCCTGCGCTGAGCCCACTCAGGCAGGCTTGACCCGACGGCCGAACGGCGGTCGGGTACCGCGAAGACGATCCCGGTCCTCCTCGGTGAGACCACCCCAAGTGCCGTGATGCTCCGGGAAGGCCATCGCGTGGTCGCGGCATTGGGGTTGCACGGGGCACTGCTCGCACACGGCCTTGGCCCTCAGTTGCCGGTCTCGCCGGCGGGGCCCGCGTTCTCCCTCGGGGTGGAAGAACAAGGTGCCATCGTTGCCCAGGCATGCAGCGTCGTGCTGCCATGTCCAGAATTCCGAGCGCTTTTTCACAGGGTCCTCAGCCGGTGCTCTTTCAGTGTGGAGGGGACAACCTGAGAATTGATCATGTGGCATCCGAGCGGCTCATCGCCGATACACAGTGTGATCAATCGTCGGATCGCAGAGACAGTGTGTAAGCGCGGTGGCCCCATCCGTCCGCGGCGACGGTCATCCGTCGAATGTGTGTGGCGGCAACCGAAAGTGCAGCAAGGTCGTACGGGGCCGCGTTGTGCAGACGGGCGAGGGCCCGCTGGGAACGGTCCAGGCTTGAACGGTTGCGCTCCTCCCAGGCGCGGATGCGCTCCGACGCGGAATCGCCCGGGTCGGATTGCGCGGCGTCGAGCGCGAGGGCCTCCAGCGACTCGTACAGGTTCTCCCGCAGCGCCAGCCTGGCCTGGGCATGCCAGCGGTCCCCACGGGGCAGGGCCGAGATGGAATGCAGCAACTGGTCGATCCCCAGATGGTCGGATAACGCGAAGTAGGTGTCCGCCAAGTCGATCGGGTCATGGCCGGGGTGACGTTGCACGGCGTCGGCGATGTCGAGGGCGCTGAACCAGTACAGCGACTCGCTGAGCGCGCGCGCGATCTCCGCGGGGACGCCTCGGAGTTGATACGCGGTCGCGGCGGCCGCCACCGCGTCGGCCTCTCGCCCCCGCAGGAGTCCACCGATGCGGGGTCGCAGCGCGGCGACGGTCGGCTGCAGCCTGCTGATCTCACCGACGATGTCGAGTGGTTGGCGGCGTTGGTTCAGCAGCCACCGCGCGGCCCGGTCGAGCAGCCGGCGGGCTTCGCTGCTCAGTTCGTGGGTCAGCGCGGACGGGAGGCCGGCGCCGCGGATGGCCGAGAGCAGCGGCGCGATGTCGAACAACTCGGCGGCGATGCAGAAGGACCGGACGACGTCCTCGGCGGTGGCCGCCGAATCGTCGGCAAGCCGGTGCGCGAAGGTCAGGCCCCCCGCGCTGACCAGGCGGTTGACCACCACGGTGGTGATGATCTCGCGCCGCAGCGGATGGTGTTGGAGTTCCTCGCCGTAGGTCTGGTGCAGCGGGGTGGGAAAGTACTCCCGCAGCATCGGCAGGAAATAGTCGTCGTCGAACAAGGTGCTGTGCTGCAGGTCTTCTTTCAGGTCGAGTTTGGTGTGCGCCAGTAACGTGGCCAGCTGCGGTGCGGTCAGTCCCAGGCCATGGCGTTCGAGATCATCGAATTCCTCCGCAGTGGGCAGGTTTTCGAGGTCCCGGCGCAGGCCACGACGATGCTCGAGGTCGCTCACCATCTCGGCGTGCACGCGGATCAGCCGGTGGGCGTCATGGCGCGCGCACCCCAGGATGGCGTTGTGGTCCAGGTTGTTGTCGAGCACCAAGGCCACCACCGCGTCGGTCATCGAGACCAGTAGGCGAGCCCGCTGTGGGCCGGTCAGCGTCCCGTCGGGCAGCGAGTTCAGCAGGACCTTGATGTTGACCTCGTGATCTGAGCAGTCGACGCCGGCGGCGTTGTCGATGGCATCGCTGTTGATCAGGCTGCCTGAGCGGGCGAATTCGATTCGTCCCCGGGCGGATACGCCGAGGTTGCCGCCCTCGGTGATGCAGCGGGCACGCACCGCGGCGCCGTCGACGCGCACCGCGTCGTTGACCTTGTCGCCGATCTCCGAGTGCTGCTCGGCGGCGGCCTTGACGTAGGTGCCGACTCCGCCGTTGAACAGCAGGTCGACCGGCGCGCACAGCACGGCGCGGATGAGGGCGTCGGGGGTCAACGCATCCACCGCGTCCTCGATGCCCAGCGCCGCGCGCAGTCGCGGGTTCACCGGGATGGTCTTGCACTCGCGCGACCAGACGCCGCCGCCGGGGCTGATCAGCGTCCGGTCGTAGTCCGCCCAGGAGGAGGACGGCAGGCCGTAGAGCCGTTGTCGTTCGGCGAAGGCCGCCGCGCGGTCCGGCGTCGGATCGCAGAAGATGTGGCGGTGGTCGAACGCGGCCACCAGGCCCAGTCGGGGACTGCGGAGCATGCCGTTGCCGAAGACGTCACCGCTCATGTCGCCGATACCGACCGCGGTGAAATCGTCAGCGGTGACGTCGATCCCGAGCTCGCGCAGATGCGCGGTGGCGCTGATCCAGGCGCCGCGTGCAGTGATGCCGAGCGCCTTGTGGTCGTAACCGGTGGAGCCTCCGGACGCGAAGGCGTCGCCGAGCCAGAACCCACGGTCCTGCGCGATTTCATTGGCAATGTCGGAGAACTTGGCGGTGCCCTTGTCCGCCGCGACGACCAGATAGGGATCGGCGGCGTCGTAGCAGACCAGATGGTCGGGCTGCTCCGGCGCACCGTCGGCCGTGACGTTATCGGTGACGTCGAGCAGGCCGCTGATGAACTGGCGGTAACCGGCCCGGCCCGCTTCCAGGTCGACCGGCGGCTGTTTCAGGACGAAGATGCCCTTGGCGCCCACCGGGACGATGACGGCGTTCTTCACGGCCTGCGCCTTCGCCAGCCCGAGCACCTCGGTGCGGTAGTCGTCGAGGCGGTCCGACCAGCGCAGGCCGCCGCGCGCGACCCGGCCGAATCGCATATGCACCCCCTCGATGGTGGGTGAGTACACGAAGATCTCGAACTTGGGACGGGGATGCGGGAGTTCCTCGATGTCCCCGGGTAACACTTTGAAGGCCAACCACGGTCGCGCTTCGGTCAGCACGTCCTTGGCGAAGGCATTGGTCCGGACCATGGCCCGCGCCACTGACGCGTAGCCGCGCAGGATGCGGTCGGCATCGAGGCTGACGACCTGGTGGATCTCGTGGCTCACCTGCTCCTGTGCGACGTGGACCCGCGCCTGCCGCTCGGGGTTGTCGGGGGCGACGCCGGTCGTGCCGAAGCGTGCCTCGAACAGCCCCACCAACGCCCGGGTGGCATCCAGATGGGCCAGGAGAATCTGCTGGATCCGATTCTGCGCGTAAGGCAATCGCGTCTGGCCGAGGTACCGGCCGAGTGCTCGCAGGATGGCGACCTGCTGCCACGACAATCCGGCGGCAAGGATCAGCGAGTTGAAATCGTCGGCCTCGGCTAGCCCGGACCACATGGCATGGAACGCGTCGGTGATCGCCGGGGTGTTGTCGGGGTTGAAGAGTGCTTCGCGCGCCGATCGTCCCGCGGCGACAGTGAATTCATAGCGGTACCAGGAAGTTCCATCGCGCTGCGTAGGGGCCGACGCGTGTTCTTCGAGCGCCTCGATGTCCAAGCTTTCCAGCACCGGCAGGATCCGCCGCAACGGCACCGGTTCCTGGGCCTCGATGATGATGCGGGCGTACCCGGACGTCGCGGTGTCGCGGTCCGTGGCCAGCAGGAAGTGGACGGGACGTTCGCCGGTATGCATCGTTGCATCTCTTCTCGTACGCCGGGGCGGACCGGGCTGTCGGTGAATTCCGTTGTGTGCAAACAATCGTCGGGCAGTTCGACTCAACCAACTATCGGACGACCGCTCGATCGTGGCGCCGCGCACCATGTCACAATTTGACGGACCGTGCATACACTATGTAAATGACGTTGACTGTCGCCGAAGTGCTTGAGTTGCCGGTGGTCCGAAGCGGTGAGCCCGAGGTGTTGAGCGGACGCAGGTTGACCGAACGGATCCGCTGGGCGCACAGCAGCGATCTCGCGGACCTGTCGTCGTTGCTCCAGGGCGGGGAACTGGTATTGACCACCGGCACGGCGTTGGCCCGCAAACCCCGAAAGTATCTGAGCGGCCTGGCGAAAGCCGGCGCGGTGGGCGTGATCGTCGAGCTGGGCACGGTGGTCTCGGAGCTGCCCGACAACACCGGACGCATTGCCGATGAGCTGGACATCGCACTGGTTGCGCTGCACCGGAAGACCCGTTTCGTCGAGGTCACCGAGGCCGTTCACCGTCGAATCGTGGCGGCCCAGTACGAGGAGGTCGCCTTCGACCGACACGTCCACGAGACCTTCACCGAGTTGAGCATGAAGGGGGCCCCGCTGACAGGCATCGTCGACGCCGCGGCCAAGATTCTCGACGAGCCCGTCGTTTTGGAGGATCTGTCGCACAAGGCCCTGGTTGTCTCCACCGGTACGCCGGCTGATCTGCTCGCCGAATGGGAGATGCGGTCGCGGCGTAGCCCGGGTAAGCGATCCGACTCCGAGCCGTGGTTGGCCACGGGCGTGGGTCCGCGTTCGCAGCAATGGGGCCGACTGGTGATTCCCCGTCGGGCCGCCGATGCGGGCCGGGCCACCATGGTGCTCGAGCGGGCGGCCGCTGCCCTGGCCATGCGCCGCATGGTGGAGCGGGACAAGACCGGTTTGCAGCAACAGGCCCAGGGCGGGCTCATCGACGATGTGCTGCGTGGCCGGATCTCCGACGACCGGGACGCCGCCGCCCGCGCGCACGCACTGGGGCTGCGCCACTCCGCGCACTATCTTCCCGCCGTGGTGCGAGTGCCGGGACCCACCGCGTTCGGCGACCCCGTGGCGGCGCACCGCCGCAACGTCGTGCTGCTGGACGCGGTCGCGCACACCGTCAACGCCGCCGGGCACTCAGGGCTGTTCTCCATCCGCGGGGACGGCGAGGTGGCGGCGGTGCTGGCCCTGCGGGAGCACCGCGCGCCCGCCGCCGACAAGACGCTCGCGGCCCTGGGCGAGCGGATCCGGCGGGAGGTGCATCGGATCGACGGGGCCGAGGGCACGGTCCTCGCGCTAGGGCCCGCGGCCAGGTCGGTGACCGACACCATCGCGGGGCTCTCCGAGGCGACCGACATTGCCGAGGTTGCGATGGCCATGGAGGACGATCGTCCGTACTACCGCGCTTCGGACGTGCGGCTTCGCGGTCTGATCTCCCTGCTGCGGGACGACCGTCGGGTGCAGCGCTTCGCCGAGACCGAACTCAGGTCCTTGCTGACCGACACACCGCAATCAGAACCGACACACCTGACCGTCCTGCGCGAGTACCTGCGGTTGGCGGGCAACAAGGCCGCGGTCGCCGACCGGCTGCACGTCAGCCGGCCCTTCGTCTACAAGCGCCTGACCGAGATCCGCGAGCTACTCGGCGTCGATCTCGACGACGGCGAGTCGATGACCTCGCTGCACGTCGCGTTGCTGGTGCACGAGGCGTCCCGCCAACGCGCCTAGTTGTCAGGAAACCTAGTTGCCGGCGTCCTGGCAGATCTTCCACTGGTCGTCGCGGAACTGCAGGTCCAGGCTGCGCGTCGAGCGGGTGCTGGGATCGGACTCCACGAACGTCGTGACGTTGGCCTCGGCGTGACCGTCGTTGATGATCACCTGGTCGATGCTGGCGATCACCGGATTCTGGCCGGCGTCGATGATGCGCTGATGGGTCTCGGCCCACTTGCGGTCGTCGAGCTTGTTGTATTCGTCGGCGGTCTGGCCGCAGGTGATGCTGCGCAGCGTGGCCAGATCACCCTTCTCGATCGCGGTGTCATAACTCTGGATGGTCTCGCGGACCCGGTCCTCCTGGGACACCCCGATGGAGGTGCCGCGGGTCAGCAGCACGGTGGCTAGCACGGCGATGGCCACCAGCGCGGCGATCACCAGCACGACGGCGATCACCCAGCCCCAGCTGCGCTGCCGGGGCGGCTTCGGGCCGCCGGGGCGGGGCGGAATGGCCTGCGGGGTGGCGACCTTGCCGGAATCATCGGGCGAGTCCGGGGCGCCGACCGCGGTGAACACCTCGGTCTCCGGGTCCGGGTTGCGGTCGATGATCTGGGTCGAGCCGTCGTCCATGCCCGACGGGGCGGTGAAGCGGCGTTCGCCGGGGTCGACGGTGGGCAGCGCCGACTCGCCGCCGTCCTGCGCCTCGAAGATCTCGGTCTCGGGGTCCTCGCCGCGGTGGACGGCCTCGGTGACTGCGTCGGGGTCCTCGGGGTGCTCCGGCTGGCTCGATTCGTCGTCCGGATCGGGTCCTGGGGGAATCGACATCGGTGCTGCGGTCCTCCACGGTCTTCAGCTGGCTGGCGCTGCGGGGCAAATATCGGCATCAGCCTAACGCTGCGGCCGGGTCGGGCTCCCGCCCAGGCGGCACGGCACAATGGGCGCCATGACGCGGATGGGTGATCTTCTAGGGCCAGACCCGGTGTTCCTGCCGGCGGACATCGACGCCGAGGCCGCCCTGGCCGCCGGCGCCGATGCNNCGAGCAGGCGCTGGACGACGACAAGGCGGTCACCGCCTACGCCTATGCCCGCACCGGCTACCACCGCGGGCTCGATCAGCTGCGCCGCAACGGCTGGAAGGGCTTCGGGCCGGTGCCGTACTCGCATGAGCCCAATCGGGGTTTCCTGCGCTGCGTGGCGGCGCTGGCGCGGGCGGCCGACGTGATCGGCGAGACCGACGAGAATGCCCGCTGCCTGGATCTGCTCGACGACTGCGATCCGGCGGCGCGCAAGGAACTGGGCCTGGGCTAACAGCGGGCTAACAGTCCGCGCAGTCGGCGACCCCGCCAGGCGGTTCCACCTGGACGGTCGCGTGCTCGAGCCCGCGGGCGGCCAGCACCGCCCGGGCGTCGATGAGCACCCGGGTGGAGTCCGCGGCGCTCCGCAGGTGCGCGGTCGCCATGTCGCGGCCGGGCACCAGGGTCCAGACGTGCAGGTCGTGCACCTCGGTGACGCCCGGCACGGCCCGCAGCGCGGTGCGCAACTCGTCGACGTCGATGTGGCTCGGTGAGGATTCCGACAGGATCCGCAAGGCGGTGCGGGCCAGCGAGATCGCTCGCGGCAGCACCCACAGCGCGACCAGCACGGCGACCACCACGTCGGCGTAGGGCCAGCCGGTGGTGACGGTGACGATGCCGGCGATCAGCACGCCGATGCTGCCGACGGTGTCGGCCATGACCTCCATGTAGGCGCCCTTGACGGCCAGGCTCTTCTCGGCATCGCCGCGCAGCAGCAGGACCACCGCGGCGTTGGCCGCCAAACCCGCCAGGGCGACCACGATCAGCGGCATCCCGGGCACCTCGGGCGCGTCGCCGATCCGGTCGATCGCCTCGTAGAGGATGAAGCCCGCGACGCCGAGCAGCAGCACGGCGTTGGCGACGGCGGTGAACACCTCGGCGCGGTGCCAGCCGTAGGTGCGTGCCGCCGAGACCGGGCCGTGCTTGGCCAGCAGCACCGCCGTCAGGCCCATGAACATGGCGACCAGGTCGGTGAGCATGTGCCCGGCGTCGGCCAGCAGGGCGATCGAGTTGATCAGCAGGGCCGTGGTCAACTCGACGGCGAAGAAGACGGCCAGAATGCCCGCGGCGATCAGCAGCCGGCTGACCCGCCTATCGGTATGACTGTGATCGTGTCCCGCACCCATGGGCCCGAATGTATGCGTACTTTCGCATGTATTCAAGGGGCCTCGCCGCGCGCCTCAGCGCAGCGACCAGAACAGCGCCAGGTCGAAGCCCACCGCCGCCATGGCGCCGCTGCCGCCCAGCAGCGCGAAGATCCGGTACACCAGCCCGAAGAACCACTGATTCAGCGGGGACATCAGCAGGACCACCACCAGCAGCAACACGCCCCACTGCTTGAATCCGCTCAGCGCGCGCTGGGTCTGCGGGCTCAGGTGCGGTTCCAACGCGCCGTAGCCGTCCAACCCCGGGACCGGCAGCACGTTGAGCACGACGGCCATCACCTGCAGCAGCCCCAGGAACGCCACGCCACCCCAGAACACCGACCGCTCGGGGGTGGCCAGCACCGCGCCGGCGCCCAGCAGCAGCACCGCCAGCACCAGGTTGGCGAACGGCCCGGCCAGGCTGACCACCGTCCGCTGCCACTTGGTCATCGACCCGGTCCGCAGCCACACCGCGCCGCCGGGCAGGCCGATGCCGCCGAGCGCGACGAACAGCAGCGGCCCGTCGTCGTACCGGCCGCCGTCGATCGCCGCCCACATGGCCGAGGACCGGAA
>JACYYK010001578.1_pt1 | contig 10417 bp, 13 predicted proteins | sample 8236871 | NCBI WGS metagenome assembly JACYYK01 (sample SAMN14103087, study PRJNA606662) | landfill metagenome | isolation source: landfill solid waste inoculated with endophyte fungus Paravalsa indica | place: India:New Delhi, Okhla landfill site | collected 2017-11-05 | reverse complement strand
CGGCCCCACCGGCGTGGGGAAGACCGAGCTGGCCAAGACCCTCGCCCGGGCCCTGTTCGACTCCGAGGAGAACATGGTGCGCCTCGACATGAGTGAGTACCAGGAGCGGCACACCGTCAGCCGGCTCATGGGCGCGCCGCCCGGATACGTCGGCTACGAGGAGGGCGGTCAGCTCACCGAGGCCGTACGCCGCAAGCCGTACTCGGTGGTGCTGTTCGACGAGATCGAGAAGGCCCACACCGAAGTCTTCAACACCCTGCTGCAGGTCCTCGATGACGGCCGCATCACCGACGCCCAGGGCCGTACGGTCGACTTCCGCAACACCGTGATCATCATGACGTCCAACATCGGCTCCCAGCACCTCCTCGACGGCGCCACCGCCGACGGTGAGGTCAAGCCGGACGCCCGCGCCCTGGTGATGGGCGAACTGCGCGGGCACTTCCGTCCGGAGTTCCTCAACCGCGTCGACGACATCGTGCTGTTCAAGCCGCTCGGTGAGCGGCAGATCGAGCGGATCGTGGAGCTGCAGTTCGACGAGCTGAGGCAGCGCCTCGCCGAACGCCGCATCGCCGTCGAACTCACCGACGAAGCACGGGAGCTGATCGCCCACCAGGGTTACGACCCGGTGTACGGGGCCCGGCCGCTGCGGCGCTACATCTCCCACGAGGTCGAGACGCTGGTCGGGCGCGCCCTGCTGCGCGGCGACGTACAGGACGGCGCGAAGGTCCGCGTCGACGCCGCGCACGGAGAGCTGGTGGTCACCTACGACCTGCCCGAGGACGAGAAGGGAGCGCGGGCGGCATGAGTACCCTGCACGCCACCCACGTCACCTGCCCGCACTGCGGGCGCACCAACCGGGTGCCCGCGGCCGCCGAGGGCCGCCCCCAATGCGCCAACTGCAAGCAGCCTCTGCCGTGGACGGCCGAGGCGGGTGACGACGACTTCACCGAGGTCGCCGAGCAGGCCACCGTTCCTGTCGTGGTCGACCTGTGGGCCACCTGGTGCGGCCCCTGCCGCATGGTGAGCCCGGCGCTGGAGAAGGTCGCCGCCGATCTCGCGGGAAAGATCAAACTGGTCAAGGTCGACATCGACAAGAACCCGCGCCTCGCGCAGCGCTTCGAGGTCCAGGCAGTACCGACGCTGCTGATCCTCGACATGGGACAGACCATCGCCCGGCAGGCGGGGGCTGCACCCGCCCCTGCCCTGCGGCGATGGGTGGAGCAGTCGATCGCCGGCCGCGGACCGGCCGGGAAAGGATGACCGGCCATGACCGTACGGACCGACCCCCACCTCGCCCTCGTACGCCCCGTGACCCCGCGCACCGCGGGATGCGAGGAATGCCTGGCCACGCGTTCCCCCTGGCTCCACCTCAGGCTCTGCCCGACCTGCGGCCACGTCGGCTGCTGCGACTCCTCGCCGAACCGGCACGCCCGCCGTCACGCCGCCGCCGACGGCCACTCGGTCGCCGCGTCGCTGGAGCCCGGCGAGAACTGGCGGTGGTGCTTCGTCCACGAGGCGTTCGTGTGATGCCCGGCGTCTTCGCCGCCGGCGACGTCCGCAGCGGCTCGGTGAAACGCGTGGCCTCCGCGGTCGGCGACGGCGCGATGAGCATCCACTTCGTGCACCGCTACCTGGGCCACACGGTCGAGCCCGGCGGCACCGACAACTCCCCGCAGACCCGTCCGAAGGAGTCCGCTTGGCTCGCATGACACCAAGGGGACGACGAGATCACCAGAAGGAGAAGGAGGCGATGGGAATGGCCACGCCCGTCCGGCACCACCGAGGTGCCGCAACGCAGGCCAGGCCGCTCGGCTGGGCCCGCAATCCGCTGACGGAGTTCGACCAGCTGCTCAGCGAGATGAGCGGGCTGATCGAATCCACGGTGGGAGGCGCGGCGACCGCAGTCGCGTGGACACCCCTGGCTGATGTCACGGAGTCCGACGACGCCTTCCACGTCGAGATCGAACTCCCCGGCGTCAAGAGCAAGGACATCGACGTCGAGGCGAGCGGCCAGGAGCTGGTGGTCACCGGAGAGATCAAGGAAAAGGAACGCAAAGGCGTCCTGCGCCGGAGCACCCGCCGCACCGGGGCCTTCGAGTACCGGCTGCGGCTGCCCGGAGAGGTCGACACCGAGAAGATCAGCGCGCAGATGTCGGACGGCGTGCTCACCATCACCGTCCCCAAGGCCGAGGTCGCAAAGCCCCGGCACGTCGAGATCAGCGAGACGAGTGAAAGCACCGGGAGCAACGGCTGACGCGAACGCCGCGGTTCCGGACACCCGTCCGGAACCGCGGCCGGGCCGCCGAGCCGCGACATCGGGGGTGAGTCATGAAGGACGTCCCGCATCACGAGCCCTCACGCGGTGGAGATCCGCCACCGGACTCCTTGCGGCGCCGCAGGCGCCAGGTGCGCAGCAGCCGGAGAGGGAGCATGCCCAGCGGTGTTCGCCGGCCCATGTCCGCCAGGTCCTCGCGGTCGAATGCCCGTGCGTAACGCTCGGCGTCCTGGGGCGTCGGATACCGCTTGGTTCCCTTCGCTCCGCACTCCCGCGCGCAACGCCAGAGCATCGTGTCGCCTTCATGAAGAAAGCGATAACGGTGTCCGAGAAAGTGGCAGCGCAGCACAGAAGAACACCTTAGGCGGACCGGCCCACTCCGGCCTGTTCTGTCCCTCAGCGAACAGACCATGGCCCTGAACGAGGAGGCATGGCATGACCACCACCGCCGAGCTCGGTGTCGTCACCACCAAAGTCCCCGCCCGGCTCGACCGGCTGCCGTGGTCCCGATTCCATTGGCGGATCGTCATCGGTCTTGGAACCGTCTGGATTCTGGACGGACTCGAAGTGACGATCGTCGGGGCGGTCGCCGCCCGGATGACCGAGCCGGGCAGTGGCATCAACCTGACCAGTGCCGACATCGGGACTGCCGCCGCCATCTACGTGGCAGGCGCATGCGTGGGCGCTCTCCTGTTCGGGAGGCTCACCGACCGCTACGGGCGCAAGAAGCTGTTCATGCTTACGCTCGGCATCTACATCCTCGCCACCGTCGCGACCGCATTCGCGCACGACGCCTGGTTCCTCTACCTCGCCCGCTTCGTCACCGGTATGGGCATCGGCGGAGAGTACGCCGCGATCAACTCGGCCATCGACGAGCTGATTCCGGCCCGCAACCGCGGGCAGGTGGATCTGGCCATCAACGGCAGCTACTGGATCGGTGCGGCGCTCGGCAGCCTGGTCGCCGTGCTACTTCTCAACGAGAATCTGCTGGCCGACAACCTCGGCTGGCGGTTGGCCTTCGGCCTGGGCGGCCTCCTGGGCCTGGGCATCATGCTGGTACGCCAACATGTGCCGGAGAGCCCACGCTGGCTGTTCATCCACGGGAAGGAAGCCGAGGCGGAACGCATCGTCGACCGGATCGAGGCCGAGGTGCGCCAAGAGACCCAGCGCGAGCTGCCGGAACCGGGCGAGGCGGTGACCGTACGGCAGCGCGACGTCATCCCGTTCAGGGAGATCGCCGGCGTGGCGGTCCGGCGGTACCCGCGTCGCGCCGTTCTCGGTCTGGCGCTCTTCGTCGGACAGGCGTTCCTGTACAACGCGATCGTCTTCGACCTGGGCACGATTCTGAACGGCTTCTTCGACATCGGATCGGGCTCGGTCCCCTACTTCCTGGCCCTCTTCGCCATCGCCAACTTCCTCGGGCCACTCCTCCTCGGCCGGCTGTTCGACACCGTGGGCAGAAAGCCGATGATCGCGGGCACCTACTTCGGCTCGGCCGTCGTGGCAGCCGTCCTCGCCGTCTTGCTGGTCAACGGCTCCCTGACGGCATGGGGGTTCTTCCTGCTGGTCTCGCTGACCTTCTTCGTGGCCTCCGCGGGAGCGAGCTCCGCCTACCTGACGGTGAGCGAGGTCTTCCCCATGGAGACCCGGGCCCTGTCCATCTCGCTGTTCTTCGCGATCGGCACGGCCGTGGGCGGAATCACCGGCCCGCTGCTGTTCGGCCATCTGATTCACAGTGGCGACGCGGACCTGGTGGCCATCGGATTCCTGGTCGGAGCGGCAGCCATGGCGCTGGGCGGGCTGGCCGAGGTCTTCTTCGGTGTCCGGGCCGAACAACAGTCTCTGGAGAACATCGCCCGGCCGCTCACCGCTGAGGAAGCCGAGGCCGCCTGGCGCAACGAGCCCGCGCCGCAGGACGCCCGGGACCGCAGCCGGCCCGAGCGCGATCGGCGGGCCGCCGACGAACGGGAACAGCGGATCGCCGACCGCACCGCCCGCCGCCGGGAGCGGGAGCGCACGGGAGCCCGCCGCTACCGTCCGGGCACCGGATCGGGCAGCAGGATGTATTCGCCGGGGATGGCCGGCACCGCGGGAACGGCAAGCCGTACGTCCGCCGTGGCCGAACAACACCTCGACGACGAGGTCGAACAGATTACCCAGGCGCTCCAGGAATCCGGTCCGACGAGCCGCGACCAACTCGAACAGGCCGTGGGCGGCCGTTCCTGGGGCCCCGGACGATTCCGCCGTGCACTGCGTGAGTCCGAGCGGGAGGCCAGGATCAAGGGCGTCGGTGAGGGCAGCTATGCGCCGACAGACGGACGCGACCGGTCCGGCAGCGCGCCGGACGACCCCCATGACCAACGGTAACCAGCACAGAAGAAGGCAGCAATGAAGTATGACGAATTCCTCGCCCGGGTACGCGAGCGAGGCGAGTACAAGGATCAGGACGAAGCCGCGAACGTCACCAAGGCCGTGCTGGAAGTGCTGGCCCAGCGGATCAGCCCCGGAGAGGTCAGGGACCTGGCATCCCAGCTGCCCGGCCCGCTGGGACAATTTCTGCACCATGCCACGCCGCAGCAGGCGCAGAGCTTCGGGATCGAGGAATTCCACCGCCGGGTCGCCGAGCGCACCAACGCCCGGCCGCGTACGGCGCAGTGGGACGCCAGCGCGGTCCTGACCACCGTTGCCGACGCTGTCACCGGCGGAGAACTGAATCAGATCATCAGCCAGCTCCCCTCGAGCTACGCGGTCCTGTTCGGCAAGGCCGACCTCGCGGACTGAGCCCGAGGCACCCCGGAATGAAAGGCCCACACAAATGGTTGAAACAGGTTTCTCCTCGTTCGACACCATGGTGGACAAGGCCAATCGGCTCCTCAGGGAGGTCGAGGAGGCCTTCGGATGGCCCAAGGAACGGCGTAAGCAGTCCTACGCGGCGCTGCGGGCAGTGCTGCACCCGCTCCGGGACCGTCTCCCGGTCGAGACGGCCGTACAGTTCGGCGCCCAGCTGCCGACCATCGTCAGGGGCGTCTACTACGACGGTTGGAAACCGGCCGAAGCGCCGGTGAGGATGAACAATGAGGAGTTCCTGGCACGGGTCCGGAGCGAATTCCCCTACGCGGTCGAGGGTGGCACCGAGAAGCTGGTCCGCACCGTCCTGAAGACTCTGGCGCTTCATGTGAGCGCCGGCGAATGGGAGCACCTCAAATCCCGGGTGCCGAACTCGTTCGCCGCGCTCCTGCCGTGACCCGGCGAAGGAGGACCTGCTCGGTCATCCACCGTTGCGGTCGCGGGACGAGGGCCCGGCCGGGCGCAGCGTTGCGGCGGGACCGCCTCGACGGTGCTTCCGGGAGACCAGGGCAACGCCACGCCGGGAATTCACCCACGCAGCGCGTGCGGCGTGGAGCCGGACGGCGCCGGCGCCCCGGTGCCGTCCGGCTCCTTCCGTCACGGATCGGGGGGCTGCCACTCGAACAGCAGGATCGTGGCGTCGTCGCTGAGTGTGTTGTGCCGGTGGTCGAGGATGGCATGGATGAGCAGGCGCAGGACCTCCGGGGCGTTCTGCCCCGCTGCGGTCGACCGGATGATGTAGTCGGTGAAGCGCTCCAGGCCGAACTCCTCGCCCGCCTCGTTGCGTGACTCGACGACGCCGTCCGAGTAGAGCAGTATGCGGTCACCGGGTTCGAGGCTGACCTCGTGCACCTGACGGGCGGTCCCGGCGAGACGTGCGGGCAGGCCCAACGGAGGCTCGGGCGGCCGCTCCAGTGCCTTGTGGAGCAGGCGGTGGCGACGGATGAGCAACGGAGGCGGGTGACCGCAGTTGCACCATCTCAGCACACCTGTGGGCATGTGCAGTTGGGTGAAGACACCCGTGCAGAACTGATCTGGTAGCCACTTCGCCAGCGCATCGTCCACGGTGCCCACGAGTTCGTTCAGGCCTGCCCCGCTGCGCCGGGCGTTACGGCAGCCTGCCATGGCGACAGCGGTGGACAGTCCGGACGCCAGATCGTGCCCCATGCCGTCAAGGACTGTGGTGTGCAGGATGTCCTCGGTGAACACGTGGTCGAAGGCATCGCCACCCAGTTCGTACGCAGGCTCCAGAGCCGCCGTCGAGACAACCCGCCCGGTGCCGATCGACCGGGGAGGGAGAAAGGCACTCACCATCTCCGCGGGCAGATGCATCGGCCTGGTACGCATGCGCTGCGCGATGGTGTCGCTGTAGGTGCGCTTGGAGGTGATGATCAACGCGAGGAGCAACGCCGTCGTCCGGCAGCGCCGCAGTCTGAGCCCGTCCAGGGTGTCCGTGGTCAGTTCCAGAACGCCCAGCCGTTCCGCTCCGTCGGCGAGGGGCAGCCATACGTTCAGCTCTCCGGACGGGGTTTCCTCCACCCGGAGAGAGTTGGTGCGGTAGGTCCATCCTGCCAGCGACGTGTCGAGGTCCAGATCCGGCCCGCCCTCGACGAACGGCACCAGCAGTCTCTGCTGGATGTCGACCAGGTAGATCGCTGCTGTCCCCAGGCCCATGGCCTCGGCATACCGGTTCACGACGACGGGCAGTTCCGCGGGTGATGCCAGCTGGGCCGCCCTGACGAATTCCTCCAGCAGCAGCTCCCCCGACCCGACGGACGCGTTCCTGTCCATGCGTTCGATGATCCCCGCGACGACGAGCCGCCACAAACCGAGCGCTCCGACCCCTGAGACGTCGGGTCGGCCTCACCCATCCGGGAGGTGTCCTCCCGGATGGGTGAGGCCTCGGGAACGGCCCGCGACACCATTCACCCGGAGGATCGTGCGGAGCCACGCACACCGCACACCGGTCCGCCGCGACAAGCCGACGGGGCCCGCCGCGGTCCCGGCCGAGCGCACCTGCCGACTGCGTGCACCGTCCGTCCCGAGTCACCCGGCGCGGCCTCGGGCGCCGTGCTTCACCGCCGGACGCGTCATGACGTGGACGTGACGCTGCGGCGCGGGTCCCGGACCGCCTGGCGCTGCCGGCGGACGTCGCAACCGCCCCTCACAGAAGCAGGTCGAAGACGGCTCGGGCTTCGTCCCAGTGCTGGGTCTGGGGGTTCTTCAGGTCGGGGTGGAGGATCTTGAAGCTCTGGGCAAGGGCGAGGCTGAGTCCGCCGATGATGTCCGGATAGGCCGCCTCGGTGTCCTGGTCGGGCGTGCGGTCGAGAGCGGGGTGGGTGGCAAGCTGTTCGAGGATCGGCTTGAGTTCTACGTCCTCGTCGATCGTCCGGAAGCGATGAATGCTCTCCTGCAGGCCCTTGGTGATCGGCAGGTCGCTGGTCCGGATGATGTCGCGTCCGTTGGCCTTGGCTGTGGCCTGGGCGACGGTCAGCAGATCGTAGAGCTTGGCGTCGACGAAGTCGCTGTAACGCTTGAGATCGTTCTTGTCGACGTTCAGCCCCGCGGCCGCACGGAAGAACCTCTCGAACCTGGCGACGGACATCACGGTCATGATGGCAACCTCCGGCTGCGGGCGCCGGGGCGGCTCCCAGCCCCCTGTCTTTCGGCCAGCGTGACCGATGGGGCGCGGGAACACATGCGCATGCCGGGCCCAACCGATCCACCCCGTATTGTCCCGCCAGGCCCAGGAGGCCGACTGCCCGGGGAGCCGAGCGGGCGGTGGACACCGCGTCGCGGAGCGGCCCGCGTCACGGGGTGCCTCCCCTGAGGCGCTGCCGGCAAGGACGGACGGGGCGGTGGCGACCTGCCGGGAAACACCAGGGGAGGCCGTCGACGGCAGCCGGGGCCGGTGGTCGCGGACCATCCCGCCGGACAGCCGCAACCGCGTGCCGGCCCGGCAACCCGGCGGCAGGGATCCGACGCGTCATGTGGCGACGACGCCGGTCCAGGGGCATCCTGTGGGCACCTTACGGTCGTGGGGCAGCCGACGAGAGAGGACCAGCCATGCCGAAGCCGTCGCAGGGCGATACGGTCGTGGCTCTCCTGGCGGATCCGGACGCGCCGACGGAGATCGCTCAGCGCTTGGCCCGGAAACTTCCTGACCGGCTCGCCAGAAAGGCGGGCAAGGGACGACGGTTCGACGTCAGGGTGGTCAGCGGCCCGTCACCGCGGGGACCGAGGACCCGCCCACCGTGATGCGCCGGATCATGGAACGCGCAGAGGTGGAGGACTGGGACGTCGTCGTGGCCCTCACCGACCTTCCGCTGCACTCGCACGGACGCAAACTCGTGGTGGATCTGAACTACGAACACGGCCTGGCGTTGCTGTCCCTTCCCTCGCTGGGGGGCTGGCGGCTGCAGACGAGGGCGCAGAGGGCCGTGGAGGAAGCAGTGCTCGACCTGGCGGGCCCGCGGGCCGCCGGGGCCGAGGGAGAACCGCGAGGCGCACCGCCGCAGCAGCCCTTCGTCGATCCTCTCGCGCCGGTCCGTCCAGACCCGGTCGACGAGGACGAGACCGCCGATCTTCGGTACACCACCGGCGGGCCCCGCGGCTACCTGAGGGTGCTCGGCGGCATGGTCCGGGCCAACCGGCCGTGGCGGCTGGTGCCGGGCCTGTCGAAAGCCCTGGCGGCCGCACTCGCCACGGGAGCGATCGCCACCGTGAACGCCACCGTCTGGAGCCTGGCCGCGTCCCTGAGTACCACGCGTCTCGTGATCGCCATGGTCGGATCCGTCGCACTCATGATCGGCTGGCTGATCGTGGACGCGCACCTGTGGCATCGGACAGCGGAGATCTCCCCGGAGGCGAGGAGGAGGGCGGCTCTGTACAACGCCTCGACGGTCGTGACCGTGGGGATCGGGGTGCTCGTCTGCTACGTCGGATTGCTGGTCATCAACTTGGTGTGGGCGCTTTTCATCCTCAACGACCAGGTGTTCGCCTTCATGACGCGAATCCCGTTGCACGCCACGGAGTACCTGACGCTCGCCTGGTTCGTCGCTTCGGTCGCCACCGTGGGCGGTGCGCTGGGGTCAGGCTTGGAGAGTGACGAGGCGATCCGGGCAGCCGCCTACTGAACCGCTCCGGGTCTGGTGGAGGCTCGATTTCCTGAGAGGATCGAGTCATGGCACGTCCGTCCCCCTACCCTGCCGAGCTTCGTGAGCGTGCGGTGCGCATGGTCGCGGAGATCCGTCCGAACCATCCGACCGAGTGGGCCGCGATGAAGGCGGTCGCCGCGAAGCTGGGGATCGGCGCAACCGAGACGGTGCGGACCTGGGTCCGCAAGGCCGAGGTGGACGCCGGTCGGCGTCCCGGTGTCAGGTCGGAGGAGACCGCGGAGATCAAGCGGCTGCGGGCCGAGAACGCCGAGCTGCGACGGGCCAATGAGATTCTCACGGCGGCGTCGGCTTTCTTCGCGGCCGAGCTCGACCGGCCACATCGGCGCTCGTAGCGTTCATCGACACCCACCGGCAGGTGTTCGGGGTCGAGCCGATCTGCCGTGTGCTGTCCGGCCACGGCTTGAAGATCGCAACGAGCACCTACTACGCCGCCAAGAACCGCATCCCCAGCACCCGGGCGATACGGGACGTGGAGCTGAAGAAGCAGATCAGTCGGGTCCACGCCGACAACCACGGCGTCTACGGGGTGTGCAAGGTCTGGCGGCAACTGCACCGTGAGGGCATCCCGGTGGCCCGCTACACGGTCGCGAGGCTGATGCGCGAGCTCGGGCCTGCAGGGCGCCCGCCGCGGCCGGAGGATCCGCACCACGATGCGCGATGACGGTCACGAGCGGGCCGGCGACCTGCTCAACCGGGACTTCACCGCCGCACGCCCCAACCAGCGGTGGGTCGCCGACTTCACCCACGTGATGACCTGGTCCGGCGTGGTCTACGTTGCCTTCGTCGTGGACGTGTTCTCGCGGGCCATTGTCGGCTGGTCCGCGGCCACCAGCAAGCGGGCCAAGCTCGTCTTGGACGCGCTGGACATGGCCCTGTGGCGACGGGGCCGGGCCGGCAGGCCAGCCGGGCCCGGGCTGGTGCACCACTCCGACGCCGGCAGCCAGTACACCTCGATCGCGTTCACCGACCGGCTCATCGACCACGGCATCGACGCATCGGTCGGGTCCGTCGGGGACGCGTACGACAACGCCCTGGCCGAGTCCCAGATCGGGCTCTACAAGACCGAGCTCATCCGTCGCCGCGGCCCGTGGCGCACGGTCGAGCAGGTCGAGCTCGC
>JACYYK010037858.1_pt1 | contig 10424 bp, 17 predicted proteins | sample 8236871 | NCBI WGS metagenome assembly JACYYK01 (sample SAMN14103087, study PRJNA606662) | landfill metagenome | isolation source: landfill solid waste inoculated with endophyte fungus Paravalsa indica | place: India:New Delhi, Okhla landfill site | collected 2017-11-05 | reverse complement strand
TTTTTGGGATTAGGTTTAATGAACGGTACGATGCCATTGTTACCAGCATTAACAATTTTAGTTTTAGCACCAGAATACTTTTTACCAATTCGAAATTTTGCTAATGATTATCACGCAACGCTTAATGGAAAAAATTCGTTTGCGGATATCATGGATTTACTTGATAAAGACCTGGCTGATGATACAAATGTTTATCATAGTGAACAACAGCAATGGCAAGCCGAGGACACTCTGCAACTTAAGGGTGTTAACTATCAATATCCTGAAGCAACCGAACCAGCCTTGAAAGATATTGATCTATCATTTAAGGGCCACCAGCGAGTCGCCATTGTTGGAACTTCTGGATCTGGTAAATCAACGCTCTTGAATTTATTGGGCGGTTTTTTAATTGGTGATGGTGAAGTACAGTTAAATAATCAAAATATTCCTCATCTACAACAAAAAGATTGGCAAAATCAATTACAAGTGTTGCCACAAAAACCATATATTTTCCATGACACATTACGCGGTAATTTAGCGTTTTATTCGCCTGAAAAAAATGATGATGAGCTAATTAAAGCATTGCATACGGTTGGACTAGGTGAATGGTATGATAGTCTGGCAAGTGGATTAGATACATTAATTGGTGAAGGGGCAATGAAAACCTCTGGTGGTCAAGCGCAACGAATTGGCTTGGCAAGAATTTTGTTAGATCAGGATCGACGAGTGTTATTATTGGATGAACCAACTGCCCATTTGGATATTGAAACAGAAGTGCGTTTAAAAGAGACGATGATTCCATTATTCGAACAAAGACTGGTTATTTTTGCGACGCATCGATTACACTGGTTAACTGAGATGGACTGGATTATTGTTATGCGTGAAGGTGAGATTGTTGAACAGGGGACGTTAGCAGACTTGAAGTCTCATAATGGTTACTTTGTAAGTTTGCAATCAGCAATGCGAGGTGACAAAAATGCATAAAATGTTTGAATTAATGAAAAAAGATACGTGGGTATTTCCATATTTAAAGTCATATAAGAAACTACTTGTCCTGATTATCTTTTTAGGGTTTATGACTACTTTTTCTGGGGCAGCCTTAATGTTTACTTCAGGCTTCTTGATTTCAAGATCGGCACAAATTCCTGAAAATATTTTGATGGTGTATGTGCCAATTGTGTTAACGCGTGCTTTTGGTATTGGACGACCAAGTTTTCGTTACGCTGAACGATTAGTTTCGCATAACTGGGTATTAAAGATTGTTTCGGTATTTCGGCGACGTCTCTATGAACTGGTAGAAACTGGTACAAAATCTGTATATGCAAGATCACAAACGGGAGAAGTTTTAAATGTTCTCGACAATGACCTGTTTAAAATAGAAAACTTCTACCTGCGAACGTTATTCCCGACCGTCATTGGCTTAGTTGTTTATTTACTAATTGCAATCGGTGTTGGTGTCTTTAATTGGGGATTTGCATTGGCTATCTTGCTCGTGTTAGGTATGACGACAATTGTTGCACCTATGGTTACTTTGGCTGTTAATGGTGCCCGTGATTTTAAGCAACAACAATTGGAGGGTCAGTTATATACTGATTTAACTGATTCGGTAATGGGATTACAAGACTGGGTTTTAGCTGGTCGAACACAAGAACTATTTGATCGCCAACAAAATGATTTTGATGGTATTAATAAAATTAAGTCAAAGCAAGCTCATTTTAATTGGTGGCGTGACATGTTCAGTGCCTTGGTTATTGGTGCAACTGCGGTTATTTTGCTAATTTTTGCTACCCGTCAATTCGGTGATGATAGCTTTGCCGTTAACTGGATTGCAGCTTTTGTGTTAGCTATTTTTCCAGCAGAAGATGCTTTAACATCTATTAGTACAGGAATTGGTGAATGGCCACGATATCAAGATTCTATTGAAAGATTAAACAATATGGCTGCTGAATCAAAAAATGAAGGGCAGCAAACAAGCGACCAATCAACGGAAGAAATTAAAAATCCGGAAATTAAGTTTAATCAAGTTAACTTTGGGTATAATGACAGTAGATTGGTTCTAGAGAACCTAAACCTAACAATAAAAAACGGTGAAAAGCTAGCTATTTTGGGTCAGTCTGGTGCTGGAAAAACGACGCTTTTAAAGTTATTATTAGGTGATGAACAGCCTAATAGTGGTGCAATTACGATTAATAATCAGAGTATTAATACATTGCAACAACAACGTTCATCTATTATTTCAGTTTTGGATCAACAGCCACACCTATTTGCTAGTTCAGTTGCTAACAATTTGCGCTTAGGCAACTTAGCAGCAACTGATGAAGAATTATGGCATGTGTTAAAACAAGTTGCTTTATCTGATTTGGTTGGTAGTTTACCAGAAGGCTTGGAGACGCCAATGACTGAGATGGGAAATCGTTTCTCTGGTGGTGAACAGCAACGTTTCGCATTAGCACGTGTGTTATTGCAAGATACGCCGATTGTTGTGCTTGATGAACCAACTGTTGCTCTAGATCCAATTACTGAGTTGAATGTATTAAAGACTATTTTTGACGCACTTTCTGATCGGACTATTATTTGGGTAACCCATCATCTAACTGGTATTGAATTTGTTAATGATGTCATTTTTATCGAAAATAAAAGAATATCGATGCAGGGTGCGCCTGAACAATTGATGACGACAGAACCAAGATTTAAAAAGTTATTACAAATGGATCATGGTAGTTTAACTGATATATAAGAGGGTGATTTTCTGGTTAAGACAAAGAAAAGGCATACGAAAAAAAAGAAAAGTTTCATAAGGACTTTCTTTGTTGAAAAAGGTCAATTGCACCGTGGCCGAGTATTTATCTGTGTGATTATTTTACTAGGACTGGGTTTTTGGCAAACAGACATACATTGGCAACAATTGCATAAGGAAAAGCCAACAGAAGAGGTGACGCAGGTGCCAGTTTCTCGGGAAGCATTTATTGAAAAAATTGCCCCTGAAGCACAAAAACTCGAAAAGCAATATGGGCTACTAGCATCTATTAGTATCGCTCAAGCTGCTTTAGAATCAAATTGGGGTCAATCTGAATTATCATCTAAGTATAATAACTTTTTTGGTGTAAAGTCTTCGGCGGAACAACCAAGTGTGAAGTTGGCAACGAAAGAATATGAGAATAATCAGTGGATTACGATTAATGATTCTTTTCGTGTGTATAGCAGTTGGCAGGATTCAATGGCAGCGCACGCGCAGTTACTCGTTAATGGGACGTCAGACAATCCACAGCGATATGCAACGGTTATTCAAGCTAAAGATTATGAGACAGCAGCAAATGGGTTAGTAACTGGGGGTTATGCAACAGACCCAACTTATGCGGATAAAATAATTCATATGATTGAAACTTATCATTTGGATAAGTATGATGATAAATAGAAATGGATGAAAAGGGTGAGAACATGAGTTATGAAATTTTACCGGGCGCAACTATTGGTATAATTGGTGAAGGCATTACTAGTCGTTACTTGGCACAAGCTGCTCATAATATGGGATACCAAGTTGCAGCATATAGTAGTACTGCCGAATCCGCAGTATTCAAGGATGCTGACTATCGTTTCTTGGGGGATAAAGATAATGATGACGAAATTGAAAGTTTCGCGGCACTATCTGACATGATTACCTATACATCAGCATGGCTACCAACACAGATTACAGATAAATTGGCTAACCAAACAGTGCCACAAGGAACGACGATCCTAGATATCACTGATGATCATGCCTTAGCCAAAGCGTTTTATGAAAACGAATCATTGAATATATTGCCATATGAAACAGGTAGTTCATTGGATGAAATTGCACAGGCAGGGGCTAGATTGGGTTATCCAATTATCGTAAAGCCTATCTTTAAGCATAAACATATTGATGATCAAGTCATTTTACGTGGTGATTGGGATCTTGGGTTAGTTGCACCGTTAATTGATGGTGGGACATTGCTAGTAGAACCTTGGCTCGAAAATACAAAATCTTTCGTTATGACGGCAGTTCGTGGCTCACATGATGACACGACCTTATATCCATTACGACAAGTAGAAACACCTGAACAAGGTTTAACAAGAGCTTGGACAGTGGGGGACGTTTCAGATGAAATTGTTACGGAAATTAAGCATGTCACTGAAAAATTAGGTCGCGCCTTGAATTATATCGGTGCCTATGATGTGACATTTTTAGTATCTGAGAATGGTACGTTGTATTTACGTAATGTTATTCCTGGCTTGTCCAAGACAACTGTTTTGTACGATGTTTCTGTTAATATTAGTGTGACCATGCAACATTTAAGAGCAGTTACTGGTCAAAGACTAGCTGAAGTTATTTTTGAAGAATCTGCTGTTTATATGCCAATTACTGAAAAAGAAGCGGATAAGTTGTATAGACATTGGCAAATTCAACCACATTGGCAAATCTCAATGTATCAGTTACCTAGTTTATTACCTCAAATGGGGCATGTTCTGGCTGTTGGCTCAAGTTCTGAGCAGCTGTTGAATCAGTTACATGTTGCTGGGGTTTGGCAATTTAATGATTAGATTAAAAAGCACAAGATGTTACATTGACGATGTGACCTTTTGAAATACGTAGATGCCTAACATTTATCAGCTGCTAATTAGTATATGTTAAAAACAAAAAGTGGTTGAGACATCTGCATTGTCTCAACCACTTTTGTTTTAAGTTGATTAAAAAGAAATCTGTAACAATGTAATAAATACACTGGCAAATGATAGAATAAGCATGAAGATGACAAATCCTTGAATAACCTTTTGCATTGTTGATTTTTTCTTTTTGTTATTTTTTTGCATTACCGTACCTCTAATTTTTCATTTAGTCTATTGTATCAAAAAAATAGGATAACGTACCACAGAGAGATTAATTAAAGGTATAATGAATAGATTAATGAATTTAAGGAGGCAAGGATGCTGACATTATTTAATTGGCCAGTTACGGTTTTCATTGCTTTAATTTTGCTAATTGTTCTTTGGATTATCAAACAAGTATTTTTCCAGAATCATTGGCCAAAAAACATAAAGATTACAGATATTGCTGTTGTTTTTGCGTGGTGGAGTATTGCTGTCACCACTTTTGAAGTTTGGCATATCACGATGTTGTTTCCCATGCTATTGATGTTTGTTGTTTGGGGGATTGCACTGGCCTTATACCAAGGATTTATCCGTGAAAACTTTGTAACTCGTCGATTTTGGACTATTTGGTGGCGTATCAGCACACTTGCAAGTTATGTCATTTTAATTGGTATTACCGCCTATGCCTATTTTATAACTCGTACTTAAGAATAAGGAGTCAAACAGATGGAAAAAATTAGTGGCTATGTCAAAACATGGCAATCAGATAAAGGATTTGGTTTTATTGAATTGAAGGGTGAAGATGATGTTTTTGTCCATTTTTCAGCTATTCAAACACCAAAAGTACGTGATTTAATAGTTGGTCAAGAAGTAAAATTAGTTGTTGTGCCAGGTGTACGTGGTCCTCAAGCAGCAGCGGTTGAAGTACTGGATCAATAATTAATGGGAGGTTGATGACATGATAGATTTGTCAGTAGATACGAACGAATTTAAGGAAACAATCTTAAATGAGGAAGAAAAGTATAAGGGACACATCATTCGGGCAACGGAACAGACTGTTGCGTTACCTGATGGTCGCCAGGCAAAACGTGATATTGTCTATCATGCCGATGCAATTGCGATTCTAGCATTAACGAAAGACAATAAAATGATTCTAGAAAAACAATGGCGTGCCCCAGTTAAGAAATTAACGTTGGAAATCCCTGCAGGTAAAATCGATACACGAGATCAAAAACCACTTGATGCGGTTAATCGTGAATTAAATGAAGAAACAAGACTGCAAGCCAACCATGTAGAAAAAATAACAGGATTTTATTCTTCAATTGGTTTTTCAAATGAATATATGACATTGTACTTAGCCAATGATTTATCTGCCGTGGGTCAAGAATTACCTCAAGATGATGATGAAAAAATTGATCTAATTTATGTCACTTATGAAGAAGCAACGGCATTATTTGAGAATGGGCAATTAGAGGATGCCAAAACTAATATGGCATACCTTTATTGGCGTACTTTACAATAATAGGTAAATACGATGTTATTTAAAAAAAAATCACAAGAAACAACTCGTCGGCAGCGCTCAAACGTTGGTACAGAGGATGTTAAAACAGTGTCTGAGAATGAGCCTACTAGTTCAGTTGCCCCTGAATTATTGACACGTGAAGAGCATCGTCTAACGCGTCATGGCCGATATGAATTAGATTCACAAACACGAAAACTAACAAAGAATGGCAAAACGGCAAGATTACGACACCGCCTAAACTTGGCAATCATCGTATTGATTGTGTTAATTGTAATTACTTACCTAGTTTTATTCTTTCTATAGTAAATCATAAAATAAAGGAGATATTTTTTAATGCGATATGGTGTAATAAATGCAATGGCAGAGGAAAAAGCAGCATTGGTTGAATCAATGGTCGATGAGAAAACGACAACTATTGCTGGTAAATTATTTCATCACGGGAAAATTGGGCACGTTGATGTGGTTGTTGTTGAATCCGGAATTGGAAAGGTGGCTTCTGCGCTAACGACAACCTTGCTCATTACTAATTTCGGTGTTGATGCAGTGATTAATTCAGGGTCAGCAGGTTCTTTGGGAACTGATTTACGAATTGGTGATGTTGTCATTGCTGACCAATTGTCATATGCAGATGCGGATGCCCGGGCCTTTGGATATGTTTATGGCCAAGTTCCGCAACAACCAGCGCGATTCAAGGCAGATGAGGATTTAGCAAATGGTTTATCACAAGCCTATCAAGAAGTAACGGATGCCCGTTTAGTTAATGGATTAATTGTGACGAGCGATTCGTTTATTGCAAGTAATGAACAAAAACAGACTATTTTGTCGAACTTTCCTGAGGCGCAATCAGCGGAGATGGAGGGAGCATCAATTGCGCAAGTCGCTAGCTATTTTGATGTACCTTTCGCTGTTGTTCGTGCGATTTCAGATAACGCAAATGGGGATGCCGGTATGACTTTTGATGAATTTATTATCGAAGCCGGCAAACAATCTGCACAAGTCCTAATTAATTTCTTTAAGGAACAGGCTTAATAATAGTAGGAGGATCATAAACATGGCATTTGAAACAACTGTGGTAGTGGCTGGAGACGATGTTGTTTATCAATTCAACCCACAATTAAAGCAATATGCATTAGGTGATACAGGTTTTGTGAAGAACAATGCGGGTTCATATGTGATGAAAAGGTCATTAGAGCCAGAAAAAGGCTTAGACAATGCGATTAAGTTAAAAGTTGTCGTGAACAAACAATTAACTGGTATTAAAATAAAAACGGTTAATCCAAGTGGTAATGCAACGGTGAATATTTTTAAAAATGATCATCATGAAGATTTAGTATCACTGTATCGTTTTTATTTGAATGAATTGGTTGAGAGAGAAATTATCAAAAAAGCATAAAATATTTATAAAGCAGTTTGGTCAGTGAAGACCAAGCTGTTTTTTTATCAATAAGTAAATAAAAATAAAATAAATTAACTTTACTACTGTTACATTGTCGTAATTAATAAACTTTTATTTAGAATAAAAATAAATCTTGCAAGAAATTTAGGGTTTTTAGCAAATTTAATTTTCTTATTTAACCGGTTAATTAGTATTTTAAGAAAGTTGGCGTGACAGTCATTAGAGCCCTTTACAGTGATGATATTACAGTTTAATTTCTCACAAAAAGTTGGTTTGTGATACATGTGTAACGCAATGTCGCATCCTTGTAACGAATATCGGGTTGAGCTTGGTAAACTAATACATGTCGTAAAGGTTCAGTCCCCAACGCAGTGATATACCTGCGTTGCAGTGGATTGAGTAGATTAATTGCCATTTAGGCAAATATCAAGGAGAAGAATTTACCATGAATAAGAAAGTACTTACTGCATTAACTGTCGCTGGTGTTGCAACTGCTGCAATGGCCACTGATGTATCAGCTGATACATACACTGTTAAGTCAGGGGACACCCTATCATCAATCGCCGCAGATCATAACACCACAGTTGATCGTATTTTGAATGTAAACAAGATTGCAGATTCTAACATGATTTTTGTGGGTGAGCAATTTGAGCTAGATGACCAAGCAGCTAATGCACAAACGCAAGCTGTTGCGCCAGCATCAAGTGCCGCTACAACACAACAATCTGTTGCAACTTCAGTAGCACCTGCTGCTAGCCAAGCACCTTCACAAGCTGCTGCCCCAGCATCAAGTGCTGCTCCAGCATCAAGTGCTGCGACAACAACAAAGACATCAACAGCTTCTAATTCAGCTTCATCAAGTTCAGCCTCAGGCTCAACTTATGACCAATTTATTGCTGCTGGTGGAACATCAGAATTGTGGGAATCAGTTGTAATGCCTGAATCAGGTGGAAATGTCAACGCATCAAACGGTCAATACCATGGATTGGGTCAAACTAACCAATCATGGGGTACAGGTTCTGTTGAAAACCAAACAAAGGGTATGTTGAACTATGCAGACTCACGTTATGGTTCAATCGACAATGCGATTTCTTTCCGTGCCGCTAATGGTTGGTGGTAAGCCGAACCGTTAAAGGTTACTTTATTTACTCATAAAAACTAAAAGGCTACGTCTGAAAATTGGGAAAATTTCCCAGTCAGACGTAGCCTTTTTAGTTTGTTTTTAATTATTTAAATGCTTTTCGGTAATAGATGGAAATTGGTTTGTCGTTTCGTCAATCGGCCACAACCAATAATTCTCGTTTGCCAGTAGTTGCGTTTGTTTTGTATGAAGGGCCATCATACTTGGTAGTTTTATTTGGCTTATTGTCGTTGGCAAATTTTGGGATGGTATTGTATACACTTGTGACACCAACTCGCGCCTGTCATCGACCAATAAAGCAAATCTTGGTTTTACAGTGGGGGCGACGTATATTTTAATCATAGTGACTCCATTTCTAAATCTCGCGAAAGATTTCCTGCCAAGCTTTTTTATTTAGCTTAGTTTTTTTACGGTGCACGTGGTCCTTTTTAACATAAGTTGCTTTTTTATAGGCGCGCACGATGTCAGTTTGTATTTCTCGTTCAGGTGGTAAATTTTGAGTGACAAAGTCAACGGTGTTAGGTGGTAAGTCGTCAAATTCATCTTGATGAATGATGAACCAATTGCGCATCTCCTGATTCAAACCGGCATGACGACGAATGCGTTGTAAAAGCTCATCTAGTCCAAAATTTAATTGGTGAATTTCAGCTTGCAGTTGACGAGCAACGGCCTCTGGAATGCCAATATGATCGGCAAAATGAGTAATGCCAAGTTTTATTTCTTCACCAAGATTGTTAGTTAGGACGTACTGATACTTTAAGCGACGACCACAGTCACAATATAGTTGGGGACTGCTAGGACTGTCGAAATTCATGTTTTCATGAAAGGCGACTAGGGACCAGTGCCGCCCATGACCAATTAGCTCATGATTCATAAATAATGAAGTTTGCTGATAATGAATATGCTTTTGGATAACTGATTGCTGTTCTTTGGTTAATCGTTGCCAAGTTTCCGCACGTCGTTGTTTGGTTAATGAGACTTTCTTAGTTTTTGGTTTGGTGACTTGCATGATTTACTTCTTCTTTTACCTAATTATGTGACGATTGTATTTCGGTTAGTCGTTGTTGTATTGCTTCATAAACACGTTGTACATCATTTGAAGTTCCGCGCAGTTCATAATTAGCAATCAAGGGAACTTTAAATTGTACGGCATAACGACGCGCAGTTAGAATATATTGTGCATTGAAATTTTTGTTTCCAGATCCGATAATTCCCAGTAAATTCTGTTGATTTTCTGGGATTTCTAGTTGTTCTCGTAAGGGGTCTGTTAAAATTTCAAAGACGCCATTATCAATGCCATTACCGCCATCCAAATAAGTTGGTACAAGGGCAAAAAAAGGGCTTGTCTCGATAATATCGGCAGTCGCGTCTGAAATTTCAATTGGTATCAAAGTGAAATGGCCTTGAGTTTCGGCATATTCAGTTAGCTTTTTAACGAATGCACGTGTATTGCCAGAAATTGAACTATATAATAGATGGATTGGCATTATTTTCCTCCAGATTTTTCTATAATATTTAGTCTAAAAAAGTTTACAATAATTAGCAATCATATATGTAACGGAAAGTTATTATTTAATCTTTTTGTAATAATCACTATAAAGGCTTATGCAGTGCTATGAAGCCTATGTCAAGCCTTTTTTTAGTTAAATTATTAACTTGCAAACTGTTAGTTGAGTGGTTTATACTCAATGACATATTAACAATCCGTTAGGTTTTATAGAAGAAGAAAGTTTAGGTGAAAATATGCAAAACGTGACCGTGTATACAAAGAATAACTG
>JACYYK010011123.1_pt1 | contig 10447 bp, 9 predicted proteins | sample 8236871 | NCBI WGS metagenome assembly JACYYK01 (sample SAMN14103087, study PRJNA606662) | landfill metagenome | isolation source: landfill solid waste inoculated with endophyte fungus Paravalsa indica | place: India:New Delhi, Okhla landfill site | collected 2017-11-05 | reverse complement strand
TATCCTGTAGGTCTAATACCACCCGCTGCATTCGCATCTTCAAACACTCTGATATCTGGTTGTTGGAATCGTGCTTGCGGAATGTTTCTTGACTGTTGTCCAAATTGTAACCATTCATTTGGTTGAATTTGAGGTGTACTTGTTGCTTGTTCTGCTACATCATCAACCGCATTTTGAATAGTAGGTGTATCTACTTGGGGAACAGGCGCATCAGTACCCCGTAATCTTCTTAATAAAGATTGGACACCCTTTCCTGCTCCATACAGTAATGGGTCAGCAATTGCACCCGCACCTACTCCGATTCCTAAATGAGTTAAGTTTTGCTGTGCTGTATAATCATCAGGGTTAAACCCTTCACGGATTCCGACTTCTGCCCCCGCTAACGCTCCCCCGATTCCTGCGCCTTTTGCTGCTTCAACACCAAAACGTCTTGCACCAGTTGCACCTTGACCAAATCGACCTACCGCTTTATATGCCCCTGCCCCCGGTATTAAGTAACCGAGTGAATCATAAGCGATATCCGCAACATTCCCGCCACCTTGACGAGATTCAAACGCTTGGTTCAATTCCCCCGTTGCTCTCTTTTCGATATTGGATAATGCGCCTAGTGAAGCTGTATTCAAAATGCGTGAAGTTGCTCGACCTAATTCGTTAGTCACTCCACTACGTTCTGTCTCTGCTGAATCCTGCGCGTTTTGCAACATGTTTTGTTGCCATGCTTCATAAGGACCTACTCCATCTGTTGGGTTTAAGGATTGTTTTGCGAAATTACCAAAGTTTTTCAATGGAGTGGTGATATCTTGTAAGAATGTGTTTTGTTTAGGTTTTACGTTTTGTAATTCTGATGCTAAGTTTTCAAGGTTCTCTTTATGTCTTGGCTCTTTCTTAAATTGTGGCCAATAGTTTTCGAATGGATCTGTTTCATTTCTTCTGCGCTTTTCGCTGTTCTCTAAATCATCTAAGTAGTTGCGAAAGCCCATTCGTTCTTGTGTGCTTTTGATGCCCATTGAATCCATGACTTTATTAAACTTGTCGTTGTAGCTTTTGCCTTTTACGTCCTTTAATAAATCCTTTTCCCATTGATACCCCTTCGAGTTAGATACACTTGGTTTCCACCCTCTATCTTCACTCGTTTGTGGTATCAATCGTTCTGCAAGAACAGGCTTACGAGAAGCCCTTTGTTCTTGCCACTTCTCGTAATCTGTTTTTTCTCTATTTCGGTATGGAGCCATTCATATACCTCCTATCGGCTAAATCGCATAGCGGTTGATAGTCCTGTTGAACCTCCTGCATAGGACGGAATGCTTAACAGTCTTCTCATATTAGAACCCGGTAAAGTAAGTTGGTTTACTTTGTTTTGGTCGGGGTATTGGTTTTGCATCGACATATAATATTGGTCTTCTGGTAATAACCGCCCACTATTGGCTAATGTTTTATAAGCATCATAAGCTTTGCTTGTTTTTGATTGTGTTGTTTTTGGTACGCTCTTACTAGATGAAGAACTACGTCTTGAACCGCCGCCACTTCTTGCTGCCCTTGCTGCTTGTTCTGCCATTTGTCGGTTAAACTGTTCTTTTTCCCATGCAAGCCTTGCTTCAAACTGTCTCTTTTGTTCCTCTAATTGTGCTTGTTCCTGTTGACGTTGAATCGCTCGTTCTAAGGCTTCGGCTAATGCAGCACTACGCTGTGATTCAATCGCGCTTATAATGCTGTTTTGCCTTGATGGGTCGTTAATCTCGTTCAATCGTGTATTGAGTGAGTTAATTGCCCCTTGTTCATCCCGATTTAACCCACCTAACGTATTTTGTCTGGAAGCTTGCAAGGCCACTTGACCGCTTATGTTTTCTCCACTTCTCGCAAGTCCACTCGCTGCCATCATTTCCTGCAATCCTCTTCGGTTTTGGAAGTTGACAACATCAGCTTGATTCCGCTTGTCGTAATACTGTTGTCCTGTTTCTTTCTTTTGTGTGTTAATCACATTCGTTTCCCGTTGCTGATTGGCTCGTAACTCGCCTAATTGTGTGTTTTTTTGTTGGTTGTACATATCATTAATACGTTGTTGAACATCTGTCGGGATTTGTGCCATGCGATCACCCCTTAACTTTGTAATAGTATTCTTCGTTAATCCAACTTACCCTTTCGCTCGGAATGACACATTGTCTATTCCTATATCCGCATTGTTCACGACATATAATTTTACATCACCATTGGTATCGATAAATATATTCCCCCCACGAATGGGCGTATAGATATAATCTGTGGGTCTATACCCTGAAGGTAATTTAAATATTGTTACCCCTTCTGCTGTTGAACCGTTTTTTATACGTCCATTAATATGAACTCTGCCTACTGCGTCCTTATAGTACCGTGCTTGTTGCTGCCCATAACCATTAACCCATCCGTTTAACAGCACAGCATTTATATCATCTTCTTGTTGTTTGATGTCCGCAATTGATTTTTGTATGTCATCGATTATTTGGTTAAGATGCACTCTCAATTCTTCTGGCGCTGCATCAAATTGGGCTTTCAACTCAATAGGTGTTAATGTAGGTTGATCTGGTAAATCAGACACCTTTTTCTTGAATCCATTTAACTTTTCGAACATCTTATCACCTCACGAATCCTTGATATCGATATTTTATCGCCAAGGATAGAATCGTTAAATTTTCATCTAATTTGTCATTTTCCAAGACTAATTGGAAATGAGTGATTTTCTTCTCTTTTACCTTTCGTTTAATCGAACGCGGAAACGATGAATATTGGAAAGTAAAGTTTGTAAAATCAATCTTATTAAAATCAAATAAATTAAACTGAATCGGCTCATTTTCATTCAATAACCGTCTTCTTTTATCGGATTCACAAAGGATGTCAACACTTGTCTTTCCACTAGGCTTGATTCCAACAAAGAGCGTATCAATCGTTTTATAATATTCATCGGCCCCAAAGTTAAGCGGTTTTGACTTCCAATAGGCATTGATTGGCACGTAATCATCGTGATACGGATTAGCATCGAACGAATTTTTCTTGAACCTGTACACTAATCCATCTTGTGAACTACCGAAATATAAAAATCCATCCATTTCCACAAAACACGAAACGGGTACGTTGTCATAGATAAACCATTCGCCAAATTTCCCCTTTGCATTTTGTGTGTAATCCAAAATGTATATTTTGTCATTCACCGCAAGCCAGTATTTTTTATCATAATCAACAGAAACAGCAGCTTCTAAATTAAATTCATTCAACAAATAACGATCAACCGCTTCTGATATGTGTTGCACGTTTCGTTCATCACGCAAGTTAGATGCTTTTAAGACGTACATCCCGTTTCGCGACAAAGTAACTGGATTGTTTTCGGTTACTTGTATCGATTCCCTCGCGATTGTCCCTACCTGGTCATTAATCGGTTTAATCGGGAAAGTCACTTTTCCATTTTCAACAGAAATACTAATGTTCCACTTGCTAAACTCTTTTTCGATTACCAAGTAGTCGTATTGCCTCGAAAAACCTTGTACGGCTTCATTGTCATTGCCTATACGGTAAAATCCATTCTCGGGCCAATACGAAGGGTCAGGGAGTCCTTTGTCATTTAATCCCGATTTCCATATCATGTTATTTTCTTCGGGGTTCCCACTTACAAACACATACGTGTCATTGCTTCCCCCAAATATCACGTTAAATTGGCACTTCTTTATACGGTCTGGGAAGTCCGATTGTGTTTTATAAGCGGTGATAATGACATTGTTTGTGCCTTTTGCGGGTGCTGTGGTAAACGTTACCTTTCCTGCTGCGCGATCTACGGTAAACCCACTACCTTCATTCATAGTTGTCCCATTTACTTCTACTTTGACCGCAGTTGTATCTAATCCCTGTAACGACAAAACATATTCCTTTGCGGTTCCATCAGCACTAAAGGAGTCTTTAAACCCCTTGCCTAGCAAATTAAAATCCTCATAAGGCTCTCCACCCCCATCTGGCGGTCGTGAAATGGTTATTGTTGGGATATAAGCGTTATCTTCTACTCGTGATAAGGTTGTGCCATCATAGACAAGAAAGTTTGTTCCATCTTGTATGTAACACCTCCCATTCATCACAAAAAAAGACACCTTCGCATTAGCTAAAGTGTCCGTGATCTGCACAGGTTTTGCTTCGTAATAAAGTTCGGTTGCCCACAAATAAAATCACCTCTTTCCTGTGCTTTGTTGTTGCGTTCTTTCTTCCAATAACCTATTAGAAGTTCCTTCCGATTTCATACCACACTGTGCCATTTAACTTTAATGTCAAGGTTGCGTTTCCACTTGGTAATGTCGTATTCACATCGCCTTTCAAACGAATTTTAGCATTATTGTGTGCTAGTGTTGTGTTTCCGTTATAAGCAAACAACGTGAGCGTCATTCCGTTATATCCGCCCGTAATGTCAGTAATGGTAACCGCAGAAGTAGAACGTAATTGAACCGTTTCATAACTTGCTACATCAATGGTCGAACCGTTGTAATGTTGATAGATTCTATTTTGTTGAGGTACTTTTCGTCCTGTTTCCATATTGTTGCTGAAATGAGTTTCGATGCCTTGAATTAAGTTAATGTTACTTCCGGTTTGATTTCCAGTAACCTCTATATAAGACGTTGCTGTATTAGTAAAAATTCCATAGTGAGTAATAGCGTTAAGTTCAGTTTGCAAGGTAGTTGAGTCCTTAACTCCATCTCCGTAATAAAATGACGAACTTCCAGCCTCACGAACGGTATTACCACTTACCGTACCAAAACCAACTTCATCATTTAGTTCAATGCCATGTTTAGTAGGCATTGTGATTACGTTTGATTTAATATTAAAAATTCCTCGCCTTACCGTTGAAACGTCACGACCACCAACATCAAAACGAATTCCAGATGAAATTGTCTTCTGTCCACACCAAGCGATATTTGCACCAACAATATTAACGTTCTCAAAGCGCTTAATGAGTATTGCTTCTTCACCAGCTTCAAATAACTTATCACCGTTTCCGATAGTTACCCAGTTAACAAAGTCTAAATAAATATTTTGCTTTTTAGTTTGGTTTTTGTCGTTAAAAGAAGGGAAGAAGTACACATTTCCCCCAGATGTAAATCCATCCACGTTTAAACCGTAAATATGCGTAACAAAAGCACGACAAGGATTATTATTGATGAATGAGATGTCTCCAACAGCCCAAACTCCATTATCTGCATAGCGATCAATATAAAGATTGTAATTCGTATTATTAAAAGCGCACTTCTCGATAGTGATTTTATTGGTGTGTTGGTTGGACATTGTACTAACAGGTTTAATGTAGATTGCTTTATCTACATTCTTAAATTTACAAGAGATTGTTCCTACCCTAGCGTTTTGAATTTCTATTCCGTTATTACCCGTACCGATGGAATCATACTCAATGTTGATACCGCTAATTTCAAAATATAAGTCTTTGATGACAGTATTATCCCCAATGGTTAACTTGCCGTTGTTAAGAGTGCCAACGCCCCAAACTTTAACATTAGGGTTTTTTATTTGCAGTCCGTTGTGATTGAATTTACCGTAAGGAATCCAAATAATACCCCCACCTTGGGCTTCTACATAATCAATAGCCCCTTGAATAGCAGTCGTATTTTCAGTTGCGGTCTTAAAAGGTGAAGCATCAAAATCTACAACAACATCCACCCAAGCATTCGCCTGTCGTTGCGTGTTTTGTGCCATAAGCGCATCAACTGTATCGAATCTATTCGCGATATTTGCATACGTTTTTCCGTCTGAACCAACTAACGCCTGACTAACTTGCGGGTCAATTGTAGAAGCTTTTGTTACTTCGTCCAATTGAGTTTTTACAGTATTGGCTGTATTTTTCGCATCGGTTGCGAGTGTTTTTGCTTCATCCGATTTTGTATTAGCTGACTCTGCAATACCTTGCGCTTCGTTTGAAGTAGTGACCGCTTGTGCTGATTCGATTTGTACCTGTTCTATCTTCTGTACAGCGTCATTCGCTGTCGCGGTGGTAGTAGTTAGATCGGTATTGATTTGCGCTATCGACTCGTCTACATCTTTTAACTTCGTATCGATTTTATGTGCATTGCTTGCCATTTCTGTAATGGTATCGACCTTCGAATCCGTCTTATCCCATTTATACAGTTGCAAGTTTGGCGTGTATTGTGGCATCTGCATTCACCTCATTTTCCCATGTTACGTTTAAATCATCTTCATTCCAGTAGGTTGCAAACTTTGTACCTGGTTTACGGTCTGATTTATACAACTTGTTACCATGTGCAATTAACATGTCAATGGTCCCGTCGTGTTTACGGTAGGCATATAACCCGTTGACCTGTCCTGCGCCTAATGGATTCAAAAATACTCTGTCGTAGCCTGTACGTTTATTTAACGCCCCTCGTTCATCTAACATGATGTTTAACATGTCAGGGCTTTGGTTTTCTTCAATTTGTGTAGCGGTTGTACTTACGTTTATTCCTTTAAACGAATCTATGCGGTATAGCGGTGGTTCTTTTGGCGGTTTCATACTCATTCGGGCCATTATTGCATTCCACCTAACACACTATATTTATCATCAATTGGTTGAGATTCCGCTTGTTTTTTAACTTTTAATTCGTCATACCGATTGTTAAAATACCCGGAACTCACAGCATCTTCCTGTAAGAGTAAATGAGCTGCTAATCCATACGGTAAGGCGGTTAATGCTAGACGATCGCTCACGAGTAATCCCTGTGATAAGTCGGTTAAAACCGTAGGTGTAATACTCTTGGGCAGTAATTCCGCTTGTAAGGCTGTCAGAATCGTTAAGGCTTTCGATTTATAATAGTTCGGATTATCTGCCATAATCTCTCCGCTGTCTGTCACTTCATCAATATAGACTAATGCGGTTTTGTACACTTGTTCTCCTGTGACTGCCAAACAATCACCCCCACATACAAATAAAAGGGGCAGACCGTAGCCTACCCCTTATGTTTTACTCTTGTTCCTTTTTCGGTTTTAATTTTTCCGCTTCTTCCTTAGTAGCAGGAGCAAACCCCGCTTTCTGGAATGCTGCCGCTTGAATTAAGTCACGCGCTACTAAGATTTCTTTTCCATCTTTTACTTTAAATTTAATTTCCATAATTGAAATACCCTCCTAATTAAAGTGTTTTATGAACGTATAGCGCGTTCTTCTTGTTTTCAAGAACAAACGCGTCGTAACGTTTACGACCCTCTACTAGTTTACCGTTGATTCCTGGAGGGTTATCATGGATCTTGTAATCTTCTAGTTTTTGTGCTCCAACTGTTGCAACTGGATGAGCAATTAAGAATGGTGTATTAGCTGGTAAGTAAGAAGAAGGAACTTTTACAACTTTCATTCCATCAATCTCACCAACTTGGCCGTTAATTAACATTTTTTGTGATAATTCAGAAGCGCGAATGAAGTCTTGGCTTAGTTTGATAAGGTTTAAGAATCCCGGTGTAACAAAGATAATTCTTCCGCCAGAAGGTACTTTCTTATCGTCTAGCTTTTCAGAACCTGCGAGAATAGACTCATACGCATTGTCTTTTGTTACTGCTGCTGTGTCTGTATGACCGTTTGCTACTGCCGCTGCTGACATTGTAGATAAACGATATACGTCAATCTCTGGAACAATTACTTCGTCTACTTGACGAGCAAGGGCCTTTCCTGCTGCCATAACACCTTGTGTATCTTGTTCACTTGCTTTGTCAATCGTGAATGTAAATGAACGGTCACGAGTCAGTAACATCGTTTGAACAGTGTTGTCTAACTCTGCTGCTGCACCGTAACGTGAAGTACCTGTTTTCACATAGTCATTCATTCCTACCGTTGGGATAGAGTACACCTTGATTGTGTCTACACCATTCCAATCGTATTCTGTGTTTACTGCTGATTGCGTTAATGATTTTAATTTAAATCGCTCGTCTACCTTCTTTTCATACTTAGCTGCATAGTTTACTGCCATTGTTTATTTCCCCCTTAGATTGAATCAAAGCCCATCTCAAACGGATCTTTGCTCGCTGTTTCGGTGCTACCGTGTGCGGTGACACTTCCTACAGGTGCGCGTTGAGTGTTCACTTGATTCTGTTTTAGTATTTTTAATTGGTTTTGTAGCTGTGCGTTGTGATGCTGCATATACGCAAACTTTAAAGGTGTACCACTTTGGTAAGCTTCCAATACTTCATTTGGGATAGCTTCCTTCTGTGGGTCAAACTCTTTTCCGTTTGCCTGTTTGTAGTAGTCTAGAAACTCTGTGAAATCAGCTTGTTGTTGTTCCTGTTGTTGGGATTCCTGTTGCTTCGTTTGAAACTCCTGTCTAAACTTGCGATTCTCGAGCATCTCCCTTGCGTATTCTTCAGGAATGTTCTGTTGAATCAGTTCGTTTAACTGTTGTTGTTCCTGTTGTTCGCGGAATGCCTGAATAAATTCGTCTGGGTTCATTCCTTGACGTTGTGCCAGTTCTTCCACAAAGGTAAGTCGTGGGTCACTTTCTAAAGCTTGGAGCTTCTCTTGCAATTTCGGATAATTCATACCCATCTGTGCAAGTTCTCTTGCTCGCTCTTGGTCCAATGGAATTTCTTCCTTGTTGTACTTTATCTTTAGAAACGCATCGACTTCCTCTTGTGTCGGTTCTGTCGTTTCGGTTTCGTTGGTATCTACTTCCTCATTGACAGACTCTTCTTCATCAATGACAACATCTTCGATTTCGGGTTCCGTGACTTCTTCCTGTGGTTCGGAATAATCATCCGGAAGGATTACATCATCTTCAAACATTTAACTTCCTCCTTCGCTATGGTTGGCGAATAATTAGACAGTTTAACGTCATATCTAGGACAAAAAGAAAAACACCTACATCGGTATAGGTGCTTCTTCATCCTCTAATGGCATGCCTGCATTGAATTCGGTTCCCATTAACAACTCTTGCATGAGCGCATCTTGTTGCATTTGTTCTTCAATCGTTGCAATCAATTCCTGTTTTTGTGGAATGTATTCATCTGGTACACGTTTCAGGTACTCGACAAAGTTCAAGTGACCATTCGCTAGTAAATTATCCATCGTCTGTAAGCTTGCAACTTCACTCCAATAAGACGACTCTCCCACATCTGCGGATACATCTAGCCACACATCTTTAAGTGTAGAGAAGTCGAACATCTCCACAACCTTCTGTCCTTCTCGCTCGATTACAATAGGTCTAGGACCGTAATAGGTACCCATCATATCTAATAAGATTCTGCCTGTGTCCTCAATAAACTCATACAGGTTCGCTCGTGGATTCTCTAACGGAATCGCTGAAGACTTCTGCACCGCAATAATGGCCGAAGTATTCTTAGGGTCAATTTGACCTAATGCGGCATCGGAAACACCTAGCATTTCTTTTGTGTACTGCATCGCAAGCTCAATTACCTGTACGATCTGGTTGCTCATGTTACCAGGTTCTAAATATCCGGCTAAGTTGCGAATATTCATTTCGGGTCCTGCACCACTAATCGGAATCGCTGCACCTATTTCATTGGACCAACTCGAGATAAAGTCGGCATTGTATACTCCCTTAGGGAATGCGGTCATCATCAAGTGATACATGACCATCGCAAACATACGATTAATGAAGATTTGATTCGGTAGTAGGCCTGTTGCTAATGCTCGACCGTGGTATTGGTTCTTTTGTTTCTCCCAGTTGTTCCATGCTATCGGGTAATGTGTAAGACCTGTGTCAATATCTTTGTAGATATACGCATTCTCCACACTCTTACTCGCGTGAACAGTCTCAACTTCCTCATAGATCGGTTGACCAAAATCATCGAATCCCGTTTGTTGCTTCACTTTCTTCTTACGATACACAATAATGTATAAGGCTTTACCGTATTCATCGGATTCAACTTCAATCTTTCCGCTATCTCCGGCCTGATACTCGTAGTTGTAATCCTCTGTGATGTTGTCAGTCGATTGCTTGTAAAGTTCCGCTTCTTCTTTCAGGTTCTTGACCATATCACGACCACTAATGATAATGTACGGTTGTTCTTCTACCTTTGGATTGTTGGCATTACCGAAGAATACATTCGTACCATCGACTAACTCCATGCTAATCTCACCGCGTATATCACCAAACTTACCCGCACCGTATGGACGTTTACCTATATCAAAGTAATAGTGAGCGCACATATCCCCTGTGTTGGCTGCATCGAATAGTAAGTCTTTCAATCGATATTCCATCTTAAACTTTTCAAATAGCTTATCAATCTGTGTATTCGCCATTTCCGAAGCGTTTAGTTCTCGTTGTACGTCAGGGTCTAAGTCATCGTCTGTGTACAGTAAGGGCTCTGTGTGTAGCTTTACATTGGATGATGTAAGACTTGCTACCTGGAAGGTGATAACCCTTTTAATCAGGTTAAATACAGGCTTTGGCAAGCTATCCGCTTTTAAGTTGCGCCATTGATCGCCATTGAAGAA
>JACYYK010014332.1_pt1 | contig 10475 bp, 9 predicted proteins | sample 8236871 | NCBI WGS metagenome assembly JACYYK01 (sample SAMN14103087, study PRJNA606662) | landfill metagenome | isolation source: landfill solid waste inoculated with endophyte fungus Paravalsa indica | place: India:New Delhi, Okhla landfill site | collected 2017-11-05 | reverse complement strand
GGACGTGAGATGGCTATTTTACCATCAGGGAATGTCGTAATGTGTTGAGCAATATTGTTCCATCCCATCTTTTTGATATGATGGTTCCGCATACCTTCTAACAATCGATGATGATTTGAACCATTAAAATGCTTATAGGATGGAGCCCAGGTATGATGCTGCTCAATTAATGTTACCTTCCTCGTTACGTTTTGATTGAAGAGCCACTCTTGAAATTCCTCTCGAGTCATTATCGTATGATTACCATCTGCATGTAATGGAGCATTCACATGACAGATTAGCATAATAATCATTAAACCTATTAGAAATCGCCTCATACTGCTGTTTTCCTTTCTTTTGTGTTTTTATTAGTTTTGGATATATAGAAAAGGTTTATTCTTTTACAAAATCATGTGGATAAGGATACGAAAGGAAAGTATGACTCGAAGCATTTTGCATCATGATAAGTTATACAGCTTAAAAAGGGAGGATTGTCGTGTTTGATAAATTCCGAAAAAGAAAAAGACAACAATTCCATATGGATGAATATGACATCCAAATTGCGAAAAAACGAGCTGAACAATTCGATAATACTTCCATTCAGGAACACCAAAAGCATTATTCCGAGCAAAAGCTTTTGGATAAGTTAAAAAGGTTTGCAAAGAAGGCAGGATCCAAAGTGGTTTATGTCGTTTTGCTTTTGTTTTATACATTACAAAAAAAGGAAATTCCGTTAAAAACAAAGGCAACTATTGCTGGGGCTTTAGGGTATTTTATTTTGCCAATAGATCTCATACCAGATGTGTTGTTAGGTGTTGGATATGTGGATGATCTCGGTGTCTTAAGTGCAGCTTTATATCAAGTAGTACAATACATTGATGACGATGTTAAAAGCTTAGCAAAGCAAAAACTCCGAGACTGGTTTGGGGATGATGACATCGATACAACAGAAATTGATAATAAAATGTAAAAATGGAAGAGTAGGTTTTGAAGCTAGAGCAAAAGATATAGGAAAACAAATAGGGAGGTAAATGGATATGCCTATTCAAAACGATCATGAAATTCATGAGTTATATCATTTATCCAAAGAGTTAGAACATGCTGTACAAGAAGCGAAAAACAGTGCGGACCCACGAGAAATTCAGCAGTTACAACATCAATTACGTGATGTTCAACATCGAATTCAGCATGCTCGAGGGAAAGCGATAAATGGAAGCGGTAGCTCCAGTCAACCTTTAATAGAGGCACAACTTAGGGTAGAGGAGCTACAGCATACAATGGAGAGAGCAATTGCGAATTTAAATGCAATGGATGATGAGGTGCAGCCTTAAAAAAAGGACAGGTTTCTGTCCTTTTTATCCAGATAGGACCTATGAAGCATTTTTTAATACTATATCAAAAATAGTGCACATGACTAAACTTCCTACATATAGTATTTATTGTGTGTGAAATTTGTAAGGAAGGAAGAAAGTATGATGAAAAAGACGATTGTACATGAATCAAGAATAGGTGATACGAAGATTATAGAAGTAAATATGACGGATCCTACAAATAGCATATATGCTGTTTGTACTCCGATAAAAAAACAATAACAACAAAAAAATCATCTCTTATGTGAAGATACATAGAAGAGATGATTTTTTTTCTTTATTTTGAAATTATCCTTTTAAAAAGTCAGGATCCTCATAAGCTGGGTTTGGGTACTTATAGAATCCTTCGCCAGTTGCAACTCCAAGCTTGCCTTTATCAATATACTCTTTCTTCAGCATTTCAGCGAGCTGTTTGGATTCTTCAATACCTGCTTCGCCTTTACCATATGCAATGTTATAAGCGGTTGTAATTCCAACAATATCTAAAATGGCGAAAGGACCTTTTGGAGCACCAGTTGCAATCATCCATGTTTTATCGATTGTTGCTGGATCTGCAATTCCTTTCAGTAATAATTTTTGTCCAGCCTCCAAAAATGGAACTAATAACGAGTTCAAAATATAACCAGGCTGTTCTTTATGTAATGGTAGAGGAACCATTCCAATGGCTTTTGCAAATTCAATCACATCGTTAAATACGTCCATATTTGTTCCAGGATGTTTCATTACTTCTGCAGTATTGTTGTTCCATATTTCATTTGCAAAATGTAGTGCTAAAAACTTCTCAGGACGTCCAGTAGCCTCTGCGAATTGACTTGGTAATAAAGTGGACGAGTTTGTAGCAAAAATCGTATCCTCAGGAGCAACCTTTGCTAAGTTGTGATAAAATTCCGTTTTAATCTTTACTACCTCAGGTACTGCCTCAATCACAAGGTCAGCATTACGTACAGCTTCACCTAAATCACTATAGAAGGACATGCGCTCATATGCTGCATTTACTTCTTCCTCTGTTGCACCTAAATCTTTTTGATATCTTGGCTTTAACTTCTGAATTCTTTCCTTAGCTGCTTGGATTGCTTCATCGCTAATATCATAAACAGAGACATTAAATCCTTTAAAAGCACTTTGGTAAGCAATCTGACTGCCTAAAACCCCACTACCAGCTACTGTTACATTTTTGTAGTTCATTATAATCCTCCTTTGAAAGTTATCTCGATATAATAATATATTTCCACTCTATTATTACACAATTGGTACAAAAAATGAACAGATATGCCTGGTGAATAAGTCCTGAGATCGCACTTCTTTGTTCACCAGGTATCATTACTTTATTTTTGGTTAAACTTGCAGAATATATGTATACACATCTAGGTGCAACTGTTTCGTAAGACTCTATTTTAAAATATTTATCTTCCTTGGTAGATACCGGACGAAAGCACTTGGATAGCAAACGAAGAGTAACAGGAAAATCTTCACTCCTGAGGTCTCATATAATAGGGAGGACTTAAAAATGAACGAGGAGAAACGACCGTTTTATAAAAAGTGGTGGCTATGGCTTGTTATCGTAATTGCCGTAATATGGATCATTTTTGGTGGTGAAGAAGAAACGGATGATGGAGAGGTAGATACGCGCAAACAAACGGTGGAACAACAGCTAGCAAAACAGGGCGACATGATTGATAATCAACTAACAGATGAAGAAGATGAGCCAACCGAATCTGAAATACATTCAGAGGACGATACGAAAAGGGATACGGTTACGAGTGACCTCCCAGCTGGTAGTGAAATTATTGGGAAAAAGGTATCAAAAGTCAATGAAGTTTTAGGTGAGCCGGAAAGTAGGGAAGAAACGGATTTTCGATTATCTGGAACGGAAACAACTGTACCTGCAGTCCAAACAATTTATCAAAAAGGAACATTCGAAATGCTGTATATCGAAGGAACTGCACAGCGGGTTACGTATACACCTGCAGATGCTATTGCGTATGATAAAGCAACCATTAATGAATTATTAAATGAGCTTGGTTTAGAAAGCGGCATCATTTCCCTAAATGACTTTGTAACAAAAGCCCACGCAGAAGGAGTCCATGACGTTTCCGTTTATAACAAAGATGGAAATATTCATTATGTTTATATAATTGTTGAGGAGAAATACAAATAACCCCTATCGAAGAAGCTCTATTCCAAAACGGAATGAGGAGCTTCTTTTTTAATGGAGAAATAATTAAAATCATGATACATTGTAAAAAAATAAGAAAAATCAAAAAAAATGTGTGAAGCAGGGGAAGCAATGATAAAAGCCGTCTTGTTCGATCTAGATGGAACGTTACTAAATCGAGAAATATCGCTGGAAAGATTTATTGACCATCAGTATGAACGTCTTCGGAAACATTTATCACATATTCCAAAAGAGTCCTATACGAAAAGGTTTATCGAGCTAGATTGTAACGGCTATGTATGGAAGGATAAAGTATATTCCCTGATGATTGAGGAATTTATAATGGAAGATGTAAGCTTGGAATTTCTATTACAGGATTATTTACTAGAATTTAAGAACTATTGTGTTCCATTCCCAAGCCTAATTTCTGTTTTAAAGGCCTTAAGAAAAGAATCCCTTTTTTTAGGAATGATTACGAATGGAAGGAATCCTTTTCAAGTAGAGAACATAGACGCGTTATGAATAAAAAACTATTTTCACACCATCCTCGTATCGGAGTCAGAAGGAATAAAAAAGCCAAATCCCAAAATATTTATAAGTGCTCTCCAAAGGTTAGGTGTTCAACCAGAGGAAAGCATATATGTATTTGACCATTTAGAAAATGATGTAATAGCATCTAAACGTGTAGGGATGGTTAGTGTGTGGAAACGTCCAAATCGTGTTGGTGATACGCATCCAGATGCTGATTTTATTATTCATGATTTAGCTGAGCTTTTATCCATTTTACCGTTAAAAGATAGGAGATTACCAAAATGAAAAATCCGAAATTGCCTTTAATAGAAGTAGAACGGAGTTTACTACGAAAGGCTAAAATAAAATTTCAGGACATCCATAAATTTGAACCTACTGAACTGGCAAGTGTATTAAACGGGACAATACAGAGAGCTAATGAATTAATAGGGCTAGCGGATTTTCAACAAGTGCCTTCCATTGGATTGAAGCTAGCAGAGAAAATTGTATATCACCTTCGTATATATAGTCTTAGAGAAATGAAAGAGAAAGATGGAGCAAAGCTATTAGACGAGCTTGAAGTAGCACTTGGGGTGTGGACAGACCCATGTGTGGAGGATCAATTACGATGTGTAATCCACTATGCTAACCATCCAGACAGTAACAAGCAGTGGTTTCACTTTACAGAGGAACGAAAAGCTTTTCGAAGTGTACACGGTTATCCAAGGACAAGACCATCAAAAGCATGGTATGAGAGTGAAGCCTAACAATTATTTCATGGTTTATTAGTTCGAAAGTCACACAAGAGCCACGCGATCAATTGGAAAGGGGTATAACGTCCTGTTGTTATCCTAAAATTTAGTTATTACTATTTTAGTAGAGACTAATTACTTAGGAGTTGGTGGATTCAATGAGGGCATTTTTAGTAGTACTATTATTATCTGTGTTTTTAGTAGCTTGTAATAACGATGAAGAGAACAGTGATGAAAAATCAAATGAAATTCCAGAAGTGGAAGAAAATAAGAGTGAAGAGGAAACCTCAGATTCTACAACGGAGGAGGATGTAGAATCTGAGGCAATAGAAGAGGAATCCGAGGAAGTTTCATTTAAGGTAGAAGATACACCCGCCCCTGAAGATCAAGGGGAGATGGAAGTTTGGTTCGACGGGGAGTTTTCCATTGTTGACAAAACGGTCATTGTCAAAGGACAAACAAATCTTTTGCCAGACTCACAGCTTACCTTCTCTGCAGATGTAGTCGACGGCGTGTTAATTGGTGGTTGGTCGACAACAAGAGTAGAAGCGAATGGTACATTTGAATTAGAACAAGAGCTTCCGTCTGACTTAGAAGGCTTAACGATGTTGGAACTGCACTTTGATGTTGATGATCAAATCGATGAAATTAAGGAGCATTATGGTAGCAACATTAGCGGGCCATTTGTAAGGATAGACCCCGATGCTGATACTGTAGCCAAAAAAGCATCTTATACAACAACAGTGATAATCGATGACTCTGAACAACAGATTACCATTGAAGAGCCTGAATGGACAGCTTCCGACGAACTTGGAGATTCAAACGTTTTAATGGATCCGACTGTGAAAAAACAAGGCGAATACGTTGTTGTAAATCTTACTAGTAATCTAGTAGACGGTACATATGTAAGTGCGAAAGCCGCTATTCCAAACTACATTACAACAGGCTTTAGTGGTTCAGCTTATACAAATCCAGACGGTTCTGCCGTATTGTATATAAAAGATCCGGAGCAAGATAGTCGTATTAAAAATCTAACAGAATATGAAATTGTTCTTACAGTAGATCCAACCCATGGAGATCAAGGTCCACTTGTATTAGAAACCTACGGAGAAACAGGAGAAAACTTAGCAGGGGATTTTGTAAAGCAAGCAGATGATCATAAAGAAATTGAACAACGAATAACCATCCAAGCTGGGTCCTAGTATATTGAATTAATTAGATGAACTGCATGAATCAAGCATGATTATGTTGAATTAATTAGGTGAACTGCATGAATCGAGCATGATTATGTTGAATTATCTAAACGAACTGCATGAATCGAACATCATTTTATTGAATTATTTCTCAATAGTAGGGAAATATGGCCTTATCTATATGAATATTGTCAATAAACCATTGAATACTCACGAATCAACGATAAATAAACAAAAAACAGGGACAGAAGATTAATCTTCTCGTCCCTGTTGTCTTTCATAAAACGCATAATACCATTTTTCGAATTCATCTATCGGTAGCGGGCGGCTATAAAAATACCCTTGTCCAAACACATTTTGACTCATGAGCATTTCTAATTGCTCCGCTGTTTCAATGCCTTCTACAACAACCTTTGCCTCTAAATTCTTCCCGATTAAAATAATGGTTTCTAGCAAGGAGCGAACGCGCTTATTTTCTAATGCATCATTTAAAAAGGATTGATCGATTTTTAGCTCGTCGATTTCAATGTTTTTAATCATGCTTAAAGAAGAATATCCGACACCGAAATCGTCAATGGAAATCCCTACACCTAACTTACGAAGCTCGAGAATGTTTTTTTTCGCATCCTCATAAAAGAGTAAGGCAGACTCTGTAATTTCAAGTGTCAGTATGCTAGGGCTAACACCCTCCTCAAATATAATTTGCTTTAGATTACGAATGAAATTAGGATTCATTAATTGCTTTGTTGAAATGTTAACGGAAATTGGAAAATAAGACATGCCCTTCTCTTTAAAAACCTTGGAATGACGGCAGGCTTCTTTTAATACCCATTCTCCAATTGGAATAATCATTCCTGTTTCCTCCGCAATTGGAATGAACTCATCAGGTCTTATATTCCCAAAGTCTGTTTGCCAACGTAATAACGCTTCTGCACCGGCTAAACGACCTGAAACAATATCAATTTGAGGTTGGTAGTGCACGGATAACTCGTTTCGTTCAATCGCCTTATGAAGTCTCGTTTCGAGCATCAATCGTCGCTTCATTTTTTGGTTTAGTTCATCGTTGTAAAATTGATAATTGTTTTTCCCTCGCTCTTTTGCAAGGTACATCGCGAAATCTGCCTTTTCAATTAAAGCTTCTGCTGTGTCAGCCCCATCTGGATAAAAGCTAATTCCAATACTAGGGGTTGCAAATATCTCAGTCCCGTTTACTGTGTATGGATAATTCATTTCTTTAATAATGCGCTGTGCAATTTCTTCGACTTCTGCTTTACTTGCATTTTCAATTAATACTAAAAATTCATCTCCGCCTTGTCGACTGACTATATCGCCTTTGCGAATACAAGTCTGTAGACGCTTGGCAATTTGCTTTAACAGCGTATCTCCAGCATTATGACCTAAAGTATCATTTACACGTTTAAAATTATCAAAATCAATAAACATGATTGCAATAGGGGTTTGATTTTTTTCTGCAACTAGAATAGTAGAGTTTAAATAGATTTGGAACCAATTTCGATTTGGTAGATCCGTTAACGAATCATGATATGCCATTTTATTCATTTTATCTTCCGCAATCTTTTGGGAGGTTACATCAAATATGACACCGTCAACGCTAACAACTTCTCCTTTTTTATTTACAGTTGGCGTTGCCCGGTCTTCTACCCAACGCACTTCTCCATCCCGAACAATCCGGTACACGCTTTTCGTTCTTTTGCCTGCGCTTTGTTGATTCATTGCATTTTTTAGTATGGATTTATCATCAGGATGAATCACCTTAAACCATACATTTGGATCCTTTTCAAAATCAGCTCTGGATAATCCGAGAATATCCGCATTACCTTTACTAACGGACATCTCTCCATTAATTAGGTTTCTAGTCCAAAAGGTAATNNTTTTCCTTCATTTGTTTTTAATTTGCCTGCCATATAACCAATGGTAATGGTAAATATAAATAAAAAAATATTTAAAATGAGTGCAGAAACTAGTTCATCAAAGGTTAGACCAACGATGGTATCTAAACTAACGCCAATACGAAGGAACAATACGACAAATAGTGCTATGATGCCCCCAGCTATTCCTGAGTAATAAGCGATGAAGGATACAGTAATCAGATTTAATACCCAGATTATATTTGTATTAGTAGGTGATGTATATTCTAGCCAAACAGATAAGCCGAGAAGAACAACACCAAAAACCCAGACAAAAAGTGGTATTTGAATTTTCCTTTTTAACATTCTTTTCACCCTATATGAGTTAATAAATTTCTTGTCAATTTTTGTCTATATCAGTTTATCATTACATGACTGGTATTTCTATATTTGTGCGGTTGATAGTAAAAAAAGATTGGGATAAGTGTCTCAAAAATTAGAGAAGTTAATTTCGAAATTTATTTTTCGCTATAGCGTAATGGGGAGGAATTGTTATGTAGTTTCACATGTTAAAACGTTATACAACCCGAAAACGGGATCGAATTTTCCGCATTCGGATTGTATAAATTAGGGAGGCGGAGGCGTTTTATAATTTCTGACATCACTAGTTAAAAGTAAACGTTTTACTAGATGAAGTAAACCGGTTCAAGGATTCTTCCTTTACATCAAATCCAATGCCAGGCTTGGTAGGAACCTGGATAAGACCTTGCTCTACAATTACCTCTGGTTGAATAATATCCTCGTACCAATAATTAGATGATCCTGCTGTGTCTCCTGGTAGCGTAAAATTAGATAGAGTTGTTAAAGCGATGTTATGGGCGCGTCCGATGCCAGCTTCTAACATCCCACCACACCAAACATCAACACCCATTTCTTTACAATAGTCATGGATTCTTTTGGCCTCATAAATACCACCAACTCGTCCAATTTTTATATTGATTACTTTACAGCTGCCGAGTTGAATTGCTCTTTTGGCATCGTCCAGAGAGTTAATACTTTCATCTAAACAGATGGGTGTTTCGATCTTCTTTTGTAAAAATGCGTGGTCTACAATATCGTCATGTGCTAATGGTTGCTCGATCATCATTAATTGAAACGCGTCCAATTTTCTCAAATGGTCAACATCCTCTAACGTGTAGGCAGAGTTTGCATCTACCATAATAGGTGTTGCTGGGAAATGTTGGCGAACCTCTTTGAGCATTTCGATATCTTGGCCTGGTTTTATTTTTAATTTGATTCGTTTATACCCTGTTGCTAACGCGGCTTCTATTTTGTCTAGTAGTTCCTTAATGGTAGGTTGGAGTCCAATGCTAATGCCTACTTCAATTGTTGTTTTTTCCCCACCAATTGCTTTTGCGAGCGGGATATTTTGTTGTTTTGCATATAAATCCCATATAGCACCTTCAATAGAGGCCTTTGCCATATTGTTCCGTTTTATTGGCCGGAAAAGCCGAAACACATCATTTGGATGATCAATCTCGCTTTTTTGTAAAATTGGAATGAGAAAATCCTCTAGCATATGCTCCGTCGTTTTGACCGTTTCCTCTGTATACCATGGGGAACGAAAGGCTACAGATTCCCCGTAACCACGATTGCCGTCATGGTCTATTGCTTCTATTACAAAAAACTCTTTCTCTTGCATAACTCCAAAACTTGTCTGAAAAGGATTTTTTAGTCGCATATTTGCTTTATAGAGATTGATCCTTTCTATCGCTATTGACACGGTATTGCCTCCTCATGTTACTGCTTCAACGCTTTTTCAATTGCTTTCGTTAAAATGCGCACTGATGGTGGAATGGCAGCATGGTTAAATGTCATATTTGGATGGTGTAAACCAGGCTGTAAATCACACCCTATTGCTAGCATTGTTGCATTGACGTGGGGCCGTTTGATTGAATAGAAGTGAAAGTCATCACCGCCTGTTGACGTGATTACATCTGTAAGCATATCTGCTCCAACACACTCTATAATTGCTTCTTTCATGATGTTCGTTGCAGAATCATGAAGTACAGCAGCGGCGACATCCGAGCTTACCTTTAAATCAATTTCAACATCGTGATAGTCTGCTAGCATGGATGCTATTTTTTCAACATGCTTCATTAATTGTTCCATTATATCATTCGTTTGAGCACGTAAGTCTAATGAAAAGGCTGCATTTCCTGGGATGATATTTGCATTTTTACCACCAGCATGAAACGCCGTCATTTTAACGGAATATGGTATTTTCGGGTCTAGGTGAATGTTGTTTATATGTTGAAAAAGCTCGGTCCCAATTAAAATGGCATTTGCATTTAAATGGGGTCTTGCACCATGGGCATCTTCTCCTGTAATTTGTCCTTCTACAAAGCGAACTGCTCCATGACGAATAGCTGGTGCAAAATAGCCATGCTCTAATTCTTGAATTGGTCTTAAGTGCATCCCAAACAAATAATCAACATCGTCCATTATTCCTTTTTCCACAAGTGCTAATGCACCTGTACCTTTCTCCTCAGCAGGTTGGAATAGAAAGCGGATTGTCCCTTCAAAAGGTGGTTTATGTTCCAGGAAATGCCAAAATACTCCAATTTCTATGTTCATATGAGCTTCAT
>JACYYK010010206.1_pt1 | contig 10511 bp, 4 predicted proteins | sample 8236871 | NCBI WGS metagenome assembly JACYYK01 (sample SAMN14103087, study PRJNA606662) | landfill metagenome | isolation source: landfill solid waste inoculated with endophyte fungus Paravalsa indica | place: India:New Delhi, Okhla landfill site | collected 2017-11-05 | reverse complement strand
GGAGCTGCGGCGGCTCGCCGAGCGGGCCGGCGAGCACCGCCTCCGGCTCGCCCAGGGGTCCGCCTTCGCCGCGGAGGCCCGCAGGAAGGCGGGCACCACGGTCGCGCACACCCACCTCGCCACCAGGATCCTGTGCGGCACGACGCCGGAGCGCGCCGCACAGGTGTGCATCGACCGCATGCCCGCCGCGGGCGGCCGGGGCGACGTCCCGGCCTACGAAGTCTGGCGGCAGGAGATCGCGTCCGAGATCGCCTCCGGAACCGCTTCCGAAACCGCCTCCCTCTCGCTTTCCAGGAAAGGTGCCGACCTGTGAAGAAGGCAAGCATCTGGCTGCGGAAGAACACGCCAGGAGTCGTCGCGCTCGCCCTCATGGTGGGCACTTTCTATGCGGTGCGACTCCCGGAGCCCTCCGCGGCGGAAATCCACGACATAGCCGAGGACTTCGCCTTCGACTCGATGTCGATCGCGATGCCGGCAGGTTTTGAGAAAAAGGACATCCGAAAGGTCAACAAGGCCTACGAGCACATCGATGCCTGGATCTCCTCGGTCGGCGCGGGCATCGCCATGAACGACGTGGACGGCGACGGGCTGGCCAACGACCTGTGCGTCACCGACCCGCGCACCGACCAGGCCGTCGTCACCCCCACGCCGAACCGCGAGGGGGCGTACCGGCCGTTCGCGCTCGACGCCGACCCGCTGCCGGTCAGCGACACGATGGCGCCGATGGGCTGCGTGCCCGGGGACTTCAACGAGGACGGCGCCACCGACCTCCTCGTCTACTACTGGGGCCGCACGCCCATCGTGTTCACCGCCAAGGACGACCGGAAGGGCAAAGCCTTGACGGCCGACTCCTTCGAGGCCACCGAGCTCCTGCCGGGCAAGCCCGGCCCCCGGTACACCGGGCCGCTGTGGAACTCCAACGCCGCCGCCGTCGCCGACTTCGACGGGGACGGCCACGACGACATCTTCATCGGCAACTACTTCCCCGACAGTCCCGTCCTCGACCCCTCCAAGGACGGCGACGTCGTCATGCAGGAGTCGATGTCCCACGCTCAGAACGGCGGTGGCGGCCACTTCTTCCGGTGGACCGAGAACGGCTACGAGAAGACCGACGGATCCCTGCCGCAGAGCCTGAACAACGGCTGGACGCTGGCCGCGTCCGCCGCCGACCTCGACGGCGACCACCTGCCGGAGATGTACGTCGGCCACGACTTCGGCACCTCCGCGCTGCTGTACAACAAGTCCCGCCCGGGCCGGATCGAGTTCGCCGAGGTCAAGGCCGTCCACTCGGGCACCGTTCCGAAGTCCAAGGAGATCGGCCGCAGCTCCTTCAAGGGCATGGGCATCGACTTCGGCGACCTGGACAACGACGGGCTGTACGACATGTTCGTCAGCAACATCACCACGTCGTTCGGCCTCCAGGAGTCCAACTTCGCCTTCGTCGGCACGGCCAACAGCCGGGCCGAGGCGCAGGGCCGCTTCAGGGACGGAGAGGCCCCCTACGAGGACAGGAGCACCGACCTCGGCGTGGCCTGGTCCGGCTGGGGCTGGGACGTGAAGACGGGCGACTTCGACAACGACGGCGAACTGGAGATCACCCAGGCCCTCGGCTTCGTCAAGGGCAAGGAGAACCGCTGGCCGCAGCTGCAGGAGCTGGCCACCGCCAACGACGCGCTGATCTCCAACCCCCTGTGGTGGCCGAACCTCCGGCGCGGCGACGACCTCGCCGGCAGCCAGACCATGCGGTTCTTCGCCAAGAACGACAACGGCACCTACCTCAACCTGTCCGAGGCGCTCGGCCTGGCCGTCCCCGTTCCCAGCCGCGGCATCGCCACCGGGGACGCCGACGGCGACGGACGCCTGGACCTGGCGGTCGCCCACCAGTGGGGCGAGCCCCGCTTCTACCGCAACGTCAGCCCGGACGCGGGCGCCCACCTCGGCCTGAAGCTCACCGGCGAGTCCGGCTCGCCCGTGGTCGGTGCGGAGGTCCGCGTCACCCTGCCCGACGGCACCAGGCGGATGGGCCGGGTCGACGGCGGAGGAGGCCACTCCGGCAAGCGCAGCACCGAGGTGCACATCGGCCTCGGCCACGGTGTGGAGGGACCGGTGGAGGTCCTGCTGACCTGGCGGGACCGCGACGGCGACGTACACGAGCAGCAGATGGAGCTGGCCCCCGGCCGGCACCACATCCGGCTCGGCAACCAGGCCAAGGAGAAGTGAGCATGTCCGTCCAGCAGAAAACGCCCGCCGGCCCCCAGCGGCACAGCGTGAAGGTCGTCACGGCCCTGCGCCGGTTCGCGATCTCGATCTCCGTGCTCAACATATTCGGCTACACGGTGCTCGGCTTCGAGCAACCATGGACCTGGCCGTTCATAGCCCTCGCCACCGCCTACACGGTGGAGATCGTCCTGGAGGTGCTCGGCGCCCGTGTCGAGGGCCGGGCGCCACGGTTCCGCGGCAACGGCTTCCGCGGCCTGGTGGAGTTCCTCTACCCGGCGCACATCACCGGCCTCGCGGTGAACATGCTGTCCTACGTCAACGACCTGGTGTGGGTCATGGTGTTCGGCGTCATCGTCGCCGTCGGCACCAAGTGGGTGCTGCGCGCGCCGGTCCGCGGGCGCATGCGCCACTACATGAACCCGTCGAACTTCGGCATCGTGGTCATCCTGCTGCTCTTCCCCTGGGCCAGCATCGCCCCGCCGTACCAGTTCACCGAGTACATCGACGGCGGCTTCGACTGGCTGGTCCCGGCGATCATCATCACCCTCGGCACGATGCTCAACGCCAAGCTCACCGAGCGCATGTGGCTGATCCTCGCCTGGGTGGGCGGTTTCGCGCTGCAGGCCGTCGTCCGGGGCCTGCTGTTCGGCACCTCCATCCCCGCGGCCCTGGCGATGATGACCGGCGTGGCGTTCGTGCTCTTCACGAACTACATGATCACCGACCCCGGGACCACGCCGTCCTCCCGCATCGGGCAGATCGCCTTCGGCGGCGGTGTGGCGGCCGTGTATGGCGTGCTGACCGCCCTCGGCATCGCCTACGGGCTGTTCTTCGCCACCGCCCTGGTCTGCCTGGTCCGCGGCCTCCACCTGTGGACGGTCGACATCGTCGGCAGGAAGTACGCCGGGGAGCGGGAGCGGGCCGGGTCGGACCTCACCGCGCCCCGGGCGCCCGCCGGGCAGTGCGCCGGCGGCTGCGCCGGCGAGTGCTCCTGCGGCACCGGCCGTCCTGCGGTCGAGCAGTGCGGCGGCGGCTGCGTCGGGGAGTGCTCCTGCCCGGTCCGGCCCGTCCCGGCCGGGGAGGAGACCGAGCGGCAGAAGGTGGCGGTGGCGGCATGAGCAGGATCGCCATCGTCGGCATGGCGTGCCGCTATCCCGACGCCACCACCCCCGGCGAACTGTGGGACAACGCCGTCGCCGGACGCCGCGCCTTCCGCCGGCTGCCCGACGTGCGCATGAACCTGGACGACTACTGGGACGCCGATCCCTCCGTCCCCGACCGCTTCTACGCGCGCAACGCCGCGGTCCTGGAGGGGTACGAGTTCGACCGGGTCGCCCACCGGATCGCGGGCAGCACCTACCGCTCGACCGACCTCACCCACTGGCTGGCGCTGGAGACCGCCGGACGGGCCCTGGCCGACGCCGGGTTCGCCGACGGCGGGGGGCTGCCCCGCGAGCGCACCGGCGTCGTGGTCGGCAACACCCTCACCGGCGAGTTCTCCCGCGCCAACGTGATGCGGCTGCGCTGGCCGTACGTGCGCCGTGTCATGGCCGAGGCGCTCAAGGGCCAGGAGTGGGACGAGAAGCGGATCGCGGACTTCCTCGCCGACGTCGAGACCGCCTACAAGGAGCCGTTCCCGGCCGTCGACGAGGACACCCTGGCCGGCGGCCTGGCCAACACCATCGCCGGACGCATCTGCAACCACTTCGACCTCCACGGCGGCGGCTACACCGTCGACGGGGCCTGCTCCTCCTCGCTGCTGTCGGTCACCACGGCGAGCACCTCGCTCCTCAACGGCGACATCGACGTCGCCGTGGCCGGCGGCGTCGACCTGTCGATCGACCCGTTCGAGATCATCGGGTTCGCCAAGACCGGGGCCCTGGCCAAGGGCGAGATGCGCCTGTACGACCGTGGTTCCAACGGCTTCTGGCCCGGTGAGGGCTGCGGCATGGTCGTCCTGATGCGCGAGGAGGACGCCCTCGCGGGCAACCACCGCATCTACGCGACGATCGCGGGCTGGGGCGTCTCCTCCGACGGCCAGGGCGGCATCACCCGTCCCGAGGCCGCCGGCTACCGGCTGGCGCTGCGGCGCGCGTACGAGCGGGCCGGGTTCGGCATCGACACCGTTCCCCTCTTCGAGGGGCACGGCACCGGCACCGCCGTCGGCGACCGCACCGAGCTGACCGCGCTGACGGGCGCCAGGGCCGCGGCGAACCCGGACGCCCCGGCCGCCGTCATCACCTCCATCAAGGGCATGATCGGCCACACCAAGGCCGCGGCCGGCATCGCGGGCCTGATCAAGGCCGCGATGGCCGTCGACAGCCAGGTGCTGCCCCCGACCATCGGCTGCGTCGAACCGCACGAACTGCTCACCGGCGAGCAGGCCAACCTGCGCGCCCTGCGCAAGGCCGAGCCCTGGCCGCAGGGAGCGCCGCGCCGTGCCGGCATCACCGCCATGGGCTTCGGCGGCATCAACACCCACGTCGTGCTGGACGAGCCCGCCACCCGCCGACGCACGGCGCCCAGCCGCCGTTCGATCGAGCTGGCCGGCACCGCGCAGGACTGCGAACTGCTGCTGTTCGAGGGCGACTCCCCCGAGGCCCTGCGCGACCGGCTCGTCCGGGTCGCCGACTTCGCGGCGCGGGTCTCCTACGCCCAGGTCGCCGACCTCGCCGCCACGCTCCAGCGGGAGCTGCGGGGCCTGCCCCACCGCGCCGCCGTCGTCGTCACCTCCCCGGAGGACGCCGAGCGCCGGCTGAGGAGCCTGGCCGACGTCCTGGCCGAAGGGACGACCACGCACTTCGCCGCCGACGGACGCGCCTTCCTCGGCCACGCCCGCGGCCGCGGCCGGATCGGCTTCCTCTTCCCCGGGCAGGGCTCCGGCAAGGGCACCGGCGGCGGTGCGCTGCGCCGCCGCCTCCCCGAGGCGACGGAGGTCTACGAGGCCGCCGGTCTGCCGGCCACCGGCGACATGGTCGCCACCGACGTGGCCCAGCCGCGCATCGCGACCGGCTCGGCGGCCGGTCTGCGCGCACTGGACGCCTTGCGGGTGGAGGCGGTGCTCGCCCTGGGCCACAGCCTCGGCGAACTCTCCGCCCTCCACTGGGCGGGCGCCCTCGACGAGGAGACCCTCCTGGAGGCGGCCCGGGTCCGCGGCCGCGCCATGGCCGAGCACAGCGCCTCGGGCACCATGGCCTCGCTCGGCACCGGGCCGGAGGAGGCCGGGAGACTCGTCGACGGGCTGCCCGTGGTCATCGCCGGGTACAACGGTCCCGGACAGACCGTCGTGGCCGGGCCTGTCGAGGATGTCGAGGAGGTCCGGCGCCGTGCCGCCGAGGCGGGGGTCGGCTGCACCGGGCTCGCGGTGTCCCACGCCTTCCACTCCCCGCTGGTGGCCCCGGCCGCCGACACCTTCGGCGCCTGGCTCGCGGGCGCCCGCCTCGGACCGGTCCGCGCCCGCGTCGTCTCCACCGTCACCGGGGAGGAGCTGGCTCGCGACACGGACCTGGCGGAGCTGCTGCGGCGGCAGATCACCGCCCCGGTGCTCTTCACCCAGGCGGTCACGGCCGCCGCCCGGGACGTCGATCTGTTCGTCGAGGTCGGCCCGGGCCGGGTGCTGAGCACGCTCGCCACGGCGGCGACCGGCGTCCCGTCCGTCGCGCTGGACACCGACAGCGAGTCGCTGCGGGGGCTGCTGCAGGTGGTCGGCGCCGCCTACGCCGTCGGCGCGCCCGTCGCCCACGAGCGGCTCTTCCAGGACCGGCTGGTCCGGCCGCTGGAGATCGGACAGGAGTTCGACTTCCTGGCCAGCCCGTGCGAGCGCGCCCCGCGCGTCCCGCTGCCCGCCGCGACGATCCGCGCCGCGGAACCGGGCACGGCCGCCGCGGAGCCCGGTACGTCCGCTCCAAAACCGGGCACGGCCGCCGCGGAGCCCGGTACGTCCGCCCCGGCCCCGGGCGGCGACGGCGAGAGCGCCCCGGCACTGGAGGTGCTGCGCGCCCTCGTCGCCGAGCGCGCCGAGCTGCCCGCCGAACTCGTGGACGCCGGCAGCAGGCTCCTGGACGACCTGCACATGAGCTCCATCACGGTCGGCCAGATCGTCAACCAGGCCGCGTCCCGCCTCGGCATCGCCGCGTCCCAGGTGCCGACCAACTTCGCCACCGCGACCCTGGCCGAGCTGGCCGAGGCGCTGGACGCGCTGGCCGCCACCGGCGGTGAGGCGGGCGGGGAGCAGGCTCCCCAGGTCCTGGGCGCCGCCCCCTGGGCCCGCCCGTTCTCCGTGGACCTGGACGAGGTGCCCCTGCCCCGGGGGGCCGAGCGCGGAACCGACGGGTCCTGGGAGCTGTTCGCCCCGGACGGCCACCCGGTGGCCGGGGAACTGCGGGAAGCTCTCCAGAAGGCCGGGGTCGGCTCCGGCGTGCTGGTGTGCCTGCCCCCGGACTGCTCCCCCGAGCAGGTCGAGCGGGCGCTCGCCGGCGCGAGGAACGCCCTGGCCGGGGAGCGCGACCGGCGCTTCGTCCTGGTGCAGGACGGCCGGGGCGCGGCCGGGCTCGCCAAGACGCTCCACCAGGAGGCGCCGCACCTGCGCACGACGATCGTCCACACCGGCCCGGAGGGCGACGTGGTCGGACGCGTCGTGGCCGAGGTGGCCGCGACCACCCGGTTCTCCGAGGTCCACTACGGCGCCGACGGAGTGCGCCGCGTGCCGACGCTGCGGGCCCTGCCCGTCCGGGCGGAGCGCGCCGACTCCCCGCTCGGCTCCACCGACGTCCTGCTGGTGACCGGCGGCGGCAAGGGCATCTCCGCCGAGTGCGCCCTCGCCGTGGCCCGGGACAGCGGTGCCCGGCTCGCGGTGCTCGGCCGCTCGGACCCCGGGTCGGACCGGGAACTGGCCGACAACCTCAAGCGGATGGCCGACAGCGGCGTCACCGTGCGCTACGCGCGCGCCGACGTCACCGAGCCGCAGCAGGTCCGCGACGCCGTCGCCGCGCTGGAGAGGGAACTGGGGCCGGTCACCGGCCTGCTGCACGGCGCGGGACGCAACGAGCCCGCCCCGCTCCACGCCCTGCGGCCGGAGGACTTCCGCCGCACCTTCGCACCCAAGGTCGACGGCCTGCGGGCCGTGCTCGACGCGGTCGGCCCCGGCAACCTGAAGCTGCTGGTCACCTTCGGCAGCATCATCGGCCGCGCCGGCCTGCGGGGCGAGGCCCACTACGCCACCGCCAACGAGTGGCTGGCCGGCCTCACCGAGGAGGTCGCCCGCGCCCACCCGCAGATCCGCGCCCGCTGCGTGGAGTGGTCGGTGTGGTCCGGGGTCGGCATGGGCGAGAAGCTCTCGGTCGTCGAGTCGCTCTCCCGCGAGGGCATCACCCCGATCTCCCCCGACCAGGGCGTGGAGATCCTGCTGCGGCTGGTCACCGATCCGGACGCGCCCGTGGTGACGGTCGTCAGCGGCCGGACGGAGGGCATCGAGACGGTCCGGCGCGACCTGCCGCCCCTGCCGCTGCTGCGGTTCGCCGGCAACCCGCTGGTGCGCTACCACGGCGTCGAACTGGTCACCGAGACCGAGCTGAACACCGGAACCGACCCCTACCTCGCCGACCACCTGCTGGACGGCAACCTCCTGATGCCCGCCGTCATGGGGATGGAGGCCATGGTCCAGGTCGCGGCCGCGGCCACCGGGTGGACCGGCACGCCGGTGATCGAGGGGGCGCGGTTCCTGCGGCCCATCGTGGTCCCCCCGGACGGCAGCACCACGATCCGCATCGCCGCGACCGTCACCGGCGCCGACACCGTCGACGTCGCGGTCCACGCCGAGGACACCGGCTTCGCCGCGGAGCACTTCCGCGCCCGGCTGGTCTACTCCGGCGCCGCCGCACCGGACGGGCCGCCGCTGCGGACCGCGGCCGGCACCCCGGAGGTCCCGCTGGACCCGGCGGCCGACCTGTACGGCAACATCCTCTTCCAGGGCGCGCGCTTCCAGCGGCTGCGCCGCTTCCACCGGGCCGCGGCGCGCCACGTCGACGCCGACGTCGCGGTACGGCCGCCGGAGGGCTGGTTCGCCGGCTTCCTCCCGGGCGAGCTGCTGCTGGCCGACCCCGGCATGCGCGACGCGCTGATGCACGGCAACCAGGTGTGCGTCCCCGACGCCACCCTGCTGCCCTCGGGGGTCGAGCGCATCCACCCGCTCGGCGCGGGCCCGCACGTGCCGGACGAGCTGCGCTACTGCGCGGTCGAGCGGAGCCGCGACGGCGACACCTACGTCTACGACGTCGCGGTCCGCGACGCCGACGGAACCGTCGTCGAGCGCTGGGAGGGCCTGACCCTCCACGCGGTGCGCAAGACCGACGGGTCCGGCCCCTGGGTCGCCCCGCTGCTCGGCCCGTACCTGGAGCGGACGCTGGAGGACGTGCTGGGCACCCGCATCGCGGTCACGGTCGAGCCGCACGGCGACGCACCGGCCGGGTCCGTGGACGAGCGCCGCGCGTTCACCGCGACCGCGGCCTCCCGGACCCTGGGGGCCCCGGTGACGGTCCGCCACCGCCCCGACGGGCGCCCGGAGATCGACGGCGGCCGGTGCGTGTCGGCGGCGCACGGCCTGGGGATCACCCTCGGCGCCGTGGCGGACACGGAGGTGGCCTGCGACGTCGAGGCGGTCTGCATGCGCCCCGAGGCCGAGTGGGAGGGCCTGCTCGGCGAGCACGCGGCCGTGGCGGAGCTGGTCGCCAAGGAGACGGGGGAGGCCCCGGACACCGCCGCCACCCGGGTGTGGAGCGCCGTCGAGTGCCTGAGGAAGGCGGGGATCGCGGCGGGCGCGCCGCTGACGGTCCTGCCCCGGCGCAAGGACGCCTGGGTGGTGTTCGCCGCCGGCGACCTGCGGATCGCCACCTTCGTCACCGGGCTCCTCAACGCGCTGGAGCCCGCCGTCTTCGCGTTCCTCACACATGAAGAGCCTCGTCTGGAAGGGCGGTCCTAGGAGATGGCGCAGGACTATTTCGAGTACCGGCACACCGTCGGTTTCGAGGAGACCAACCTGGTCGGGAACGTCTACTACGTGAACTACCTGCGCTGGCAGGGCCGGTGCAGGGAGCTGTTCCTCAAGGAGAAGGCCCCCGACGTCCTCGCCGACGTCCAGGACGACCTCAAGCTGTTCACGCTGAAGGTGGAGTGCGAGTTCTTCGCCGAGATCACCGCCTTCGACGAGCTGTCCATTCGGATGCGGCTGTCCGAACTGGGCCGGACACAGCTGGAGTTCACCTTCGACTACGTCAAGGTGGCCGGGGACGGCGCGGAGACGCTGGTCGCCCGGGGCAGGCAGCGGATCGCGTGCATGCGCGGCCCGAACACCGCCACCGTCCCGTCGCTCGTCCCCGACGCCCTGGCCCGGGCGCTGGAGCCGTACGCCGCCCAGGCCCGGGTGCTGGCCGGGAGGGCGGCGTGAGCGCCCTGGCCGCGCCGTCGCCGGAACGCATCCGGGCGGACGACCCGGTGCGGCTGAGACGGGCCTTCGGGGCGTTCGCCACCGGCGTGACCGTGGTGACGGTCGGTGGCGACGCCCCGCGGGGCATGACGGCCAACTCCTTCACCTCCGTCTCGCTGGACCCCCCGCTGATCCTGCTCTGTGTCGGCAAGGACGCGGTGATGCACCGCAGCCTCGCCCGCTCCGGGACCTTCTCGGTCTCGGTGCTCGGCGCCGGCCAGGAGGGGGTGGCCCGGCACTTCGCCGACCGGTCGCGGCCGATGGGCGCCGGCCAGTTCGACGCGGTCGGCTGGCTGGCCGGCCGCACCAGCGACGCCCCTCTGATCGCCGGGGCCGCGGCGCACTTCGAGTGCGAGAAGTGGCGGGCGTACGACGGCGGCGACCACACCATCTACCTGGGGAAGGTGCTCCGCCTGGACGACCTGCCGGGCCGGGACGTGCTGCTGTTCCACCGAGGCCGTTTCCGGAACCTGGCGCCCGAGCCGGAGGGGGTGGCCCGGGCGGTGGAGTTGGCGGCGGGTTATGCGCGGTTGCGAGGGAAGGCCGCTGGGGAGCGCAAGGTGGGGATGGTGCTCGCCAATTATCCGCTGCGCGATGGGCGGCTGGCCAATGGCGTGGGGTATGACGCGCCGCAATCGAGCGTCGAGATTTTGCGGGTGATGGCGGCGGCGGGGTATGGGGTTTCGCTGGCGGGGTCGTTTAAGGCTGGCTCAGCGCACCCCTCATCCGCCCCTTCGGGACACCTTCTCCCTCAAGGGGAGAAGGGTAGCTTGGCGCAGGCGCTTCGGCATGAGCCCCCCTCTCCCCTTGA
>JACYYK010009723.1_pt1 | contig 10516 bp, 7 predicted proteins | sample 8236871 | NCBI WGS metagenome assembly JACYYK01 (sample SAMN14103087, study PRJNA606662) | landfill metagenome | isolation source: landfill solid waste inoculated with endophyte fungus Paravalsa indica | place: India:New Delhi, Okhla landfill site | collected 2017-11-05 | reverse complement strand
GGGACTGGCTGGAGTTCATCACGCAACTCGTGGTCGCCGCGATCGGTGTCTCGATCACCGCGAGCGTGTACCCGCGCAAGCACATCCGAACCTGAAAGGTCACGGGCGACGCGGCAAGAACACTCCCGCCGCGTCGCCTGCGTGGCGACCCGATCGGTGGTTCCACAGCCGGCCGTCCGGCATCAGGAGTGGCTGCCCCAGAGGGTGACCCGCACCGTCGACGACAGGGACCGGACGTCCACGGCGACGGCCGTCTTGGTGTCGTTGGTGAGGATTCCTCCCTCGCCCACCGACAGGCCGGCCTGCTCACCCGCTTCCTCCAACGCCGCCGCCAACGGCGGTGGAGCGCCGTACGCCCGCGGGTCCAACGTCTCGCCCGGTCGCACCACCACACCGCTCAGCTGCCCGGCCGCGACGTCCGCACCGGCGAGGTCGGCGGGCGCGTGCCCGCTCGCCGTTGTGGTGGCGACGATCTCCTCGATTCCCAGCCCACGGATGTCCTCGGTGGTGACGGCAGGTTCCACGGCGTCGTAGAGCACCATGATCTCCCGCTGATCCGGCGGTGCCGTCACAAGCGTTTGCGTCATCCCGGCGAAGGTGCGTTCCCAGTCGATGCGCGTACCTCGCACCGACGGCACCACCACGGGCGCCCCGTTGCGGAACACGAGCGCGGCGTCCCGCGCGGGACGCTCGGTGGGCCCCAACTCGCCCCGAACGGCGCTGCTCAGCACCGCGTGGTCCAGGGTCACGGCCAGGCTCGCGCTCCCCCCGTCGTCACGGATCTCGAACCCGAGCGCCTTGTGGATGTCCTCGGGCAGCAACACGGATTCGGCCCCGTCACCGCGCACCAGTACGGGACCGTCCAGCAACGGCCGCACGGTGTCCTCCAACACGGCGTGCACGGCCTCCGACGTCAGCCGCGGCCGCAACACCTCCACGGGAAGCTCGATACGGCTCAACGACGGCCAGTGGGCCCGAACGGCGGCGACGGCGGCGTCCAGGTCCGTCATCCGCGTACCGGCCTTCGGCTCGATCACCCTGGCGGACACCCCGCCGTCGTCGTGCTCCCCCTCGACGGGTCGCAGCACGATCCCGCCGTCGAGAGCGGGGCGGTTGACACGCTCCCGCGCCACGCGGTCCAACGCGGCCTTCAGCGCCTTCTCCTCGACGGTGGTCACCAACGGCACCTCGCGACCACCGAACAGCGCGGCGAGTCGGTCCCACGGCAACCACGGCTGTCCGCCCGCCTGTTCGACGGTGGCTGTCCAGTCCACCCCGAGGCCGGCCTCCACCGGGTCGAGCGAGACGTCGACCCCCGCGGCGCGCAGCTCCACGGGGCGCGTCACGCGCGGGCCGAGTTCCCGGCGCAGTTCGGCCTCCGCCTCCTGTTTGTCGAGTCCGCCGATGTCCACGCCGGCGACGGTGACGCCACGAGGCACGTCACCGATACCGGCCACCAGATCGACCACGTACACCACGGCGAGAAGCCCGATGATGGCGCCGAACGCCATCAGGGCGTTGCCGACACCGCGACGCCAGCGAATTCCGGGAGAAGCCCGACCCCAGTCACGAGTCCCCTCCTCGGGGAGGAACTCGTCGATCACATCGGTCTCGGAGGTGGTTCCCTCGCCGTCGTCAGGACCACCCATGAGCGCCTCCCGGATGCCACCTACAGGTAGAGGCCCGTTCCGTGCTCCGTCCGCTCACTGGCGACCGCGTGAATGTCGCGTTCCCGCATCACGAGGTACGCATTGCCTTGGATCTCGACCTCGAGTTGGTCCTCGGCGTTGAACAACACGCGGTCGCCGACCTTGACGTTGCGTACGTTGTTGCCCACTCCCAGCACGTTGCCCCAGGAGAGCCGCCGTGCCACCTGGGCGGTCGCCGGGATCACGATGCCACCGGTGCTGCGCCGTTCACCGTCCTCCGACGGCATGCGCACGAGCACCCGGTCGTGCAGCATCTGGATTTCGAGCTTGGCGTCCGAGGCGAGTGGACCGTTGCTTTCTGACACGTCATTCATGCTACGTCGCGGTAAGGAAACGAAACGGGTCCCGGTACCGACCTCTGCTTACTCGGCCGGAGTTCCCGCCATGACGAGAGGCAATCCCTCGGCCCCTTGCGATTCGATCCGTACGGGGACTCCCCAGTCCTGGCGAGTGATCCGGCACACCGGGTGCTCCGCGTCGGTGGCACAGCTCGCGGCCTGTGCCACCACCTGGAGTACGCCACCCTCCACGTCGGAAGCGAGCGTGACGGTGCGTTCGAGATCGGTGCCGACGCCTCCACCGTCGACCAGCAACTCCGGCGGCGAGGCACTGACTTCGAGGCGGGTGGAAGGACCGTACCGGTCGTCGAGCTTCTCCCCCGGCGGCGGCACGAACGTCACCGTCAGCCGGACCTGCCCCGGCGCGAGCACCGTGGGCGGGCGCCGCACGGCCAGCTCGGCGCCGTCGACGACCTCTCCCTCCGAGTCGTCCTCACCGCTGTCCAGGGGACGCAGTCGATGCGCCGCCGACTCCACGACGAACACCCCGCTGTCGGTGACGACGAGGTCGGAGGGCTCCGCCAGGTCACGCAGCAACGTGGTGACCTCGCCGGTGTCGGGGTCGAACCGCCGCACCGCGCCGTTGTACGTGTCGGCCACGCCGATCGCACCGTCGGGCAGCACGGTGATTCCCAAGGGGTGTTGGAACAGCGCCGAGTCGGCGGCTCCGTCGCGGTGGCCGAAGGTGAATAGGTCGTGCCCCACGGCGGTGCCCACGACGAACCCGTCCCCGGTGTCGTCGCGCTCCACGTACCGCAGGGCCGAGGTCTCGGCGTCCACCAGCCACAACCGGTCGCCGGCCACGGCCAGCCCAGAGGTCTGGGCGAAGAACGCCTCGGCGGCGGGGGCGTCCCGGAGGCCCTCCACGGTGGTGCCCGCGAACCGCGAGATCGTGCCCTCGATCGGGTCGAACAGTCCGAGGGTGTGGTTGCCCGCCATCGCCACCACGACTCCGCCCGCGACGTCCCACCAGCGCACGTCCCACGGGCTCGTCAGGTCGACGTCGAGGGCGGGGCCGGAGTCGTCGCCGTCGCGCCACTGCCGCCCGGTGCCCGCGACGGTCCGCACCGCGCCCGTGCGCAGGTCGACACCCCGGAGCAGGTGGTTGGCGGTGTCGGCGACGAGCAGGTGGTAACCGACCCGGTCGGCGACATGCGTGGGGAGCAGGGTCAGCCCCGACGGCTCCGCGAAACGCGCGACGTCGAACGCGCCGTCCACCGAACCCCTTCGACCGTCGCCGAAACGACGCAGCAAGGTCTCGACGTCGGAGGCGAACTCCGCGATCGAGTGGTTGGCCGTGTCCGCGACCAGCACCCGCCCCTCGGCCGTCACCACGGCCTTCGACGGGAACCGCAGGCCGTCGAGCCACCCACCGCGGTTGTCGGCCGCGGCCCGCGCCGCCTCGCTCGGGTCGAACGCGCCCCGGCGCAGGGTGCCCTTCTCCTCGTGGAGGGCGACGAGGTCGCCGATCACCCGGCGCAAGGCGTCACCGTGTCCCTCACCCGCGGCGACGTGCGCCACGTAGCCCTCGGGATCGACGACCACGAGCGTCGGCCACGCCTTCACGGCGTACTGCTGCCACAGGCTCATGTCCGGGTCGCTCACCACCGGGTGGTCCACGCCGAGCCGCCCCACGGCGGCGGCCACGGAGTCCCGACCACCCTCGTGGGCGAACTTCGGGGAGTGCACGCCCACGGTGACGAGCACGTCGGCGAACTCCTCCTCCAGGGGCCGCAGCTCGTCGAGGACGTGCAGACAGTTCACACACCCCGAGGTCCAGAAATCGAGGAGGACGATCTTGCCTCGCAGCCCGGCGAGCGTCAGCGGTTCGCCACCGGTNNCCGGTGTTCCACCAGGCGTCGCCGGTCAACTCGGGCGCCCGCACTCGGGCACGGGGCTTCGACTGCTCAACACTCACGACGGGAGTCAACAACACCCGGCCCCCCAGTGTTCCGTGGGGTGACCCGTCCGAGTCGGTCGTCACGCCCCGGCCGGCTCGAACCCGCCCGACGCGGTGACGACGCGGTGTCACCCGCTCCGGTCCACACTCCGTTGTGGACCGATTCGGGTGGCTTCGCGGACCTTCTGACTCAGGGAGTCGGTGTCGGGCGGAAGGAAACCCTGGTGCCCACGACCTGAGCCGTGGTAGTTTTTTTACGCATAAGAAAATATGACTTCGCCACGGCGGCCACCGGGCCGCGTCGATCCGCGACGGGAGTGGTCATGAGCACCAACACCCCGAAAGCCACTGACAAAAAAGCCGATCTTGCTGGTCTGCCTGGCCGTGTTCGGCCTGATGGTGGGCCAGCAGATGGTCACACCGATCCTCGCCCCGCTCGCGCGCGAGCTCGGTTTCAGCGAGCTCGCCATGGGCGTCGTGATGGCCGTCAGCGCCTCGGGCGTGGTGGTCGTCAGCTCGTTCTGGGGCCGCCGCGCGGCCGCGTGGGGACACCGGCCGGTGCTCCTGATCTCGGTCGTGGGTGCCATGCTCGGACTGCTGACGTCCGCGGTCGTGGCCCAGGTCGGACTCACCGCCACGCTCGCCCTGCCGGCGCTGTTCGCGCTGTTCCTGCTCACCAGAGGCTTGGTGTTCGGACTCTTCTGGGGAGCGACCCCCGTCACCGCGCAGTCCTATGTGGCTGACGTGACCGACGGCGAGGGCGAGCGGGTCCGCGGTATGTCCATGGTCGGCGCGGCGCAGGGACTCGCCTTCGCGGTCGGCCCCGCGCTCGGCGGGCTGTTGAGCGGCTCGGGACTTCTCGCCCCGATGTACGCGGCTCCGGCCCTGCTGGTGGTGATCGCTCTCGTCCTGTGGCGGGTCCTGCCCAAACCCCCCGGCACGCCGGGAACGCCCTGCAACCGTGAAGGTGAGCCCCTTCGACCGCCGCATGTGGCCGTTCCTGATCACCGGGTTCGGCATGTACCTCGGCCTCACCGTCGCCCTGATGACGGTGGGATTCCTCCTGCAGGACCGGATGCACCTCACCGTGGGGGAGACCGGACGAGCCAGCGGACTGGTGCTGCTGGCCGCCGCGGGCATGGTCGTGATCGTCCAAGCCGTGGTGGTGCCACGGCTGGGCTGGCCGCCGGCCCGCTTCATGCGGCTCGGCACGGCGCTGATGACCCTCGGCGCACTCGTCACGGCGATCGCGCCGAACCAGCCCTTGCTCGCCGTGGGCTTCGCCGTGCTCGGCACGGGGTTGGGCTTCGGCCTTCCCGGTGTGATGGCCGCACCGACCCTGCTGGCCACCCGCGAAGAGCAAGGCGCGGTGGCCGGACTCGTCAGTGCCGGCACCGCGCTGACCTTCGTCGTGGGTCCGATCGTCGGCAGCGGCCTGTACGAGATCGCCCCCACCCTCCCCTACGCCCTGGTCACCGTTCTCCTGAGCGCGCTGACGATCTTCACCTTCGTACATCCCGCGGTGCGTCAGACCTCTGCCGTGGCGGCCAACGGCGCACCCGACCCTGGGACGGTCGAGGAACCGCGACCGGCCAACACCCCGACGTGAGCTCCGGCGACCGCGCTGAGAACACGAAACGCGGTCGCCCATGCTCGTCCGCACGGCTCCGGGGCGGAGTCACGACAGCGGGCGACGTCGTCAACCTCCGCTGCCCTGCGCGGCGAACTCGGCCGACTGTCGAGGACAATCGCGCAGGGCCCGGACGTGCAGCCGGTGTCTCGGACGCGGCCTCGCGTCGGCCCGCCGTCCCGAGAGAAGTGCAGTGGAGGTTGCGACGATGCCCGCAGACAGGTCCCGTGGGAAGAACGTCGGGAGACCCCCACGGCTGTCCGTGGACGCGATCATCGCCGCGGCGGACCGCATCCTGCGGGCCGAAGGCGCGGAGAAGCTGTCGATGCGACGCCTGGCCGCCGAGCTCGACAGCACCCCGATGGCGTTGTACTACCACGTGCGCGACAAGGACGAGTTGCTGCTGCTCGTGATCGAGTCGCACGCCCGGCGCCTGCCTCGACCGCACTTCCCCGAAGACCCCAAGGAGCGACTCCTCGCCGCGGCGCTCACGCTGTACGAGCTGCTCTCCGAACGACTGTGGATCGTCGAGGTGCTCACCAGCGACGGCCTCGCCGCCCCGTCCGCGATGTGGATGGTCGAGGCGATGCTGCAGGCCTCCGTGGACTACGGACACACCCCGGACCACTCCGTCTACGTCTACCGCACGATCTGGAACTACATCGTCGGGAACCTGATGCTCCGGCTGAATCGGGAACGACGTCGGGCCCACACCGACTCCCCGGTCCACTGCGACCGGATCATCGCCGACCTGCCTCCCGACACGCACCCGCGACTGGCCGCGGCCTCGCCCCGATGGGCCGAACTCACCAGCCGTGACACCCACCGCGAGGCATTGGCGGCCATCGTGGACGCCCTGCTTCCCGACCGGTGATCACGCCCGAAGCGCTCCCCTCCACCTCGGCACGCACACTGCTCCCCGAGCCACCGACGCAGCCACGTGTTACTCGGAGACCTCCTCCGCGACCTCACTCGGAAGCCACCGCTCCGACCGTTCCGAGCCGGTGATCTTCGGACCCGGAACCGGGGCACCTGATAGGAATTTGCGCATGGTCTCCGCTGCCGATGGCGCCATGACGCGGAAGAAGCCACCGCGCGTGTTGCGCTGGGTCCTCCTGCTCCTGCTGGTATGGGTGATCACCCTCGGCTACTTCCTCGTCTCCAGCGAGTTCCTCATCTGGTCCCGTGTCTTCGGCAAGGACGAGGTCACGGCCGACCCGGTCGCGCGGGTGGAGCTGGAGCAGGGCCAGCCCTTCGGCCTGGCCGCGAGGAACGACGAGCACGTGGAATGTCAGGTGGTCCCGGACTCCGGCGAGGTGCGGGAGTTCGTTCCCGACCGCCCGACCTACAGCCGCCGCAGCTCCCGCCTTCCGGCCCCGGAACCGGCGTGGTTCTCCGGCTCGGCGGAGGTCCGCTGCACCGGCCCCACCACGGTCCTGCTCCCGGAGCGCTACGACAGGACCAACCTGTACGTCCTGGGAGGGCTGCTGGGCGCGTCCGGCCTGCTGATCGTCGTGGTCGTGGTGCAGATCACCCGGCGGGTGCGGTTCGCCAACCGGCCCCGCTAGGGGCGGTCGAACCGTTTACTCACGGGAACGAAGGCCGAAAGATCGGGATTCGCCGTCGCCGGTCGGCTAGCCTCGTCGCATCACCTTCGAGTCCAAAGGGGAGTCGGTGAACACTTCCGTCTCGGGCGGTCGGACGACATCGGGCCGGGCTTCGGTCGGTGAGGGCTTCGACGAGCGCGATTCACGAGATCGCACCGACGGCTCGGCCCTCGGTGCCGAGCGTCCCCGCCCCGGTCGCCGCCGGGACGATCCGCTTGAACCTCCGGTGATCGAACACGTCCCCGGTATGGGCCGAGCTGTCGAGGAAGACCGCGTGACGGTCGCGATGAGTACGGAGTGATGTGGTGAGCAAGCGAGTCGGTGGAGTCCTGGCAGCTCGGCACGGGTGGTGCGGACCCGACGAGGTGATCCGCTTCGCGGTGCCGTGCACGCCGTCCGGCATCCGCTTCGACGTCGACGGCCTGTCGTGGGACGGCCGCTCCGGCTCGGCGGGCAAGGGCATCGAACGCGCCTTCAGCGCGGTGGAGGGGCTGGTGAACGCCTCGTCCGACTACGACGACCGCCTTCCCCCGCCGAAGGTCGTCTGCTTCGGGCCGGGCCCGCAGTCGCAGGTCATGGGGTTCCGCCCGGTCACCGAGGACGCCGACGTGCGCTTCACCTGGGTGTTGACGTCGCACCGCCTCGCCCTGCTGGCTGAGGTGCCCGAGCCTCCCGAGCCCGAGCAGGAGAAGGAGGAGTCCTCGGGGTCGTTCTGGCAGAAGGCCCGCAAGTTCGGCGCCGGGGTCAGGGACTTCTCCCGCGACGTGGCGGACATCCTGCAGGACAAGAAACTCGGCGCGTACCCGGCGAACGAACCGATCCCGGTCGCACCGGTCACCTCCCACGGGGAGGTGCCCGTGCAGCAGGTACGAGCCATCGGCCGGGCGACCCGGAAGCTGCCCCGTTCGTACGCTTCGCGCAAGGTTTTCGCGCTGCGCGTCGAACTCGCCGACGGATCCGGTCTCGACGTGATCTCGGCGGCGGAGGAAAACATCGTCCGTCTCGAAGCGATGGCGTTCGGCCGGCAGTAAGGGGTTTGTGATGCTCAAGGACCCGTTGAAACTGGAGAAGCTCGCGGCTCAGACGTGGTGCGAGCGGGGCGAGACCCTGCTGATGCGGATCGGGCCGAGGTGGGGGCACGTGGCGTTCGACGTCGCCGGTCGCCGCGGGGCACCGCACGAGGACGGCGGGCGGATCTCCCCACGGAGCGTCGGCGTCCCGGAGTGGCCGTTGCCGACCGAGGCGGTCGCCGCCGGGCACTACCACGGTGACGAGTGGGTGCACGACCCGTCGATCTGGGCGTGGGTCCACGCGCCGAACCCCACCGCCACGGCGGTCGGCTGCGCGGACGGGCTCGCCGCCGGAGGGGCCGACGCGTGGCTGGTGTTGTCGAACCGCCGGCTCGCGGTGGTGATGGCGGCCTCCGCCGCGCGAGAGACGGAGCCGGAGGACGAGCAGCAGTCCTCCGGCGGGTGGTTGTCACGAGCCAAGTCGATCGCCAAGGGCGCGCAGTCCCTGGTGCGCTCCGAGGAGGAGTCCCTGCTGACGCTGTGGGAAGCGCCCAGCACGGTGATCCACCACTTCGGCGCGTTGCCGATGGGACGTGACGTCGAACCCGCCTGGTTCGGGCAGGTCGCCTTCCGGGACACCTCGACCCTGCTGATCCGGATGGACAACAAGGTGGCGGCGGAGTCCGTCGTGTCCGCCGGAAGTGCCCTCACCTCGGCATGACGAGCACTGCCCTCCCCCGGGCGACGCGGTGACCTCTGCGAGACGCCTCACCGAGTCCGGGTGGGACCACCCGCGGGCTCGGTGAGCGTCACGGTCGGGGTCTGCGACGACGATCGTGAATCGGACGAGCTCGGCTGCCCGGCCGCCCTGCCCGAGCAGGCGGTGGCGCAAACGACCACAAGAGCGGCGGCGACCAACGGCGTGGCGACACGACTGGCTGCACGGGATTCACGGAAGCAGGGTCTGGACACGTGGCGTCATCGCCGTTGCGTCGTACGACGTTACGGCTTCTCAGCCGGGATTAACTCAGTTGGGGCTGGTGCGCCGCAACGTCCGGGTGACGCCCGCCGCCACCGTGGTGACGAGCACCCAACCCATCGCGATGAACCCCGTGGAGACCCACTTGTCCAAACCCCCCATGTGCCAACGCCCCTTGTTGCCGAAGTCGGCGAGAGGCACCAGCAGATCGACGGTGTAGAGCACGGGGTCCCATTCGAGTCCCGTGTCGTCGGCGTTGACGGCACATCGCTCGCCGAGGACGACGAACCGGTCGGGGTCCAGGGTGCAGTCGTCGCTGCCGAGCCCGAACCACAGGCTGCCCAGCACGAGCAGCGCGAGCAACCACGCCAGCGCCCTCACGGGCCGGTAGCCGTAGCCGCCCATCCACCGCTGCACCCAGCTCCACACCCGAACCCCGAGTCCGAAGAACCGGCCGTAACCGGTGGCGAGTGACTCGTAGCGGTACTGCTGCTTACGCATCAGGACGGCATCGGCGTGTTCCTCGTTGCCGCAGGCCCGAAGCATCGTGGCGAGCTGGTCGTACGGGCCGGGGCGGTACCCGCGCATGGCGTGCCGCAGCCACGTCAGCCGCAACTCGACCTGTTGATCGCCCTTGAGCGGGATGGGGTTGTGGAGGGCTTCGTAGCGAAAGTCCTCCAGTTCGATCCCGCCCGAGGCATACCAGAGTCGTTCGTTGTCGTGCAGCGTCCCGCATTGCGCTCCGCGCAGCGAGATCCTGCCGTCGGGCACCGTGGCCGGGGTGAGCTCGAACTCCTCGGCGATGGTGTCGCCCGCGTCGAGCGCGAGTCCGTTCCTGCCCGCGGAGAGCACCGCGCCCGCGATGCAGAACTTGCGCTTGATCACCGCACCGTCGAGCGTCACCCCACCTTCGCTTCGGAACGTGCCGTCGTCCCGACTGTGCATCAAAACGCTGCGAGAGACCTGCACCGAACGCAGATCCACGGCCCATTGGGCGGAGTCGTCCCGCTCCGGCTCGGTCACGGTGGTGTTCTGCAGGTCGATGCTGCCGCCGACCGTCATGCCCTGCAGCCGGACGGTTCCCCTCATGGTGCACGTACTGAGCATGAGGTTGCCCGACACCCGGCTGCGCCGAGCGGAGAACACGTCGCGGAACGGGTGCGACAGGTCGCCGTCGCGGACGAACACGTTGCCGCGCACCGTCACGTCGGCCAGCCGGAACTGTCCCTCGGTGCGCAGTTTGCTGCCTTCGAGGTCACCGTTGATCTCGCTGCCGTCGAGGTGGATGGCGCGGTCCTTGTACGGCGGCTCGACGTTGCGGGGCACGGTGACCTTCGCCCCGG
>JACYYK010015296.1_pt1 | contig 10528 bp, 9 predicted proteins | sample 8236871 | NCBI WGS metagenome assembly JACYYK01 (sample SAMN14103087, study PRJNA606662) | landfill metagenome | isolation source: landfill solid waste inoculated with endophyte fungus Paravalsa indica | place: India:New Delhi, Okhla landfill site | collected 2017-11-05 | reverse complement strand
TGTCGCAGGCGTACTGCTCGCGCCGCTGCGCCGGGCTCATGTTCGCCACGATGCAACCCACCGACAGGCCCAGGAACTTGTGGACCCGGCCCATCAGCTCGGAGTCGCGCTGCGCCAGGTAGTCGTTGACCGTGATGAGGTGGACGCCCTTGCCGGAGAGCGCGTTGAGGTACGCGGGCAGGGTGCCGACGAGGGTCTTGCCCTCACCGGTCTTCATCTCCGCGACGTACCCCATGTGGAGCGCGGCGCCACCCATGATCTGCACGTCGTAGTGGCGCTGTCCGAGCACGCGCTTGGCGGCCTCGCGAACCGTGGCGAAGGCCTCGGGCAACAGGTCGTCCAGGGTCTCGCCGTCGGCGAGGCGCTCCTTGTACTCGTCCGTGAGCGCCCTCAGCTCGGCGTCGGAGAGGTTGACGAAATCCTCTTCGATCGACGACACCTGGTCCGCGATGCGGTGCAGCTTGCGCAGGATCTTGCCTTCACCTGCACGCATGATCTTGCCGAAGACGGACACGTAGGCTGGCTCCTTGCCGGTCGGGCCTGGCACGGGTCTGGTGCGCTGGCACGGTGGGCCTCTTCCTTGCCTCGGGCCCTTGCCGCACCGGCCATCGTATGCGAGGGGCCCCGGCCCCTGTACCCCCCAACGTGCGGGAGACCCGGAAGGTGCCGGATCCGCCCGATTGGATGACTGACAGAATTCCCCCCATGCGTACCGTCACGCTCGACACCGAGCGCCTGCTCCTGCGCCCCTTCGAGCCTCGGGACGCCCCCGCGGTCCACGCCGCCTGTCAGGACCCGGACATCCTGCGCTGGACCACGCTCCCCGAGCCGTACCTGCCCGAGCACGCGCGGGCCTTTGTGACGGACGTCGCCCCGACCGGCTGGCGCGAGGACACCGCCTACAACTTCGGCGTCTTCACCCGCGCCGGAGAGCTGGTCGGCGCGATGGGACTGGTGCGGATCACCCCGCCGGGACCGGAGGGACGCCTCGCGGAGCTGGGCTACTGGACCGCGCGGGAACAGCGCGGCCGCGGCCACACCGTGGAGGCCGCGCGGGCGGTGGTCGACTGGGCCTTCGCGGAGCTGGACGTGGCGCGGTTGGAGTGGTTCGCCGAGGTCGGGAACGCCGGTTCGCGCGCGGTGGCGGAGCGGCTGGGCTTCGTCATGGAGGGCACCCTGCGGGCGCGCATACCCTTCCGAGGCACCCGACGGGACGCGTGGGTGGCCTCGCTGCTGCCGTCGGACCGGGGGCGGACGCCGGCCGTGCCGTACCTCCCGGCGCCATAGCGGGACACGGGCGGCAGGGCACGTGCAAACAGGCGCGGGTGACAGGGCGCGGGTGACAGAGCACTCATCGGCCGAATCCGGCATCCGTTGTCGGTGGCGGCCTCTATCGTCGGCGCATGACCACCGTGACGCTCTCCCTCTCCGCCGACGAGGCACGCCGGATCGCGCTGCGCGCACAGGGGTTGTTGGGCTCCCCGGACCGCCGGGCCGGGGTGCGGGGCGTGCTGCGGCGTCTGGGCGCCGTACAGTTGGACACCATCTCGGTGTTGGCCCGCTCGCACGAACTGGTGCCGTACGCGCGGCTGGGCGCGGTCGGCCGCGAGAAGGTCGAGGCGGCGTACTGGGCGGACGCGCACGCCTTTGAGTACTGGTCGCACGCCGCCTGTGTCCTGCCGATCGAGGAATGGCCGTATTTCGCCTTCCGGCGCCGGGCGTTCCGCGCCCGGGGGCACCGCTGGCACCGCATGGAGGACTCGGAGCGCTCCTGTGCCGCCGTACGGGACAGGCTGAAGGCCGACGGCCCGCTGACCGCCTCCGAGCTGGGCGGCGCCAAGAACGGCGGCGAGTGGTACGACTGGTCCGAGACGAAGATCGCGGTCGAGTGGCTGTTGGACGTCGGCGAGGTGGTCTGCACCGAGCGGCGCGGTTGGAAACGGGTGTACGACCTGGCCGAGCGCGCCGTCCCCGACGACCTGCTGCACGACGACCTCACCGACCACGAGTGCCTGCGCCGGCTGGTCGCCCAGGCCGGGGCGGCCATGGGCGTGGCCACCCGGGCGGATCTGGCCGACTACCACCGGCTGAAGGGCGAGCAGGTCGACGCGGTGGTGGCGGAGACGGGCCTGGTCCCGGTGGAGGTCGAGGGCTGGGGGAGGCCGGCCTGGGCCCATCCCGCGGCGCTGGAGGCCGAGTCCGCCGCGGGCCGGGAGCGGCACCGCACCACGCTGCTGTCGCCGTTCGACTCGCTGATCTGGGACCGCAAGCGCACCGAGCGGATCTTCGGCTTCACCCACCGGCTGGAGGCATACGTGCCCCGGGCCAGGCGGACGCACGGCTACTTCGCGATGCCGCTGCTGTCGAGGGGACGGCTGGTGGGCCGGGTCGACCCGGCTCGTGAGGGCCGGACTCTGGTGGCCCGACAGGTGTCGATGGCGGGGCGTGGGGCCGTGGAGCCGATGGCGCGGGCCCTGTGGGAGGCGGCGGGTTGGGTGGGCTGTGACACGGTCCGCGTCGAGCGCTGCGACGACCCGGAGCTGGCCGCCGCCCTCACCGCGGCCCTCGCCTGACCGTCCGCCTCACCTGATCTCCAGGATCTTCTCCCGCATCGCGTAGACCACGGCCTCCATCCGGGAGTGGAGCTGGAGTTTCTCCAGGATGTTGCGGACGTGGTTCTTCACCGTGTTCTCGCTGATGAAGAGTTCCTTGGCGATGTCCCGGTTGTTCATGCCGGTGGCGACGAGCTTGAGCACCTCCAACTCCCGGTCGGTGAGGCGGGGTGCGGGCACCAGCCGCTTCTCGTCGGTGCGTTGGATCATCGACTTGAACTCGGTCAGCAGTTTCGCCGCCATCGACGGGCTGATCTGGGACTGCCCGTCGGCGACCGCGCGGATCGCGGTGGAGACCTCGTCGGTGGAGATCTCCTTGAGCAGGTAGCCGGTCGCGCCGGCCTCGATCGCAGGCACGGTGTCGGCGTCCGTGTCGTAGGTCGTCAGCACCAGGACGCGACTACGCGCACCTCGCGCGACGAGTTCGGTGATCGCCTGCACTCCCCCGCCTCCCGGCATCCGCAGGTCCATGAGCACCACGTCGGGATCGAGTTCGAGCGTGAGGGTCACGGCCTCCGGACCGGAGGCGGCCTCCCCGACCACGTCGAATTCCGGGGATGCGGCGAACATTCCGCGCAGGCCGTCCCGCACGACGGGGTGGTCGTCGACGATCAGCACGGTGATCTCGTCCGCGTCGGTCACGACATCCTCCCCGTCGGTCACGACGTCCTCCCGGCCCTGATCAGCGGCACCCGCACCGAGACCGCGGTCCCCACACCCGGTTCGGACTCGACGTCCACGACGCCGGCGATCCGGTCGGCACGGGACTGCATGCCCCGCAACCCGAATCCGTCGCCCGGTGTCGCGCACGGATCGAAACCGCATCCGTCGTCCCGGATGTCCACACTCACTTCGTCGTCCATGTAGGACACCGTGACACCGGCACGGTGTGCGGAGGAATGCTTGGCGACGTTCGCGAGGGCCTCCTGGGTGATGCGGAACAACGTCACGCCGATGTCGTCGTGCAACGGTTCGGTGGTGCCCGTGACCGTGAGATCGGCCCGGATCCCGTTTTCGGCCGACCATCTCTCCACCTCGTGGGCCAGCGCGTCGTCGAGCGTGCGGTGCTCGAGTGCCTCGGGAGCGAGATTGCGCACCGAGCGGCGGGCATCGCCGAGGCTGCGTCGCGCAAGGTCCGTGGCCCTCTCGACGTGGCGCCGCGCCGCCTCCGGATCGGCGGTGTCCTGCGCCGCCTGCAACTGCGTGACGATCCCGGCCAGGCCCTGGGCGAGGGTGTCGTGGATCTCGGCGGCGAGCCGGCGGCGCTCGTCGTCGATCCCCGCTTCCCGGGCGTGCACCAGCAGCTGCGCGTGCAGGGCCTGGTTCTCGGACAGCGCGTTCTCGAGTCGGACGTTGGTGCGTTCGAGTTCGGTGATCGCAGCGAGCCGTTCGAGACTTCGCTGCTCGTCGCGTTCGGCGAGCCTCATCATCAGCATGGAGATCGAGGCGTTGAGCACGACGAGGAGCCCGAACGCGATCCACATCGTCGTGTCCTCCGGCGGCAGACCACCCGCCTGCGAACCCGCCACCGTCACAGCGGTGACGAGCAGCCCGAACCGGATCCAGCGATCCGGCAGCATCGCGTGGGCATCGAAGTAGCCGGAGGCCGCGTAGATCGCGAAGAACGGGTTGAGCCAACTCAGGACGAACGCCAGGGCAGACCGGAGCAGGTAGTAGACCGCGTCGCCCTCCGGCATCGACCGGCGGCGGCGACCGCGCCACAGTTCCAGACCCACCGCCACCGCGGTGAGCACCGCTGCCGTGTACCGCTCGGCGGGACTCATCAACAACGTCGCGGTGCCGACGGACAGGACGGTGCCGGTGGCGAGCATCCCCACCGGCGCCCATCTGTAGGTCCGAAGCCACGGATCGTCGGTGGTCGTCGGTGCCGTCATGGCTTCCAGGATGACGGTCGACGCGGTCACTGCCAACGGAACCACCGGATCGCCACGCCGGTCAGGACGACGGTCCAACCCACCACGACCGCGATGCCACCGAGGTTCGGCAGGCCGCCCGCGGCGGTCTCGTCGAGCAGTTGCGCTGCGGCACCGAAGGGTGTCAGCTCCACGATCCGTCGCAGCAGCTCGGGCATCGCCTGCACCGGAAGCCATACGCCTGCACTGAACATCAACGGGAAGAACACGATCGTGCCCAGCGTCTGGGCGATCCGCACGGACGGTGCCACCGCAGCCAGTGTCGCTCCCGCGCTCAGTGCCGCAGCGAGAGTGACGAGTACCGCGAGTGCGTATCCCCACGGCTGGGCGGGGAAGGCGACTCCGAAGGCCGCCCGACCGACGATCAGTGCGAGGACCACCGACGCCAGGACCGCGATCGCGTGCACCACGATCTGTGCGGTCAGCAGGTGCGACGGACTCGCCGGGGTCACGGCGAGCCTGCGGAGGATGCCCCGTTCTCGGTACGACGACAACACCGCGGGCATCGTCTGGACACCGGCCACGATCATCGCGAGGAGGATCGCCACGGGGACGTACAGATCGATCACCCGCAGACCACCGAGGTCCGGATCCGGTTCCCGGAAACCGGGAATCATGCCGAGGATCACGAGCAACAACGTGGGGAAGACGAGGATCCAGAAGAGCGCCCCGGGTTCCCGCGTGAACAGTCGTGCCTCGGTACGCAGAACGGCGGTCGATGCGGACATCGCCGGGGTGCCCGTCGTCGACGTCTCGACGAGCCTGGTGCGGACGGTCGGGTCGGTCATGACGTGCTCCTGGTGTCGGTGAGATCGAGGTAGGCGTCGTCGAGGGTCGCTTCGGCGATGCGGAGGCGTTCGGCCGTGACGCCGAGGCGTGCCAACAGGCCGAGTACCGCGTGGATCGACTCCTCGCTGCCTTCGACGGCCACCCGTTCCCGGGCGGTGCGCACGGAGACGACGCCGGGCTGGGCTTCGAGGAGCGCGGGGTCGAGCGGACCGGACGGGTGGAACGAGACCACGATCGCTGCGGACGACTGCCCGATCAGCTGGGCCGGCGTCCCCAGCGCACGGATGCGCCCGGAATCGAAGACCGCGACACGGTCGCAGAGGCGTTGTGCCTCTTCCATGAAGTGGGTGACGAGCAGGACGGTGACGCCGGAATCACGCACCTCCTCGATCAGTTCCCAGGTGTCACGGCGCCCACGCGGGTCGAGTCCGGTGGTGAGTTCGTCGAGGACGACGACGCGCGGTGAACCGATGAGTGCCAGTGCGATGAACAACCGCTGTTTCTGGCCCCCGGACAGTTTCGTGAACCGGGTGTCGAGCATGCGGCCGAGCCCGAGGCGTTCGGCGAGCACATCGCCGTCCGCGGGTCGGGCGTAGAAGGCCGTGTACAACCGGAGGGCCTCGCGCACGGTCAGTTTCGGCTGCAGCTCGCTTTGCTGCAACTGCGTGCCGAGCAGTTCGGTGACGGCCCGGTGGTCGCGGACCGGGTCGAGGCCGGCGACGCGGACGGTGCCCTCGTCGGGTTTTCGCAGACCCGAGATGTGTTCGACGGAGGTCGTCTTCCCGGCCCCGTTCGGACCGAGGATCCCGAAGATCTCACCTTCGTGGATCTCGAAGCTCACGCCGTCCACGACGGCGCGACCTCCGTACGACTTGTGCAGATTGCTCACTTCGACGATCGGCATGCATCGAGCGTCGCGCGGAGTTCCGGTCCCGCACATCGTCCGTCCGTCTCGATCGGATGTCCCCCGATCGGATGATGGCGAGGGTCATCCAGGTCGGGCATGATGTCGCCGTGCGTGTTCCCCGTCGAGATCAACCCGCGCGGCGCGAGGCCGCTCGGGTGTTCGACACGGGAGAACCCACATGGAATACAACGCGATGATCGAAATCGACGCCGACCTCGATCGCCTGACCGACGACGAGACCGTCGAGCTCATCGAACCGATCGTCCCGCACCACGGGGCGGTGGGACGCAGCGACAACGGCCGCGCCCAGCTCGTCATCACCGTCGACGCCGTCGATGCGATCCACGCGCTGCGGTTCGTGCGCGACCTGATGCAGACCTCGTACCCGTCGTACCGCGTGAACGCGGTGGACGTGTTGCCCACCAGTGCGTTCGACGCGATCTACGGCTTCGGCGACTACTTCGCCTGATGTGACGGGCCGGTGAGGGTCCGCCCCGGCGCGGACCCTCACGTCACTTCCGGCGCCCGAACCTCCGCATGCCGAGCAGGTAGCCCGGGATCGACCGGAACGGGACCCGCACCGGCCAGTCGTCGGGGCGGAAGTACGCCTCGGTGCCGCCGTCGACCACCACGACGCTGCCCGTCATGAAGTCCGCGGCCGAGGACAGCATGAACTCGACCCACTGCGCGATCTCGTCGGGCTTCCCGAAGCCCCCGAGCGGAACGGGGAAGCTCTCGACCGCCTTCTTGAGCGGGCTCTCGAGCTGCGCGTCGAGCAGCGGGGTGGAGATCGCTCCCGGTGCGAGGACGTTGAGGCGGATGCCGGCACCCGCCCATTCGGGGGTGACCGCGGCGCGGCGCGCCCATCGGGTCACGGCGATCTTCGATGCCGCGTAGGTGAACGGCGGGCCTGCCTGCGGGATGCGCGTGGTGCGCGCGACGCCCTTGTCCATGTCGCCGGCGAGGAATGCCTTCACCGCCGAGTTCGGCACGCCGGGCGTCGTGGTCGTCGAATTCGACCCGAACACCACGACCTTGCTGTTCGCGGAGGCGGCCAGAGCCGGTCGCCAATCGACGAGCAGGTCGATCACGCCCCGCACGTTGACCTGCGCGATGAGCTTCTCCTTGCCCGGGGTGGGGCCCAGGCCCGCGGCGAGCACGGCACCGTCGAGACGGCTGCCCGCCAGCTCGAGCGTCGCCCGGATCGCGTGGGAGCGGCCTTCCAAGGTGGACAGGTCCGCCGTGACCTCGGTGTCCTTCAGATCGATGCCGATCACCGTGTGCCCGGCGGCCCGCAACCGCTCCGCGCTCGCCCGGCCCATTCCCGACGCGGCACCCGTCACCGCATATACCGCCATGTGCCCCTCCATCGTTGGATTCGGGGCACGTTACAGCGAGGCGACCGCCTCGTGCAGCAGGGCGACGTACCGAGCGAGACCTGCCGCGTCGAGGACATCCGGGGAGGTCGTCACCGACAGGGTCACGGTGTCGCCGATCCCGTGCACGCCGTGGGTGAGCGCCTGCACGGGCGACAGGCCCGGGAAGCCGGAGGTGAACCGCACCCGTCCGCCACCGAGTTCCAGGTCGGCCGGCCCTCGGTGGACGCTCGACACGACGGTGTTGCCCGTGACGGTGGGTGGGACGACGGACAGGTCGAGTCGGTCGGTACCGAACCGCAGCAACGGTGCGGGGACGTGGTCGTCGGTGCGGGCCCGGATCGCCATGGCGGGGTGCCGCGCACGGATCCGTTGCAACGCCAGGTCGGCGGCGATCGCTGCGGCACGTTCGTGCGGGTCGCGGATCGCGCAGTGCAGGTCGACGCCGACGTTGCGGTAGCTGTTGCGGGCCGTGCCCGGCGCCACCGCAACCGGCACCTCGGCGGACAGTTCGTCGACGCCGAGGAACTGCGACAGGGCGGCGCCGATGGCCGTGAGCGCGCCGACGGTAACCGTGCCGACGCTGCGCAGGTCGGCGGAGTCGAACACGAGTGTGCGGACCGTCCGCCGCGGCCCGGGTGCGGTGTTCACGGCGACCAGCGGTCTCCCCGGGGTGGGTTGCGGCACCGACGGGTCGGCGAGCTGTCGCGCCGCCTCCACCGCCCGCCGTCCGTCGGCGATCACCCGCGGAATCGAGAACGGCAGCCGCAGGACGGCACGTGTGAGCATCCCGGCCGGCGAGGGGGCACGCGGCGGTGTGGTGGGTGTCGCGGTGCCCGCCAGCAGGTCGCGGGCGAGCGCGGAGGTGCGCACCCCGTCGGCGAAGGCGTGCGACATCTGCAGGACGACGAGGAGGGCGGGACCGTTCCCGCGCGGAGCACCCGTGACATGCGGGAAGACGTGCAGTCGCCACGGCGAGACGGTGACGTCGACGCGGGTCGCGACGAGTCCGGACAGCGTGTCGAGCAGGTCGCCGTAGCTACCGGATCCGTGGACGACGAACCGGTCCTCTGCAGACGTGTGCGCTGCAGGGGTGTGCGCTGCCCAATAGGGATAGTCGAGACCCGCGGGCACCTCGACCATCCGTACCTGCAGCTCCCCCATCACCTCCGCACGCGAGCGCAGCTCGTCGAGCACGTCGGCGACCGGAGCCGCGGGGGCGTCGAAACAGTAGAGGGCGAACAGGTCGCCCGGGATGCGGTCGCCGAGCCATTCCCGGCGCGCGTCCGACGGATGCATCTGCACGAGGTCACAGTCTGCCTGCCGCCCGTGGCACGTGCGGGGCGGGTATGAATGGGTCATGAGCGACGACACGACCGATCCGTACCTGTGGCTCGAGGACGTCACCGGCGAGGAACAACTCGACTGGGTGCGTGCCCGGAACGACCGAACGGTCGAGGAGTACACCCGCACCGAGAGCTTCACCGACCTCGAATCCCGCATCCGCGAGATCCTCGACACCGACGCCCGCATCCCCTATGCGCGTCGGCGGGGCGAGTACCTCTACAACTACTGGCGGGACGCCGAGCACGTGCGCGGCCTGTGGCGTCGCACGACGATGGAGCAGTACCTGCGCGACGAACCCGAATGGGACGTCCTCGTCGACCTCGACGCCGTCGCCGAGGAGGAGGGCGAGAACTGGGTGTGGTCGGGCGCCCAGGTGCTGCGGCCCGACCAGACCCGTGCGCTCATCAGCCTGTCGCGCGGTGGTGCCGACGCGAGCGTGATCCGCGAGTTCGACCTCGTCGAGCGGCGATTCGTCTCTGGCCCGGACAGTTTCGAACTGTCCGAGGCGAAGACGGACATCGGGTGGATCGACGCCGACACCGTCTACGTGGGAAGCGATTTCGGCGACGGCTCGCTCACCGACTCGGGTTATCCGCGACTCGCGAAGAAGTGGCGGCGCGGCACCCCGATCGAGGAGGCCGAGACGGTCTTCGAAGGTGAGCGCACCGATGTCGCCGTCTCCGCCTGGTACGACAACACCCCCGGTTACGAACGCAGCTTCGTCGACCGCGCGATCGACTTCTACCGGGCGCAGCGTTTCGAACTCACCGCGGACGGCGAACTCGTCGAACTCGACGTTCCCGACGACGCGCGGGTGAGCGTGTACCGCGACCACCTGCTCGTGCGCACCCGCTCCGAATGGCTCGGTCATCCCGCCGGCACCCTGCTGGCCGCGAACTATCCGGCCTTCCTCGCCGGGTCGCGCGAGGTGACGGTGCTGTTCGGTCCCGACGACCACACCTCGCTCGAGCAGTACGCGTGGACGCAGAACCATCTGCTCGTCGTCACACTGCGCGATGTGCAGACCCGCGTGCGGGTACTCACGCCGGGCGAGGACGGCTGGTCGGACGAGGAGCTGCCCGGCGTCCCCGATGCCACGTCGACCTCGATCATCGACGTCGATCCGCTCAACGGCGACGACTTCTTCCTCAACTCGAGTGGTTTCACGATCCCCGCGACCCTGCTGTCGGGGACGGTCGGCGGTCCGGTTGAGGCGATCAAGCAGGCCCCGTCGTTCTTCGACGCCGAGGGCATCACCGTCGAGCAGTTCTTCGCGACGTCCGACGACGGCACGCAGGTGCCCTACTTCGTGGTGGGTAGCAACACCGGAACCCCTTCGCCCACACTGCTGTACGGATACGGCGGATTCGAGAACTCGATGGTGCCGGCCTACAGCGGCGGCGTCGGGCGGGCGTGGCTCGAGAAGGGTTACACCTACGTCATCGCCAACATCCGCGGTGGCGGCGAGTACGGGCCCGCATGGCACCAGGCCGCGCTACGGTCCCACCGGCACCGGGCCTACGAGGACTTCGCCGCCGTCGCGCGCGACCTCGTGGCCCGCGG
>JACYYK010002788.1_pt10 | contig 10534 bp, 10 predicted proteins | sample 8236871 | NCBI WGS metagenome assembly JACYYK01 (sample SAMN14103087, study PRJNA606662) | landfill metagenome | isolation source: landfill solid waste inoculated with endophyte fungus Paravalsa indica | place: India:New Delhi, Okhla landfill site | collected 2017-11-05 | reverse complement strand
AATTGTTGCAGAGGGGAAAAACAACCACAAGATGCCAGCGATCAACGTGATTTTATACGAAATACAGAGAAACCACATTCCCTTGACAAAGGAAGTGGCATCAGAAGGAAAATAATTAGTGTTTGTATCGTGTTAGCTGGATACCTAAAAAAAATTCACAGAAATCACGATAATAGGTGCAAATTGAAAAAAACAGAGTGATTACAAAAGCCATCGACGTAGATATAAAGAAGAGACATCGAAGAATAAGGAAGCTGTAAAATGACGTTAAATGTGAGGTCAATAAGAGCTCTTTGATGTTTTATTTAGAAATTAAGCGATTCAACAATTAAGAATCGATTATCGAAATAATTATCGTTGTCTTGCCTATGATCCATTACTCGACATTACAAATGTATTTTAACAATACTAATTGAATGCCGTTATCACTGTGAAAAGCCATTCTTTAAGCTCTTTCCAGCAAGGCTGTTAAAATCTCATCCAGCTCAAGCCGCTGATAGTGTGTGACTTCTATACCTAGTTGCTCTAAGTCTGGCTCGATAGCTGCTAAGGAATCTGTTATGATACGATTAGGATGTGAATCCATTTGTATCACATGTGGATGCTTTCGGAGAGATTCTGGCATTTTATTTAACGACAAATATGCCCAGCTTTCTAAAATTTGATCCTTCTCATAAATGCCTATCATTTTCCCCTTATCTAGTAACCAAATATAATCACACAATGCTTTAATCTCCTCTTGTTGATGGGTGGCAAGGATAATCGCATGATTAGGGTTCTCCATGAAATCCACTAGATCTGTTTGCATTTTACGTGAAGAGACAAAATCGACCCCAGAGAAGGGTTCATCTAACAGAAGAAGCTGCGGATGATGCGCTAACGCGAAAATAAACGCTATTTTCTTCTTCGTTCCTGTCGAACTATTCGTATATTTTTCCTTTTGATTAATCTGATACCTATCCACTAGCTCCTGATATTTTTGTTCATCCCAATTCTCATACCAGTAGCGAACAAGATTAGCGAGCTCACGTATAGACAGCTGGCCGAAAGCCTGATACAAATCTCCACCAGCATAACCCATATCTTGCTTGATCCTACTATCATTAGAGTCAAGTTCCCCGTTGAAATATAGAATATGGCCAGAATTAGGCTGAAACAACTGCATCACAAGACGAAAAAAAGTACTCTTACCAGAACCATTGGAGCCAATTAAAGCGGTGATCGTTCCAGGCTCAACACGAACATCGATAGGGCCAAATTCAAAATACTTGAAGGTCTTGGTCAACTGATCTATTTTTAACAAAAAATTACTCATAATGGTTTTCCCCCCATTTTTTATCCATAGCGTTAAAAAAGAATTTTTCTGCTTCTGATCTCGTCATTCCCAGCATTTTTAGATCCTTAATCGTTTTCTCCAAAATCGAGGAAGCCACTTGTTCTTTCGTTTGATCCTTCGACTTTTGATCCACCTCATTGACAAAGGTTCCCTTCCCTTGAATCGTCTTAATAAATCCCTCATTCTCTAAATTTTGATAGGCTCTCCTTGTCGTAATGACACTACAGGATAATTCGTTCGAAAGTGCTCGAATAGATGGAAGGACACTACCTGGTACTAATTGGCCACTTATCATCAGTCCTTTTAATTGTGATTCGATTTGATGATAAATGGGTTCTTTGCTTTCCTCTGAAACGGTAATAGGGAGTTTCATTTAGATAGCCTCCATTACAGGTAATCTCTTTTACTTAGTCTTTTTTGTAGGATGATTCCCCATATATTATAGCTTAATAAACCAATGATAATCATCACAACAGACGGCATCCAATCGTATTGTTGCGTCCATTCTGCTACCTTCTCCACGACGCTATTTTTTGTATTTAGATTAAAAACAATAATGAAAGAAACAATCGTTAAACTATATAAAAAAGAAAAAATATAAAGCATTTTGCCGTTTGTTCCAGATTCAATGTAAACATTTAATCCACCAATAGTTAAGGAAAAACCAAACCAAAATAATAGAAAAGACACTAGCTGTTGAGTCGTGAATACTAGATGATAGATATCTCTTATTCCTATAACAATTGTCGTATAAAAGGTGGTGGAAAGGATAAGCAATGTGATCAGCATTAAAAGCATGCGACTTTTGGTCAATACTTTAATAGGAACAGGCATTGTTCGAAATAAAGCGATTCTTTTTCCGAACGGATCCTCCTTCAATGTCTTCAAGCTAAGGTAAGGACTGGAAAGAAATACGATAGATAAACATGGTGATAGAAATACAAATAAAATGTCTACAGATACCCCATTGAAATGGTTTTGGTAACCAGCTAAAGTATTTATTAGCTCCTTTAAGAAGGTGATCGAGAATAGTCCCAATAATACAGTTACAGCAAAGGTTAGGATATAGGCAGGAAAAAGCATTCTTATCTCTGTTCTAACTAACTTAAAAGCACGTTTGTACATGAAACTATTCACCTCCACCATTATTGTGCTTGATTAAAAATATTTTCTAAAAATTTATTCTCCACGTTGAACCAATCAATACCGAAGTAGACAAGTAGGCCTAGCAATAGACTCCAAGCTGCGATACTAATAGTGATCCAGATCGATACCTGTTTTTTGGTTCCACCAAAAAGAAGTGCTAAAAATGCTGTTAAGTGACTACCGACAAAAAATGGTCCGAGTAAGGTTAGTCCCGGTAAGCCATATTTATCCCATATTTTTTTGGCCCTACCAGTTCGCTTCCCATCATCTTCCTTCTTTCTCCATCGTTTAACTTTTTCAATAAAAACGATGACGATGTAAACCGTGATCAGGTTTCCTCCGATCGCAAGGATAAATACCGGAATTGCTGACAAACCGGCTAAAATGGCAACTGGTGTAACAACAGCTGATTCAAAAAAAGGTACTGCTGCCAATAGAAATACAAGTATATAACCCCAAACTACGTCTAACATATTTATTCCCCCTAAAGTTATACTGTTTATATTGATATACACAGTATAACACCTTTTACAAAAAATGCAAACAGAAATATGAAAAAGGACGCTAATTAATTTGCGCCCTTTTTTCCTAAATAATGTTACTTTAATCATCTAAGCAATGTTTCTTAAACCCATATACTGCCCCAAGTAAATTAGCATGCTGTCGATGCTGGCAGGACTTGATTACTGGCTTCATTTTAGCAAGCCCAATACGTTCGATAATTCGATCCAATTTCTCATTCAATCTGTCTATCAATTCTTGCCGTGCACTTATTCCACCACCGATAAGAATTACTTCAGGGTCGTAAATATATTGTAGATTATAAATACCAACCGCCAACAAATGATAGAAACGATCTACTGCTTCTGAACAAATTTGATCACCAGCTTCTGCCATCTGAAACACTGCTTCACCTGAAAGCGTGTTATAGTCTTGATTTTTTGCTTTCGCTACTTTTTTTACTAAAGCTTTCGTAGAAGTAATTCGGCTCCATACACTGTCATCCTCTATAGAATCTGGATCTAAAAGCATATAACCAAATTCTCCACCATGCAGATGGGCTCCTTTATGCAAGACACCATCCTTAATGATCGCACCACCGATTCCTGTTCCAATCACCATTACCATAAAATCACGAAGCCCTTGTGCTGCTCCATCCCACAGTTCTGCGTAAGCAGCACAATTGGCATCATTTCCTAAAAACACAGGCAAACGTAAAGTCTCTTCGATACATTTCTTTATATTTGGACCATGTAAATAACGAACAGCACTAGAACCATAGATAATCCCTTGATCAGATACAGCACCCGGACAACTAACCGCAACTCCGCTTATCTCATGGTAAGATGCTTTCACTCTTTTCATGAGACCTAATAATTCCTCTAATGAAGAAGGTGTTTTTTCTTTATAAGAAGTTAATATATTTGCCTTTTCATCGACGATTGCGGTTTTAACAAAAGTCCCACCTATATCTATAGCTAAATAGGTTTTCATTCACTTCACCTCAATTTGGGTAAAAGAAGATGCTTACTTACAAATATCATCATCTAATGCAAGAAATTCTCTTTCTTTAATGATTTGCTGATACCAATAAGCAGATTTCTTCAAATGACGATTTCGATTGTCTTCTAAATCTATTTCTACTAGACCATATCTATTTTTAAAGGCATTCATTGGGGAAACATTATCCGAAAATGCCCAAAGCATATAGCCTGTACAATTAGCGCCTTCCTTTACTGCTTTTAATAACCATTTTAAATGCTCAGCGATAAATTCGATTCGATAATCATCCTGAATAATATTGCTTTCATTTTTGAATCTTTTCTCATTCTCTACACCCATACCATTTTCCGCGATAAACCATTCGATGTTTCCATATTCCTCTTTCATTCGCATCGCCATATCATACATAATTTGTGGGTAGATCTCCCAACCACGATAAGGATTCATCTTTTTGCCTGGCATATCAAATTTTTCATAATAGTACGAAGGATGAAATGGGATAGCTTCATTCCATGCAGATGTCCTAGCTTGTACCCGATGTGGAAAATATAGATTTATGCCGACATAATCCACTGTATTATTTTTGATGATGGATAGTTCTTCTTCTGTATAATCAAAGGTGATTCCATGCTTATCCATTAGATCAAATAGCTGTTTCGGATACTCTCCTTTTATTGCCGGATCTAAGAAGGTACGATTAAAAAACAAATCATACATTTCCGCTGCTTTTTGGTCATGGGGAGCAGAAGAACGTGCATAGGTAACCTCTGGATTTAAGATGACGCCAATCTTTGCTCCATGCTTAGCCTTTAAATCCTTTTCTTTAAAAAGCTGCACTACTCTAGCAGTTGCCAGACCTTTATGATAGTTCCATTGCATCCATTTCTTTGTGTTTTGCTCAAACGGCCAACGGATCGCATCTAAGTATACCCTTGTTTGAACCACTACTGGTTCATTAAACGTAAACCAATGCTTTACTCGATCTCCATAGCGGTCGAATACCTTTTCTGCATATTTGACAAATAATTCGAGGACATGCTTGGAAGCCCAACCGCCATACTCCTTCAATAGCTTTGCAGGTAATTCATAATGTTCTAGACAGATCATTGGCTCTATACCATTGTCTATTAATTCGTTAATCACATCATCTATGTAATTGGCATATTCTTCGTCGACCGTTGCTGTTTCATAGTCTGTTAGGAAGCGTGACCAATTGATAGAAGTTCTGAAATGGGTTAAACCGATTTCCTTCATCAGCGCGACATCTTCTTTAAAGCGGTTTCTGAAATCTGTTGCAACAGCCGGCCCATATCCATTGTGCCAGACATTCTTGTTTTCTTTATACCATAGATCTAAATAGGAATCCTGTGTATCCTTCTTCCCTGACCAACCCTCTGATTGCCAAGCGGACAGAGCGGCACCTAAGATAAAGTCCTCTGGTATCTTTATTGCTACTTTTTCCATTACTACTACCTCCTAAATTATCTCTCTAATCTCGAAGAAGTTACTTGCCTGTATTTCGTAGGTGTCATACCGACAAACTTCTTAAAGACCTCTACAAAGTATTTATATTCATTGTAACCTACTTGTTCGGCTATCTCATGTATTTTAAATGGAGTTTCCATTAATAATCTCTTGGATTCCTCTACACGTAGGCCATTGACATATTCATTAAAATTTTTACCTGTTTTTTGTTTAAATAATGAGCTAAAATAATTTGGTGAAATATTGATAACATTAGCTACTTCTTGTGCTTTTATATCGGACGCAAAATACTCCTTTATATAGGCTATAGCCCGATCCATTAACCAATCATTATGATCCGGTTGCGTTAAATGGAAGCCATCAATAATCCTTTCAATGTCCATTAAGATCAATTCTCCTATCACTATAAAAGAGTCGACTAATAATATGTCTGGATCTTGATGAAATGCGAGCTTTATTCCACTAGGCTCCATTTGTAATACGTCTTGACATTGTTTCATAATAGCCTGCATTAACGCTCTCGCTACCTCAATCACATGTCCAAGAGTAATATGCTGCTCTTGGAAATAGTAGACCATTTGCTGAACGATGGATTGGATCTCTTCCATTTCAAGATGCAGAATCGCATTTGTTAGATTCTGCTCCATTTCCTTCGGGTAGGTAATCATTTTTACTTCTTTCGTTTTCTTTTCATAAAAAGCTAATTTTTCTCGCTTAATCGGCATTTGAAAAACGGCATCCACCATCTGAGATACTACGGAATGAAGCTGCTTGACTTGTACTGTGAAGGGACACAAGAAGATAAGATGATCCGATAACTGGTGTTGCATGTCTGTTAATAGTTGATCACTAGATGGGTTCTCCGTGTCAAAGAAGCATGTTAGTAATATATTAGATCGGATAAATAAGGAAACTCCGAGTCTACTATTTTTAGAAAGCATTTGATCAGCGGTTTGCTTCCAATTGTTTTTCAATTCCCGAAGTTCGTCCTCTGTGAACTTATTTATATCGAAATAATAATCCCACTTCATTGTCAAGATTATTTTCAGCTTTTGTTCCTTAAGTATCGGAGAGACTTGTGTTGGATTGGGGTATTCCAATACTTGTTCTATTAATGTGTTCAATAGAACATGCTGTTGCTTTTGCTCTTGCTCGTTTCTTTCTAATTTCATTTTCTGCATTAATTTATCCATAATGGTAAGTAGTTGGTCAATATCTACTGGCTTTAGCAAATAATCCTTTACCCCTAATTGCATCGCTCTTTGGGCATAGCTAAATTCATCATAACCACTAATCATGATTATTTCCGTGTTAGGGTAATACTGGCTAATATAAGTAGCAAGCTCCAAACCGTCTTTATTTGGCATTTTGACATCTGTTATGATAATATCTAACCCTTTATGTTCGTTGATTTTATTGATCGCATCCTCTCCGTCCATAGCAGTACCTACTACTTCAATCCCTTTTTCGTGCCATGGGATGGTGTTCGCTAATCCACGAGAAATTATTGGCTCATCATCAACTATTAACATACTATAGGTCATTATTTTCACCTGGTTCTTGTTTTTTTGCTTTTTCCTTTTCCAGTGTTAATGGAAGCTCTAATGTTATCCATGCCCCTTTGTTTCCTTTTTTGATCTCCATACCATATCCTTCACCAAATGCTAACCTCATTCGATCTCTTATATTTTGCAGGGCATATCCTCCATCAATCTTCGATAATGATTCTTCTTGAAAACCCCGGCCATTATCGATAACGTCGATGATCAGACTTCGTTCTCTTTTATATGCGCGTATATCTATTTTGCCTTGCCTTGGGAGATCCTTCAATCCATGAAGGATACTATTTTCTACTAATGGCTGTATTAATTGTTTCACAATCAGTGTGTCCTTCAATTGTTCCTCATAGTATATCGTATATTGTAATCGATCACCCATTCTACTTCGCTGAAGCTCCAAATAATTATCAAGATAAACCAATTCCTCTTTCAGTGAAACCCACATACTTCCTTTATTGAGATTCATCCGAAATATCTTCGACAGGCGTTCGATTAGTTGACTTGTTTCCATTGCTTTTTCCATTCTTGCAGTCCAACGAATCATATCTAATGTATTATATAAAAAATGAGGATCAATTTGATTTTGTAATGCCTCTAGCTCCGATTCCTTCTGCTTGATCTTCAATTTATATTCGCGATCAATAAACTTTTGTATCGTTATAACCATTTTATTAAACCTTAATCCTAACCTTCCAATTTCATCCTTTGAATGAACCGGAACCTTTGCCGAAAAATTACCCTTTTCCAATTGCTTTGTCTGTTCGGTTAATTCTAAAATTGGTTTCACATGCCAATTATAAAAACCAAAAAATGCGACAACACCAAGAACAGCTAATAGGACAACAAGATTAATCATTAATGTACGAACATTGTACAAGTTCTGCACTACCTCATCCTGATTAACTAGTATCACAGAAAACCAATTCGTTCCGGTTATTTTTTGCTTAACCAATAGATATTTTTCCCCACCTGTTTCATAGGTGAAATTTTTCCCCTGTTCATGTGTGACTAAGTCAATAATAGCTTGATTAGGATATTTATTTCCTACCAGATCACTATCAGGATGTAACACTACTTCTCCACTGTTGGATAAAACAAAGTAATTTCCTTGTTGTGTCATATCTACTTCGATATTTTTATATAATTCTGTTTCATTCAGACGGATTCTCGCCATCCCTATTGGTTGTGAAATCTTGTTAATGTCATTAATTTGTCTAGTTAAACTAATTACATGGTGCTCTCCAGACCATGCACTGTTTAATTTATACGTGTTGCTCCAAACTGGCTCCCCGCCTGTCGAAATAGCTAACTTTCTAAGTTCATTTTCATTTCCTTCGACCGGATTACCGAAATTCAGTAAATTATCTTGGTTAGTACTGACAAGTTTAATTGAATCAATATACTTATAGCTCATGATTTGAAAGGTAAAAAAACCTTTAATGGCATTTTCCGCTTCTCTGACCTTTGCTACGTCTTGCTTTGGTGTTGTGAAGAAGGTGCGGAAGCTCTCATCGTAAATCATATACGAGGTAATATTCTCGATAGTATTTAAGATTGCTACTAGATTTTCATCATTTTTTTCTAATCTTGCATTAATATTTTCCTCTGCTTGCTCCTTAAACACCTCGGTTGTTTGGTAATAAATAAGCGAACCAAATAGGATAGTGGGTAGTGTAATAAGTATTAAAAACACACTGATAAATTTTTTTCTTAATCCCCAATGACGAATCATTTACATCACCTTTAAACTCTTTTCTACCTATCATACACTATCCTTTTACAGCGCCTGCTGTCATTCCTTTTACAATTTCTTTTTCTAATAACAGGTAAAAGGCGATAATCGGAATCAAGGACATCGTTAAACCTGCCATTTGAGCACCATAGTTTGTCGTAAATTGACCAGCAAAACTAGCTAAACCGAGTGGCAATGTTTGGAGATTAGGGTCATTGATTAAGACTAGTGCAAATGAAAATTCATTCCAATTGTAAATAAAATTCAAGATCAGAACTGTAGCTAAGGCAGGACGCGACATTGGTAAAATAATCGACCAAAAGATTCGGAAAATACCACATCCATCCATAATCGCTGACTCTTCAATATCCTTTGGAAATGCCTTCATAAAGCTTGTTAGAATAAAAATCGTAATCGGCAGATGGAAAGCGATATATGGAAATATTAGCGTAATCGGTGTATTTAATAATCCGATATTACGCATTAGGATAAACATTGGTACTAATGTTGCATGGATAGGGATCAGCATACCAAATATAAAAAAGGTGTAGACGGCTTTGTTTAATTTAAAGGTAAACCTAGACAAAAAATAAGAGGTAACTGCACCGATTAAAACGGTTAAAAACGTTGCTGTTAAACAAATAAAAATACTATTAGAGAATAGTGTTCCTAGATTTGCCGTTTCCCAAGCACTGATATAATTTTCTATGACAAATTCTTTCGGAAAGCCGAATTGATTATTTGCAAACTCCTGCTCGGATTTAAATGAGTTAATCACCATCCATAGAATAGGATAGGCATTTACAAGTGCGAAGATGATGAGCACAACGTAAATTAGCGTTTTTTTCATCGGGAATCTTTTCTGTTGAAAGGCTTTTTTTTCGATCGGTTTTTCGTATGTGGACTGCAATGTGTCTCCTCCTCTCTATATCATCTTNNNATAAGGCTGAAGAAGAAAATAATGACTGATACTGCACTTCCATAGCCATATTGTAATTGATTAAATGTTTCATTAAACATATACAATGCCATTACATCTGTCGAATGGGCTGGTCCGCCATTTGTCATGACATAGATAAGATCAAATGTCTTTAAGCTTCCAGAGATACAAAGAATTACAGCAACAATAATGGTATCCCAAATCATAGGAATCGTAATGCTCCAGGTGGTTTTCCATTCGGAGGCTCCATCGATTCTAGCAGCTTCCAATACTTCTTCTGGGACATTTTGTAAGGCGGCTAGAAAAATGATTAAATACAGCCCAACAAACTGCCAAATGACAGTTACCAATACGGCAATCATGGACCATTTAGAATCACCGAGCCAATTCTGTGCTAAGAAATCGAGCCCAATCGTTCGCAATAATTCATTAATTAAACCATTTTCCGAATTATAGATTAAGCTCCATGTTATCGAAATAACGACCGTTGATAACACAACAGGTAAAAAACCGATCGTCCGGAATAACTTCAATCCTTTTATTTTTCTGTTGAGTAATAATGCAATGAACAACGCAATGGGTACTTGACCCAAAACGGAAGCTAAGACAACATAAATATTATTTTTCAAGGAATTCCAAAATAGTGGATCTTGGAACAATGCTTTAAAATTATCAAGACCAACATATTGCATCGCTGAAAAGCCATCCCACTCCATTAATGAATAATAAAAGGATTGAAGAATTGGTAAGATTGCAAAGATAAGATAGATGATCAATGCTGGTAAGATCCCCACCGTTATTGCTATTGTTTTATTTCTAGTTGCATGCATCCG
>JACYYK010011166.1_pt2 | contig 10541 bp, 10 predicted proteins | sample 8236871 | NCBI WGS metagenome assembly JACYYK01 (sample SAMN14103087, study PRJNA606662) | landfill metagenome | isolation source: landfill solid waste inoculated with endophyte fungus Paravalsa indica | place: India:New Delhi, Okhla landfill site | collected 2017-11-05 | reverse complement strand
CGCGCCTCCGACAAGGCGCCCGAGCCCGCCAAGAAGGATCCCCTCGCCGAGGGGAACCAGCAGGGCCTGGTCCGCGTCCGCCACCCCAAGAGCGGCGACCACTACACCACCACCCGCGTCCTCGCACGCAAGGCCGGCGCGACCCTCGTCGAGGGCCAGCCCGCCACCGACAAGTACGGCAACCCCCTGCCCCGTAAGCGCAACACGAAGGAGTCCTGACCATGTCTCAGCCCGCCATCACCACCGGCCTCGACGGAATCAACGCCTCCGGTAACGTCCCGACGTGGATCATCCAGGACGCGGCCGTCACCACCCCGCTCGTCGAGGGCACCGAGTCGATCGACGGTGCGCTGTTCACCGCCGCCGATACGGTGAAGATCGACTGCTACCACAACATGGGCGACGTCGCGTTCACCCGCACCCCGAACACGCGGGAGCGGAAGCGTGCCTGCGAGAAGGTCACCGTCACCCGCAAGACCGGCGAGACGATCGAGGGCACGATCCAGGCGATCTACGACCAGCAGGCCGCGGCCGAGGAGACCATCAACGCCGCCTACTCCGCACTGCCGGAGGGCGCGACCGTGTACGTCGCGATCGGGTACGGCCACGACTCCCACGACGGTCTCCCGGCCCGGGTCGACATCTACCGCGGCGACGTGTCGATGCGGTCGAAGAACCAGCCCGTCGAGGGCGAGGACCTCATGTTCACGTCGACGATCTCCGCGGACCTGTTCCTCGAGGACGTCACCGTCACCCCCGCCGCCTGACAACCCCTACCGGGGCCCGCTACCGCATCGCCGGTGGCGGGCCCCACCCCACACCCCGAAGGAGAGCTCCGTTGCCCACGTACGAGATCACCACCCGGCCCGAACTGGCTGAGGAGTGGCGGCAGACCCAGGCGCAGGAGCAGGCCCACGCACTGATCGCGAACCGGTCCACGTCCGAGCAGATCCGCGCCGACGCGAAGGAGAAGCTGGGCGAGCTCACCGCGCGCCGGGAGCAGCTCGAGCACGAGATCGTCGACGCCGCCCGGATCATCACCGTGGAGAGGATCGACCCGAAGCTGTGGGGCCGGATCGTGTCCGAGAACCCGCCCCGCCCCGACGACGCCTACGACGCCCGGATGGGCGTCAACACCGACACGTTCGACCGGGCGATCATGCCGCACGCGATCACGTCCGTCACGGACGGGCACGGCGAGGCCGTGGAGTGGGACTGGGCCACCCTCGCCGGCCAGATGACCCCCGGGAAGTACGAGGAGATCATCGGCGGTGTCCTCCGCCTCCACATGGAGCGTGAGGCCGTCCCTTTCTCGCTGGCCGACTGGACAAGTCGGCGCCCCGCCGCGCAGAGCTCGAAGTAGCCCGCGCCCACGGAGTCCCCCTCTCGGTGTTCCTGTCCTGGCCGTGGGCCGATCAGGACGCCGCCCTCGCCCTCCACCGCCGGGAGCGAGAGGAGCAGGAGGAGCGGGACCAGTACGAGTGCCCCGTCTGCGGTGGTGACTCGCGGGAGTGCCAGAACCCCGACTATCAGCGCGCCTACGAAGCCAGCTTCACGCGCTGCTACCGCACGAAGACCGTCGGTGTTGCGATGCGCGGCCGCGAGGACGACCCGGACTCCCGCGCCCTCGTCGCGATGACTAGATTCCACCCTGACCGGGTGAAGACCAAGACATAGAAGGGGGCACCCCGTGGCTGAGACTCGCACGATTCGCACCGTCCTCGAGCTGAACGCTCAGCGGTTCACGACCGGGGCCGCGCAGGCGTCCGCGTCCGCGAAGTCCCTCGCGGGTGAGCTGGGGAAGATCGGTGACGCGCAGGGCGCGCAGCGCGCGAACTTCGACCGGGTCTCGAACAGCCTCCTCGGTGTCGGCACCGCCGCTGCCGCGGGTCTCGGCATGGCCGCGAAGGCGTCGATGGACTGGGAGTCGTCGTGGGCCGGCGTGCTCAAGACCGTGGACGGATCCCCGGCGCAGCTCAAGGCCGTCGAGGACGGTCTGCGGGGCCTCGCGCAGGAGCTCCCCGCCTCCCACCAGGAGATCGCCGCCGTGGCGGAGGCCGCGGGGCAGCTGGGTGTGGAGACGGGCTCCGTCGTCGAGTTCACCCGCACCATGATCAACCTCGGCGAGACCACGAACCTGTCCGCTGAGGAGGCCGCGACCTCCCTCGCGCGGTTCTCGAACATCATGGGCACCAGCCAGGACGACGTGGACCGGCTCGGGTCGACTCTCGTCGGTCTCGGCAACAACTTCGCCACCACCGAGGGCGAGATCATGGCGATGGGCATGCGCCTGTCCGGCATCGGCGCGCAGCTCGGCCTGACCGAGGGTGACGTGCTCGGTCTCGCTGCCGCCATGTCCTCCGTCGGCATCGAGGCGGAGGCCGGCGGCACCGCCATGACGATGGGCATGAAGAAGATCGACTCCGCCGTCCGTGAGGGCGGGGACTCCCTCGCCGGTTTCGCTGAGGTCGCGGGAATGTCGAACGAGGAGTTCGCGAAGCTGTGGTCGGAGGACTCCGCCGCGGGCCTCGAGGCGTTCGTGCGCGGCCTCGCTAACGCGGGCGCGGAGGGCGAGAGCATGTCCGCGATCCTGGCGGATCTCGGCATCAAGGGCGTCCGCGAGGCGGACACGTTCCTGCGTCTCGCGGCGAACGCGGATGGTCTGTCGGAGGCGCTCGCGCAGGGCAACTCGGAGTTCGACCGGAATCTCGCCCTCGTGGAGGAGGCGAACAAGCGCTACCAGACGACCGAGTCGCAGCTCAAGATCGCGAAGAACGCGATCGTCGACGCCGGCATCGAGATCGGCGCGTCCCTGCTGCCGGTCCTCGCTGACGTGGCGGGCGGGGTCGCTGACCTCGCCGGCTGGTTCGGGCAGCTCCCGGAGCCGGTGCAGCGGTCGGTGACGGGGCTCGGCGCGATCGTCGCGACTACCGGGCTGGTCGCCGGCGGGCTGATGAAGGTCGTCCCGGCTGCGATGGACACCGTCGCCGCGTTCCGCGACCTCCGCACCACGTCCCCGAACGTCGCCAAGGGCCTCTCCTCGGTGGCCGGGTTCGCTACCCGGGCCGGGGTCGCGTTCGTCGGCCTACAGGCCGCCGGCGCGGTCGCTGACCAGTTCCGCGAGGCCGCGACCACGTCGGAGGAGATGGCAGCGGGACTGCTGAACGCGTCCGAGACCGGCGAGGTCACGAAGGGAATGATCGACAACCTCGTCTCCGCGACCGGCACCGGCAACGCCTCCGTCACGGACCTCGCGAACGCGCTCGACATCCTCGACGCGAACGCGGTCGAGAAGGCGGGAGACTTCCTCGCGTCCGGGCTCGGGGTGTGGGACACGCAGACCGAGGTCGCGACCCAGCAGGTCCAGGAGCTCGACCGAGCCCTGGCGGCGCTGTACTCGTCGGGGAACACGCAGGCGGTCGCGCAGGTGCTCGAGGAGTCGGGCGTCGCGTTCGAGGACCTCATCGAGCACATGCCGACGCTCAAGACGGAGCTGACCGCGGTCGCCACGAGCATGGGCCTCACCGCTGACGACGCGACCCTCATGAAGATCGCTACGGGCGAGCTCACCCCGGTCGTGGACGAGGCGACCGGCGCCGTCACGGGCTACAACACGGCCCAGGGCGAGGCCGAGGGCGCGACGGACGAAAACACCGACGCGGTCCAGGAGCAGATCGACGCGCTACAGGACCTCGAGGACCGGCTGCAGGAGACCTCGAACCTCCTCCTGGGGATGCGCGGGTCGCAGCGCGACTTCGAGGCCGCGATCGACGACGCGACGAAGGCAGTCGAGGAGAACGGGCGGACGCTCGACGTCACCACGGAGGCGGGTCGTGCGAACGAGGCCGCTCTCGATGGGATCGCTGATGCGACGTTCCGGTGGATCGACTCGATGCCGGACAACGCGACGGCGGAGGAGCTTGACGGGATCCTGTCCCGTGGCCGGGACGCGTTCCTCGAGCAGGCCGAGGCCGTCGGTATGTCCCGCGACGAGGCTGAGAAGCTCGCGGACGAGCTCGGGCTGCTCCCGCAGTTCGTCGAGACCGAGGTGCGGGTCGAGACGGAGCAGGCCCGGGCGGAGTTCAAGCGCCTGTGGGATGAGCAGGAGCTCCACCCGCCGCAGGTCCCCGTCACGGCGGACACGCAGCCCGCCGAGGGTGAGCTGGCCGAGTTCCACGGCCTCGTTGGTGACAAGCCCGCGGACGTGCCGGTCGACGCGGACACGGGCGAGGCCGAGCGGAAGGTCAACACGTTCGGGCAGAAGGTGGGCGAGACGCCGACTGGTGATGTCCCGATCGACGCGGACACTTCCCAGGCCGAGGAGGAGCTGCATATCTTCGGGTCTCGTGCCGGGGACGTGTCGGCGACGGTCATCATCGACGCGGACACGTACTACGGCGAGGACCAGCTGAGGCAGTTCCAGTCGGCGGTGAACGAGGCTGGCGGCACGGTCACCATCAACGGCGAGACGATGAATGGGCAGCAGGCTCTTTCGGCGCTTGTCGCTGAGGTGAACGCGGGCGAGGGCTACGTCGACATCAACGGCACCCCGGTCAACGCCGAGTCCGCGCTGCTGATGCTGGTGGACCACATCAACAGCTCGGGCGGCACGGTCACGATCGACGGTGACAAGGTCCCGGCGCAGCTCAAGACCGGCGAGGTCAAGAGGCAGATCGACGGGACCGAGGGCACGGTCACGATCGACGGCAACAACGCCCCGGCGAACGCCGCGACGGACTCCGCGAAGCGGAAGGCCGACGGGACGACGGGCACGATCGACGTCGACGCGAACACCCGCGGCGCTGAGTCGAGCATCAACTCGACGGCGCGGGACCGGAACAGCACCATCAACGCGGACGCGAACACCGGCGGTGCCGAGGGTGCGCTGAACTACCTGGCGCGCACTCGCTACTCCACCATCCGGGTCACGTACCAGCAGGCGAACGCGGCACCCCGATTCGGTGGTGCGGGTCCGCAGCTGGCTCGGGCGGAGGGTGGCTGGCTGAACCGTGGTCTCAACGCTGGCGGCTGGGTGCCCGGCCCCTACCCGGGCCCTGGAATCGACAACGTCCTCTGGCCGGTCCGTACCGGGCTCGCCGGCGGCGGGATGTCGATGCAGCCCCTCGCCGGCACCGAGTTCGTCGTCAACGGCAAGTCGGCCCGCCAGTGGGGGCCGGCGCTCGAGGCGATCAACGCGGGCGTCACGAGGGCGGAGCTCCTCGCGTCCCTCGGCGGCGCCCAGACCAGTAGTGCCCCCTCCGTCACCAACCACTTCCACGAGGTCGGCGGTGAGGCGGCGGAGATCGCCGCGACCCGCGTCCTCAACCGTGTCGTCAGCTCGCTTAGGGGGTCCTGATGGAGTACCTGTCCGTGAACGGCCTGATCCTCACCGCTGACCGGTGGGGGCTCGAGTTCACCGATGGCTGGTGGGATACCCCCGGCAGTGAGGTCGAGTCCGTGCCCCGTCTGGGGCACGGCGACTTCGCCGCCCAGGGCCGGTGGGCGGGTCGGGTAGTCGTCGCATCCGGGCTTGCGACCGCGAAGGACCATGCGGAGCTCGAGTGGATGCGGAACGCGCTCACAGCCGCAGCCCCGGACGGGGGTACGTTCCCCGTCTGGGGCCGCCACACCGGCGAGCTGATCGGCGGGGACTTCCAGCTGATCGACCGGATCGAGTTCAAGCCGGACGGCCCGGTGACGGCGTCGTGGCAGCTCTCCATGCACTCCGAGGACGCGTTCCTCCACACGGAGTGGCGGGAGTCGACGCTGCAGCCCGTCGGGGCCGGGGTCGGGTTCGAGTTCGTCCCGTTCTCGAGGGGTGGGGTCATCACGTTCGGGTCGGCGGTCAACACGGATGAGTGGGTGTGGAACGAGGGCAACGCCCCGTCCGCCCCCGTCTTCACGGTGACCGCGAACTCCCCAGGGTTCGCCGTCGCTGTCGGCGACAAGCGGGTCACGTACCCGTGGCCCACATTCATGGACGTTCCGATCACGGTCGACATGGCAGGCTCGGTCCTCGTCGGCGGCGTCGACCAGTCGCACCTCCTCGGCGAGCGGCGCTGGGGCACGGTTCCGCCCGGCGAGATCGAGTCCGTGCGTTTCGAGTTCCTGAACGGCGGGACCGGCTGGGCGACTGTCCGCCACCGCGACACCTACATCTGAGAGGAGCACGCAAATGGCTGTGCATCCCTGGCCGAAGGCCCCCATCAAGCTCGGCGAGCAGGCCGCCCCCGAGGTCGTCGACATCCTGCAGGGCACGTCCCCGGCGGAGCTGCAGCGCATCGAGGGCGCGAACTGGCACACCTCCGGCGTCAAGCCCACCGGCGGATGCGAGGTGAAGGGCACCTCGTCGATGGCGTACCTCGTCACCGCCGGGTCGGTCGTCCTCAAGGACGGGGCCGGCCGGGGACTCGCCTACGCGGTCGAGCAGCAGACCGTGAACACGCTCCCCGCGCCCTCGACGGGGAGCCGGTGGGACCGGATCGTGATGGACCGCGACGGGCTCGTGTACGTGACGCAGGGCGATGCGCCGGGCGGCGGGATCACCCTGGGCCGGTACCTGGTCCCGGCGGGGATCACGTCGACCCTGTCCGCTCAGCAGACGGTCGACCGAAACTTCGCTGTCCCCGCCGGCGCATCGCTCGGCCCCCTGCACCTGTTCCACGACAAGGCTGACGGCATCAAGGGGAACGTCTCCACCATCCAGCTCGCGACGAAGGTCCTGCCCCCACTCCCGGCGGACTCGTGGGTCCGGTTCGACATGCTGCACTGCATCTCCGCGATCCAGGAGGATCCGCAGGATCAGCCGTCGGCGGCGATCCGGTGGCGGGTGTACATCGACGACGTCATCGAGCCCGCGACGTTCACCACCCGTGTCACGCGCGCCGCGCCGCAGACGAACTTCATGTCGTTCACGAAGAAGCTCAGCGAGGGGAGCCACAAGGTGCACATCCTCCAGGACCAGATCGAGGGCCTGTCCGGTCCGGGCTGGCGGCACCACAACGGTGGCGGGGACGGCTGGCCGGGGAACCGGTTCGAGGTGTGGCATGTCGGGGTGGCGCAGTGACGTGGGTCGCTCACCTCGTCCGCACGATGGACGGGGCCCGCGGAGCTCGGCTCGACCTCTCGACCGAGGGCGGGTGGGAGATCCCCCTGAACGGCATCGAAGAGTTCTCGGTGACGGTCGGGAAGCGGCAGCTCCTCCGCCTGGACCCGCTGTGGTGGAAGCCGTGGCGGGTGTCCGTCGCGGTGTCGTGGCAGAAGCCGGACGGGACCCTCGACGCGTGGGTCGCCGGCCCGATCACCAACCTCCCCACCGGAGAGAACCGGACGACGGCGACGTTCCCCTGCCGCGGCATCGGCGCGATCTTCGCCCGCCGTCACCTCACGGCGCAGGAGCCCATCAGCCTGTCGACCGCGGCTCAGGTCGAGATGATGACCAAGAGCCTCCGCTACGTCGGCATGTCGCTGGGCACGATCGGGCAGGAGGTCGTCAAGCGCGGCATGGCGAAGGTCGGCGGCACCCTCCCGATCGTGTTCGGGTCCCCGCGCGAGCAGGGCTCCACCCTGAACGAACGCACCTACGACGGCTACAACCTCGCGAACAACCAGGTGTTCAAGCGGCTCACCGAGCTGTCCGGTGTCCGCAACGGCCCCGACATCGCGTTCCGGCCCCGCTGGCGGGATGACGGGTCGCTCGAGTGGGTGATGGTCCACGGCACCCGCGCGCAGCCCCAGATCGCGCAGACCTGGGCGATGGACCTCGACACCACCTCGAACCGCTCCCCCGTCGCGTCGGTGAACGTCACGACGGACGCATCCCGCCTCGCGACCCGCGTCTACTGGACGGGCGCCGGCGAGGGCTCCACCACCATGGTCCGGGTCGCGGAGGACCGATCCCGGCTCGAGGACCAGATGCCGATGCTCGAGACCGTCGGCTCCACCAGCGACTCCGACAGCCGGGACCAGATCCGGGACCACGCCCTCGGCGAGCTCGCCGCATCCAAGGATCCGGTGACGCAGATCGACATGCGCGTCAACGGCGCGGATCCGCGGGCGGAGATCGGCCGGTGGAGGGTCGGTGACGCGGCGAGGGTCACGATGGGTGACGGGTGGCTGACCGTCCCGGCGGGGACGACGAGCAAGCGGATCATCGCCGCGAGGGGCGACTGGTCCAACGGCATGGTCGACCTGTCGTTCCAGGACGACGCCGTGCATGGCCCCGACGACTATCTGGACGAGGAGAGGATCGAGTGATGGCGCAGTACACCAACCTCAACGCGCCCCCGGAGCGGACGCTGCGGGAGATCATCGACGAGAAGATCCAGACCCGGAGGTCCGCGACCGGTGCTGCCGGGGTGAAGGACCTCGGCCTGTCGGGGGACGTGGTGTGGCCGCGCCCGGACGGGACCGCCGCGTCGGTCAGGGACGTGGACCGTGAACTGGCGGATGCTCGGCAGCGGATCGAGGACGCCGAGGGGGTGCTCGTCCAGACCGATCAGCGCCTCAGCTCCGCCGAGGGCGCCGTGGCCGGCGTCCGCGCGGACCTGGACAGCATCGACTGGGAGAACCTCGAGGGCGCCGAGGTCCACACGAACGGCCCTCCCCCCATCAATCCGACCATCGGCGCGGCCCTGTGGGTCTCGCCCACCGGGCGCGTGTTCCGCGCCGTCGAGTGTCAGGAGCATGCATGACGTACACGAAGCAGGAGTGGATCGACCAGCAGACGGTCATCTCCGCGGCCCACATGGATCACATCGAGAACGGCATCGAGGCCGCGCACGTCCTGGCCGGCGACCTCGACACCCGCCTCTCTGCGGCCGAGGGGCAGGTCGACGATCACGGCACCCGCCTCACCGCGGCCGAGGGTGCGGTCGATGCGCTCGAGCCGGGCGCGTGGGTGGACCTCTCCCTGACCGCCCCGTGGGTCCCCTACTCGACGACCGGCACCACCTACTACCCCGGCATGCGCGCACGGCGAGTCCCCGGAGGTGTCCAGGTCCAGGGGATTGTCAAGGGCGGGGAGGCAAACTCCGAGGTATGCAATCTGCCGGCGGGGCTGGCGCCCGAGTTCAGCGGGCACTTCGCGGCCATCTCGAACGGCGAGGCGGCGTGCGTGTTCGTGTCGAACAGCGGGCAGGTCCGGTACATCTCGGGCGGGTCCAGCACCGCCTACGTGTCCTACAACCTCGTCCTCCCCATCCCCTAATCCGCGAGAGGAGCCTCCATGAGCACCACCGCGCGCATAGGCGCAGCCGTGGTCGGGTCCGCAGTTGCCGGCGTCTCCGACATGCCAGACCTCTCTGGCGACCACTTCACCTGGGAGGGCTCCTGCTGGGAGGCGGTCACCGACCCGGACCTGCTCGTCGCCACCATGAGCCCCAGCGCCTCGCCGGCCGCCAAGGAGGCGCTGACTGCCCGCCTCGTCCAGTCCATGTCGGTGGCGACGAAGAAGCTCGTGGTCACCGAAGAAGCGCTCCTGAACCATGCGACGCTGCTCGGCACCACCGTGGTCGAGCAGATCAACGTGCAGGGCAAGCTCGTCGGCACCGACGGTGTCTTCACCGGCACGGTGGACTTCGCCAACATCAACGTCACCGGCGAACTGCTCGCCAACGAGATCAGCGGCGAGTACATCTATGGCGCGACCGTCGAGGGCGGGAAGTTCATCACCGGAGGCGCGAACGGCGAGAGCATCAACATCTCCTCCGAGTCGCTCAATGGCGGGCCCGGCCTGGCCGTGACTGGCCCGTGGACTACGGACTACGTCGCACAGCCTGGCATCGGCCCCCAGTATGGCGGGGTCGCCGTCTCGGGCGGGCATAACGCCAGCGGGTTTCAGTCGCTGCTGGAGGCAACCCCCACCGGCGTCACACTCCGGTCCGCCGGCCCCCTGAACCCCTCCCCGACCGTTCCCCAGGACCTGAGTGAACTAGACCTGCGCCGAGGCCGCATTCAGATTCGCGCGGCGGGCGAGGATCCCAGCACGGTTCGGAACATCCTCCTGAACAGTGATGGAGCACTGATCCGCTCGGGCACTGGAGCGACCACGGTGCAGATTCAGGCCGGGGTCAGCACGGCATCCATCGGGTATTCGTCGAGTGGAACATCGCGCTCGCTCTCCGTGGATAGCGGGGGCGTGTGGGCGCGGTCTGGGGCCGACACTGTCTCCCTTATCCCGGAGGTCCGCCAGTTCCAGTACAGCGGCCAGTGGAACGCGGACCAATCCCCGGCCCACATCATGGTGCAGCACCTCCCCGGAGGAAAGCTCTGCCAGGCCCAGATCCGCATCCAGAACCTCTCCGGGTCCAGCCTGTCGCTCCCGTATGACACCTGGGTCACGGTGAACTACAACCCGATCCCCTCCGACCTGCGCGGCGGGTACACGGACTACATCGAGGTCACCCTCCCTCAGCTGAACGCGCGAGGGCGCGTTGAGATGAGCTACTCGACCGGGAGGATCCGCATCAAGGCCCTCGAGAAGGACAGCAACGGCAACCCCCTCACGATCTCCTGGACCAACAACAGCTCGATCTGGTTCC
>JACYYK010033900.1_pt1 | contig 10561 bp, 5 predicted proteins | sample 8236871 | NCBI WGS metagenome assembly JACYYK01 (sample SAMN14103087, study PRJNA606662) | landfill metagenome | isolation source: landfill solid waste inoculated with endophyte fungus Paravalsa indica | place: India:New Delhi, Okhla landfill site | collected 2017-11-05 | reverse complement strand
TCCGCGGCAGATTCAGCCGCCGGTTGCGGCGGCGGGTCGGCCGCGGGGTCGACAGCCCCGATAGTGCCGCCTGCAGCCTGACCGCGAGCTGCCGCGCCAATTGCTCCGTGATCCGCCGGGCGAGTTGCCTCAGCTTCTGCAGTTTTGCTTCGGGAACCGATCCGGCCAGCGCCAGCACCTGTTGCAACAGCTCGACCGACGGCTGCACCGATTCAGCATCCAGCAGCTCGACGGCTGCAACGCGTCCGGCGGTGGCCGCTTCACCGAGCACTTCCTGGCAAACGTCGCTGCCAAACAATGACTCCAGATCCTCGGCCCACTGGGCGGCGCTCGGTTGTGGTGCCTCGGTTCCGCCCGCGCCACTTTTGGGCCGCCGTGCCAGTCCACCGCGTGAGCCTTCGCCGCGGCCGCGACCGTAGAGTTGATCGAGCGACGCCGAAGCACGCTGCGCGGTCGGCAGGCTCGACTGCGGCGGCACGCCGAGGATCATCCGCCAGCGGTCCGCCAGCGTGATCTGGCCTGCTGAGAGCTGACGGCACGGTTGCGGCGCCGCTCCCGTGCCCACCGTCGCCGGCGTCGAGTTGCGATCGCTCTCACTGAGTAGTGGTTCGAGTTCCGGAAACAGCGTCACCACGGCCTCTCGCCCTGCCAAATCAGCAACCCGGCAGCGAGCGAGGGTGGCCGCTGCTTGTTCGGGATCGGCCTGGTTGATCCCGCTCGCCACAAGCGCATCGAGCGCCGACCCGCGCTCGGTCAGCTCCGCCAGTCGCAGTTCCAACAGCCGCGCGCGGTCCGCCGGCGAGACCTCGGCAAACCCGCCCCGCAGCGCCGGCAGTCGCGCCAGAAACGGCGAATCGTCCAAACTCGCCAAGGTGGCGTTCATTCCGTCCGACCACGCCGGCTCGCTCTGCATCCGCGACAGCAGCACTTGCGACAGTCCGGCCAGCGCCTGCTGCAGACGCCTGCGGCCCGCACGATCGGTCGCGCCGTCGATCCAGCCCTGCAACAGCGCCGACAGCTCGGCCGGTGAGAATTGCTCCAGTTGCGCCAGCGCCCCAGCGGCCGCACCGCGCATCCGTTCGCTGCCTCCACGCAGCGTCAGCTGACACCACCGCAGCAAACGTTCGCGGCCAGGCGGCGTCGTTTCACGCGTCTTCTCGGTCGCCATCGCCAACTCACCGGTGAACCAGCCGATCAGTTCGGCAACGGCCTGCACATCGGCAGCATCACTGGAGCCACTGAGCCCTTCGAGCCGGTCCAGAGCGATCCGCAGCAGCGTCGCTCCCTCAACCGTCCCCTCCGGTAATCTGAACGGCTCGACCACCGGTGGATACGCCGCAGCAGCATCGGTCGGTAACCCCGGCATCCATCCCAGTTGCACCCGCGTCAGGATCGTCGCAGCGCTGACCAGTTGCGCGATGTTGGCGGTGTCGCGAAACGCACGATCGAGCCGCCGCAAGGTCTGCAGCGTCAGCTCCGCCAGACCACATTCGGCTGCGATCTCCAGCCGCCGCAGCACCGTTTCAGGCAGCAGGGTTTCAGCCCCTTCTCCCGGCGTGCGGCCGATGTCGCGCACCAATGCGGCGACGACCTGGGGCAGCGTCACGCCCAGGCGTGACAGCGAATCGATCGTCGCCGACGTTCCCTGCTGCCAGCCGACAATCCAGCGTTCGAGCAGGTTTTCACGCCAACCGGTCTGCACCGTATCGACACGCCGAGCATAGGGAATTCCCGCCGCGCACAACCGCCGCAGCAGCACCGCTCGCGCCCGCTCACGCGGTTTGCGGAGCACGTCCAGACTCAGCTCTTTCTCATGCTCCGCCGGAAAGGCATCGCTCTGGCCACGATAGGCTGAGCGCGATNNGATCGGCTCGCACGCGACGTCCCCGAGCGTGCATCGGCCGGTGGATCGGGGCCAGGCAGCTTCAATGCCGCCAGTTCTTGCTCGATCGCGATCGCCAGCCCGCAGCGCGGTGCCTGCGGTGTCACTCGGCCTTGACGATCACCGATCAGTACCGGTTCGGCCGCCGCCGCGACCGCACGACCGCGGCCAAACGGATCGCCCTGCACCAAGCACGACTGCAACGCTTCGATCAACTCACCGCGGCCCGGATGCGCGAGCCCGCGCAGCCGCGCCAGATCGCGCATCATCCGGATCGTCTCGGTGGCGTCGGGTGTTCCCGCCACATGCCCCTGGCTCCGCAGTTGGCGACAGATGTCGGTCACCAGTTCCGTCACCGCACGCTCCATCGCGGTCCGATCAGCGGCCTGCAGCATCCGCTGGTGCCACACCGGATCGAGAATGCCGGCTGGATAACCGCTCCGCTCGTCGAGCTGGGCGAAGGAATACGGGATCAGCGACACGCCGATCTGTTCCTCCCCTGCCCCAGCCCCGGCTTCAGCCGCTTGCAGCAGCCGTTGGTCCTGGTCAGCCTGCGACTGGAGCACTTCGGGCAGCAGCGCCGGAGCATGAAAGGCACCGATCACCGCCACCGACTTCGGGCCCGCTCGGCGGATCGCTTGCCGCATCGCCGCTTCCCGCAATCGATCGCGGCGGTCGCTCGGTGGCGACGCCGTCCGCACCGCCCAGCCGAACGTCAGCGCTGCCCGACGAATCGTTTCGGCATCCGCATCGACGCCCGGCGACTCGACCAGCCGTTGCCACAGGTCACCGGTATCGCTGGCGCCGCTGTGACGCAGCCAACGTTCCAGCAAGCGTTCCTCATTGAGGTCTGACGACGCATTCGGCAGTGAAGCAGCGTCCCCTGAATCGTCGGACCGGGCTTTGCTACGCTCGGCCTCCGCCGCAGCCGGTTCATCCCAGGCGGCCATGTCGACCGGTCCATCGCCCAGTGCGATCGGCAAATCGCACGCCACGACCGGCACGCCGCGCTGCCGCGCCCAGCGAATCGCGACGAGTTCCGGCGAAAAATCAGCCAGCGGATAAAAGAACATCCCGCCGCGCCGCGGGACCGCCGAAATCGCGATCGGAGCGACCGTTTGTTCGTCGGCAACGTGCTCCAACCATGACTGCAGATCGCCAGGCAACTCGATCAGCACCGTCTCCGGCTGAATCCGGTCGAGCAGTTGGGGAACCACACGCGCGAGCACCGCGGAATGGTGCCGGACTCCGATCAACGTCGGTGAATCAGCCGCGTGCAGTGCTGCGATCGCGGCCCTCATCCCTCGAGCACTCCACGGAGTTGCGACAGCCGTTTCCAGAGCGGCATGCCATCATCCGCCCGTCGCCGCACCGGTCCATCCCAATACGCCAACAAGCGTTCGCGATCCTTTTCGTCGTCTTTGAGCACCACCCCGAGCAAGTGTCCCGGCAAGCGCGACACCGGGTCAAAGCCAGATGGAAAGAACGCCGCTTCGCGAGTGATCGCCGCGGCGACCGCGACCGCTTCGGCCGTGCTCATCACGCTGCTGGGCCGAGTGACCTGCCAACCTTCGTCGCTGCGTCCGTTTCGCAGATCGCGAAACACGGTCACCAACAGTTCCACGAGCGCTTGGTCGATGTCCGCCGCGGCACCGGTTTCCCCGAGCATCACCCGAGCCCGCGCGGCGACCAAGTCACACTCGCGCGACACATCGGCGATCGGCGCGATGGTTTCGAAATTGAATCGCCGCTTGAGGGCCGCGGACATTTCCGACACGCCGCGATCGCGCAAGTTAGCGGTGGCGATCACCGCGAACCCTGGCACGGCGAACACGCTGGCGTTCTCATCACCCAGTTCCGGAATCATCAGCCGGCGTTCGCTCAAGATCGAGATTAGGGCATCCTGCACCTCCGGCAAGCAGCGGGTGATTTCTTCCAACCGGACCACCTTCCCTTGCCGCATCGCCTGCATCACCGCCGAAGGGACAAGCGCCTCGGGCGTCGGCCCGCGATCCAACAGCATCGCGTAGTTCCAGCCATAACGGATCTGGTCTTCCGTGGTGCCCGCGGTGCCCTGCACGGTGAGCGCGCCGGTGCCGCAGACCGCGGCGGCCAGCAGCTCGCCGAGCATCGACTTGGCCGTCCCCGGTTCGCCGACCAACATCAGCCCGCGTTCACCCGCCAATGTGACGACGCACCGCTGCACCACTTCACGCGGGCCGACGAACTTTTCTTCGATCACCCGTGCGGCGGCCTTGGTCAGTCCGACCTTTTCTCCGCCACTGCCACAGACGAAGTCGACGACCGCCTGCGGCGACAACAACCAGCCGCGCGGACGCGGGTGCTTGTCGATCTGGCGCAGCACGTCGAGCTCTGCAGCGTAGCGTAACTCGGCGGGCGGCAATTGCATGGCAGCCACCTCAGGTAACGGATCAGCCGGCGCCGCAGTCTGTTTCTTCGCCATCACTCACAACCACAACAGAGTCGAACAATTGTCCTCAATTGTTCTTCATCTCAATCCATACGTTCCAAGAACAATTGAGGACAATTGTTCGACTCTCTCCATCGCCCGTGATTCAGGGACAACGGACTGCAAACAGCGAACTTATGTCGCCAGCGCCGACTCATACCGCGGTGCGTCGCCGCTGACGACCCGCTCCCAAGCCGCACGAAATTGGTCGGGAGCCGTACGGGAACACACCAAAAAATCGCCCCAGCTACCTCGTAGCGAATCCGCATCCTGGTATCCCAACAGCGGCAACTTCCAGGTCTCGATCGGCAGGTTCGGCTGTTTCAGCGGTTCCCACCCGCCCGGCAGGAAAAAGTTCCGCCCTGCCCTGCTCCGTTTGGCCGTGATCAGATGCTCCTGCTTGACCAGTTCATCGGCGGCCTGCTTCAGCTGCGCTGCCGTCCAGCCATTCCACAGCTGCAGATTGCTGGTCGTCGGAGCGTGCAGCGCCAGCGTTTGTAGGTACAGCGTCGCAGCCTCTTCGCTGACCTTGAATCGCTTACTGACCTCAGCAACCAGCTCAGGCACCGAAACCCGCGGGTCCTGATCCCAGGCTCCCTCGGCGATCGCGTCGCTCTGATTGAGATCGATCAAGCCTTGCATCGCGTCGCTGCGGAACCGGGCCACCGCCTGGGCGGCCTGCAACTCGCGGCTGCCCTCACCGTCCCAACCGTAGGTCAATGCCGCGGCCGCGACCAACCGCGACCAACTGTTCTCGTCGCTCAACCGCGCCGGACGGAAATACAACTGCACATCTGGAGGCAAGCAATGTCCCACGATCAGATCGCTGGACAAACGGTAATGCCCCGCGGGATCTTTCTCCGCCTCCAGTCCGATGCCGGTGAACTTGGCAAGCGTCTCTTCGATGCCGAGCTCTTGGTCGCCGAATTTGATCGTGCGTTTGCGTCCAAACGGCAACGTCGTCGATTCATTGTCGATGAACCGCCGCACCGCCAACGCCAACGCCGGCAACTTGCGCCGTGCCGGATCACCAAAGGGGAGCGAATCATTCACCAGCCACAGCGCTCGATCCAGCACCCGAAACCAATCGCCGATCTCTTCCTCCGGCCGAGCGTCTTCATCATCTTCCATGCGGAACGCCGCCCGCTGCGGCACAAACGCCGAGCAATGATCGGGATCCGAAAGCATCGAGATAAACAGCGGCGCCTCGATCGTACTGAAGCTGAAACGGAGTTGCTTGAAGCACGCGAGCACTTGCGGCGGCAATGCCACCGATTTGGCAAGCTGCTCGGCCCAAGCTTCGACCATCCGCTCAAACGCTTGCTCCTTTCCCGTTCCGACGCAGCCGATCGGGTCCAGCCGCGCCCCGGTCGAGACCAGCGACAACGGTTTGGGATCCGCGTCCAGCGCTGCCACCGCCGGTTTGATCTCCGTCAGCTTCCAGCCGTAATGCTGACGCAGTTCCTTCGTCAGTTTCTCTTGGCCGTATCCCCCTGAGCGATAGTTCCCCATCCAAGCGAGCGCCAGTTGCACCGGGGAAACCCGCAGTCGCTCCGCCGCGGCCTGCAGCCGCTCGGCCTCGATCAGCGGCAGCTCCTTCAACTGGCGAACCGCCGCGACGAAGGCCCGCGTCTGCTCGCCGGTCCATGTCGGTTGCAACGGGATCGTCTGAATGACCGTCAGCGTTGACGGCGGCTTGCACTCCCCTTGGGGCGCGTACGCCAACGCATGCCGTTCATCGACCTGGTAACTGGTGACCGGATAAATCACATAACGACAGCCGTTCTCCTCCAGCCAGGTGGGCTTTTCGGAGCGCCGTCCGTTGAACGCAAACGGCCCGGCTGGCTTTTCAAGCGGCTCACCCCGGTAGAACACCAACTCGCCCGGCCAATCCAACCAGTTTTCATCGGCGAGGAACTGCAATGCGGCGAGCCAGGGACCATTCAATCGCTCCGCCAGCGGCATTCCTTCATCAGCCCCCGTGTGGGCGGCATCCCAAAACTTCTTCCACGCTGCACCAGCCGGATCGGCCAAGATGCCGATCCAATTCGGATCTCCGCTGGATGCCCCCGGAGCTTCACCATCGACGAAAAACTTCGCGATCGCCTGCAGATGGGAACCACTCACCGAAGTCAGCCCGCGGTAGCCGTACAAACCGCGCCGCTGCGTTCCTGCCCACACAAACGCCAGCTCTGCCAGCCCGGCATCGACCGCCTCCGATTGCTTGCGCGGGGCCTTTGCCGCAGCCGATTGCGGTTGCGGGTCATCGCTCAATCGGCTCTGGATCTTGGCCAGCGAGGTCGCTTCCTCGGCCGCCAGTCGAGCGATGCGGGCGATCCCACGCACCAGCCGCGGCGGCGCCTGACCAAGCCACTGCTGCACGGCCGCCGACGCGGCTTCGCGCTGCGGATCGGGCTGATCAGGCTTTTCCTTGCGCTTTCGCGCCTCGTGCTCGACCGCCCCAGCCTGCAGCAGCACTCTGGCCTGTTCCAGCGTCGTCTGCCGCAACCGCTTGGAACTCGCCTCACAGCGGACCGACATCAGGTGATAAAACTCCGTGTCGAGCGGCAGCGGTTGGCCGAAGCGGTAGCGATCCTTTCGGTCTTCGAGAGTCGCCAACCCAATCCCGGTCTGGCGATCGATCAGTTCGGCCGTGTTCGTGATGATCCAGTGCCCATCGGTCCCCGGTTTGTCCATCATCGCCACTGCCACACGAATGCCGCTGCCCTGCAGTGGATCGGGTTGGAGCGAGCACGCGCGGCCATCGATGCCGGACGATTCGTAGCTGCCATCGCGGCGCCGAATGACCCGCCAGCCGAGCAGGCCGTCGCGCATCCCCAGCGGTGAACTCGACAAGCCGACCGGTGCCGGCATCAGCATCGACTGCGCCCAGATGATGCGGCTCCCGGGAGGCAAATCGGTTTCAAACCACGCTGGCACGCTCTTGCGCCCAAGTTTGCCGGTCAGCGGATCGAGCTCTTGCAATCCCGCTGGCGGCTCGTCGGCTGCATTCTCATCCAACGAATTCCAATAATAAGCATTTTGCGATTCTTGAGGACGCCAAAACCGTTCACCGTCTGAGAACCAAGGGCTCGAGTCGGGCAACTTTTGGTCGCCGGGCTGCAGCACGTGTGCGCCCATAAACACGCCGTCACCGTGCTGCATCAACGAAGTTGACGACCAATAAACATAATACTTATCGGTATCGTATTCCGTTTCGGGGTCGCTCAACCAAGCGATTCGCAAGTTATAATCTTTTGCGCTGTCTCGATACAGCAACATGGTATCAGACCCGACCGGCAAAACGTCTTCGAGTTCAAGGGTCGTTTTCCGTGGCCAACTCCCCCGTTGCTCGTGTCCGCTGGCTGAAAACACATCGACTCGGTCATCGCGGACGACGGACAGAACCGGAAAATGCGCAAAAGTGCAAGCTTTGCGGCGTTCAAACGAGGGAATCCGCTGCTGGTCATCCGCTGCATCCAACTCTGCCCAGCCGTATTCATCCAGCACCCCGCCGATCAAGGTGCGCTGCAGTGCGGCAGCCATGTCGACGGCCCCGATCCGCTGCGTCAACCCCGGAAAGCGTTCGCCGGTCTGCCGATCCACACAGCCGCTGAGCCGGCTGAGCGTTTGCTCCACATCATACAAGCCGCCATGCTCCAACCGCTCCGCTTCGCTTTCCAGGAATTGCAGCCACAGCGCTTCAACCGCTGCGTGACCCGAGGCCGCCGCTGAAAAGGAACGGCAAACAGGTAGCTGGCGGCCGTAACTCTGCTTTTCCACTTGGGTCGCTTTCCGCTGGACCAACTGCGGCATTGCCGCCAGCACCCGGTCGCGGAAACGCTCGTCGGCCAACAGGTGTTCCAGCGATGAATTGCGGCAGGGATGATCTTGATCCGCCCGTAGCCACCCGTCGAAGTTCAGCTCGCAGCGGCGGGGCAAATCGGCGATTTGCAGCCCCAGCGCGAAGCATTGCTCCAGCACATCAACATCGATTTGGTTCTCGCGATAGCCTTTTCCAGGCTCCAACGCGATCGGTTGTCCCTCGGCCCGGATGGCAGGAGCAGCTTTCTCGACGATTTCAAAGACCCGCTTGTCTGGCGAACTCTCAACGCCGATCAATCGCCCGAGCCAGCGTGCGCGACCGCCAGGGATTTCGACCTCCGGCGGCAGTTCCTCCGCCGGTTTGGCCAAGTAGTCGAGCACCTGCCACTGGTCGAGCAGTTCCAGCCATTTCCACACCGGACTTTCGCTGTAGTACGACGCTTGCGGATCGGTGTGCACCAACAGCCACACCGCGAATGCCGGGTCCCGCTTGATGATCCGCGCCACATTCTTCTTAACGCTCAGCCAAAATTGCAGCGGCGCTCGCGACATCGCCGACGAAGCGATCACCTGCTGGCGCATCGACTCGACCTCGGCATCGGGATCTTTGCCGGCCGCCTGCGCCAGCCGCGCCAGGTCTTTGGCCGCGGAAGCGATCGGCGGCATTCCGCCCGTCGTGCGGCGGATCGTCAGGTCTCGCAGCGTCTCCAGTGCTTCGTCCGGTGGGAACTGATTTTGCAAATCTTTCGCGTATTCGGCCAGCGCCTTGCCCGACAAACACCCGCCCAAAGCGAACTCCAACACCGCGTCGCGGCGACGTCCGCGATCGACCTTCAGCGCATGCACGCGTTCCGCTTCGAGCGCCTTGCTCAGCGCGCGACCGGCATAAGCCACATTGCCTAAATCCTTATAAATCCGTGCCGCCTCTTCCCAAAACGGCGGCAAAAAATCTTTAACCGAGCGATTCAGTTCATTGGCCATCGCCATGAACTCATCCCAAGCGTGTCCCGGTTTGGACTTCGCCTTGCGCCCGGCCGCCTTGATCCGCTTGACCAGGACGAGCGCATCCTTGGCATTTTCGGGATGCGTGATCAACGCCCAACTGGCAAACCCCAGCGCCCGCCGCTGTTGCTGCGCAATCGGCGGGCTCTCGCCCAAGGCGCGCAAGCCCAGAAACTCCATCGCCAAGTCTTCAGCTGGCCCGAGTCGCTCCGCGCTCAAGCGCACCACGACACGCTCCCCCAGCGGCGCCCCCCCGTAGCGGCGCGCGACCACTTGTTCGACCGCCCGCGGATCCACACGTGCTTTGACGGGAACCAGTCCACCCGCGGCAAGCTGCGCTTCTAAGTGGCCAACGCTCATGATTGCTCCTCCGCAGCAGCTTGGACTTTACGTTTGGCATAGATCGCTGCGGCCATCAGCATCCCTTCGCTGAACGTCACCGCTCCAACCGATGCGATCTTGAGCGTGTTTTCCTGTTCGTCGACGAACACCAGCGGCCCGGTCCACGCTTCACCTTCGGGATATTCACCGCCGAGGTAGTACCGCGCCTCGACCAGCGTGTTGTTTTCCCAGACGCGGCAGGTCGCATAGCCGCCCCGGACCGGGTAACCCAGCCGCCGACAATGCGACAGTGCAAAATTGAGCTGCTCAAATTGTCCGTCAGCAAAGTCATTCACCGCTTTCAACGGACGCTGCTCAGCGGTCGGAGCAAACACCGAACGGTAGAGCTGATCGATCCGCTGAGCGATTTGCAGGTCGCTGGCCAACTCGCGCAGCTCGTCCAAATCAGCAATCAAAATCGGATGCGGAATCGCTAGTGCTGGCGACCGAATCCACTGCGTCTCGCCGTCCAGATCGATCACCCCGAGGCCGCGGCGGGCGTCGATGTCGCGCAGCAGCCCGGTCTTTTCCAGATCGACTTGCCCCGCCGCATCGGCCGGCGCAATCACCAGGTTCTCCAACGCCGCCCGCCAGTCCGGATCCACCCAAACTTCGACCAGCACGCTGTGCGGGATCACGAGCGACCGCAACATCCACCGCTCGACCGTGTGCAGACNNCGGTCGCGTGATCCTGGAGCCATTCGGCCAGTGCGAGCAGCGCCTCTCCCTGCTCGCTGTCGCGGAGCCACTTCGGTACAGAAGCCAGCGGTTTGCCGCTCGGGTTCTGACACACGAGCTTGCCATCGCGGAGCCCGAGCTGATAGCCCTTCTCCGCCTCCACCCAGGCCACGCTGTCGGGTTTCGCTGTCGCCGTCGCAACCGCCATCAGATCTCCCTCCAGATGAATCCGCCGATGAACAGCGTGTCGCACTCGAGAGCGCGCTCTCGGCGGGCACGACGGGTGGCTCGGCCAGCCGCACGTGGGGACCATGATACCGCAC
>JACYYK010013392.1_pt1 | contig 10567 bp, 10 predicted proteins | sample 8236871 | NCBI WGS metagenome assembly JACYYK01 (sample SAMN14103087, study PRJNA606662) | landfill metagenome | isolation source: landfill solid waste inoculated with endophyte fungus Paravalsa indica | place: India:New Delhi, Okhla landfill site | collected 2017-11-05 | reverse complement strand
CGACACGACTCAAGAATCACCCGAAGGCTCCACACCCACATTTAGCAACACGGCCTAGTAGTCACCGCTGCTCTGCCGGTGTGGAATAGGGATGATGCCGGCACGGGCGAGGTAGCTGGCCAGGTCGTGGGTCAATGGCACCTGATCCAGTTGCTCCGGGGTGAACCAGCGCACATCGACAGCGTCGTCGCCCGCATGGAGCGTGCCGCCGGTCGGGGTGGCGGCGAAGTCGTTCACCTCGAACACCCGACCGTCCCGGTCGGGATCTCCACCATCCAGAGCTCCCGGCCGATCTCGACCAGCAGACCTGTCTCCTCGAACGCCTCCCGCGCTGCCGCCTCGGCGAGCGTCCCGCCGGGCTCGACCGACCCGCCGGGCACCGACCAGCGCCCTTTCTCCGGCTCAGTCCCGCGCAAGGCCAGAAGCACTCGCCCGTGCGAGTCGGTGATGACTGCACTGGCTGCCAGTACCCGTTCCATACCTCCTCACCCTACGGCCGAGCTGCGCCGCTGTTCCGCGTGTCCGAGCGTGGCCTGGGTGGGGGTGTGCACCTGAGAGGCGAACCACCATCCGCCACGCGCCCGCTGTGAGCGGCGCTCGTCGTCAGGAGCAATCACCGTGTTCGACCTCGCCACCACCATTCTCGCCGCCGGTCCTGGGCTCGTGCCGATGGAGATCAACATCGAGCCCAATGACAGCGGGTTGCCTGGCATCGCGCAGCTTCGCACCATCGTCGGGGCCGTGATGACCGTCGGGCTCATCCTCTCCGTCCTCGCGCTCATCGTTTCCGCCGTGGTGTGGGGATTCGGTGCCAACAGCTCCAACCCGCACCTGACCTCCCGTGGGAAGGTCGGCGTCCTGGTCTCCTGCGGCGCCGCGATCCTCTGCGGAGCCGCCGTCACCTTGGTCAACTTCTTCTGGAACGTCGGCCAGCAGGTCTGACCCATCCATCCACCAACTCCCATGGAGGTTCGTGATGGGTGTCTGCGATGTTCCCGTCATCTCCACCGTCTGCGAAACCGCAGGCGAAGCCGCCGCGAGTCTGGTCTCCGCGCCGTTCGATTGGCTGGCCTCCGCGATGGGCCAGGCTGCTGGCTGGCTGTTCGAGGCCGTCTGGACAGTGTTCGACACCACCACCCTCGTCGACGTCACCAGTGACGAGTATGTCGCGGTCTACAACATCCTCTTCGGCGTCGCCGTGTTCGTGATGCTCCTGTTCTTCTGTCTCCAACTCATCACCGGCCTCATCCGACGCGACCCCACTGCCTTGTCCCGTGCGGCGCTCGGTCTGGCCAAGAGCGTGCTGGGCTCGTTCGTCGTCATCACCCTGACTGCGCTGCTGCTGGAGATCGTCGATCAGCTCTGCGTCGGGATCATCCAGGCCGCCGGTGAGACCACTGAATCGATGGGCGACAAGATCGCCCTGCTCGCCGCCGGGCTGACCGGCATCTCTATCGCCGCACCTGGGGTCGGAGCGATCATCACGATATTCCTCGCCGGGCTCGCGATCTCCGCGTCCGCGATTGTGTGGCTGTCTCTGCTCGTGCGCAAGGCCCTGTTGCTGGTCGCGATCGTGCTCGCCCCGCTCGCGTTCTCCGGGGCGTCGTGGGATGCGGCCCGGGGGTGGGTCAGCAAGTGGGCGATGTTCGTCATCGCCCTGATCGTCTCCAAGCTCGTTCTGGTGGTGATGTTTCTCGTCGCGATCACCCAGGTCTCCGCACCCATCGATAGGGATCTCGCCTCGGTCAGTGATCCGATCGCAGGGATCGTGCTGATGCTCATGGCGGCTTTCGCGCCGTATCTGACGTACAAGTTCATCGCGTTCGTCGGCTTCGACATGTACCACGCCATCGGCTCGGAGCAGGACGCCAAGCAGGCGCTCAACCGGCCCGTCCCGGCTCCCAGCAAGCCGCAGAACGGACAGGAGCCGAAGAAGGTCCTCGACGGCAACGACCCCAAGACGCCCGGCGGTGGTGACAGCGGCGGAGACGGCGGTGGCGGGCCGACACCGTCGGCACCGAAGCCGAGTCCGGCTTCCTCGGGCCTCTCGGCCAGCTCCGGCGGCGGCGCGGCCAGCGGCACGGCCAGCGCCGGGGCAGGAACCAGCGCGGGTGCTGGCGCTGGTGGTGGTGCCGGAGCGGCAGGAGCGAGTGCGGCGGCAGGTCCGGCGGCAGGCGCGGTCATCGCGGCGAAGGTCGCTAAGGATTCCGCGACCACCGGGCCGAAAGCGGGCCAGGCGCTTGCTGGGCAAGGCGAGAACGTCGCAGACGCCGCGGGACAGACCGGCTCCACACCTCCGCCGGCGCCGACAAGTCCGTCTGCACCGGGCGCTCCGCGCCCTCCGGCCGGGCACACCCCGTCTCCGCAGTCACCGCCGCCTGCGTCGACACCGCAGCCTCGCACGCCACCGCAGCAGACCCCGCCGCAGAAGAACGGTAAGGAGTGAGCGACGATGAGTGAGTCCACGAGATCGTCTGCGGGAGAGCTCGTGCCGGTGAAGTTCTCCCGCCTTTCACGGCGCGGCGTCCTCCTCGGTCTCTCCCTCTCCCAACTTGTCACGCTCGCCGTCGGCGTGCTGACAGTGGTCTGTGCCCTGTACGCCGGTGGTGGCGTCCTGCTGGCCTACACCGCACCGATCTGGGTGAGCGCTGGGGCACTGACCTGGGTGCCGATCGCGGGCCGGGCAGCGGTGGAGTGGGTGCCGGTCGTCTTTTGGTGGCTCTGGCGCAGCACCGGCGGGCAGCTTCTCTACCGCCGCCGCATCGTCACGCCCCGCCCGGAGGGCACCCTCGCGCTGCCTGGTGACATGGCCCGCCTGCGCGAATACTCCGACCCCGAGACCGGGGCAGGGATGATCCACGATCCCCACTCAGGGACGCTCACCGTGGTCTGCGGGGTCACCCACCCCGCTTTCGTCCTCTTGGACCCTGGAGAACAGGAACGCCGCGTCACCTCCTGGGGTCGGGTGCTGGCGACCGTGTGCCGCTCCGGGCGCATCGCCGCCCTCCAGATCTTGGCGCGGACCCTGCCCGATTCCGGCACCGGGCTCGCGGAATGGTGGGCCAGCCACGGCACCGACGACGATTCCTGGGCAGCGAACACGTATGCGGAGCTGATCGACAGGGCCGGGCCTGCTGGGGAACGCCACGCCACCACGCTCTCCCTGTCTCTCGATATGCAGGCGGCGGCGCGGCAGATCCGCACCGCAGGCGGTGGCATCCGCGGCGCCGCCGCCGTTCTCCGGCAGGAGATGGCCACTCTCACTGCCGCGCTGCGCTCTGCCGACCTGCCCCCCTCCGGGTGGCTCACGCCGGGACAGATCGCGGTCATCCTGCGTTCCGCCTACGACCCGGCGATCGCCGCGACCCTGGAACGCCATGGCGAACTCGGCCAGGATCTTGCCGCCGCGGGGCCGGTCGCCGTCAACGAGTCCTGGGGCAGGCTTCGAACCGACTCTGCGCATCACGCGGTGCTGTGGATCAGCGAGTGGCCCCGCTCGATGGTCTACCCCGGATTCCTCTCACCCGTGCTGCTCTCCACCGGCATCCAGCGCAGCTTCTCGCTGCTGTGCACGCCGATGCGCTCGGACCAGGCCGCCCGCGACATCCGCAAGAAGAAGGTCGAGCACATTTCCGACCAGGCGCAGCGCGCCAAAATCGGGCAAATCGAGGACGCCTCCCAGACGGCTGAGTTCCATGACGTACTCCAGCAAGAAGCCGACCTCACCGCCGGCCACGGCATCCTGCGTTACACCGGCCTCATCGCGATCTCCGCGGCCACCGTGGAAGAACTCGACGCGGCTGTCTCAGCGATCGAGCAGGCGGCAATCCAAGCGTCCTGCGAAACGCGCTTGCTCGTCGGCCAGCAAGCCGCCGCGTTCACCGCCGCTGCCCTTCCACTGTGCCGGCGCCTCTGACTGTTCAGCCGACATGGAACTCGCGTTCCCTGGCCTCTCCGTTCTCGGTCCAGCGGATGCGCAGGATGTCTGGATCACCGCCACCCATCATGTGTTCGACGTTGACGCGGCGGGTCTGACCGGCGTGGATGGTCGTGGGCGTGGCATCGCTGAGGACGAACATGCTGGGGTTTTCGCCGACGGCGTCGAAGGTGACTTCATGTGCGTCCTGGTCGCCGGTGTTCGTCACGTCGATCCAGTGGCGGGTCTTGTAGCGAGGCTTGCCCTTCTTGTCATAGTCCCGGATCTCGCGCTCTTGCTGCGGCTGTACCTGGTACTGGACTCCGCTGGCGGGCCGGTTCAGCACCGGTACGCCCAAGTCGAGGTTCGCGATGTCGAACTCGATGGCCTTCCAGACCTCATGTTCGAGCTGGGACACGTTGCTGAACTCGCCGAGCAGACCTCGGTCCTGAATCTGCTGCTTGAACGCCCGCAGCCCCTCCAACTGCTTCGTGTCGACATCGTTCGGCAGCGGCGCCGTCGAGAAGTAGAGGTGAACGGGCTTGCCCTGCTCGACGGCGCGCTCGATCTCCTCGACCGTCCCGGACACTGCGCCCGGCGTGGGAGAGCCGAGCCGACTGCCGAACAGCGCGAAGACGACATCGGAGTCGTCCACTCCCTGAGCGTTGATGAGGGACTGCGGATGGTCACCCAGCTGAGGCACCGATGACGTCTCCCACCGCCAGGGCTGCAGGATGACTTGCTTGTTGCGGGCGTTCGCGTCGTTCCACCCGTAGACGGCAGCCTCGACCGCGTCCCGGGCGTCGGTGATGTCGGAGGGAGACGCGATCATCACGCGCAGAACATTCGCAACATAGGCCATAGCCACAACGGTACGGCCAAGCACTGAGACTACGGCCGGGACAACGCTGCCGGGACGCGATCGCGCACCTCCTAGACACACCACGTCTGAGGAGGCCCCATGCCGACCTATACCGATCCTCGCCGCGATGCCACTGAGGCATCCGAAGCGCTGCGCGGACTCGCACACGCCAGCCGTGCCATGGAGCACCCCGCCGACACGTACCCGATCCTGGGCGAACTGTTGGCCGGGGTGCGGTCGTTGCGGCAGTCACTCGATCAGCTCGCTACCGCCCACCTGACTCATCGCCGCGACGCGCACGACGACTCTGGCGATCAGACGATCGGTGCCTCCGAAGCACTTGCCGCCGCCGATGACCTCCATCAGGCAGGCACCATGCTCGACAGCGTCGAGAAACGCCTCGATGCCGCTATGACCCATTCCGGACGCATCGCCTGGCGCCCCGCCCACACCGTCGCGGCGCAGAATCAGATCGAGCGACGGTGGATCAGTGTCGTGTTCCTCCAGGGCGATGAAGCCGACGAGATCCTCGACCTCGTCGACCGCGACGGGCCCGAGGCCGCGATCGAGCATCTGAAGGGCTTCGACTACGGGGAAGAGACGACCGACGCCGCCCTGCTCAACGGGTACGTCTACGACACTCCGCCAGCCAGCGCCCTGGACGGCGAAGCGACCGAGGGTGACTACCTGCTCCTGTACAACCATCAGCTCGGGCACGTGTCGCTGCTGCGCCGCTACACAAGCGAGACCGTCGAGGAGGAGAGCACCGCGGTGGCACCGGACCCCCTCGGCAGCATCGGCACCTCGCAACCACACACCGGTACGACGGCAACCTGGTCTCGGGCTCGCGGGGCCGTTCGTGAGCTGGAGACAGATTGGGTCGCGCCCGCCCGACCGTCGGCGGCGTGGCCTGCGGAGCGGGGGCTTGGCCGATGAGCCCCCGGGAGAGCGAACGTCTGCACACCTCGGTGCTCATTGCTCCAAGGAAAGAGCGTCGGAAGGCACGCAAACAGCGCCGCATGGCGGCCACCCGCCTGGAAGCTACCCAACGTCGCGCCGAGAAGGACGCGGCTCGCGCAAAAGCTGAGGCCGAGCGGGCAGAGCGCCGCGCTACCCGATATCTGCCCGCCGCGGGTGAGCCCGGGCAGGCGGCGTTGCGGACACCGGGCCGGTTCCGGCTTCCCCGCCATCAGGACACCTCAGCGACGCTGGCCGGGGCATATCCCTTTGTCGCCGAGGGCGGCCTCGGATCCGAGGGTGTGTTCGTCGGTCAGGACCTCTACTCCGGCGGGAGCTTCGTCTACGACCCCTGGGTGTTGTACGCGCGCGGGCTCATCACCGCACCGAACCTCGTCCTGGCAGGGATCGTCGGCTCAGGCAAGTCCTCCCTCGCCAAGAGCCTCTACACGCGCAGCCTGCCCTTTGGCCGCCGCGTCTACGTGCCCGGGGACCCCAAGGGTGAGCACACGGCCGTCGCCGAAGCTGTGGGAGGCCGCGCGATCGTGCTCGGCCACGGCCTGAACACCCGACTGAATCCGCTCGACGAGGGCCACCGGCCTGGTGGCCTCACCGATGAGCAATGGGCCACGACCGTGGCGTCCCGACGCCGCGACCTCATCGGCGCACTGGCAGAGACCGTGCTCGCCCGCCCGCTGACACCGTTGGAGCACACCGCCATCGACCTGGCCCTGACCGCCGTGGTGCGGGAGAACGACGTGCCGATCCTGCCGATGGTCGTCGACCACATCCTCAACCCCACCGACACCAGCGACGACGAGAGACGGATCGCGGAGGACGGGCGTCTGGTCGGGCATGCGCTGCGCCGCCTCGTCGCCGGGGACCTGGCTGGCCTGTTCGACGGTCCTTCGACGGTCGCGTTCGATCCCGACCTGCCGATGATCAGCCTCGACCTCTCCCGCGTCACCGAGAACTCCACCCTGATCTCAGTGCTGATGACCTGCTCCTCGGCGTGGATGGAATCAGCGCTGCTGGACCCGAACGGCGGACAGCGGTGGGTGGTCTACGACGAGGCATGGCGGCTGATGTCTCATCCGGCGCTGTTGAAGCGGATGGATGCGCACTGGAGGCTCGCCCGCCACTACGGGATCGCGAACATGCTGATCTTCCACAAGCTCACCGACCTCGACAACGTCGGCGATCAGGGCTCCGCCATGCGATCCCTGGCCACCAGTCTGTTGGCCAACGCGGAGACCCGCATCGTCTACCGGCAGGAGTCCGATCAGCTCGGTCCCACCGCCAAGGCCCTCGGCCTGACCGGCACCGAACAGAAGGTGCTGCCCGCGCTCGGGGTCGGGCAGGGGTTGTGGCGGATCAAGGAACGCTCCTTCGTCTGCCAGCACCAGCTCCACCCCGCTGAACTCGCTCTCTTCGATACCAGCTCGCGGCTCACTCAAGGGGTGAACCGATGAACCGGCGTCACCGCGAAGACGAGGAGACCGTGGTACCGCCGGTGCTTCCACACGTGGTCATCACCGTCACCGACAACGGTTCCCTCCAAGTCACGGTCAATGACGAACCGCTGTCGCCGCCAGAAGGCGTGACGTGGACGCGCAGCGACTTCGGCCGCGTTCTCGACGCGGTCACGCATGAACGGAAGGTGCCGGTGCGGATTGAAGTCCGCGAGAGCGACGGCACGGTCTTCACCGACCTCATCCACGCTCGACGCCGACGCCCCGCCCCTGCCGAGCAGGACCACACCGAGGATCGAAGTGATTCCGGGGTGTCGCGGCGCGGACGTCGAAGGCGCTCCCGAGGCGTCGACCTGGTGGAGATCACCGGACAAGGATTCGTGCCCGGTGAGGATGTCGCCGTCGCGGTGATCATCGCCCACACCGATGCCACTACCGCTGGCGAGGCCCGTGCTCTCCTCGACCGGGACACGATCCGGCCAATGGTGAGTGACAGCGTGGGTGAGGTTGTGCTCATCGGCCGGGTCTCCGGCGCCCTGTGTGTGCGGGGGCTGCGATGAACGTGCCGCGCCGACCGTCCGGAGCCGTCGGCGAGGAACTCACCAACGCCGCTCTGATCCTCCTGATTGCCCTGTTCGGTGTCGCCCTCGTCCTCCGCGCCGCTGGCTCACTGACAGCGCTTCTCACAGGGGCCGCCCAACCGGCCGCAGGTCCGGCTGCGGGACTCGGAGTGCTGCTCGATCCCACTGACCCGGCCAGGGCGCTCGATGCACCGGGCCTTCACCCGCTCACCTACTGGGCCACCACCGGGCTGCTTCTTGCCGTTGTGACGACCAGTGGGGTGTGGGGGTGGTCGCGGTGGCGCCACCACACCCGGGCGGTGGATACAGATCCACGCCGGCTCGCCGGTGTGGCAACCCGGCGCGAGGTCGCGCAGACCGCCTCGACGAAAGCGCTGCTGCATCGCGCCGGGGCACTGCGTCCCGCGCTCGACCAGCCCAAGCCGGCCGACGTGGGCTACCGCCTCGGGACATCGAAGGGTCAGGACGTGTGGGCATCGGTGGAAGACTCGATCCTGCTGATCGGACCACCACGCTCCGGGAAGGGCCTGCACGTGGTGATCCCCGCGATCCTCGACGCCCCGGGCGCCGTCGTCACCACCAGCACCCGACCGGACAACCTCACCGCGACCCTGCGGGCACGTCAGCGCCTCGGCCCGGTCGCCGTGTTCGATCCACAGCACCTCGCCGAGGGCATCCCCGCGGGCATGCGGTGGTCACCGATCCGCGGCTGTCACGACCCGCTGACCGCGATGATCCGCGCCACCGGCCTCGCCGCCGCCACCGGGCTGTCCGCCGGCGGGGTCGAATCCGGGGGCTTCTGGGAAGGCAAAACCCGCACCGCCCTCCAAGCCCTCCTGCACGCCGCTGCCCTCGACCACCGGCCACCGGCTGAGTTGTTCCGCTGGACCCTCGACCCGAGTGCGGCGGCCGAAGCCGTCGCCATCCTCACCAACAGCACAAAGGCGGCGACCGGGTGGGCGGACTCCCTCGGGGCGATGATCGACGCCGCCCCCAGAACCCGCGACTCCATCTGGCAAGGCGTGGCGCTGGCACTCGGGGCGCTGGCCGACCCCCGCGTCCTCGACGCCGTGACACCACGACCCGGTGAGGACTTCGACCCCGAACACTTCATCACCGAACGCGGCACCCTCTACCTGCTCGCCACCGGCGCCGGCGCCGGCGCATCCGCCGCCCTGGTGGCAGCGTTCGTCGAAGACCTCATCGAAACCGCCCGCCGGATCGCCGCGCGCTCACCCGGCGCAAGGCTCGACCCGCCCCTACTGCTCGCGCTGGACGAGATCGGCAACCTGGCCCCCTTGCCGTCACTGCCGACGCTGATGGCCGAAGGCGGCGGGTCGGGGATCACGACCATGCCGGTGCTCCAATCGCTCGCGCAGGCACGGGACAAGTGGAACGAGAACGCCGCCGGCGCGATCTGGGACGCCAGCATCGTCAAGATCATCCTCGGCGGCGCCTCCAACAGCCGCGACCTCCAAGACCTGACCACCCTGATCGGCGACCGCGACGAATACACCGACTCCGTCACCTTCGGCGACCACGGCACCCGCTCCAACCAACGCTCCATCCGCCGCGTCCCCATCCTGCCGCCGGACCGAATCAGAACCCTGCCCTTCGGCACCGGCGTCACTCTGCTGCGGTCGGCACCACCCATCGTGACCGATCTGCGGGCGTGGCCATCACGTCCCGACGCCGATCAGCTCCGCGAGGACCGGGCCGAGATCGAAGCACTCCTGCAACGCCCCTTCCCGCACTGAGTCAGACGCATCGGCCCGCGGGCCGATGGAGCGTGCGTGCACCTACCTGTCCCAGCAGTCACCATCCCGGCGGCTGCGCGAGCAGGAGCATTCCGATGAGTACCGAATCAACGACCGGCCTGGAACTCAAAGACAGCATGTACGGGTTCGTGGCCTCCAAGCCACAGCTCACCTATACCGAGAATGGCGACCCCCGCCTGTACTTCAAGGCTGGCCAACGCCACCGTCACTACGACTCCGCGACTGGCTGGGAGAACCTGCCGAGCACCTTCCACGACGTGGTCGCGTTCAAGGGCGCCGCCCAGTTCGGCATCCAGAACCTGCGCGAGAAGGACCGATTCATCGCCCAGGGCTCGCTTCGTGATTACACCAACAAGCACACCGGGGAGCGCGAGGAGCAGTTCGAGGCCACCCGGTTCCTGCCCGTGACGGCACAGCCGAAGAACACCGCCGGTCACGCCCAGCGCAGGGCCGTCGAGCGCGAGGCTACGAGCCAGGACACCGCCCGCCAAACGGCGTCAGAGGTCGAACAGACCCAGCGGCGGGTGCCGCCGTTCCAGTCCGCCAGTTCGTCGCCGCACCAGCATGCCGCGCCTCACATCGGCCTGTGACCGAAGGAGACATGATCATGGACGAGCACACGTCCGACGAGGACCTCCACGACACCGACGAGACGGTGGAGGCTGGTGAAGTGCCCGGCTTCGAGGACGCCGATGTGCCAGCCCTACCGCATCCGGTCAACTGGAACCTCCTGAGTTCCGATGACCTGGAAGCCGAGCTGCTCGCGCTGAACGAATGGGTCACCTGGCTGCGCACGACCTATGGGCTGCCGGCCTCGGTGATCCCGCCGTTCTGGCATCGCCACGACGAACTGCGCTGGGAGCTGTCAGCATTGCATTTGCACTGGCTGGGCGCCTACGACCCCGAGCAGAACGCTTCGGCTCCGATCGGCTGGCACCGCGATTTCGCCGACGCCCGCCAGCGACTACGCGACTGGGTGGCCGCCTCCGGCACCCGCCTGG
>JACYYK010001174.1_pt1 | contig 10577 bp, 10 predicted proteins | sample 8236871 | NCBI WGS metagenome assembly JACYYK01 (sample SAMN14103087, study PRJNA606662) | landfill metagenome | isolation source: landfill solid waste inoculated with endophyte fungus Paravalsa indica | place: India:New Delhi, Okhla landfill site | collected 2017-11-05 | reverse complement strand
GTCCCGAGCCCGTCCCGAGCCTTGTTCCGGGCCTGTGCCGGGCGCGGCGTCCTCGGCGGTGGACGGGGTCCCGTGACCGCGCCGGCGTCTGGGAAGATGAGGCCCATGGCACGCCCCACCCCGCTCTCCGGCTTCCCCGAATGGCTCCCCGACGGTCGCGTCGTGGAGCAGCACGTCATGGACACGCTGCGGCGCACGTTCGAGCTGCACGGGTTCGCCGGCATCGAGACGCGGGCGGTGGAGCCGCTCGACCAGCTGCTGCGCAAGGGCGAGACCTCCAAGGAGGTCTACGTGCTGCGCAGGCTCCAGGAGGAGGGCGACGCCGCAGCCGCCGGCGACCGGTCGGAGAAGCAGCTCGGCCTGCACTTCGACCTCACCGTCCCGTTCGCGCGCTACGTGCTGGAGAACGCCGGCCGGCTCGCCTTCCCGTTCAAGCGCTACCAGATCCAGAAGGTGTGGCGCGGCGAGCGCCCCCAGGACGGCCGCTTCCGCGAGTTCGTCCAGGCCGACATCGACGTCGTCGGCGCGGGCGAGCTCCCGTACCACTACGAGGTCGAGCTCCCTCTGGTCATGGCCGAGGCGCTCGGCGCGCTGCGCGACGTCGGCGTGCCCGAGGTCCGCATCCTCGTGAACAACCGGAAGGTCGCCGAGGGCTTCTACCGCGGCCTGGGCCTCGCCGACGTGGAGGGCGTGCTGCGCCAGGTCGACAAGCTCGACAAGATCGGGCCCGACGCCGTCGCGGAGCTGCTGCAGGCGGAGCAAGGCGCGACGCCGGAGCAGGCCAAGGCGTGCCTCGAGCTCGCCGCCATCTCCGGCGCGGACACCGCCGTCGTGGACCGGGTCCGGGCGCTCGCGGCGTCGTACGACGCGGTCACGGAGCTGCTCGAGACCGGCCTGGGCGAGCTGGCAGCGCTGGTCGAGGCGGCCGCGCGCCGCTCGCCCGGCGTGGTCGTCGCCGACCTGAAGATCGCGCGCGGCCTCGACTACTACACCGGGTCGGTCTACGAGACCGTGCTGGTGGGCCACGAGCAGCTCGGCTCGATCTGCTCGGGCGGGCGTTACGACACCCTCGCCTCGGACGGCAAGAACACCTACCCGGGAGTCGGCCTGTCGATCGGCGTCTCCCGGCTCGTCTCGCGGCTGCTGTCCGCGGGGCTGGTCGCCGCGACGCGCGGCGTGCCCACGGCCGTGCTGGTCGCGGTCACGGACGAGGCGCACCGGGACCGGTCCGACGCCGTCGCGGCCGCCCTGCGCGGCCGGGGGATCCCCGCCGACGTCGCGCCGACGGCGGCCAAGTTCGGCAAGCAGATCAAGGTCGCCGACCGGCGCGGCATCCCGTTCGTGTGGTTCCCGGCGCAGCCGGGGGAGGACGGCGCGACGCCGGAGGTGCTGGCCGGTGAGGTCAAGGACATCCGCTCGGGCGAGCAGGTGGACGCGGACGCCGCCACGTGGGAGCCGCCCGCCGCGGACCTGCTCCCGCGCGTCGTCCCGGCCGCTGGCGAGTGACCGCCGGCGTCAGGCCTCGATGAGCGCGACGACGTTGCGCGCCGGGTCCCGGAACCAGCCGATGGTCGGGCCCTGGCGCGGGTCGTCGCCGCGCACCACGCCGTCGGCGTCCTGCGCGAACCCCGGGTAGCGCACCAGGTCCACGCCGGCGGCGTGCAGGTCCGCGGCGGCGACGTCGGGCACCACGAGGTTGAGCACGGTGTGGCTCGCGGGCTCGTGGGCCTCGCCCTTCGGGTACACGAAGACGGCGGAGCCGCCGGTGACGTCGAGCTCGAGCCCCATCGGGGTGCGCCGGACGGGTACGCCCACGACGTCGCGGTAGAACGCCTCGGCGGGGTCGAGGTCGTCGACGGAGAAGCTGCTGAAGCCTCGCTGGACGCTGATCACGGGGACTCCTCTGGTCGGGAAGCGGCCGGGGGACCGGGCCTGAGGGGTGGACCTCGGGGACGGCCGGAACTGATCGGGGGACGTCCCACGGGGGTTGTCCCCCGAACACCCTGAGGCGTCCCTGAGATTCACCCTGATCTCCTTGCTGACCTGGCCGGACGGGGGTCCCGGGACGGTACGGTGAGGGCCGTGAGCATCTACGTGGTCCTGTCCCGCAGCAGCACCGTCCTGTCGCGGACGATCCGCCTCGCGACGCGGGACGAGTACACGCACGCGGCCCTGGCCCTCGACGCCGACCTCGAGCTCATGTTCAGCTTCGGCCGCCGCCGCGCGTCCAACCCGTTCGTCGGCTGCTTCAAGCGCGAGCGGCTCGACGACGACCTGTACCGCGGGATGGACCGGCTGCCGGGTGTCGTCATCGAGGTCCCCGTGACCTCCCGCCAGCGGGACGCCGTGGGGGCCCGCGTCGCGGAGTTCCTCCTCGACAGCCACACCTACGCCTACAACGCCCCCGGCCTCGTGACCGGCCTGCTCGGGCGCGGGTCCGAGGACGACCGGCGGTTCTTCTGCTCCGAGTTCGTCTACCACGTGCTGCGCGACGCCGGGGTGTGCGACCTCGGGATCCCGCGCTGGAAGGTGCGCCCGCAGACGCTGCTGCGGGTGCCCGGGACGGTCGTCTACCGCGGCGACCTCAAGCGCTACCGCGCGGCGGACCTCGACACCGCGCCGGTCCCGGCGCTCACGCTCCAGGGCGCCGGCGGGCTGTTCGCCACGTCGCGCGCGGGGGTGTCGCTGGCGCTCTGAACGGCGCCCGTCCAGTGCGTGCTCAGGCACCCGTGCGACGGTGGGGGCATGCCGAGACGAGTCTTCCTGCACGTGGGCGCGCCCAAGTCCGGCACGACCTACCTGCAGTCGCGCCTCTATGCGAACCGCCACGCGCTGCGGCGGCACGGGGTGCTGTACCCCAGCGGGTGGCTGGGCGAGCCGCGGCTGCACTACTGGGCCGCGCTGGACGTCACGGGTACGTGCCACGGCGTCGACCCGCGGCGCGTGCACGGGGCCTGGGACCGCCTGGTGGCGCGGGTGCGGCGGGCGCGCGACGACGTCGTCGTCAGCCACGAGCTGCTGGCGAGGGCACGGCCGGAGCAGGCCGCCCGGGTGCTCGCCGACCTGGCCGCGACCGGCGCCGAGGTCCACGTGGTGCTCACCGTGCGCGAGGGCTCGCGAGCGGCTGGCAGGAGACGCTGAAGTTCGGTGCCAGGACGACGCTTCGCGCCTACCTCGACCGCGCCCGGGCGGGCCGGTCCACGTTCCTGAGGTCCATGGACCCGACCCACGTGCTGACCGTGTGGGCGGAGGGTCTTCCGGCGTCGCGCGTCCACGTCGTGACGGCGCCGCCCGCCGGCGGCCCCACAGATGCGCTCTGGCTCCGCTTCCTCGACGCGATCGAGGTCGACCCCGCGTGGGCGCCGCGCGACGCGGAACGGGTGAACGCCTCGGTCGGGGCACCCGAGGCGCAGGTGCTGCGCGGGCTCAACCGTCGGCTCGGGGACGACGTGCGGCGAGGCGGCGCCCTCTCGCCGATCGTCGACGGCATCGTCGCCGCGGACGCGCTGGCCCCGCGGCGGTCCACCCCCATCGCCCTGGGGCCCGACGACCATCCGTGGGTGGCCGACCTCCGCGCGTCCTGGGTCGCCTGGCTGCGGGGCCGGGAGGTGACCGTGCACGGCGACCTGGACGACCTGCTGCCCGCCCCGCCCGACGACGACTGGGCCGACCCCGACAAGCCCCGGCAGCGCGACGTGACGGCGGCCGCCCTGGACACGGTCGGGGTGCTGCTGGCGGAGGTGGCGGGGCGTCCGCTGCCCTGGAGGGAGCGCGGCCGCCGGGCCCTGGCGCGGCTGCGCCGCTGACGTCGTCGGGTCTGGACAACGCCTCGAACGCATGTTCGAATACCGGGGTGAGATGGGAAGGTCAGACGGTCGGCGCGGACGACGGCGCGCTGCCCGGGCTCGAACGGTCCGCCCTGGGCCGGCTCGGCCTGGTCCGCACCGTGCGGACGCCGGAGTTCGCCGACGTCACGTTCCACGAGGTGCTCGCCAAGAGCGCGCTGTCCAAGGTGCCCGCCGCATCGAAGATGCCGTTCGGGTGGACGGTCAACCCGTACCGGGGATGCAGCCATGCCTGTCGCTACTGCACCAGCCCGGACACGCTCGTGCTCATGGCGGACGGCCGGCAGCAGCCCATCCGCGACGTCCGGGTGGGCGATCGGATCGTGGGCACGAGGCTCGACGACGCCGGCGAGCGCCGGTACGTAGAGACTGCCGTGCTCGCGTGGTGGGTGACTCGGCGGCGCGCCCACCGGGTGACTCTCAGGAACGGGACGCGAGTCGTCGCGAGCGACGACCACCGTTTCCTCGTGGCCGAACGCGGCTGGACTCATGTCGCCCGCCATGAGGTGTCGCTCGGTCGGCGTCCCTTCCTGACGACACACGACCGTCTCGTCGGCCCCGGGCCGCGGGCAGCGGGCGCGGCGACCATCGGGCAGGTCGCCGTGGCGTCCGACGGTCTGGGGGTGGCGAGCGTCGAGGACCTCGGTGTCGAGGAGGAGATGATCGACATCACCACCGGCACCGGTGACTTCATCGCGAACGGAGTGGTCTCGCACAACTGCTTCGCTCGCCCCACCCATGAGTACCTCGACCTGGACGCGGGACGCGACTTCGACTCCCAGGTCGTGGTGAAGACGAACATCGACGACGTGCTGCGCGCCGAGCTGTCGAGGCCGTCATGGAAGCGGGAGCCGGTGGCCATGGGCACCAACACCGACCCGTACCAGCGGGCCGAGGGGCGGTACCGGCTCATGCCGGGCATCATCGGGGCGCTCGCGGACTCGGGCACCCCGTTCTCGATCCTCACGAAGGGCACGCTGCTGCGTCGCGACCTGCCCCTCGTCGCCGACGCCGCACAGCGGGTGGAGGTCGGGCTCGGCGTCTCGCTCGGCTTCGCCGACTCGCCCGCCGACGAGGAGCTCCAGCAGTCGGTCGAGCCGGGCACGCCGACCCCGCGGGCGCGGCTCGACCTGATCCGCGCGATCCGGGCGGCGGGGCTGCCGTGCGGCGTCATGGTGGCACCCGTGCTGCCGTGGCTGACCGACTCCCGCGACCACCTGCGCCGCCTCCTGGACGCCGTCGCGGACGCCGGCGCCACGGGCGTCACCGTGGTCCCGCTGCACCTCAAGCCCGGCACGCGCGAGTGGTACCTGCAGTGGCTGGAGCGCGAGCACCCGCGCGCCGTCGCGGGGTACGGGCGGGTGTACGCCCGCGGCACGTACGCGCTCGAGGCCTACCGGCAGTGGCTGTGGGACCGGGTCGAGCCGCTCCTCACCGAGCGCGGCTTCCGCTCGTCGGGGCACCGCTCGCGCTCGGGCGCGACGGGACGGTTCCCGGACGAGCTGCAGCCGCACGACGAGGGCGACTACCCGGCCGGGGCGCTCGCGGGCATGCCGCGCGACGGCGGCGGGCTCGAGGTGGCCGGGGCCGGGGTCGAGCAGGTGCTCTTCTGAGCCCGCCGGACGGACGCGGCAGGCTCAGCGCAGGAACGAGAACCACAGCACGAGCACGCACAGCAGGAACATGCCCGTGGCGTTGACGAAGAAGTTGCGGCCGAAGTCCCGCGCCCGCACGTGGAAGGTCAGCGCGAGCACGAAGTACACGACCAGGCACGCCGACGTCACGAGACCGAGGTACGGGATCCAGATCCCCGCGACGAGCCCGGCCGCCGCGGCGGCCTTGATCCACGGCATCACCCACCACCAGCGCTCCGGGAAGTTCACGTCCCGGAAGCACTGCGCGACGAACGCCACCGGCCTCACGCACAGGAGCGCGTCGCCCGCGGAGATCAGGGCGAGGACGAGGACGGGCCATACCGGGTCGGGCAACGTCGCCATGGGACGACGCTACGACCCGCGCCCGCGCCGTGCGGCGGGTGTGACCAGCCTCTCAGGCGCCGTCGACCAGCCGAGCGGGGAATCCGCCGGTCGCGACCGGGCCCCACCGCTCCACCGTGATCCGCACGACGCTCTTGCCCTGGCGCAGCATCGCCTCCCGGTACTCGTCCCAGTCGGGGTGCTCCTTGCCCGCGGCGGCCCGGTAGTACTCGACCAGCGGCTCCACCGAGTCCGGCGCGTCGATCACCTCGGCCGTGCCGTCCACCTGCACCCACGCGTCGTCGAAGTCGTCACCGAGGGCCAGGAACGACGCGCGCGGGTTCCGCCGCAGGTTCACCGCCTTCGCGCGGTCCGGGTAGGTCGACACGACCACCCGGCCCGCGGCGTCCACGCCGAACGTCACCGGGCTCAGCTGCGGTGAGCCGTCCCGTCGGGTGGTGACGAGCACGCCGTGCCGGCGCGCGCGCAGCACCTCCAGCAGCCCGTCACGGTCGACGGTGGTCGTGGTGGCGATCCGTGGTGCCATGGGAATCTCCTCGCAGCAGGGGGTCGGGCACCGATTAGACTCGCACGGGCGCGCCAGCGCGCCCGCACGTCGCCACCGGCGACGCGGTCTCCCACCCCGTTCGAAAGGAACACTCCGTGCTCCGCACCCACACGGCCGGCTCACTGCGGGCCGAGCACATCGGTCAGACCGTCACCCTCACCGGGTGGGTCGATCGGCGCCGGGATCACGGGGGAGTGGCCTTCATCGACCTGCGCGACGCGTCCGGCATCGCCCAGGTCGTCATCCGCGACGAGGCCGTGGCGCACCCGCTGCGCTCCGAGTTCGTCCTGCAGGTCACGGGCGAGGTCGGGCGCCGCCCCGAGGGCAACGCCAACCCGAACCTCGCCACCGGCGAGATCGAGGTCGTGGCCAAGGACGTCGTCGTGCTCAACGAGTCCGCGCCGCTGCCCTTCCAGGTCTCGACGGCGCTCGCGGACACCGAGGTCATCGGCGAGGAGGCGCGCCTCAAGCACCGCTACCTCGACATCCGCCGCCCCGCGCCGGCGCACGCCCTGCGCCTGCGCGCCAAGGCGAACCAGGCGGCCCGCCGCGTGCTCGACGAGCACGACTTCGTCGAGGTCGAGACGCCCACGCTGACCCGCTCGACGCCCGAGGGCGCGCGCGACTTCCTGGTGCCCGCGCGCCTGGCGCCCGGCTCCTGGTACGCGCTGCCGCAGAGCCCGCAGCTGTTCAAGCAGCTGCTCATGGTCGGCGGCCTGGAGCGCTACTACCAGATCGCCCGCTGCTACCGCGACGAGGACTTCCGCGCCGACCGCCAGCCGGAGTTCACCCAGCTGGACGTCGAGCTGAGCTTCGTCGACCAGGACGACGTCATCGCCCTGGCCGAGCAGGTCCTCGTCGCCCTGTGGAAGCTGATCGACGTCGAGATCCCCACGCCGATCGCCCGCATGACGTACGCCGAGGCGATGCGCCTGTACGGCACGGACAAGCCCGACCTGCGCTTCGGCAACCCGCTCGTCGAGCTCACCGACTACTTCGCCGAGACGCCGTTCCGGGTCTTCCAGGCCGAGTACGTGGGCGCCGTCGTGATGGCCGGGGGCGCGTCGCAGCCGCGCCGCCAGTTCGACGCCTGGCAGGAGTGGGCCAAGCAGCGCGGCGCCAAGGGCCTCGCGTACGTGACCTACGGCGAGGACGGCACGCTGGGCGGCCCGGTCGCCAAGAACCTGTCGGACGCCGAGCGCGAGGGTCTCGCCGCCGCCACCGGCGCCCAGCCGGGCGACGCCGTGTTCTTCGCGGCGGGCAAGACCGCCGAGGCGCGTGCGCTGCTGGGCGCGGCCCGCCTGGAGATCGCGCACCGCACGGGGCAGATCGACGAGGACGCGTGGGCGTTCGTGTGGGTCGTGGACGCGCCGCTGTTCAAGCCGACCGGCGAGGATGACGATGTCGACCTCGGGCACTCGGCCTGGACCGCCGTGCACCACGCGTTCACCTCGCCCAAGCCGGAGTGGCTGGACACGTTCGAGCAGGACCCGGGCAACGCGCTCGCCTACGCCTACGACATCGTCTGCAACGGCAACGAGATCGGCGGCGGCTCCATCCGTATCCACCGCCGCGACGTGCAGGAGCGCGTGTTCGACGTCATGGGCATCGGCCCCGAGGAGGCGCAGGAGAAGTTCGGCTTCCTCCTCGACGCCTTCAAGTTCGGCGCCCCGCCGCACGGCGGCATCGCGCTGGGCATGGACCGCGTGCTGCAGCACCTCACCAAGACCGAGTCGATCCGCGAGGTCATCGCCTTCCCGAAGACCGGCAACGGCTTCGACCCGCTGACCGCCGCCCCCGCCCCGATCACGCCGCAGCAGCGCAAGGAGGCGGGCGTCGACGCGAGGCCTGCCGCGAAGGATGCCGCGAAGGGCGAGGGGAAGGCCGCGCTGGCGCCCGAGGAGGGCTCGGCCGGGAAGGTCTGAGCCCCCGCGCACGAGAACGGCCGACGCGAGTGTTCGCGTCGGCCGTTCTCGTCTGTGACGGTGAGGTCCCGGCCCGGCCGGGGGAGCGGGGGCGGTCGCTCGGCGGATGCGCCCCGGGCGCGGTCGCTCAGCTGCCGCAGATCAGCAGCCGACGCAGCTCAGCAGTCGGTGCTCAGCGGGGCCTCTCGCCGTGCTTGATCTGCGGCTTCGGGAGGCGGAAGCGGCGGATCTGGATCGCGCGCATGATGCCGTAGCCGACCAGGCCCTGACCCACCGAGCCGAAGCGCTCGGTGAGCTTCGCCCGCAGTGAGCGGCGCAGGATGAGGCTGTCGATCACGCACAGCGCGATGCCGCCCCACAGCACGACGATCATGCCGGTGCTCATCGCCGTGGTGATCTCCGGGCGGATCAGCGGCAGCACCAGCGCCACCAGCATGAACACCAGCGCGATCGGGAAGAAGTACTCGGCGACGTTGCGGCGGGAGTCCACGACGTCGCGCACATAGCGGCGGTCCGGGCCCCGGTGCTGCAGCGGCATCTTCCGCTCGTCGCCGGTCATCAGCGCCTGCTGCTGCTCCGCACGCTCCTGGTTCGCGCGCTCGCGGTCGCGCTTGCGCGCCTCCTTGCGGTCGTCGACGACCAGCGGTCGACGACGCGCCGCCTCGGCCTCCTTGCGGGTGCGCGTGGGGCGACCCTTGGTGCCGGGGCGGGCGGGGGTCGAAGGCTGCTCGGCGGGCTGCGGGGGCTCGGACTTGCGGAAGATCACCGGGGCATTCTAGGCGATGCGGACGTGAGACTCCTGGGACCCGCCCCGGCGAGGCGCGCCCGCCCGGGCGAGCGGCGGCGCCGCCGGACGCCACGACGCAGCACCCGGGCGAGGCCCCGGCACGCGGCGGTACCGTGAGAGCCATGAGACCCCACGACACCCCTGTCACGTCCGCCGTCGACACCGCCCCCGAGGAGGTCGAGGCGCTGCGTGCGCGCCTCGAGCCCCTGCTCCCCGGCGCGATCGAGGACCTGAAGGACCTGGTCCGCATCCCGTCGATCGCCTTCGAGGGCTACGACCGCGAGCCTGTGCGCCGCAGCGCCGAGGCCGTCGCCGAGCTGCTGCGCGGCGCCGGGATGCAGCAGGTGGACGTCGAGTCCGTCGAGGACGGCAGCCCCGCGGTGATCGGTCGCAGCCCGGCCGCTCCGGGCCGCCCGACGGTGCTGCTCTACGCGCACCACGACGTCCAGCCCACCGGCGAGGTCTCCGACTGGTCCAGCGACCCGTTCGAGCCCGTCGAGCGCGACGGCCGGCTGTACGGGCGCGGAGCGGCCGACGACAAGGCCGGCATCATGGCCCACGTCACGGCGCTGCGCCTGGTCGGCGAGGAGCTCGCGGCCGACGGGATCGGCGTCAGCGTCTTCGTCGAGGGCGAGGAGGAGGCCGGCTCCCCGACCTTCCGCCCCTTCATCGAGGCGCACCGGGACGCCCTCGCCGCGGATCTCATCATCGTCGCCGACTCGGCCAACTGGGCGGTGGGCACCCCGGCGCTCACCACCAGCCTGCGCGGCCTGGTCGACCTCGTCGTCGAGGTGCGGGCCCTGGACCACGCCGTCCACTCCGGCCTCTTCGGCGGCCCCGTGCTCGACGCCCTCACCCAGCTCAGCCGGCTGCTGGCGACCCTGCACGACGAGGACGGGACCGTCGCCGTCGAGGGCCTGCGCCGCGCCGAGGACCCCAGCGTCGAGATGGACGAGGCCGACTACCGCCGCGACGCCGGCGTCGTCGAGGGGGCCGAGCTCTCCGGCGAGGGGTCGCTGACCGCGCGACTGTGGACCCGTCCGGCGCTGTCGGTGATCGGCATCGACGCCCCCTCGGTGCGCGACGCGTCCAACACGCTCGTGCCCGTCGCCCGCGCGAAGGTGTCGCTGCGGATCCCGCCGGGCGAGGACCCCGAGCGCGCCATGGCGGCGCTGACTGCCCATCTCGAGTCCCACGCCCCGTCCACGGCACGGGTCACGATCCACCGCGGAGAGCTGGGTCGCCCCTTCAGCGCCGCGCAGAGCTCGGCGGCGATGGACCTCGCCCGCCGCTCCTTCGCACGAGCCTGGGGCACCGAGGCGGTGGACACCGGGCTCGGCGGCTCCATCCCGTTCATCGCCGACCTGCTCGAGGTCTTCCCGCAGGCCGAGGTGCTGGTCACCGGGGTCGAGGATCCCGAGTCCCGTGCGCACGGCATCGACGAGTCCCTCCATCTCGGGGAGTTCGCGAAGGTCT
>JACYYK010000420.1_pt19 | contig 10580 bp, 11 predicted proteins | sample 8236871 | NCBI WGS metagenome assembly JACYYK01 (sample SAMN14103087, study PRJNA606662) | landfill metagenome | isolation source: landfill solid waste inoculated with endophyte fungus Paravalsa indica | place: India:New Delhi, Okhla landfill site | collected 2017-11-05 | reverse complement strand
GCCGGCGCGTCACAGCACGCGGATGAGCCCTTCCTGCACCACGGTGGCGATGCGGGTGCCGTCGCGGGCGAACAGCTGACCCGTCGCAAGCGCGCGGGCGTTCGACGCCGTGGGCGAGTCGCTGTCGTACAGGAACCACTCGTCCGCACGGAACGGACGGTGGAACCACAGCGCGTGGTCGAGGCTCGCGCCGAGCACCTTGTCGAGATCCCAGTACACCCCGTGCCGCGCGAGCGTGGAGTCCAGCAGCGTCAGGTCGGACGCGTACGTGAGGACGCAGACGTGCAGGAGCCGGTCGTCGGGAAGCGTGCCGTCGGCTCGCATCCACACCTGGTTGCGGGCAGGACGTTCGCCCGTCTTCCGCGTCACCCACGGCGGGTCGTTGACGTAACGGATGTCGATCGGCGCCGGCTGGGCCCGCAGTGCCAGCGCGTCCTCGTACCCGACGGCACGCTCGGCCAACGTCGGCAGCGACTCGGGGTCGGGGACGTCCGGCATCGGCTCCGCATGCTCCACACCGGACTCCTCGACCTGGAACGACGCCGAGAGCGAGAAGATCGCCTTGCCGTGCTGGATCGCCACCACGCGCCGCGTCGTGAACGACCGACCGTCCCGGATGCGATCCACCTCGTAGATGATCGGCACCGACGGATCACCTGGCCGGATGAAGTACGCGTGCAGCGAGTGCACTCCACGCTCACTCGGCACCGTGCGCCCCGCGGCCACCAGAGCCTGTCCCGCGACCTGACCGCCGAACACCCTGGTCGGCGACTGCGGAGGGCTCACGCCTCGGAAGATGTTCTCCTCGATCTTCTCGAGATCCAACAAGCCGATGAGCATGTCGAGCACGCGCTGCCCGCCCGATCCGCCTTCGGCGTCGAACCCGGACGCAGCCTGCCTTGCCAGCTCAGTCATACCGACGATTCAACACCCTGCGCCGGGCCCCGCCATTCCGTCGGCCCGTCAGGAGAGATCGTCCTCACCCAAGCGGTGCACGCGGATCAGGTTGGTCGACCCCACGGTGCCGGGGGGCGAACCGGCCACGATCACCACGAGGTCGCCGCGCTGGTACCGGCCGGTCTCCAGCATGGCGTGGTCCACCTGCTCGATCATGCGGTCGGTGGAGTCGACCTCGTCGACGAGCCTGGCCGTGGTGCCCCACGTCATGGCGAGCTGCCTGCGCACGCTCTCCACCGGAGTGAAGGCCAGCAGCGGCAGTCGTGTGTGCAGCCGCGCGAGCCTGCGCACCGTGTCACCGGACTGGGTGAACGCGACGAGGGCCTTGGCGTTCAGTCGTTCACCGATGTCCTTCGCCGCGTAGGAGATGACTCCCCGCTTGGTGCGCGGGACGTGACTGAGCGGCGGCACGGACGGCATGTCCGCCTCCACCGCCTCGACGATGCGGCTCATGGTCTGCACGGTCTCGATCGGGTACCGGCCGACGCTGGTCTCCCCGGAGAGCATCACCGCGTCGGTGCCGTCGAGCACCGCGTTGGCCACGTCGGAGGCCTCGGCGCGCGTCGGCCGCGAGTTGCTCATCATCGAGTCGAGCATCTGGGTCGCGACGATGACCGGCTTCGCGTTCTCCCGCGCGATCTGGATGGCCCGCTTCTGCACCAGCGGCACCTGCTCGAGCGGCAACTCGACGCCGAGGTCGCCGCGCGCCACCATCAGACCGTCGAAGGCAAGCACGATCGCCTCGAGGTTGGCGGCCGCCTCGGGCTTCTCCAACTTGGCGATCACCGGAACCCGGCCCTTGCCGACCCGGTCCATCACCTGGTGCACGAGGTCGATGTCGGCGGGCGAACGGACGAACGACAGGGCCACGAAGTCGACACCGAGCTCGAGGGCGAACTCGAGGTCCTGGATGTCCTTCTCGGAGAGCGCGGGCACCGACACGTCCATGCCGGGCAGCGACACGCCCTTGTTGTTGCTGACGGGCCCACCCTCGGTGACCTCGCAGACGACGTCCGAGCCCTCCACGCGCTGGACGACGAGCCCGACCTTGCCGTCGTCCACGAGCAGCCGGTCACCCTCGCGGGCGTCCTTCGCCAGTCCCTTGTAGGTGGTGGAGATGCGGTCGTGGGTGCCCGCCACGTCCTCCACGGTGATGCGCACGATGTCGCCGGTCCGCCACTCGACGGGTCCGCCGGCGAAGGTGCCCAGCCGGATCTTCGGCCCCTGGAGGTCGGCGAGGATCCCGACCGCGCGCCCCGACTCCTCGGAAGCGGCCCGGATCAGGTCGTAGACCTGCTTGTGATCGCCGTGGCTTCCGTGGCTGAAGTTCATCCTCGCCACGTCCATGCCTGCTTCGACGAGCGCCCGGACCTTGTCCGCCGTCGCCGTAGCCGGGCCTAGGGTACATACGATTTTCGCTCGTCTACTCACACTCGAACAGCGTAGCCGCTACGTCCGGGTACGTCTGTACCGATCCCGAAAACCTACGTGTCGGGCGTGGCGGGAGCCCGGCGGCGCCTGGCTCCCGCCCACCCGTCAGTACGCGAGACCGAACACCCAGGCACCCAGCGTGTAGGCGCCGAGGGTGATGATCACGAGCGCGATGGCGTTGAGCCACGCCCCGCCCTTCACCATCTGACCGATGGTGACGTGGCCGGTTCCGAACACGATGGCGTTCGGCGGCGTCGCGACCGGCAGCATGAACGCGCAGGTGGCGGCCAGCGCGGCGGGCACGACCAGCACCATCGGCCCGTGGCCGAGCCCGACCGCGACACCGCCCAGGATCGGCAGGAACGCCGCCGCCGTCGCCGTGTTGCTGGTGAGCTCGGTGAGCAGGAGCACGAGCAACGCGACCAGAGCGGCCAACACGATGAGCGGCAGAGCCTCGAGCGCACCGACCTGCTCGCCGATCCAGTCGGACAGCCCCGTGGCGGTGAAGTGCTTCGAGAGGCTCAAGCCACCGCCGAACAGCAGCAGGACACCCCAGGGCAGCTCCTTCGCCGTGTCCCAGTTCAGCGTGCGCACGTTCTCCCGCGTGTCGACCGGCAGCGCGAACAGCACCACGGCGGCGGTGATGGCGATCCCGGCGTCGCTGATGTTGTCCAGCCACGGCAGTGCGTTCGCGACCGCGTCGATGTCGGCGAGCATGGGAATCGTGATCCACGACAGTGCGGCCAGCACGAACACGGCAAGCGCGTTCCACTCGCCCCGGCTCATCGGCCCCAAGTCGTCGAGCTGCCGGCGGATGAGCTCCCGACCGCCCGGCAGCGACGTCAGCCTCGGCCGGAAGACGCGGGTCAGCACGAACCAGGCGATGACGAGGAACACCACCGCGATGGGCAGTCCGAACAGCATCCACTGACCGAAGGAGATCGAGATGTCGAAGTTCTCCTCCAGGTAACCCACGAGCAGCGTGTTCGGGGGAGTGCCGATGATCGTGGCGAGCGAGCCGATCGACGCGGCGTAGGCGATGCCGAGCATCAGGGCCGTGGCGAAGTTGGGATCGCCCTTGCCGTCGCCGAGCTGCGAGACGAGGCCGAGCACCGACAACCCGATGGGCATCATCATCACGGCGGTGGCGGTGTTGCTCACCCACATGCTGATGAACCCGGTGGCGATCATGAAACCGGCGATCAGCATCACCGGCTTCGTGCCCACCGCGAGCACCGTGCGCAGCGCGATGCGTTTGTGCAGGTCCCAGCGCTGCATCGCCAGCGCGATCATGAACCCGCCCATGAAGAGAAAGATGATGTCGTCCGCGTAGGGCGCTGCGGCGTCGCCGATGTCACTGACACCGAAGAACGGGAACAGCACCAGCGGGAGCAGGGCCGTGGCGGCCAAAGGCAGCGCCTCCGTGACCCACCACACGGCCATGAGAGCCGCTACGGCGGCCGTAGCCTTGCCCGGGGTGGCGAGACTGTCGGGCAGGAGCAGGAAGACGGCGACGGCGAGCACCGGACCGAGCGCCATGCCGATCCAGGGTCGCCGCGGCGCCGCCGAGCCGGGCGATGCGCTCTCGGACTCGCTCCTCACGGACTGTGCCATGACTCACCTCCATCGCTGAGTGTCCGGAAGGTACCGCGATCACGCGGCCTTCTCACCCGAAAGCGCGATGCCGAGATGTGCTTGTTGTGATTGTGCGTGAGCAAACGTGTGCAGACAGCGCGAGGCCACCGACCAGACCGGTGGCCTCGCGCTGCTCACTGTCGCCCGATCAGCCGAAGAACACCTCGGCTTCGGCGTACCGCTCCGGCGGGACGGTCTTCAGTTCCGCGGTGGCCTCGGCGAGCTTCACCCGCGTGATGTCGGTGCCGCGCAACGCGACCATCACCCCGAAGTCGCCCTCGGCCACGGCGTCGACGGCGTGCAGGCCGAAGCGTGTGGCGAGCACGCGGTCGTACGCCGTCGGCGTGCCACCGCGCTGGACGTGCCCGAGCACCACCGCGCGCGACTCCTTGCCGGTGCGGGCGGTGATCTCGTCGGCGAGCCACGTGCCCACACCGCCCAGCCGGACGTGGCCGAACGCGTCCTTCTCGCCGCTCTGCAGCACCGCGGCCCCGCCCTCGGGCAGGGCGCCCTCCGCCACGACGATGATCGGCGCGTACTCGCGCTCGAACCGCCGTTCCACCCACTCGACGACCTGGTCCACCGAGAACGGCCGCTCCGGGACGAGGATGACGCTCGCGCCGCCGGCCAGCCCCGAATGCAGGGCGATCCACCCCGCGTGCCTGCCCATGACCTCGACGACGAGCGCGCGGTGGTGCGACTCGGCGGTGGTGTGGAGCCGGTCGATGGCCTCCGTCGCGATGTGCACCGCGGTGTCGAAACCGAACGTGTAGTCGGTGTTGCCGAGGTCGTTGTCGATGGTCTTCGGGACACCGACGACCTTCACGCCGTCGTCGTTCAGCCGCTTCGCGACCCCCAGAGTGTCCTCGCCCCCGATGGCCACGAGCGCGTCGATGCCCTTGTCGGCGAGCACCCGCTTGATGGCCTCGGCGCCGCCGTCCTCCTTGTACGGGTTCGTCCGGGAGGAGCGAAGGATCGTGCCGCCGCGGGTGAGGATGCCCTCGACGTCGTCGCGGGAGAGCCAGTCGCCCTTGCCCGTGAGCGGGCCACGCCAACCGTCGCGGAAACCGAAGATCTCCCAACCGTGGACCTCGATGCCCTTGAGGACGACCGCGCGGATCACCGCGTTCAGACCAGGGCAGTCGCCACCGCCGGTCAGCACACCGACTCGCATATCTGCGCCTTCCAGTTGTTTGCGTCACACCTTCGCCGCCAGAGTAGCCCGGACCACACTTGATCGGTGCAGCACCTGCTACAGTCTCGGCCGTGCAGCGCTTCTATTTCTGGTTTAGCAGGCCGGCCCGGGGTGGGTCGGTCGGCGAGACCGTGCGCTGACCACCGAACCTCCGAGCCGGACGACAAGCCGGCTCGGCAGCGTGGCACTCCCACCCGGCGAGGCGGCTTGCGGAAAGGAAGCCCCCGATGCCGAACAACTCCACCTCCGGCGCCGTCATCCAGGACGACGCCTCCCTCGCCGTGTCGGCCGATCCGATGACGGCACTCGACAACCTGCGCACGTCGCACGTCAGTCCCCTGCTCTCACCCGCTCTGCTGAGGGCGGAGCATCCCGTCACTCCCGCGGTGGCCAAGGCCGTCACACTCGGCAGGCGCGACACCGTGGACATCCTGGAAGGTCGCGACGACCGCCTGCTGGTGGTGGTCGGGCCCTGTTCCGTGCACGACCCCGAGGCGGCCCTGCACTACGCCCGTCTGCTGTCCGAGCACGCCGAGCGCATCCGTGACGAGGTGTGCGTCGTCATGCGCGTGTACTTCGAGAAGCCGCGGACCACGCTGGGCTGGAAGGGCCTCATCAACGACCCCGACCTCGACGGCACGTACGCCGTCAACAAGGGGCTGCGCATGGCTCGGCAGCTGCTGCTGGACATCTCGACACTCGGACTCCCGGTGGGGTCGGAGTTCCTCGACCCGATCACGCCGCAGTACATCGCCGACACCGTGACCTGGGGGTCGATCGGGGCCCGCACCGCGGCGAGCCAGGTGCACCGGCAGCTGTGCAGCGCGCTGTCCATGCCCGTGGGCATCAAGAACTCCACCGAGGGCGACGTCCAGGTGGCGGTGGACGCCGTGCGGGCCGCGGCGGCCGGGCACGTGTTCCCGGGCATCAACGCCGACGGGTTGGCCGCGCTGGTGACGACCTCGGGCAACCCGGACTGCCACGTCATCCTGCGCGGCGGCTCGGCGGGTCCGAACTACGACGCCGAGACCGTGGCCGACACGCTGGCCCGGTTGCGCAAGGCGGGCCTCCCGGAACGCGTGGTCGTGGACGCCAGCCACGGCAACAGCCGCAAGGACCACGTGCGGCAGGCTGCCGTGGTGCGGGACCTGGCCGCGCGCATCGCCGACGGCGAGCCCGGCATCACCGGGATCATGATGGAGAGCTTCCTGGAAGCGGGCCGCCAGGAGCTCACGCTCGGCAAGCGGGACGAGCTGGACTACGGCCGTAGTATCACGGACGCGTGCCTCGACTGGACCACCACGGCGAGCCTGCTCGACGAGCTCGCCGCCGCGGTGCGGACGCGCAGGGCCCGCAACGGGAACGGCTGACGAGAACGGATTCAGGCCACCGGGAAACCTTGCCTTCGGGCAAGGTCCTGGCGGGCCTGTTCGATGACCCGCCACCGCTGGAGGTTGTGCCGCGCGTCGGCGAGAGCGTCGTGGGCGTCGTCGGGCGCAGCCGGAAGTTTCGGCCGCCCGACGTCCTCCCACCGCTGCCGCAGATCGCGGGTGAACCGCGGCAGTTGCCGCGGCAGCGCGGGCATCGGTCCCCACAACTGGGCCAGTGCCACGTGGTCGTAGGCCGCGTACCAGGCCCACAGCTCTATCCCGCCGCGCGGGCGCCCGAAGAACTCGAGGAGGTCGTCGCGGATCCGCTCCCGGCTGCGCCAGGCGCGGTCGCCGGGCGACGGGAGCTTCGCCAGCACGTTCTCCCGCACCCACGGTCCGGCCTTCGCCGGGTCGAACTCGGTGGACACCGCGTAGAACTCGCGCCCGGTCTCGTCCACGACACCTATCGAGACGAGCTCGATGGTCACGCCGTCCTCGATGAATTCGGTGTCGTAGAAGAACCGCACGCCGGGCACCGTACTCGACTGCCGCACGCCGCCGGTCGCCCGGTCAACCCGCCTGGGACTCGGGCAGCCTCGCGGCGTCGCGGGCGTCGATCTGCACCGGCACGGCCGGTCGGAGTCCGGCCTCCTCGGCGGCGATCAGCTCCTTGGCCTTCGCCGCGTAGATGTCCACGTACTCCTGGCCGGACAGCTCCATGAGCGCGTACATGATCTCGTCGGTGATCGATCGCTCCACGAACCGGTCGCCCGCGAGTCCCTCGTACCGCGAGAACTCCAGCGGCTCACCGAAGTGGATCTCCAGTCGGCGCGGCCACCACATCTTCGAACCGATGGGGTTGACCTTGTCGGTCCCGACCATGGCCACCGGGATGACCGGCACCCTGGCTTCCAGGGCGATCCGCGCGACACCCGTCTTGCCCTTGTAGAGCCGCCCGTCCGGCGAGCGCGTGCCCTCGGGGTAGATGCCGAGCAGGTGACCTTCCCGCAGAAGACGGACGGCGGTGTCGATGGCCGCCTGCGCGGCCGTGCCGCCGGAGCGGTCGATCGGGAACTGGCCCACCCCCTTGAAGAACGACTTCTTCAGCCTGCCCTTCACACCGGGCTCGGTGAAGTACTCCCGCTTCGCGGGGAACGTGACGCGCCGCGGCACACGGTTGGGCATGAAGAACGAGTCCGCCACGGCGAGGTGGTTGCTCGCCAGGATGGCTCCGCCCTCGGCGGGGACGTTCTCCAGTCCGGTCACCCTGGTCGGCCACAACAGCCTCAGGAGCGGTCCCAGCAGCACGTACTTCATGAGGTAATACAGCACTGCGTCCTGCTCCCTCTCCGGCGACGGGTGGTGGCGGATGGATGGATACCGACGAAACAGCGTACGAACCGCCGGCATCCCCACACAACACGCCTCCTGTGTTGAATACCGCACCGCGACGGAGCTCACACCACGCGTCGGAAGATCACGGGTGGGCAATCGGCGCTTTCAAAACACCCGAGTCGTGCGACCATAGGGCGATGCGGCTTCGAGGGAGGATCACCGGGCATGCCTGTGCTCGCCGGCGCTGAACCATTCGTCCACGACGGCTCCCGTGAGGTCGGTGTGCTGCTGTGCCACGGCTTCACCAGCACGCCCGCGACCATGCGACCGTGGGGCGAACACCTCGCCGAGGCGGGTTTCACCGTGCGGTGTCCTCGCCTGCCGGGTCACGGAACCACCTGGCAGGAGTGCAACCGCACTCGCTGGCCCGACTGGTACGGCTGCGTGCGGGAGGCGTTCGCCGACCTCTCCGAGCGCTGCTCGTCGGTGTTCGTGTTCGGCCTGTCGATGGGGGGCACGCTCGCGCTGCGCCTGGCGCAGGACCTCGGTGACGCCGTCGACGGACTCGTCCTGGTCAACCCGTCGGTGCTGACTCGCAGAGTCGACGCGCGCCTGGCCACGCTGCTGGCTCCGGTGTTGCCGTCGGCGCGGGCCCTGGCCGGCGACATCGCCAAGCCCGGGGCCGTCGAGTTGGCGTACGACCGCACGCCCGTGCGCGCGCTCGCGAGCCTGTCGCGGCTGTGGTCGTTGGTCCGGCGTGATCTGCCGAGAGTCACGCAGCCGCTGCTGCTCGCCCACTCGGCGGTCGATCACATCGTCGAGCCCGTCAACGCCACCGTTGTCGCCGACAACGTGCGTAGCGAGGACCTGCGCGAGGTAGTGCTCCACAACAGCTACCACGTCGCCACACTCGACAACGACGCTCCGTTGCTGTTCCGCCGCAGCGTGGAGTTCGTCGACTCCGTCAGACAGGTTGGTGCCCGATGAACAGAACGTCAGGACCGGACGGACCCGAGGATGTGGACGCCACGTTCGCGAAGATCGTGGCCGACCTGCGGGCCGAGGGGTTCGGCACCGACGGGAGTGACACCGGTGACGTCGTCGACCCGGACGATGCCGACGACCTGCTCGTGGACACCGACGACGAGGACGGCAGGTCCGGCAGGACCCGGCTGCGTTCGTCCCGGGATCCGGACCCGGCCCCTCCCACCGGCTCCGGCTGGCGGGAGTCGGGGACGGGCTGGGACGAGACGATGTTCGGGGACGACCGCTCGGGTACGGCGTTCGAGGACGACGACGAACACTTCGTCCCGCCGGAACCTCCGCCGCTGCCCCGCCCCCGCAAGGGCGCGATCGTGGTGCTGCTGTTCTTCGTGGTCGGCCTGGTGCTGCTCGTGGCCCCGGGGCTGATCGGATTGGGGCAGTCGGTCGCCCTGCCCCTGGGCATGTTGTCGCTGGCGATCGGCATCGCGCTCGCGCTGCTGCGGGTCAAGCAGGGCCCGCCCGACGGAGCCGATCCGACCAACGGCGCCCAGGTCTGACGGGTCAGGCCACCCCGTCCCGGCCTGCGCTCGCCTGGTCGAGCAGCGACCACAGCTCGCCGGGGCCGACGAACGTGACGCCGTACTCCGCCACCCGCCGCCGCAACTCCCGGTCGGCCGTCGCCACGACGACGTGGTCGCGCGGCCCGCTCACCCGCGCCTCGGCGACGGTCGTCACCACCGTGTCGTCGCCCTCCCCGGGAGCCTCGACGACGTCGACACCGTCCACCGCGCCGATCCCTCGCGCCCGCCCCTCCGTCACGAGCACGATGCGAGGCCACCAGCGCCACCGGGCGTCGAGGCCGAGACCGAGCCGGGGCGCCGGGACACCCGCGCTCGCGAGGTGGGCGAGCCGGTCACGCAGGCGGGTCGCGGCCGCGGCCCGATCGCGCCACCAGCCGTCGGGCCGGGCCCCCACCACGTTCGCCGCGTCCACGACGACCGTGAGCCGGCGGTCCAGCTGTTCCCGCAGCGCGGGCCAGGCCTCGGCGAATTCGCCGTGCAGCTCGTACGACTCGACGTCGTCGGGCGGCACCCACCGCAGGGCGGCGCTCTCGCAGTTCGCCACCCGAGGCCGCACCTCGTGACGCACCGTCGCCAGCACGGTGGTGTAGCCCCACGCACCGTGGTCCGCGACGCACGACGCGAGAACGTGCACGGAACCCGAGGGCACCGCGGTCTCCTCCTCCGTTTCCCGGACCGCCGCCTCGACCGGTGTCTCACCGGGCAGCACGGCACCGCCGGGCAACGCCCACGTGCTGCCGTGATGGGTCCATCGAGCGCGGTGCTGAAGCAACACGCCACGACTTGGATGGGTCAGGAGCAGACCCGCCGCGCCAAGCGGCCCCCAGTGCCGTCGCCCGCAGCCGCAGCGGACGAATCCGTCGTCACCACCGAACATCCCGACCAGCGTACTGACGGGACCCCGCCCGAACGACCCGTCGACCGAGGCAGAATCCCAGTTCAGGCCCGCTCGCGGGCCAGCGTCGCAGCGCCCACGATCGCGGTCGCATCACCGAGCTGCGAGGTGCGGATCCGGGCGAGCGGGCGGTGCCCGGCCCCGGTGAGCACCCTGGCGTAGTGCTCGCGAGCCTCGTCCGCGAAGAGGGGCGCCGA
>JACYYK010003627.1_pt1 | contig 10588 bp, 9 predicted proteins | sample 8236871 | NCBI WGS metagenome assembly JACYYK01 (sample SAMN14103087, study PRJNA606662) | landfill metagenome | isolation source: landfill solid waste inoculated with endophyte fungus Paravalsa indica | place: India:New Delhi, Okhla landfill site | collected 2017-11-05 | reverse complement strand
TCGACTCCCACAGGAAGTCGAGCTCGACCTCGGTGAGCTGTTCACGCACGTGCTATCGCCCTTCGTCGTCCGGGCCCCACGCACCGAGCACCGGGGGCGCAGCCGCCTCCGTGGCCCCGAACGTGTCGTCGGGATCGGGTTCGATCAGGAAGGAGGCGTGCTTGTGCTCCTTGTCCTCCTCCTGGCGACCCGCACCGGCGCCCATGCCACCCATGCCCATCGGCGTGGCGGTCGCGGGCGGGTTGGCACCCACCACACCACCGGCCGGGGCAGCGGCGAGACCCTGGTTCTGCATGGGCATCGGAGTACCCGCCTTGGACGCCGCGCTCCCACTCTGGTTGGACGAAGCCACCGTGTCGGAGGTCTGGGCGGGCTCGGTGGCCTCGGTGGCCTTCGCCCCGCTGCGCTTGCCCGTCGACAGGGTCTTGGCCGTCTTGAGGCCCGCGTAGCCGAGAGCACCCCCGGCAGCCGCCGCGCCGAGCGAGGTGCCGAGGCCCGGCCCACCGCCCGCCGAGGCGGCCGGCATCTGGCCCGTGCCGACGCTCTGGCCCGTCACGTGGTGGGGACGACCGTCCTGCACGCCCTCGGCACCGCCGATCCCACCACCGGCGGAGGCCACGCCCGACGGGCCGCCGAACGCGTACGACGGACCACCGTCGGCACCGGAGATCGAGAAGGTGCCCACCGCACCCATCCTCTGGGCCTCCACCGCGACCCCACTGGCCAGCGGCTTCAGCCCCAGCGACTCCGGACCGAAGCTCGGGGTCGTGCTGTCGATCTGCGACAGCTCCTCGGTGTAGGCCTCCAGGAACGCGATCTGCTGGGCCTTGACGGCCTGCGCCTCGTCGTACTGCTCCTTGAGGTCGTTGACCATCGCCGCCGGACCACCCGCGAGCATGGCGGCCGTCTGGGCACCGGGGTCGAACTCCTTGGGCTGCGGCATCGTCTTCAGCTTGGCCGCCGCCGCGGCCTGCTGCGCGAGCCGGTCCTTCATGGCCTTCGCGGCCTCGGACGCCTGGGCGCTGGAGTTGGCGATCCCCACCAGGGCACCCTGGGCGGCACCGGCACCCTCACCGATCCACGCCGCGCCGAGTTCCTTGATGGCGTTGTAGAGGTCGTCGGCGATCCTCGCCAGCTCGTTGCTGTGGTTGCCCCAGGTCTGGCCCAGCTCCTCGGCCGTACCCGGTTCGTTGTTGACGGTCGCGTACGCGTAGAGCTGCTCGCTGTCCCGCGAGGCCCAGTTCGGCCGCGTCCCGATGGCTCGGTCGTTGCCGTAGTGGAAACCGTCGGAACGGCTGCGCGCCCGATTCACCAGCTCCGCGATCTCGGCGCTCTCGTCACGCATGACCGCGTCGACGTTCGCGGGCCCCGGCCTCGTGCCGTATCCCCTACCCGGCGCCATGACGGGTTCGCCGGAGGAATTTCTCTCCGAGTACATGACTTCCGCTTCCCCCTACAGATTCAAAGCTGGCCACGCAACGACTGGGCGGTGGACGTGTCGAAGTCCTCGTAACGACTCATCGCCTCAAGAATCGCGTGCTCGGCCTCGTCGTATTGCGTGTACAGGTTCCGCAGGGCCTGCGCGTAGGAGTCGTTCATCCCGGCGGCCCGTTCGGCGAACTTGTTGGCGATGGCCTCCCCGACCGGGTTGGCCCCCAGCTTCGGCGAAACCGCGAGGAAACCGGTGTTGTCGAGCAGAGCCGCGACGGCGTCCTTACCGCTACGAATCTTGTTCAGAACAACCTGTGCGGCGTCCGGGTCGACTCCGACCTGACCTTTGGCCGCGGCTGCGCGAAACGCGGCGGCATCCGCATAGCTGCTGTTCGGCATGTATTCGCTCTCCTGTCCCCAGCACAGCCCGACTCGGCTCAGCGCCTGCGATCTTCGCTAAGGTTAACGCACCAGAGGTACCCCTACGACGCATTCTCGCCGGTTCGGGTTCCGTGCCGGCGGAAAATCTCCGCGACCGACGCCGACTCGTTACGATGAGTAAACGCGGGGGTCGAGCGTCCCGATAAACGGGAGGTCGCGGTAACGCTCCGCGTAATCGAGCCCGTATCCCACGACGAACTCGTTGGGAATGTCGAACCCGACGTAACGCACGGGCACGTCCACCTTCACGGCCTCGCGCTTGCGCAGCAGCGAGCACACGTTCAAGGAGGCCGGGTTACGGCTGGCGAGGTTCTTCAGCAACCACGACAGCGTCAACCCCGAGTCGACGATGTCCTCCACGATGAGCACGTCACGGCCCGCGATGTCACGGTCCAGGTCCTTCAGGATGCGCACGACGCCGGAGGACGACGTGGACGACCCGTACGACGACACCGCCATGAACTCCAGTTGCGCCGGAATCGGCAGGGCGCGGGCGAAGTCGGTCATGAACATGACCGCTCCCTTCAGCACCCCGACGAGGAGGAGGTCGGACGTCATCTTCTCGGTCGGATAGTCCGCCGCGACCTTCTCGGCCAGCTCGGCGACTTTGTCCTTGATCTGCTCCTCGGTGATGAGCACGGAGGCGATGTCGCCTTCGTACACGGTCAGCTCCCTCGGGTGGTGGGTTGGCAACGATTCAAAACGAGCTTTTCATGTGTCCTTCGCGCTTCGACACCGCCGGGTAGGAAAACGCCGCCTTGGCCACGCCAGCGGCCCACGAGGTCGTCCACCGACCGCAGGTGCGCGTCGGTCAGTTCCCGCGCACCGCCCCGCAGCAGCCACGTCCTCAGCACCCTTCTCCGCACCGGCGACGGCGCCCGTTCCAGGACGTCGACGCGGAGGGTCTCCCCCTCGTACGCCCGATCGTGCACATCCTTCGCGATCGAGTCGAGGGCGTCGCAGTCCTCCCGCAGCTGCCGCGCCGTCCGGGCGAGCGCCTCGGCCACCCCGCCGGCGAGCACGTCCTCCAGCAGGGGAAGCACCTCCCGACGCACGCGCACCCTCCGAAACCGCGGGTCGGCGTTGTGAGGGTCCTCCCACGGCCGGACCCCGAGTTCGTCGCAGGCGGCCCTGGTGACGGCACGCGGTGTCGAGAGCAGCGGTCGTGCCCACGGCACCTCCAACGGGCGCATCCCGGCCAGCGACCGGGCTCCCGAGCCCCTGCCGAGCCCCAGCAGCACAGTCTCCGCCTGGTCGTCGAGCGTGTGCCCGAGCAGCACGAGCGACCCTTCCCCCACGTGCTCGCGCAGTGCCGCGTAACGAGCCTTACGCGCCGCGGCCTCGGGGCCGCCGGGACCGGTCACCGTCACCGGCAGCACCTTCGCCGCGTGGGCGCCCAACCGCAGCGCCTCCTCCGCGGCCCGCTCGGCGACCTCGTCCGAACCCGGCTGAAGCCGGTGGTCCACCACCAGCGCGCACACCCGGAGGTCTCGTCGACCACCCACGTGAGCCGCGGCCTCGGCCAACGCGAGCGAGTCCGCGCCGCCCGAGACCGCCACGAAGAGCTCGCCCGACCCCAGGTGCTCGGTGACGTCCGGTTCGGCGAGAAAGACCCGCACCGCTCTGCGTACGGCCAACACCGCGTCGAGCCGGGGGCGCGGCCGCCGACCGACTCCGGGTGTCATGCGTCCTCCCCGAGCGAACGAGACGGAACGCGGCCGGACCGCGAGGTGGAGCGGGGACGGCCGCCGTCGCCCTCCACGCGACCGGCACGATCTAGTGCACCCGTCGTAGCCATGCCTTCGGGTCCTTGATCTCGGCCCTGCTCGGGAGTGTGTCCGGCGACGTCCAAACCGCGTTGAACCCGTCCATCCCGACCGCGGCCACCACCTCGCGCGTGAAGGTCGAGCCCAACGCGTACTGCTTCACCTTGACGTCGACCCCGAGCAGGCTCCGCAACAACCTGTCGATCGGCCCGCCGCCCCTGCGACGGGCGGTGAATCGGCGCCGGATCGTCGCCACACTGGGCACGACCTTCGGACCGACCGCGTCCATGACGTAGTCGGCGTGGCCTTCGAGCAGCGTGGACAACGCCAACAACCGGTCGAACGCCTCGCGCTGCCGAGGTGTCTGCACCAGCTCGACGAATCCGAGCGACCCGTTCTCCTTCGTCCGCCGGAGTTTCCTCACGTTGTCCGGCAGGCGCGACAACAACGCGGACAGCCCGTCCGACTCGGTGAAGCCGGTGATCAGTCTGCCGACCTCGCTGGCGAAGTGGTCGCGGAGCCAGTCGACCGCGGTGAACTGCAGGCGGTGGGTGCACTCGTGCAGGCAGACCCACATGCGGAAGTCCCTGCCCGACACCCGCATGGCCCGCTGGGCGGTCACCACGTTCGGCGCGACGAGCAGCAGCCTGCCCGAGTGGTCGTCTCCCCCGAAAGGGTCGTACTGCCCCAGCACTCGTGCGCCGAGGAACGCCAGCACCACCCCCGTCTGCACCCCCGCGCTGCCCGCCACCAGCGGCGCGAGCATTCCGGCCTGACCATCGTCGGGCAGGGCCCTGCTGGTGAGCCGGTCCAGCCCGGACGCCGCCGCTCGCACCCAGCCCGGCCGGTCGACGACCTCACCGGGAAGCAACGGCAGGCCGGCCCCGAGCCCGGTGAGCGCTCTGACGTGCTCCTCCGCGGCCACGGTCAGGTCGCGCAGTTCGGTGACGACGCGTTCGGCCTCGGCGGGGTCCACCACGGGGCCGCTCCTGACCAGGTAGGCGCCGGTGGACGCGGCCACCGACCAGTCGACCAGCGGCTTCGGCTTCCTGCCCCGCTGCGGGTCCACGGAGTTCACCACGGCCGCTCGGGATCGATCGACGTCGGGCTACCGGTGCTGCGAGTGCTCACGTGTCGTCCTTTCACCGCGCTGTGCCTCGGTTTCGACGCTACCCGCCCTCAGCGGCAACCACAGCCACGCAGTGCCGCCGCGATGCGGTCGAGGGCGGCCCGCGCTCGGTCCCAGTCCTCACCGGTCGACATGAGCGCAAACGTCAGCACTCGGTTGTCCGAGGTGAGGACCACCCCGGCGAGCGTGTGCACACCGGTCAGCGTTCCCGTCTTCGCCCGGACCCAGCCGCGTCCCGCTTCGGACTCCTCCTCGTCGTAACGACCGGCGAGAGTGCCGCTCCCGCCCGCGACCGGCATGCCGACCAAGAGCGGCCGCAGCTTGACCGTGACCTCGTCCTCGTCGTCCGGCCCCGCGGCCTTGGCGATCACCTGGGTGAGCGTGGCCGCGGAGACCTTGTTGAGCGGCGAGAGCCCACTGCCGTCGTGCAAGACGGCGCCGTCGACGTCGATGCCGTTGCGCTTCAGCACGTCCAGGGTGGCCTCGGCGCCCCCGGTGAAGGACGGCTCCTTGCCCTCGGCGACGGCCACCTGCCGGGCCAGGACCTCGCCCAGCAGGTTGTCGGACTCCACGAGCATGTGCCGCACCAACTCGTCTACCGGCGGCGACCACACCTCGCCCAGTACCTCGGCATCGGACGGAGCGGTGGTCGTTCCGCCGGCCTCCGCCCCGATGCGGTCGGCGAACTCCCGGAGGAGATGCTCCGCGGGATCGCCACGACGCTTCGAGTTCCCGACCGTCGCCTGCGAACGACCGCCGTCCAGCATGGCCGGCTGCACCTTCGCCATGTACGTCGACGGCACGTCCTCGGGCGCCCAACCGTCGCCCTTCTCGGGGCCGGTGTAGGCGGACAGATCGAGTTCGACCCGCTCGACGTCTCCCCCGGCGGCCTCCTCCACCTGAGCCACGAGGTCGTCGAGGCGGGCCGCGCCGGGATAGATCGACTCCTGTCCCTCGGGCAACGACGACAGGGTGACGTCACCACCGCCCACCAGCACCACCGTGCCGGGCTCGGAACCCCGCACGACCCTCGTCGGCAGGCGCATGTCGTGGTCGAGGGCCAACAGGGCGGCGGCTCCCACCAGCACCTTCGTCGTGGAGGCGGGCGTGGCGACGGTGTCCGCGTCGCGAGCCCAGAGCTGCTCCCCCGTGGTCGGGTCCACCACGCTCCCGGTGAGGGTGCCCAGGTCGGAGTCGGAGGCGAGCTCACCGATCGCGGCCTCGACCCCCTCCGGGGTGGGGCCCTCAGCGGAGTCCGAGACCTCGTTCAGCGCGAGTCGCACCTCCTGCGGCCGCGGGGGATCGGCTCGCGGCGCGTTCGGCGCCCACGGCAGCCCGAGACGATTCGACACGTCCGGCAACGCCAGCGTGACCCCGGCAACCAGCAACAGCACCACGGCGATCGACACCGTCACCAGCAGGCGTCGACGCGGTTTGCGAGAGGGGGCGTCCCCGGAGTCCGGGGACGGTTCCGGACCGGGGGGCACCGACTGGTTCGGGGACGCGGTTTCGGAGGCAGCCGCGGGGATCGCCGCCTGCGTGCCCGTGTCGGCTCGGGGGACGGAGTCGACGGGCCCGCCTTCGCCCCGGCTCGCGTCCCTCGGGGGCACCGCCAACTGCTCCCCGGTACTCGCCGGAGCCGGTTCGATGCGCTGGGGCCATGCCTGCCGACCGGCCGGGGGGACGGACCCCGGTCGGGGAGGAGGTGGTACGGGGTGGGGAAGCTGCGGTGCTCGCGGCGACGACTCCCCCGGCCACGACGTCGACCGCGGCGGGGAGGACTGCCACGCGCCGGCGCCCCGCTCCCGTGGGGACTGCTGCTGTCGCGGCTGCTGGGTCGTCGGCGCGTTCGAGTCCGGGGACTGCTGGTAATTCGGTGACCGCCGAATCTGCTGAGTCTGCTGTGACCACTGTGACTCCGTCGACCGCTCGGTCTCCGAAGTCGGGGAGGAACCCGGCCCGTCCGACGAAGCCGAAGGATTGCCGACCGAGTTCGTGGGAATGCTCACTTTGTCTGTCGGCTGGTTCGACGAGGAGTCAGAATTGTGCGGCGCGATCTCAGGATCTTGGTCGCTGGACGGCCATCTCGGGCCCGAACCATCTCCAGTACCAGGCAAAGCCCCTCCTCGCGGTCAAGAGGGCAGACGTCACATTTGACACCATGCGTGCCACGCCCGCCCAGTGCGTGGTCCACACTAGTGAAGACAGAATTGATCACGTGTAAGCCGCCCGGATAAGCAGGGGCGCCAGAGACCAGGCAGCGAGGACGGCGTGGAGTTCGACGTCACGATCGAAATCCCCAAGGGGGAGCGCAACAAGTACGAGGTGGACCACAAGACGGGGCGCATCCGCCTGGACCGCACCCTGTTCACGGCCACCCAGTACCCGGCCGACTACGGGTTCATCGACGAGACCCTGGGGCAGGACGGTGACCCGCTCGACGTCCTCGTCCTCGTGCAGGAGCCCACGTTCCCCGGCTGCCTGATCCGGTGCAGGGCCATCGGCATGTTCCGCATGACCGACGAGAAGGGCCCGGACGACAAGATCCTGGCCGTACCGTCGGACGACCCGCGGATGGAGCACCTGCGCGACATCCACCACCTCAACGAGTTCCACAAGCTGGAGATCGAGCACTTCTTCCAGGTCTACAAGGACCTGGAGCCCGCCAAGAGCGTCGAGGGCTCCACCTGGGCCAGCCGCGCCGAGGCCGAGGCCGAGATCCAGCGCTCCTACGAGCGCGAGATCGCTCACAAGGAGGAGCAGGCCGCCGAGAAGTGAGCCGCCCCCGAACCCGAATCGGGCCCCGTCGCGCTGTGCGGCGGGGCCCGATTCGTTGTGGACGCCGTGGGATCAGCTCTCCACGGCCACTCCCATCGACCGGGCGGTGCCCGCGACGATCCGCATCGCCACCTCGACGTCCGAGGTGTTGAGGTCCGGCAGCTTGCGTTCGGCTACCCGACGCAGCGCGTCGCGGCTCAGCACCCCGGCCGTCTCGTGTCCCGGCCTGCCCGAACCCGGCCCGCCCAGTTCCCTGCGGATCAGGTGCGACGTCGGGGGCGTCTTGTACCGCATCGAGAACGACCGGTCCTCGAACACGGTGATCACGACGGGGACGACGTCGCCCCGCTGTCCCGCTGTCGCCGCGTCGTAGGCGCGCTTGACCTCGACGAGGTTGACTCCGGTCTGTCCCAGCGCCTTGCCGATGTCAGGCACAGGCGCGTCGCCCGCGGGCAGGTGGAGGGTGGTTTCGAACTTCTTCTTCGCCTTGCTTGTCGCCACGAGCGGCGACGCTATGGCCTCCAGTGACTGGAGACTCCAGTTCTTTTACCGGACCTCTTCGATCCCGTCGGCGTGCCGGCGGGCGAGCGCGCGGTAGACCTCGGCGTTGTGGTCCACCCACGCCTTGGCCGTGTCGGTGAGCGGGGTGAAGCTCTTGGCGGGGCTGCCCTTCGCGATCGTCTCGTCGGGAACCCGCGTGTTCGGGGTGACGGTGGCACCCGCCGCGACGAGGCTCCGCCTGCCCACCACGGCCTTGTCGAGCACGATCGACCCGTTCCCGACCAACGCCTGCTCCCCGATGGTGCAGTCGTGGACGATGCACGAGTGCCCGACGGTGGCGTCGCGACCGATCTCGCACACCCCGTCGTTGACATGCACCACCGTGTTGTCCTGGATGTTCGCGCCCTCACGCACCACGATCCGGCCGAAGTCGCCGCGTAACACGGCGCCGTACCAGACCGACGCGCCCTTCTCCACGACGACGTCGCCGACCAGCGTCGCGGTGGGGGCGATCCAGGCTTCCGGGTGCACGGTGGGGCTCACGCCCTCGAAGGCGAACATCGGCATGGGTGACACCTTAATGTCCGACGGTGGCCGTGACGATCATCGGAATGCGAAGAGGCCCCCTCCGCTGTGGAGGGGGCCTCTTTTCCGGAGCCGCCTGGGGGAATCGAACCCCCGACCTGCTCATTACGAGTGAGCCGCTCTGGCCGACTGAGCTAAGGCGGCGCGCGGGCGTGCCCGGCTTGCTCACGAGTATAGCGATCCGGTTTCGGGCGTCACCGGCGGGGGCCGACGTCGTTGATCTGGGCACGACACCGGCACCGTCCCGCCGGTCAGTGGCTATCGGGAGGACCTCTCGCATGCGCCGCAAGCGCCACAGCTGTCCCCGCTTCCTGGCTCTGCCCACGACGGCAGTGCTACCCGCGCTGCTCGTACTCCTGGCCGCGCCTGCCGCCGCGCAGACCGTTCCCACCACTCCGGAGCCCGTACCGGCCGAGGAAGGCCAGGCCCCGATCTCCTCGGAGGACAAGCCGAAGGGGCGCGTGGTGGCGGAGGCGGCGACCGCGCTGGGGGTGTTGCGGCTGCTACCGGAGGCCATGGACGCCGAAGCCGTCATGCCCGGATGGGAACGCGACCAACCGAAGCAGTCCGCGTTGGAAGGCGGCTTCGGCCTGTCATACGCGCGGGCCGACAGCGAGTCCTACCAGGCCCACGAACGCTCCATCGCCGAGGCGGCGCCGTTCGGGCTCTCCGTCGCCGGGCACACGCCGCAGACGCCCGGCTCCGCCGTACAGACGGCGTTGCCGGACAACGACAAGGCGCTCTCCACCGGCCTCGAAGCTCCCGACAACCCCCTCGTGAACCTGAACGCGCTGCAAGGAAGAGCGCACGCCCGGTGGAGCGAGGCCATGGGACCGTGTGTCGGCATCGTCGCCGACGCCGGCACGTCGGTCGCCGGCCTGTCCCTCGTCAACGCCATCCCCACCATGCCGGACAGCAACCAGGCCGCCAAGGCCGGAGGCGAGCTCGGTGCCGCACTGGAGGAGATGCCGGGCTCACTCGCAAACCTCGGCGGACTGCTGTCAGGCCAGGGGTCCGAGGGCGACGGAAGCGGTTCCCTCGTCAGCGTGGACAAGGCGCTGTCGACCCGCTCGGTGGTGCGGCTGGTGGACGTCGAGGGCGACGACGGCGGGACACGCAAGGCCGTCGAAGCCGTCTCCACCCTCCAGGGTGGGCGCATCGACATCCTGAAGGGAACACCACTCGGGCTCACCGTCAAGGTCGCGAGCCAGCCCACCCTCCGTGTGCTGTCCACAGGGGACGCCGAGACGTCCGTCGTCGACTACACCGCGCCGGTGCTGACCGTCGAGCGGAACGGCAGGACGCTGTTCCGACTGGACGCGGCCAACCCGACCGCCGACATCCCCATCGGCATCCCGCTGCCCGAGCTGAAGGACCTCCCCGGGTACGAGGACGTCAAGGAGACACCTGTGATCGGCGACGTGGCCGAGCAGGTCGACGGCGGAGTCACCACACTGTCCGAGCGGGCGGCCGAACGCGTGCTCGACATCGGCGTGCTGCGGCTCAGCATCGCCGAGCTCGACGAGAAGGCGCAGACGGTGACCGAACCGTTCGCCGGGCACCAGGTGTCGGCGGTCGCGCGGTTGCTCGACGTGCGCGTGCTGCCCACCGACCGCCTGAGGAAGCTGCTGCCCGACGACCTGTCGGCCGAGCTGCCCTCCGCGCTGGTCCAGGTGTCGCTGGGTGAGCAGAGCGCGAGCGCGTACGCCCCGGAGGGCGGCGTGGACTGTTCCGAACCGGTGGAACCCGCTGCCCCGACCGAGCCCGCCGCGCCACCGGTGGCCGATGACCGGCCCGATGTTCCCGCGGCGCTCGCGCACACGAACGCCGCTTACTCCACCGTCCCACTGTTCTGGACCGGAACCGCGTTGCTGCTGGTCGGTGTGGTGTTGGTGGCAGCGCTGCCCAACCGACCGCTCCGCGCCCCCGCCCAGGTGAGGCCGTCACCCCGCCCCCG
>JACYYK010004104.1_pt2 | contig 10610 bp, 12 predicted proteins | sample 8236871 | NCBI WGS metagenome assembly JACYYK01 (sample SAMN14103087, study PRJNA606662) | landfill metagenome | isolation source: landfill solid waste inoculated with endophyte fungus Paravalsa indica | place: India:New Delhi, Okhla landfill site | collected 2017-11-05 | reverse complement strand
TTATCCCGAAACGCATACCCCAGAGAACTGGTAAGGGGCGCGTCGGGATCCACCTCCGCATCTGTGATCGTCCTATAGTCTGCCATTGCTAATCCTCACACAAATTGATAGGGCGGCGCACCATCCGCGAACGTCAGGCTGGGACCGACGAAATAAGCGCCCCTGATCTTCTGCGCCTCGCTTGATGCATTATAATTCGGCCTGCTATTTTCCGTTATAAACCCATAACGCCCGTCATATGTGAACGATTGCAATTTATATTCAATACGCCCCTTTATCCAATCATCCTGCCGATATGAAACCTGCGTCAGTTGCGGGACCGGCCTTCCGGTGATGTCGGTTGACACATGGCTGACGAGCGTTACATCGTCGACCAGAGGAATGCTGTCTTTGGCGTCAACGGTAACGATATACGTCACTGGCGCACGACGATAGCGGTTCAGCAGTCGTCCCGTTGTGATCTTGGACGCCGTATCATTGCCTTGGTTCAGCCAGCGGCAGTGTATCGTTTTGGTAATGGTCTGGTTATAGAAGTCTGGCGATTCCTCCTCCAAGCCGACGCTATAATAACCCCGGATAAAATTATCCTCGGCCAATGATTTTGTGGGGTCAATCTGAACCGTCCACATGGCAACGCGAGTCGCCCTGTCCGCGTCATTATCATCGGATGAAATGGTGATATTATTGTTGCGGTCATCCAGTGTAACCGGCACCTGCTCAGGCGGGTGGTTCAGGCGCAGGCGGATCAACTGCGCAACCTCGTCCCACCAGATAGTGATGCCCAACTCGCAGATTTCCGACAGCAGCTTGACCACGCCCTCGGGCTTGCAGATGGTTGCGTTTAGGACTAGGTTCGCACCCCCGCGGTCAAACTCTGCCTGCCATTCCGCGAACGGAATATATGCCGTAGGGATGCCTGCATAGTCTCGCAGCAGGTTGCGGATAACAATATCGGCCCGCTGGTTCGCCACGTTGAAACACAACTGAACACTATCGTCAACGCTATGGGATGACGCTTGCGTTCCCTTCCTGCCCCGCACCACGGTGAACGTGTTATTGGTCCGGTTGAATGACATGATTTCGCTGCCGATAACGATCCACCCGCTAGCAGGATATTCCGCGTTACCGACACCCGGCTCAGACAGGGTGAAGCTGGTCTGACTATCCGTAATATCAGCCCGCAACCGACCGCGTGACTGAACTGGCGCTTTAGCCTTTTCGTTATCGGCCAAGCTAAGAATGTCCTTGGCCAAGATCGTCACTTGACCATCATTCGGCCCCTCAATCTCCGATATGATGTAGGTTCTCGTCCTAACCGGAACGACAGCCCCTGCGTTATTCATAAATCCCTCGATGACCCTGAGCGGGCGTCCCGAATAGTTCGGCGTCCGTGCCTTAAACTTGGTCCAGAAGGAACCGCGATTCTTTGGGTTGTATCCACCTTCATCAATCTGTGCCGCGCCGCTGATGCGCTCTGTCATGTATTTGTCGGTTAGCGCATCATTGTCAGGAAAGTCAGCAAACCTGATCCTGACAGATGCCCTCTTTCCAAGACCACCTAATTCAGGCTTGAACCCGGCGATATTCACCTCCTGCTCATACCCAGAGACCGATATAACGCATGGGTAGTAATTATCACCCCTGATGGGGCGGCTTTTGCTGATGAACCGTAGAGTATTAACGCCCTTGTTATATGCCTGCCGGTATGCGCAAGTGCCGTATGTGTTATAGCACTTCCGGGGACTGGCGGCATCAAGAACAGCGTTACAGGCACCCACGCCGAACGTGCGAGTGCAAAAATCGAAGTCTATCTCTACGACGGTAACAGCCTCGACGGACGCCATTATATCACCTCAAGTCGGGTTATAAAACTGCATGTCAAAGCTAACCGTGGCAAGCTTGTCTGCATTCACATATTCAACATCAATAATGCTGTCCTCGCTGCCCGGCCATGCATATGCCATATCCTGAGGCTTCCCGCCCGGCCATCCGGCATAGAAGAACGATCCGCCACGGTTATAGTGATCCTCGAAGTTAATCAAAGGACCGTCCACCCAATCGCGCTGGATATGCGGGAACTGAACGGACATGGTGCCGCCAGACCCCATTACACGATTCCCTAGGAATTGACCCTGCAAGCTGTTGTTGAAGTACTTTGTATATTGCTTGGAGTGATGCGAGGGTGTGTAGCTATCAATCGGAGTAGATGGGAAGTCACGGCATGGACCGGCGATCACAACGCCAATGTTAGGAATGGCAAGCTGGAAGTTTAGCCTAAACCATGACGTTGATACGGTATCGAAAATGATAAACAAGTCTTCATTCGTCATGGGCGTGACAAGAATAATAGTTGACCAGTCAGTCCCATTCGTGCTTTGCTGAATGGCAACCCTAGACCCAACGCTGGCCATATTATGAGCCGCAATTCCAACGCCTGAATAGGTGCGGGGGTTTGTTGTATCTACAGTTATCGTCGCGCCGCCCTGAGTGTTAGCCCGCCATGAGTTATATGTGGCCGGGTCCAGCACGTTAACGCCCGGAAACCCCGCTGCCTCGTTGCCGAACGTAGTGTTGCCCAACGTCATGACATTATTGAACAGGACATGCGTCCTATTGGGCATGGAATATCCACTCTGCATCACAACCGGCATTATCGGCGCTCCTGCTTAATAATCACGCGACCATCGGCTGATTGTTGATATATCTCATCCAGCAACCCGTTGATACCATCCCGCATCCAGTCCGGCCCGTCCCAGTTGATCGTAACGTATCGGGTCGGCTCGCGTTGGGCTTGCTGGGTAGTAGTGGAGCTTGATCCACCACCCGACTTCCCGCCGCCTTTGATGGCCCCGACAAGACCCAAGCCCGCCGCCAGAACCTTGCCATACGCAGCCATCTTCGCCCAGAATCCCAGAGTCGGATCGGCAAGCGTCTGCGAGGCCGCAAGGTAGGCGTTCACCAATGCCGCGCTCGCCGCAAATGACTTCTGCAACCTTCCAAGTGTGTCATAGCTATTACCCGTCAACGCCGTCAACTGACCGAAATATTGCGCAGTGTTCGACAGGTCTTGCGCCATGTCTGAGCGGTTATCCTCGTTGAGGAGATTGGCCCAATACATCTCCTTTCGCTTGCGGTAGTATTCTTCTTCCAGAATAAGCTTCTGGTCAAACGCGGATTGCAACGCCTCGATGTCCATCTGGCGCTGCAATTGGGTTTGTTGCCACTCAGCCCCCCAAGCAGTTGTATAAAGCATCATTCGATTAGCTTCATACTCTTGCTGCGTGATAGTCTTTTGGTCAAGCGCCCATTTCAGCGTTTCCAGATCCCGCTGATAATGTTGCATTGACAGTTGATATTCAGACTGGAATCCCTCATTTAGAGTTTCCCACCTGCGCTTCATTTCCTCGCGAAGTATATCTTCGGCGGACTGGCCGCCACCAGACGCACCCCCACCCCCGCCCGGGGGCGGCGGAGGCTTGGGCAGGCCCATAGGCGGCGGCGTATATCTGGTTACGAACATTCCCGTATTGGTGCCAACCTCGGACCACGCCGCCGCCGCATCCCTAGACGCCGCCGCCATCTCGCGTATGGCTGATGCCGCAACTCCAGCCTTGGCTGCGATGTCAATCAATTCTGGCGGAATAGTTGCACCGGCACGGTGGGCTGCCAGAAGCTGTGTCGCAAAGTCCTCCGTCGCCCTTGCCTGCTCCTCCATCGTCTGGGCGCTGGACATAGCGACTATAGTGTCGCTCAGGGCCTGCGCCTGACCTAGAGTGAGGCCGGTTTCATGCTTCAAATCCGCCATCAACAGTCGGGCGGAATTAAGTGCGTTCTCTCTTACCTGCTCGTTTCTTGCACCATAGTCAATAAGATCATTGATGTCTTTAAGCGTTTTTTCCAACCCGCCATATGCCGCATTAGCCTGCTCCCCAGCCTCCCGTATGGACTGCCCGAGCTTGATCTGCTCAAGCTGAACGTTAAGGTCGTATAGGCGACGGAGATTGTCGGCCTGAGCGCCAAACTGCGCCGTTAGTGCGTAGGAGTTCTGATCCGCCGTCCGCAGCGCCGTAGCGTATGAATTTGCGGCAGACGCTAGATCGGATAGGCTAGTGGCGAAACCCTCATTGGCGCTAGTTGCGTCACGCCCGCCTCTAGCCCACTGGACGAATGCCGCAGCCCCTCCTACCAGAGCGAGCGTGAACAGCATTGTAGGGTTCAGGACCATTCTAAACGAGCCAGCAAGAGTCGCCCCCAGTGAGCGCCCTTCCTGCTGCAACTGGCTCAAAATCTGCGCAACCTGCGGACCCTGCTGCATCATCAGCATGAACGGGCTTTGACCCATCGCCATCATCATGCCAATATCGTTCAACTGGAACGACAGGTTGGCAACGTGGTGGCGGGCGATCTCCTGCGACTGCCCGAATCTTTGGGCGGCGTTGGCGGACGCGTCAAGAGCAACCTTGGTTCGTTGCAGAATCTCAATGCGCTGCTGTTCAGTAATCACCCCGGCCTTGACCGCAGCGCCAGTCCTGATTGACTCGTCACGATACCTGATCTGCGCAGCAAGCAGAGGGTTATATGCCTTGGCTAGAGACTCAATCTCGCCAAGGTTGTCACGAAGGTATTTGCCCGTAGACTGAAACTGTCCGTTGCTGGCCCGAAGGGTCTTTTCAAACTTGCTCGCACTGTTAGCGGTCTTGATAACGGCACTATTAAGTTCAGCAAGCGCCTTCGCAGCCCCGCGCGCTTGGCTAGAGTCGATATCGAATACAAGTGATGCGTCCATTATCGCCTCTTATTTCCCATGCGCTGCCGGTCATTATCCTCAAGATTAATCTTAGGACGCTTGGCGTGATATTTTAACATTTCGATCCGGCCATGTCTAAATGCGCGATCCATCGCAAAGATGAAATCACGCTCATATTTTTGCATGACATTATATGTGTGACGCTGCCAGTCGTCAATGATCGCAAATGTTACGGGCTTTTCGGGATCACCTACAAGGTTGCGAATATCCCAGAAGTTGTGCCAATATTCCACACCCTCAATGGGTATGTCAACTTCCGGGATAGGCTCGCTGCTATGAATATATTTCAGAAGGTCGGCTTTGGACATATTATCCTCGCCGTCCTTCGTGTAATATACTATTTCCGTTTCGACGGCTTTTGCGAGGGCTGCACCGATTCGGGAAAAAAATTCCCGATATTCACCCCGGCCTCAATGATCTGACTGCGGATCCAGATTGCGTTACGGTGGTTGACCACCTTATCAACATTCTCTTTGCTGAATACGGGATCAGCGCCAAGATCATCCCATTCGGAACCGTTCCAATCCCATCCAACAACTGCCGCAGCCGCCCGGACCTTCTCATATTTCAATTCAAGTTCGGCATACTGTTCGGTCGTGATGACTTTATCAGCACTCTCAAACATCATCTTGATGCGCTCGCCATCGACAGCTTTCACCGCCTTAACGACGCGCTCACTGTCGAACGAAACAATATGGAAAACAATGCCGGTATCCTCCCCCGCCTTTTCGTGCGGGAAAGGATATTTCAGATGAACAGGGAAAGACTGCTCATATTCGATCAGGCTAGAAATATCCACAACAACCTCCTTATGTGGTATTTAGATCGCTTCGGGCTTAACCAAGATCGGCGGCTGAACCAGTTTCAGCGTGAACGAGTTAGTGATAAACTCGTTTACCGAACCCTCGTTGTCGCCACGCGAAGTCACCATAGCCCGCGCATAAACAGTGGTGTTGGTAGTCGTCGCCTCGTTCGGGCTATCAGCGTAAACCTTACGGAACGCCAGAATGACACTTCCGCCAAAAGCGTTGCGAACAATGTCCTGACCAGTGCAGTCGGCCTGATAGAAGACGGTCATCTCCGTTTCACTGCCAGAAGCCGCGCCTACACCGACAACCGCCTCCCCGGAAATGCAGAACTCCTCCACAATTTCAGCTTCCTCACTGAATGATGGGGCAGTTTGAGGGCAACAAACCTCAATATATTCCAGTGCCTCAAATTCCGATTGGGTAAGATCGTCAGGCTGTGGCGTAACACACACCTCAACGGTCATCCCCTTAACTAGAGTCGCTCGTGCCATGCCTTAATCCCTTAACTAGGTTTCAAGACACAATATCAAAATACTCACGCACAATCAAAGAAGCCTACACGTAACTCCACTCATATCCGTAAGCAGTTTTACTTACCCCACGGCAGGCCTCACTTATTCGACCCGTCCCCTTGCGCTTAACACCTGTCGCCCACAGCGCCGCGTCAGAAACACTATCGAAAACCATTCCATTGGAACACTTAACGGAAACCATTTGGGCCATACCCTTAGTCATGTGCGGCTTCTCCTGTTCCCCCTCATTCCACCAGCTAAAACCGTAAGCCGCGCTATACTTTCCCTTACAGCACTCCGATATAAATCCGGGGCTGGCCGATTCTGAAATCCCCTCTGACTCAACCCAACTTGCCGCAGATACAAAGCTTTCAAACACCATTCCGTTAGAACAGCAAACCCTCTCCTGCCTTAGGTTTACATACTCCCTTGCGTCGTCTCCGTCATACCACCATGCGAAACCATATGCGTTATTGGCCTTTCCCTTACAGCATGCTGATATAGCCGATGCCTGCGCCTTCGGTTTTCCGTTCGATGCGAGCCACTTAACGGCGGATGTAATGCTGTCAAAGCGCATACCATTTGAGCAATTAACCCCAATGACGCACTTACTGATCGCGCCGCTAGCGCCCTCCCCTCCATTGGTTACATTTACAAGAGGATGACAAAGCGACCTGAATTTGGCTATGAGAATTTTCTCATGAGTGAACGCGCAGACTTCTGAATTGAATTCTCCGCATATGATAACTTCCACACCGTGCTTATCAGCCGCACGGTGCCACCAGACAGACCTTCCGGTTCTCTGCCACGCCCTATTCCGCTGGCCCTTGCCTACGTAAAAGACAAGCCCATCTGATTCTCTTATGTGTATATATGTGTAATACATGAAGCCCCCTCAGGGAATCATATATTAGTTTTCACGTGACTGTCAAGCCCAAGACCTGAACGGCACCTGTAGGTCAATCCTGTTCAAAGGACCGTCCAGATAGGACGCCATGAACAGTTTGGGCCGCTCATGAATCTGGGTAGTAACCCCGTCATACGTCACCTTANNAGTCCAAGATGCTCCGCATATGTCCATTCAACAGGAACCCTGACGGCGCAGTCCAGATAGCCTCTGAATTCCGTCCCGCATTCAAACGAAATGCCCGGCTCATCAAACGCAAGCCATACGGGATTGACATAGATGTAAGGCTTCGTGGCGGTTGGATAGTAAACCGTATTCGGCATTACCACATCAACGCCCGATTCGGTGAAAGATGACACCAGTTGCTCTAATCCAAGCCATATGTTTACTTCTACGGTCATTTCATTTGCATTCCATATCTAGTTGCGGCCGCCCGCATGATTGACCTGTATTGCGACCCCGTGGCTTCTATCCACCGATGGCCCTGCTGGTTATAATACCTGCCAAGACTATCAAAACCCACGAAGCCATTATTGACCCGTCTAGCATAGGTGGCCCTATATACGTAACTTACACGATCACCTAATTCTAGGCTATCAAGCGTCATGTAGCTTTGTGCAATGCCAGAATTGTAGTAACCCGGACCAGTCGGGCCTTGCGCCTCTGTATCACCGTTCTTAGTCGCCACGAGGGTGTTGCGCAGGTTGCCGGTATCAACAGGCGTGTTTCTATACAGCGCGTCGTAGAAGTCTTTGCTGCCATCTCGGAACACGTCAGTTGACCGTTGCTCCGTCTGCTGGACCCATTGGTTAACTGACTTCAGAAACCCTCTAGTGGTGCCGACTGATCCCCTTATTCTAGCCATTCCGCGCCACCTTATATACGACCTGACAGCCACAATTCACCACCTCACTAGCAGGCAGGCTAGGATCGTGCGGATATTGACAGGTAAACCCGTTAACCGTGAATGGCGTGTATAGGCCCCGGACCTGATCGCCGTGCAGGGCTATGTGGGAATCACGAGGATACATCATGCGGCTGCTGTGACGCCACTCCTTGATGATGCGGCTGGGGTCTAGTCCGGTCTTGTCAATGGCTTGCTGCCATGCCTCCATGCGCCCTGCGTTGATAGCAGCGCCGCGTTCCGTGCGGGCGATCATCTTTCCGCGCGACAGTAGAAGCTTGTTGGCATACTGTCGGCTAATGTTGTCAATCTGCGTGGCGGTCAGGGGATCTCCGCGCCGCAACAGACTGTCAAACCTCTTGTCCCGCAGCCCATATCTAAGAGCCGACTTTGGATTGTCCCGCAGCAAACGCCGCATATTGGCCAGCCATTGCGCCTGATGTTGGTTCAGTCCGACCACGCCACCCTTGCGCGTCCCGCCGTCCATACGGCCCACTAGGTCAAGCGCGATCCTGTCAACGCTACGCCCGAACGCATAGCCATCCGCAACCGTATCTCGCACAGCATCCCGCATATCATCAGTTATCGCCGTGATGTGCTGACCGACCACATTGCGCGCGTAATCCTCAACACGTGGATTCGCACTGTTCCACCGAACCGGCACTTCAAACCTAGTTCGGCTAAGTTCAGTCTGTCCCGCCTCGGCATATGCCTGTGTCAACAGAACCCGCATTTCATCGAACGCGGCAGGCTCAATGTCAACCGCATTCAGGATGGCGTTGTAGTCACCAGATGCCAGCGCATCATTGAGGCGCGACAGCACAACCTGATCGGTGATGCTGCGCGTTCCTCGCAGAAATGCACGTTCTATCTGGCGTTCAGTGGTCATATTCCGGCATCAATGCAAATTGCGCTAAAGTATGTCTTGTCCGCGTTGATTGATATCGGCTTGGCAATAGAGCCGGAACCCTCGGCAGTCACGATATACCCGTTAGAGCCATCTGAATTAATAATTCCCCTCAATTGAACCTGCCCTGAACCACTTGCCGGTGCAATAAATTCACTGGATATATAAGTTGACGAGCCAGATTCATTGGTAATCTTAACAATAATCCTCTCCCCATCCGAAATTCCAGAGTCAACATAAATACTTACACTAACATCCCAAAAACCAACTGGCGGGGTGAACACAGACGAATTCATTGTGCCGAATGGATCATGCACAGAATTCGTGAAGCTAACAACTCTAAATCCAGTTGGCGGTATATTCTGAACTTCGCTTCCTGATTTGTTTGCGTAAACCAGCCCATTTACAGACCGCCACGGGGTTAGTGTTCCAGACCGTCTATGTCTTTTCAACCTAGCGCCAGTATTAGGCCGTACTATTTCCTGAACTTGGAAATTTTGGTCATATTGTGTGTTTTTGACGATAGCGGTCATAGGGAATGGTACGCCAGATGCTGACGTGTTAAACCTGAATTCCCCCGTGCCGATATTATAACCGTCCAAGTCCCTTATGAAAGAAAGTTGACTTCCGATCCTATACGGCACAAAACCAGACGAACCCAGAATTGAGGATGCTGCCATCCGACCAGCGTGGAAGTATCCCTCGCCGTTAAGATGAAGACCATCCTGCCAAAGAGAATTACTAGCTAGTGCGGGGATATTAATATACTTCCTAAATGCACCATCTGAAGAAGCTACTCCTTGCAGCACAAGGTTCCTTCCATCATCGCCATTCCTGCCGCTCCTTGTTGTGGGTGAAACACCGAAAACCGCAATAGGCGTTGAATAGGGAAACCATACATTTGACCTAAACCTCGTTATCACTTCTTCGAAGTTATTCGGATAGTCAATATCTGTAGCCCCGTTTTCACCCTGCCACCAAAGCATGTAATCAATGCTATCAACCCCAGCCGCAGAGATAGCCGGTCCCATATTAGCAACGCAGTTGCTATAAACATCCTCCTCTGGCGACGAACCGGGAAGCCAACCCTCAATACCCCTTCCGCCAAGGGCGCAATTTACAATATAAACATATGATCCCGGATTTCTCTCGGCCAATTCGTTGGCAAATGAAATAGAAGTGCTCCAGTTCCCCGGAGATATTTTCTCGAATGAGTTACCGACACTGGTCATATCCCCCTGAACGTTATTCCAGCGGAAAACTCGATCTGAAACGTATGCTCCGTAGGGGCGCTCCCGGAACATATTTGATTGCCCTGTTGCCAGTATGAAAATCTTACCGGAAACAACAGACCAATCCCAAAGCTCCGTCTGCCCGCCATTAGCACCACGGATCTTATAGACGCCCGGCCCAGCCCAGAACTGCGCAAACCCCTCAAGCGACCCGGTGAAGGGGTTGGCTTTAGGGGTGCCATCCTCATTAAAGATAGAGGCGAGGGTTACGCCGTCCGATTCATAGACCGTGATCTGAGGATTGAATACCGTATTACCCGCTTCATCCTGAACCGTTGCCTGCCACGCTTCCATTACGCAATATCCTTAATGATCGTATCCGTGGACTTGAACAGTCCAGCCGAGACAGTTTTAACCAACCCCGCGCTAGTCGTAACCCTAGCCTCATAATAGTTATGCGCCCTGACCAGAGATTCCGTGTCCGCGCTAGTCACCGTCACCATGAATTGATACATGTTGCTGCTGATCTGGA
>JACYYK010002223.1_pt1 | contig 10616 bp, 8 predicted proteins | sample 8236871 | NCBI WGS metagenome assembly JACYYK01 (sample SAMN14103087, study PRJNA606662) | landfill metagenome | isolation source: landfill solid waste inoculated with endophyte fungus Paravalsa indica | place: India:New Delhi, Okhla landfill site | collected 2017-11-05 | reverse complement strand
CACCAACCCGATCCAGGACCGGGCCCGCTGGATCGGCCTGTTCATCGCGCGGATGGGCGAAACCGGTGGTTACAACCGCGCCGAGGCGATCGCGGCCATCGACCGCGAGGGCACCCTGCCCGACATGCTGACCTACCGTCCGTCGCGGCCGGCGAAGTACCCCAACGGCCGCACCTTCACCGATGACGTCATCGACTACCGGTTGAACTTCCTGACCAAGGGCGAGAGCCAGGCCCCGGGGTTGACGCCGCATACCGACACCCTCGACGAATTCCCGTACCTGGGTCCGCCGCACTAGATCCGGCTCAGATCGGGTCGAGGTCCAGCCAGTCGTCCACCCGGAACCGGTCGCCGCGCGCGACGATCCGGGCACCGCCGCGCCCGGGATAGTGCGCGGGGACGACGGCGGCCCGCCGCCGCGCGGCCTCGGTGAAGATCCGTCTGCGGGTGACGACGGCCTCCTCGGGGTCGACGTCGAAGGCGCACACGTCGCCGGGCCGCGGGATCTGGACGGGACAGTGGGTCAGATCGCCAACGAAGACCGCGGGCACCCCGGCGTCCAGCCACACCACCGAAGAACCCGGCGTGTGCCCGGAAGCCGTTCGCAGCCACAGTGATTCGCTGATCTGGTAATTGTCGTCCCAGAGCTGGATCTGGTGGGCCACCGGGTCGATGCTGTCGGCGAACAGCAGGCGCGCACCGTCGTCGTGGCCGGGGCCGTCCGGTCCGAAATGGCGGTGGTCGGCGTCGTGCATCAGGTAGCGCGCGTTGGGGAACGTCGGCACCCAGGCTCCGTCGACCTGCGTCGTGTTCCAGCCCACGTGATCGGTGTGCAAATGGGTGTTGACGACGACGTCGACGTCGGCCGGGTCGACGCCGGCCCGCTCCAATGCGGCCGGGAAGTCGCTGGACAGATGTGACAGCGTGGGCAGGTGGGGCCGGTCGCGGTCGTTGCCGATGCCGGTGTCGATCAGCACGGTCAGGCCGTCTACCTCGACGATCCAGGTCTGGATGGCCAGGCGCAGCAGCGCAGTCTGCGGATCGTAGAAGTCGGGCACCAGCAGGTCGGCGTTGGCAGGCCAGGCCTCATTGGGGGTGGCGGGAAATAGCACGGTGCCGGCGTCGAACTGATGCTCGACGACGCGGGTCAGCATGGCTCTGCCCAGTTTGATGCGGCCGTTCATGTCCTCGACCGTACGGTGTGGGCCACCGAACTAGTTGCTACTTCCGCCCACCTCGGCGGGCAGCGGGTCGCTCGGCGGCGCCGCGGTGGTCGGTGCACTGGCGGCCGCACCGGCCGTGTGGAAGTCGGTCCACGGCTCCTCCCGGAGCACCCGGTCGCCCTCGCTGATGATCAACGACTTCGCCGCCACGGTGTACTCGATGCCGTAGTTCTCGGCGATGAACGCGCCGTCATCGGCGAGCTTGGCGGGCAGAATCATCTTGGCGCCGTCGCGCAGCCGCACGCCCCGATACTGGTACTCACCCTTGGCCGACTTGCACACGGCCACTCGGGATTTGTCCGTGCTGCCGAACTCCACCACGGTGCTCGGCGCGGCGCAGCGCGCGGTGGAATCGACGTAGCCCTGGGCGTCGGTGGCGGGTGCGGCCGCGACCGTCGGCGCGCCGATGGCAAGCAGCGCAGCGCATCCCGCGGCGGCGGCACCGAGTCGGGGGGAGAACCGGAATGCAGACATCGACGTCCACCCCACCACGTTTCCCCAGTTTGCGCGACCGTTGACGCCGAACCTCGACAGATTCGTTAGGCCACCGACATCTTGGTGATCCCCTAGGACCCGGCGATGGGTTGGTTCACCTAGTCGGGAAGCGAAGCTCGTTGCGGTACGCCGTGGGCGTGACCCCCACCCGTTGCTTGAACGTGGTAGCAAAGTGGCTCGGGCTGGAAAACCCAGCTGCCGCGCCGATTTCAGTAATCGTCAAGGTAGTGGTCGACAGCATCGTCTTGGCCTTCTCGATGCGCAGGTCCAGCACGTACTGGTAGGGCGTCGTGTTGAAGGTATGCGCGAACGCGCGACGGAACCCGGCCACCGGCATACCAGCGATTCCAGCCAGCGTGCGGAGATCGATCTCGTGGTCGAGGCCGTCGCGCAGATAGTCCAGTAGCCGCTGCTGCGCAGCCAGATCGAGTACCCGACTGGTTTGGCGTCGGACCGGCTCTTCACCGTAAAGGTCGAGGATGTGCAGGCGCAGAGCATCGGTCAAAGTCTCCCGCAGCAGCCGCGACACGACGTCGGTTCGGCCGGCTGTGCCGGCGACCCGCTCGATCATGCTCAGCAGCAGTGGGTCTCGCCGGCCGGCGACCGGGCGCAGGGTGGTGGCCCCGATCAGAGCTGGAGGCAACGTCAACACAGCGAACTCGCAGAACGCTTCCCGGGCCTCGGCAGCTGACCTCGATTCGGCGGGGATGACCCACACGTTGCTCGCGCCCGGATCGACCCGACCGTTGGGTCCGCGGTCGAACACGACCTCCTTGGAGTTCGCGGTGCCGCGGCGCCACACCCGCACCTCATGCTCCGGCCCAAAGACGGACCAGGTGGTCGGTCCAGCCAACGCATGGGTGATGAATCGAACGTTGATCCCGGTCTTCGCGGAGCCCAGGCTCAGGCGCATGTCGCTGCGGGGCGCCAGCGAGTGAACCGCTGGACTCGGGCGGCCCCGGCCGGCAGCAGCCGATCCGTCAGCGTGCTCTGCTAACACCGGGACATCCTATCGTCGGCACGTCGGGCACAGCATCGATGCCAAACGTGACCTGACCGGGTTCAGGGTGGCTGCCCGGGCACGGTGCCTATTCGTGCAGCATCAGTTTCCGTGGCACGTCGGATCGTCACAGAAAATGGATGAGCCCGTTGCTTCGAGTATCGGTGCGAGCAGGGAGAACTCGGTGTAGTTGTCCTCTCCCTCGGGGGAGCCCCGCAGAATTCCGACGGCGGCGACTTCGTCGTTGCCGAGTTTCACGTACGCGGGTGAGCCAGAATCTCCCGAGGCGGAATACAATTCGGCTTCCACAGTGAGGTGGTCGTGTCCGGAAACCTTGCCGCAGGTTTCGCCGCTGACGAATCCGAACTTGCATAGAGTCACGTTGTTGTTCAACAGATACTCGTGATCGAGCACCTTGGTCACCCGGTACACCCCAGCGATCCTGGCGTTTCCTTCCGCCGATTCAGCCAGCGCCGGGTCGATTTCGATCACCGCGAAGTCCGACCACCCGTCCGAACCGGTCTCCACGACCTTGTCCGGCGTGAGGGCGGTCTGGACCGTCGTGAAACGGCCAAGCTCAACGGCATCGTCCTCATCGCCAGTTCGGGTGAAGTGCGGTGAACCGTCGCCCGGACGGGCACAGTGGCCCGCGGTGAAACCGATCGCCGCATCTGAACCATCACGCCCGAGGAATCCGAGCGTGCACTCGTACTCGTCGTTGTCGGCGTCGTCGGCAGCGATTGCCGTGCCGGGAACGAAGTCATCGAAGGACAACCAATCGTTGCTCGTTCCGGTCATCACCTGCGACATGTTCGGTTGATCAGCCGGCACAGTGGGATTCGGCCAGAACACCAACGCGACGAATGCCACCGCGATCCCCGCCGCCAGGATTGCCCCACTGGCCACGAGGCGACGCAGTATCCGTCGGCGCGGCTTCACGGGCATCGGTGCCGGGAAGCCGGGCGCGGGAACTCCCTCGGTCACGGTTCGTCGAAGCTCGGCTCGTCGTCCGAGTCGACTATTGGTCCCGGGTCCCAGGCGTCACCATCATCTGACGGTTCGGGGAACGCCGGTGCTTCCGGTGTGGGCGCATCATCCGGAAAACCCTCGTCCGGGTCGGTATCGGGCGTGGGCGTGTCATTGGCGGGCTCGTCGTCGGGACCAGCGGTGTCGACGCCGCTGTCTGGGTCTGCTGCCCCGTGGTTGGGGTTGGTGCAGATGGTGCCTTCGCAGACGACGTAACCGGGACTGCCATCCGGGTTCTTGATGGCATCGGGGGCAACATAGCTGCCCACCGGGCAGCCGGGATCTTGGTTGCGCGCGCAGTACTCCTGGGTGCGGTTGTTACCGGTGGACCCGTCGGCGCCCATCGGTCCGCCGTCGATCGGGTTACCGTTGGCATCCCAGAAGCCCCCCGAGTTAGCTGCCCCGTGGTTGGGGTTGGTGCAGATGGTGCCTTCGCAGACGACGTAACCGGGACTGCCATCCGGGTTCTTGATGGCATCGGGGGCAACATAGCTGCCCACCGGGCAGCCGGGATCTTGGTTGCGGGCGCAGTACTCCTGGGTTAGGTCGTTGCCGGTGGACCCGTTAGCTCCCATCGGCCCGCCATTGACGGGTTTGCCGTTGGCATCCCAGTAACCGTCGGAGGGCGCGAGGTGGACGTTCGTGCCGTGGAAACTGCCCGTTGCGCACTTCGGGTCGCGATTCTGCGCGCAGTACTGCGCATTGGCGGTCAGCTTCGGCACCGCGCCCGGTTTGGCCGAATCATGCGGACCTCCGGCTGGGGATCCGGAGCCGCATGCCGACATCAACACCAGCGCTGCGAATCCGAGGGGGACCGTTACGAGTCTGTGCATCACTTGCCTCTCTGAATCCAGGCCGTGGTGCGGTGCGAATGTCGCTGCGCTGTCCGCACTTCGAACGGCCTCAGCCGGCCCGGGAAATCAAGCGGTCGGACCGATCATTCCTCGTGGGTCGGCTGGTCGGTGTTGTGCAGATACCACAGTCCATCGTCGTGCTGGAGGCAGTACCAGTACCGGTAGAAGTTGTCGTCGCCTACGTTGTCCAAGTGCATGTCCGGACCGTCTGAGATGCACGCCGACTCGGTCGGCCAACTCCACGGGATTCCGGTTTCGCCGTCATAGACGACCACGTCGTCGGCGAGAGCGACACCCGCGGTACCCAGCATCAGGCCGGCGCTCGCCAACCCCGCGATCAACATTCTCATTATCCCTGCCTTCCCGACAGCCAAGATTGCCCTTTGGGCGGATGACCAGAGGTGTACGCGACACCGTATCCGGAACCGGACACACTGAGCTTTCAGAAAACGTCCAGCCTTTTGAGAAACGAACCGGTCGGACTCAAATGCACCTTAAAGGCAAGTCGCGCATCAGCTAGGCGGAGCGACACCGCCGCGAGGGCTGACGGTCGGGAACTGCCGGGCTCTACGGCTTGATGCGGATCTCGCCCGGTTTCCACAGCCCGGAACGTGTCGCGCTGCCCAGGTCGATCTCGGCGGGCGTCGCGTCGACGATGGTCTCGAAGCGGCGCAGCGAGCCCCAGTCCCGGCCCCAGTCCTGCGACAGGTAGGTAGCCATCACGTGCTGACGCAGCAGCAGGTCGCTGATGCCCAGCAGGCCGCCGTTGATGCCGTCCTGCCAGGTGTCGGTGTCCAGCCGCTTGGCGTTGTAGTCCGGGGTGATCCGGTAGTTCGGCACCTCGGTGACGCCGTTGGCGTGCAGCATCGGCTGCTGGCACGGGAAGGCCAGGCCCACGGCCCAGTCCATCAGCACCGGCTGCTCGGAACCGACGTACTCCTGGATGGAGCGCAGTTCGGGCACCCGCGGGGGTGTCACGGCGATCCAGTCGCCCGGGGTCAACGACGCGTCGTCGGCGACTACCCGGACAAACGTTGCTTCCGACGGGATCTGGGCGCGCGGGAAGCGCAGGTTGCGCCACGACGGCGCCGGGCCCAGGTCGTAGGGCACCAGCCGGCCCAGCGCCTCGGGGGCGCCGTCGGGTCCGGGGCGGCCGTACTCGAGTTCGACGGTCTGACCCTCGGTGCGGCCGTTGAAGACGCTGTTGCCGGTGATGGTGCCCGCGGCGGTGATGACCACCAGCGGATGGCCGTCGTCCTCGGGCGGCAGCTCGTACCAGGCCGAGGCCAGCGTGCTGGGCTGCTGCGGCCCGGTCACGTAGCTCCCGGCCAGCGGCACCCGCGCGGGGTCCAGCCCGTAGGGCAGCGGCACCGTGGAGCCGTTGACGCCGGGGGTCTCGAGTTCCTCCGGGGCGTCCCAGTCGTAGTCGGAGCCGGGCACCACCCGGTTGAGCCGAATCGCCTCGGCGACAATGTGTTCGGGTACACCGTTGGCGGTGAAGCCGACCGGGCGCTCGCCGCCGAGCGCGCCGAGGGCGCCGAACGGGCCGCCGACGGGTGTCAGGAAACCGTCGCCTGCGTCCGGTTCCACCAGCACGTCGTCGGCCAGGCCGCAGCCGCCGGTGAAGGCGCGTAGGTTGGCCCACGCGTTCGAGTACGTCGGGTACTGCCGGACCACGCCGACCAGCATCGAGGCGATGAACACCACGACCATGAACCCCGCGGCCACCGGGATCGGCGCCGCGGTGACGGCCCGGGCCAACCGGCCCTCACCGCGGTCGCGCGGCGCGAAATGCAGCCACGCGGTGTAGACCGCCGAGATGGCGAACAGCACGAAAAACATGGTGCTGACGGTGATCCCGGCGATGGCGGGTTTGTCGTTGTTGAACGGTACGCCGAAGCTCGACACGTACCACCAGCCGTTGGTGGTCGACCAGCACAGCGCCATCACGAACAGCAGCGCGGTGACGAACGCCATCCGGTTGCGCGACCAGCGCAGCACGGTGCGCGACACCAGCACGGTGGCCAGCGCGGCCACCGCGGCGCCCACCGCGGCGAACAGGCCGAAGTGGTGCACCCACTTGGTGGGGGTGAACATCAGCACGAACATGGTGGCGAAGATGACGCCCATCAGCCGCCAGGCCGGCCCGCGGGCCACGCCGGAGATCCGCTTGCGGCGCAACATGATGAACATCGCCGCGAACAGCGACAGCGCGGTGATCAGGAACCCGAACCGGCGCGACAGCGAGCCGTCCACCGTCGGCAAGATCAGGTAGTAGTAGCGCAGGTTCTCGGTGTACCACTCCTGGCTCGGACCGATCGCGGTGCGGATCCGGGTGGCCTCCAACACCGTGGCGAAGGTCTGATCGGCGAAGACCACCGTCAGCACCACGGTGCCCGCGGCCAGCAGCGGCAGCAGCAGCGGCCACAGGCCGACCACGCGGCGACGCCGGGCCACGATGCGCAGGATGGGTCGGCCACCGGCGATCAGCGCGGCCACCGCGATCAGCCCGGTGGGCTGGATGCCGAGGGTGAAGGCGGCGGTGATGATCGCCAGCGCCGCGGGGGTGAGCCGGCCGGAGGTGATCGCGCGTTCGATCAGCACGTAGGTGATCAGCGCGCCGACGGCGATCTGGCCCTCGGGGCGCAGGCCGTTGTTGAACGGCATCCACGCGGCGAGCAGGACCATGCCCGCCGCCCACAGCGCCGGGCGACTCGCGACCACGGCCGGGCCGAACCGGGGCAGTACCTCGCGGGACAGCAGCAGCCAGCAGACCAGTGCGGCAACCAGATCCGGCAGCCGCATCCAGATGCTCGCCGTGCTGACATGGGTCATCAGCGCCAGCACGTTGTAGTACCAGCCGAACGGGTCCTCGGGGCTGCCGAACCAGCGGAAGTAGTTCGACATGTAGCCGGCGTGGTCGGCGACGCGCGCCATGCCCAGGATGTAGCCGTCGTCCGAGGAATTGGCGCCGATGACGTACCAGATCAGGAACGCCGAGATCACTGCCGCGTCGACCGCGGTGAAGGTGCGCCAGCGGCCCGGGATCAGCCGCCGCATGCGCCGCCCGTCGACGCGGTCGAGGCGCCACAGCGCCAGCACCGCGATCACGGTGGCCACGATCGCCAGCAGCATCGCCGCGAGCTTCAACGGCGTTGGGGTGCTGGAGAATCGGGTGTCGATGGTCGCCGAGAAGGACAGGCCGGGCGGGGCCGGGCCGGTGAGTTCGGTAAAGACGCCGACGATCGCCGGGCGCAGGTTCGGGTCGGCGAAGCCGGTGCGCTGCGGGCTGCCGTCGCGCTGGCTCAGGCCCACGAACTCGGCGTAGGTGCCCTCCTCCGAGGAGGTGATCTCGATGCGTTCGCAACCGGCGGCCTCGACCCGTTGGCGCGGCACGCTGGCCACCACCACGTTGCGGTCGGTGATGTCGACGCGCTGCGCGGTGACGTTGACAAACAGGCCGTTGAGTGCGGCGTCCTTACCGTCGGCCGGGGCGGTGCCGAGCACCATCGCGCCCTCGGGTGGCAGGTCCCGGATCACCTGACACGGGATGGTCGCCGTCAGCGACACTGGGGCCTGCGAGATCAGCGGCGCGGTGACGTTGCTGAATTGCCCGCCCTGCGGCCAGTTCAGCGTCGCGGTGGTCTGTACCACCGGCAGCAGGGGGGTCGCGACGGCCAGCACGAAGCCGATGAGCCCGGCGATCATCGCGACCCAGCGGGCCACGGTGACGTCCCTGGTGGTATCGCGCGCCGGCGGGGGGATGGTCTGCGTATCGCTCATGGGAGTGCCCTGATCGGTCCGGTGCGGTGCCAGCCCGAAACTCGCTGGGCGCCTGTGTCGATGACGGCGTCGGGGGCCTGTTCGGCGGACACCACGCGGTCGAAACGTTCGATGGAACCCCAGTCCCGATACCAGTCGTCGCGCAGGTACGACGGGACCGTGGCGGTGGTCAGCAGCGCCTGGATGAACAGGAACGGCCCGCCGTCCTCGGCGGACTGCCACTGGTTCGACGACGTGACGACCTGCTTGAAGTTCGGCAGGATGCGGTACTCCGGCAGTTCGGCCACGCCCAGGCGCTCGGCGAACGGCCGCTGGCAGGGGAAGTTCGCGGCGGTGGCGATGTCCATCAGCACCGGGGTCGACGAGCCCAGGAGTTCCTGCGCGGTCTGCAGGACCGGGACGCGCGGCGGGGTGAAGCCGAACCACTGGTCCTCGGACAGGTTCGGGTCATCGGCCACGATGCGCGCGACGTTGGCCTCCGGCGGCGCCCACGACAGCGGGAAACGCAGGTTGCGCCAAGCCTTTTGGGCGACGATATCGATGGGCTGCACCTCATCGAGTGCGGTGTAGCTGCCGTCGGGATTGTGCACGCCCCACTGCAACTTGAGCGACTGCCCGTAGTTGAAGCCGCCCTCCTCGTCGTAGTACCAGATGGCGCCGGCCGCGGCCACGGTCACCAGCGGCCGGTCCGGGGTGCGCGGCGGCAGCTGGTACCAGGCCGAGGTGGCTTGGGCGGCAAGGCGATTCTCGCCATAGCTGCCCAGCACCGGGGTGCGCTCCGGGTCCAGGCCGAACGGCAGGAACACCCGAGAGCCGTTGACGCCGACGGGCCCATAGCCGCCGCCGGTGCCCGCGGCGTAGCCGACGCCGACGTTCGGCTTGTTGGGGGAACCGTCGGAGTTCACCAGGCCGGGATTGGCGGTGACGGGTTCGGCGGGCTCGAGGATCTCGCTGATCCCGTTGGGGGTGAACCCGATCGGGTCCTCGCCGCCCAGCGGGCCGTACTCGCCGTAGGTCTGCCCGGGCACCGGCGTCAGCATCCCGGCGTTGGTGTCGGGTTCGACCAGCACGTCATCGGCCATGGCGCAGCTCGAGCCGGTCAGCGCGGCCAGGTTGGCCTTGCCGGTGGTGTAGACGGGGTAGCGCTGCACGAAGCCCTTGGCCATCGAGCCCACCTGCAGCAGCACCATCAGCAGCGCCACGATCAGCATCGGCGTCGAGGCCAGCACCCGGTTGCGGCGCGTGTTGGCCACCTCGGTGTGCCCTGCGTAGTCGATCCGGAAGTGCAGCCAGCCGGCCAACAGCGAGCACAGGATGGCCAGCACCAGGAACATCGTCGTCACGGGCTGTCCGGCCAGCACCGGCTGGCGGTCCCACCACGGCACCCCGTAGTTGCCGGTGTAGAACCAGCCGTTGATGCCGGAGGTGGCCCAGGCGACGACGAACAGCAGCGCGNNTGACGTACAGCGCCAGGTTGCGTCGGCTGTGCAGGCCCACCCGGGAGAACGCGAACGCGGTGACACCGCCCAGTGCCCCGGCCAGCCCGGCGAAAGCGCCGAACTGCACGGCCCACTTGGTCGGGGTGAAGGTCAGCAGCAGCAGACCCACCGCGGTGCTGCCGATCAGCCGCCACACCGGGCCGCTGGCCGCGCCGGGCACCTTGCCGCGCCGCAGCAGCACAGCGAGCAGCCCGAACAGGCACAGCAGCATCAGCAGCACGGCGAAGCGCCGGGTCAGCGAACCGTCGACGCTCTCCTCGACCGTCAGGAAGTAGTACCGCAGGAAGTCCTGGTACCAGGCGATGGTGGGGCCGACGACGTACTTGATGCGGGCCGACTCGGCGACCGTGGCCAGGGTCTGGTCGCGGAAGACCACCACGAAGATCAGCGACAGCGCCGCCGCCAGCGGCGCCAGTTGGGCCACCAGGCCGTCGACGGGGCGGCGTTCGCGGACGATGCGGGCCAGCGCCCGGGCGCCGACCAGCAGCGGGGCGAGCGCGATGAGGCCCTGCGGTGCCGTCGTCACGCTGAACACCGCGACGACGATCGCCGCCGCGGCCAGCCACAGCCGGCGGGTGCCGATGGCGTTCTCCACCAGCGCCCAGGTGGCCAGCGCGCCGAACGCGATCAGCGGTTCGGGTCGCAGTCCGTTGTTGAACGGCAGCCAGGCCGCCAGGAACACCGCGGCGGTGGTCCACACGGTCACCCGGTTGACGGCCAGCGCGCGGCCCAGCCG
>JACYYK010008290.1_pt1 | contig 10633 bp, 13 predicted proteins | sample 8236871 | NCBI WGS metagenome assembly JACYYK01 (sample SAMN14103087, study PRJNA606662) | landfill metagenome | isolation source: landfill solid waste inoculated with endophyte fungus Paravalsa indica | place: India:New Delhi, Okhla landfill site | collected 2017-11-05 | reverse complement strand
GCGGTCGCCTCGGGCGCGGCTGTCTCCGGAGCGGCCGGGGCAGCATCTTCCTGGGCGGACACCTTGGTCTTGCCCGCGCTCCCGTCAGCCTTGCCCGACGAGGTCTCGTCGGTCTTGCCCGTCTCCTGCGCGACCTCGTCGCGCTCCGCAGTGGACGCCTCGGTGCCGGGGACCTTCACGGTCCAGCCAGGCTGAATCAGGTTGGGATCGGTCAGGTGCTCGCCACCGGGCTGCTCGATGTCTCGGGACGCCTTGGCGATCTCCGGGTACCGTGCGGCGTCGCCGAGCTCATCGGCCGCGATCCCCGAGAGGGTGTCGCCGGCGGCCACGACCACGTGCTTGGCCTCGTGTCCCTTCGCCTCACTCTGGGCCTTGGCGTCGGCGGGGATCTTAAGTACCCAGCCCGTCGTGAGGAAGTCCGGCCGGTCGCCCAGCTTGCCCGGGTTGAGCTTGACGATCTCCTTGTACCGGGCGCCGTCTCCAAGGTGCTCCTGCGCGAGCGACCACAGGGTGTCGCCGCGAACGACCGTGTGCTCGGTGAACGCCGGCCCAGCCTCGCGCTCGTTGAGCTCCTGCTCCTGCGTCGTCGCGCCCTGGTGCGTTCGGCTTTGCTCGACGTCCGCGGCCACCGCGGCGTCGGACGCGACCGGCGCACTGACGGTCGTAGCCAGTTCGGCGTCCATGGGCGGCGCGGCGCTCGCGGCGGCCGCGGACGTGGCAACGGGCACAGCGGTGAACAGCAGCAGCGCGGCCCCGACGAGGCCACGGGCCGCGTTCTGGGGCAGCCGGAGCCCGGGCAGCCGGGGCGCACGAACGCCGCGCAGCTGGGCGATGAGCTCGACGACGATGCTCACGACCAGGAAGGCCCAGGCGATCCAGGCCGCGAACTGCATGAGCAGGAGCAGCAGGGTGCCGTCGTCCGGAGAGGTGAGCATCCCGGTGAAGGACTCGAGCGTCAGGCCCTCGAGCGGGTTGCCGGCGAGGGTCAGCAACACGGAGGGCAGCCCCGCGGCGATCGCGATGATCGCGAGGGTGGCGAACAGGCCCTTGAGTCGACGCATCACTGCTCAACACCTCCGACTGCTCGTACGACGCGTGCTTGGCCTTCTCCGGTGACGCGCATGCTGTTGATCCCGACGATCGAGAGGAACTGGGTGCGGTAGGTGTCGCTGGTGTGCACCACGATCGTGTCGCCGGCAACGTTGACCGTCCCGTCGACCCCGGCGGTGGAGAGATACGTGCGGGCGGCGGCCGCGGCCTGGTAGGGGTCTGCAGCAACGCCGTGGCCACGGATCGCCTGTCCGGCCTGCAGCTGCTGTCCGCCCGCGCGTGCAGCCTGGGAGGCGACGTCGCGTGCGTGCTGCTGGGCGTGCACCTGCCCGGTCAGGTCGACCGCGACGCCGACGATCATGATCATCACGATCGAGGAAAGGGCCAGCCAGGCCGAGATCGACCCCCGCTCGCGGCCCGCGGCGATGCGGGAGTGGAGTCGTTGGTGCCAGCGCATGGGTCAGTGCTCCCGGTAGGTGTCGAGGGGGCTGCTCATGGTCTTGGTGATCGTGATGGTCCCTGGCATGCCCGGCATGGCCACGTCGCGCAGGTTGACCGAACAGGTCACGGTGGCCGAGACGGTGGCCGGGGTGCCGGGCGGTGTCGCGAAGCCGGTGGTATCTGCCGCCACCTGCGGATTGCACTGCAGTCCCTGGTCGGCCAGGCTCCGCTCGGCACCGGCGTAGGCGTCCGTCTGGGCCTGAGCCTGGGTGCGAGCGATCGAGGCGGAGCGTGCGGCTTCTGCGGCCGCGGACTCGATGCCCTGGTGCGCGATCGCTACTCGGCCGGCGCTGATGATCAGGGCGATGAACAGCATGAAGGCGGGGACGCCGATCGCGGCCTCGATGGCCTCGGATCCACGTTCCCGCCCCACGCGGGCGCGGCGGCGCATCATCCGGTGATCCGTTCGACGGGCTGACTGGCTGACTGGGTGATCTGCGGGCTCCAGGCCGGCACCAGGGACAGCGTGTGGGTGGTGATGGTGACGGTGGCCTCGGTGGCGTCGCGTGCCCCGGAGATCGAGGTGCCGTTCAGCCCGATCGTCGTGGAGTCGATGTACCCGCGGGCGGCCTGGACGCCGGCGCCGCTGGAGCCGTTCTCCGCGGCAGCGGCGCGTGCACCCTCCTGCGCGGCGGCGAGTACCACGGCACGTGCCTGGTACCAGATGCCCGCTTGGATGCCGGCGAACATCAGCACGAACAGCGCGGGAAGTAGGACGACCATCTGGATGGTGGAGGACCCACGCTCGCGCGCTCGGAGAGCTTCTGCTCTTCGAGTTGTTCGTGCGTGCCTGGGCCGGTGGGTCACCGGATCTCGCCCGACTTGCTGGTGACGTACGCGCGGATCGCGCCGACGACGATGGCGACGATGGCGATGACGGCGACGGCCCACAGGACCTTCTCGATGGTCTCCGAGCCGCGGTCGGCCTTCTGCTGAAGCTTGTCGTGGGCGCGGGCGGTCATGGTCAGCCCGAAGGTGTGGAGCGTGGCGATCAGGTTGAGCATCGGATTCCCCTTTCGGGAATGGTGGTTCTTTGTCGTCATAGGAAGGTGCCCGCGGGGGTGGTTCGGTGACAGCTTCGAGCCAAGTGTGTTCCATGGGCGCCCGGGGCAGCATTGTGTGAGGGTCAGGAGTCGCCCATCACCCGCAGCAGCGCCGGGGTCACGAGGATGACCATGAACACCACACCGAGGAGCGCCATCGGCATGTTGATGCGCTCGCTCGCGGCGTTCGCCTTGGCTCGTTCGGTGTTGAGCATGGCCGAGCGCATGGCGTTGGAGCGGGCCCGCAGGTTGTCGTAGACCTGGGAGCCTTCGCCGCTCATCCGCATGACGTCGGCGAGGTCGTCGAGCTCGGGCAGGCCGAGTTCGTCGGCGAGGTTCTGCAGGGCGTCCCATGGGGCGATCCCGCTCCAGCGCGAGCGGGTGAGCTCCTCACTGATGCGGCGGAAGACCCACGAGTCGCCGATCTGCGCGGCGTACTCCATCGCCTGGCGGGGGCCTGCGCCGCTGAGTCGCTCGAGGGCGACCAGATCGATGTAGGCGCCCAGCGCGCGGGAGAAGTCGGCACGGGCGAACTTGGCGTCGACGCGCACGTCGCGGTCCGGGGCGAAGAACAGCACGGCGGCGAAGATCAGCGACCCGGCGGCGGGGACGACGAACGGCAGTGCGAAGCCCATGACGGCGAAGATGAAGTAGCTCAGCACCGGCGGGATGGCCAGGCCTGCCACGAAGTACAGGACCTTCTTGCCGTAGTGGCGGTGCACCGGGATGCGCAGCAGCGCCAGTTCCTTGGTGGGCGTCTTGACCCACAGGTTGGCGGGCAGGGCCTTCATCGCCCAGACGCCGACGCGCTCGATCCGGTCGGACGCGGTCGGGTCCGCGGCTGCCGCGCTGCGCTCCTTGACGGCTTCGGGCGAGTAGCGGCGCACGACGTCGACGGCGTCAGGGCTGGTGGGCACCAGGCGCCAGATCGCGAGTGCGATGCCGAGGCCGACGAGGTTGCCGCCCAGGAGGGCGATCTCGAGTCCGTTGATCATGAACGTGCTCCTTCGCTGGCGTCGGCGCCCATGAAGCGCGGGATCGGGGTGCCCTTGGACATCTGGCGCATCATCAGCAGCAGGCCGACGTAGGCCGCGAGGTAGGCCGTGATGAGGATCTGCCCGAGGGGCGAGGTGTAGGGGGTGATGTAGTCACCGGTGAAGGCCAGGACGATCAGGACGCCGGCGGTGATGATCGTGACCCAGCGGGCTGTGGCGCGCGGCTTGGCGCGCTCGGCCTCGATCTCGCGGCGTGCGCGCACGTCGTCGGCGACGGACTGGGCCAGGGAGTCCAGGACGGATGCGAGGCCGCCGCCACGGCGGTTGGCGCCGAGGATGAGGCTCGCGGCCACGACGTCGCCGGTGGCGTCGTTGAGGTCTTCTCCGAACGCGCGCAGTGCGGCTTCGGTGCTCCACCGGGCCCGGAGGCGGGCCACGAGGGCGGTGACCTCGGGGCGGATTTCCTCGGGGGTGGAGCGAAGGCTCATGCGCAGGGCCTCTTCCAGCCCGACGCCGACGGTCAGGACGCCGGCCAGGGTCCGGGTCCACTCCTCGAGCGCTTCGAGCTTCTTGATCGACGCCATCGAGTCGCCGGCGCTCAGGAGGACTGGGAGGCCGATTCCTGCGATGGGACCGATGATCAGCGCCACGATCCATCCCGTGATCAAGTACGCGATGAGTCCGGCGGCCAGGCCGACCAGGGCGAGGATCTTGGTTCGCTTGTCGGCGCGCTGGACGCGGGCGAACGCGCCTCCGCGGTGTCGGTTCGGGGCTGCCTGGTCGACCGGCACGGGCCGGATGCTGACGATGAGGCCGATCACGCCGGCGACGACCGCGGCGCCGGCCAGGGCGGGAATCAGGAGGTTCATCGGGGCACCTCCTGCTCGCGTCCGTTCTGGCTCAGGTACTGGGTCAGGTCGAACCCGTAGTCCTCGAGCTCGCGCAGGTCGTCAGGCATGACGCCGGGGATGGCGGGGCCGCCGTCCGGGTTCGGCCGGAAGACGTGGGTGTGGGCGTAGCCCAGGACCTCTTCGCCGGGGGCGATGTGCACGATCTCCGAGACCCATCGGCTGCGCTGCCAGCGGTTGCCCTCGTCGTCCAGGGGGCGGGTGCGCAGCCCAACCTGGACCACGAGGTCGACGGTCTCAGCGAGCTTCGAGGTGGCCAGGTCGCGCGTCACGTGCGGGCCGGCTTCCATGGCGCAGGTGACCAGCTTGCGGATCGCTGCGACGCCGTCGGCCGCATGGGTGGTGCTGATCGAGCCCGCGCCGGACTCCATGGCCTTGATCATCGCCCAGACCTCGGGGCCGCGGACCTCGCCCACGATCTGGCGGGAGAGGTTGAAACGGAAGCTGTTGTAGATGGCCTCGTCGAGCGTGAACTCGCCGGCCTGGCGCCCGTCTGCTGCGATCTCGCCGGAGCCGGGGCGCGCCTCCCACGCGTGCACGATGTCGTGGACGTCGCGCAGCTCGTGCAGGAGAAGCTCGAACTCCGTCTCGAAGGTGCCGATCTGCTCGTACCTGGGGATCTCAGCGCACAGAGCTCGCACGAGCGTCGTCTTGCCGGCGCCCTGGGGACCCGCGACGACGATCGACTTGCGTGCCCGGACCGCCGCCCGCAGGAACGACGCCTGGACGGGCGAGATCATGTTGAGGCCAACGAGGTCGTCGAGGCTGACTCGCCGCAGTCGGTGGCGCCGGATCACCACGGAGGTGTTGGCGGTGACCCAGGAAGCGGCCGCGAGACGAGAGCCGTCGTCGAGGCGCATGTGCAGGTGGGGGTTGACCGGGGAGAAGCTGCGCCCGCTGCCTTCGGTGCGCGAGGTCGCGATGAAGGCCAGGTTGTCGCGCAGCTCCTGGTCCGAGTCGGCCACCGGGTCGACCTTCACGAGCTCACCGGTGATCTTCTCCACCCAGGCGTTGTAGTGGGGCGTGACGATGATGTTCTCGACCTCGTCGTCCTCCATCAGCGGCTGGAAGCGCCCGTAGCCGAACAGCGCGTCGTACACGGCCTTGGCCAGCATCTGCTGCTCGTGCTCGCTCCAGGCCACCTTGCCGTCGTGCAGCAGGTCCGCCGCAGCGTCATCGAGGATCTCCTGGATGATCGCCTTCCCGAGTTCACGCTCGGCCTCGGGGTCGCTCGTGCGTTCGCTTCCCCCGCGCTCCGCCAGGCGCGTCGAGGCCTTGCCCCGGAACTCGGCCACCATCTTCCAGTCGATGCCGGCGGGCAGCCGCGCACCGGTGGGCGCATCCACCGCCACAGCGCTCGGCTCAGGGGAGACCGGGGCGTCCAGGAAGCTCGAACCGCCCGCGTCCCCCCATGCACTGGCCGACACCTCGTGGGGCGCCGTCGAGACCTGAGGGTTCGCCGTCGTGATCCGGCCGGCCAGGGCGTGCGCGGGCTTCTCGATGCTGGCGACGCCGTGGCGGCTGGACGGAGCAGACGTGGGCTCTCCGAAGATCGGCAGAGCAGTCGGGTCGGTAGGGCGGTCGTTCACAGCGTGCTCCTCTCCCCCGCGCCGGACTCGAGCTTCGCTCGGGTCTTGCCGACGGCGGTCTGGATGCTCTGCACGGCAGCGCGCAGAGACTTGTTCAGGCCCGAGGTCTCGAACTTCCGGGGCTGCGTGGCGCCGAGCGAGTAGACCTCCGCCGACGGCGAGTCCCACGCCAGGCTTGCCACGATCGGCATCTGAATGACCTTGGAGACCTCACGGTCGCCGTAGGGGTGCCCGGCACCGATGACGAGCCCTCCCAGGCTCTCCGGTGCGCCGACCCGCGCGAACTCCTCGCGCAGAGTCCCTGCCCAAGAACTGGCCCCGACCAGCGCCGGCAGCGTCGAGCGGAGCGTCAGCAGCGCCAGGTCGGCCTGAGCGATGAGCTTCATCGCCGAGCCCTGCAGCCCGAGACGTCCCGCGTCAACGATCACGTCCTGCCCGTTGCGCTCCAACGACTTGAACACCCCCGACAGCGGCTCCCACAGGTTCTCCAGAGCGCCGGCCTGGAAGTGGTTCAGCGGGCCAGGAAGGAACGACACCCGGCTCTGCGGCACCTGGGTGACCATCCGCGGCAGATCCTCCGCCAACGTGCCCTGTCGGTGCGAGACCGCCAGGTCGACGATGGTGTGGTCCGACGGCAGCTGCGCGCCGCCGAAGTAGCCCGCAGGGACAGCCCGCGCGCCCGTGGGATCCGCATCCACCAGAACGACCGGCCGCGGCCACGTCAGGGCGAGCCCCAGGGACGCCGTAGAGACTCCCGGCGAACCGTTAGCCGACGTCAACACGATCAGCGCCATGCCCTCAGCCCTCCTCGGAGTCCAGGACGGAGTCCACGACGATCGCGGCCGTGCCAGCCGCCGCCTGCGCAGCCACCGCCCCGGCGTCGTCGTGCGCCACCTGCACGTTGACCACGGTGTTGCCGGTGACCTGGTCCGTCGACACGCCCATGACCACAGCGGCCACCTCCGCCGATGAAGTGCTCGTGGTCGCACCGGCCTCACCGGCCGCCGCAACCACGCGCACCCGGTCTCCAACGCGCACCTGACCCGAGGGCAACTGGGCGGCGGTGACGCTCACCCCCACCAGCGACTGCCCCTCCCCCGGCACCGGCTCGTCGGTCAGCTGCTCCGAGGTGATGACGCCGCCAGCAGAGATATCGAGCGCCGCTCGCTTCCCAACGACGGTGTCACGCTGGCCCGCGGGAACGGCCCGCAGCGCAGGGTCGACCCCGATCTGCAGCGTCATCAGGTCATCCGCCTCGATGACCTCCCCACGGTGCACGGTCTCGCGCACCGTCAGCACCTGCTGAGCGTTCGACATCGACTGGAACGCGAAGACGCTCGCGAGCCCACCGACCACGACCAACACGACCGACAGGGCGATCAGGGCAGGACGCCGACGTGCCTTCGGCGGGGGCGCGATCTGCTCTGGCGCATCCACGGCGCTCGCGGTGTTGCTCCTGGAGCGTGCAGAGCGGTTGGTCCGCGTGGCCTCGCTGTCCGGAGTGGTCGTCGTCATGGGTCGTGGCCTCTCGATGTTGCCGGGTGGGTCGGGTTGGGCAGGTCTACTTCTGGCCGAGGTAGCCCGTCAGGGCCGCCACGATCAGGTGGTTGCGCGAACGGGCCGAGAACTCGGTGGCGACGTGGTCCAGGACGGCGAAGTCGCCCTCTCGCAGGCGGTAGTTCATGGGTGTCTTGAAACCCGCCTCGCTCGTGGGGTTGCTGTTGCTGGCACGAGCGGCGAAGAGCTTGCCGCCGATCGTCTCGTTCGGGTGGATCAGCTCCTTGAGACGGTCGTACGTCGACTCGACAGCGACCAGGATCAGCTCGCCGTGCGTGAGCTTCCGCTGCAGGCACTTGGCCTCGACCTGTTCGTACAGGCTCGTGGGCAGCTGCACGTTGGAGGCCCGGGTGCGGTCCTCAGGCCCCTTGGTCCCCTCGTCGGGGGTGGGAGCGACGGCCTCGCCGGCCGGGCGCGCCGACGCCTGCTTGCGGGCCTTCTTGCCGGTCCCCTTCGTGCTGCTCCGCGCGGGTCGGGAAGCCTGCTTGGCCGCCCCGTTTGCCGCGCTCTCATCGGACGTGGCCGGCTCGACGTTCGGCTCCTCGACGGGAGCCTCGACCGACGTTGCTGGCTCGGGCACGGTGTGCTCGTCCTCGCCCGCGGTGGCTGGCGGTGCCGTGTGGATCGGCTCGACCTTCGGCGTCAGGACCAGCCCGCTCTTGGATGTCGGCATCGGCCGACGCGGTGCGGCGCTCATGCTCGCGCCCTCTCCTGCAGCATCGGCGCGAGGTAGCGCTCGACGATGGTGTCGAAGATCCCGAGCGTTTCCCGACCTCGGGCGTCGGTCCAGCGCGTGAGGGAGACACCAGCGCCGTCAGCCTCGGAGAGGCGGGCCCACTCCGGGATCCAGGCTGCCTGGAGCTCCTCTTCCTTCGTCTGCTTCTTGCCGTCCACGATCTCCTCCTGGAGCTCCGTCTTGCGCAGGTTCCACAGGCGGTCACCGAACCGGGGCTTGAGCCAGTTCTCGACGTAGAACTTGCCCTCGGACGTGCGGCGCCAGCGGTTGACCACCACACCGGAGACGTGGACGTTCGGGTTTCCGAGGTCCTCGCCGTAGTTCGTGACGTAGTCGTCAACGCGGAAGGCGGCCTCGACGCCGTCGCGCATGGCGTCGGTGACGAGCACGACCTGGTCCGCCGCGACGATCGAGAGCTGGACCAGGTGACCGAGGTCCGGCTGCGAGTCGATGAGGACGACGTCGTACTTGTTGATCCACTCCCCGCTCAGTGCCTTCTTCAGTCGCAGCGCAGCGCCTGGCAAGCCGGTCTCGGTCTCGCGGTTGATGAGGTCCGGGCGGGAGGGGATGACGTCGATCAGCTTGGCTTCGGCGGAGGGCGTGAGGTCGTCGTCGCTGACGGTCCAGCCGCACTGGTACGTCGCACCCTCCCCCGCACCCTTGGTGTTCGCCGCGATGACCTCGGGCGTACCCGCGATGGGCTCCTCCGGGTCCTGTTCGATTCCGAGGCGACGGGTCGCGTTGCCCTGCGGGTCCATGTCGACCACGAGGACGTAGAACCCCGCCCGAGCGAGTGCAGCCGCGATCTGGACGACGGTCAGAGACTTGCCGGTGCCGCCCTTGTTGTTCCCAAACATCAGCACGAGCGGCGGCAGCTGTTGCCGCGCGTTCAGAGGCAGCAGCCGGTCTGCTGTGACTGGCTCAACCAGGCTCGGAGTCATTCCTCAACCTTCTTCCATCGCGATATCTCACCCATGGAAGGTGTCGGGCAGGCCCGTCCGGTGACCACCTGGCTTCAAAGTTCTTCGCCACGTGGGTCGCGAGGTGGGCTCACACGCGCCACCAACAGTGGGGTGCTAGCAGTGGGCCTACTCTCCCCCACCGTGGTGCCCTGTGTCGCGCACCTGTGGGGCACGTGTCGCACGCTGTGCCCCCCAGGTGCTCGCCATGTGGCCCACCACGTCGCATCCATTGTTGTCCCTACTACGCCTCCACGTGTCTGCCCACTCCGCACACACATGCTGCCCACGTGTTGACCACCTGTCGCCTTCGTGTGACGCCTTGTGTTGTCCACGTGTGATCCATTGTGTGGCCCACGTGTGATCCCCCGTGTGCGCTAGGTGCTCAACTAGTGGTTACCACCGACGCCCCACGTGCCCACCACGTGCGCCCCACAGTGGGCGCAGCCTGTCTTGCCATGTATCGCGCCTTGTAGCCACCACCTGTCCTGGAACCGGTGCCGGGCGCTGGCATCACGGTGGGGCGCGTTGTGTGATCGGTTGTGGCCGCCCTGTGTGGTCGATGGTGTGTGACCTGGTGTGAGTCCTTGTGGGGAGGCATCATGAGTGGCATGAGCGGCTCCGCACAGCGGCGCGACCCCGAAGCATGGGTCGAGGACATGGGCTGGCACCGGCGCATGTTCGGCCAGTCGTACTTTCGGTGGGTACCAGAGGACCCCATGGCGCTGGCACTGTCCTGGACCCGGGGTCGAATCCTGCACGAAACGCCACGTCATCTCCACGACCTGGATGGACAGCTCGTCGGCTTGAGAGATCACGCAGCCGGACTCGAGAGCGCGATACCCCCGCTCCTGGCCGAGGCCCAGCAACGCTGCACCCCAGAGGACTATCGGGCCGGAATCCAGCTCGCCGGGCTCACCCCCCAGGCGGTCGCGACGATGCGGTTCCGGAGCCCCGGACGACGGCTATCACGACACCCAGATGTCGAGCGCGCCATGACCGGCTGGCCCTGGCCGAACCCGTTCAGTCAGGTCTGGGAGCTACAGCAGGTCCGCGCCATGTACAGCGCAGCTGTAGACCTTCTCGAAGACGCCTTCTGCGATCTCGTGCTCGAGCTCGTGCCGAGCCATGGATGGCAGAACCTGGCCCAGGTGACGCTCCACAACCACTCCGTGGCCGGCCTCCAGACGCGCGTTGAGTGGCAGCGAGACGCACGGGGGGAGCCCGGCGACGCCCGCCGCACCCCAGAGCAGGCCTACCCCGCGCTCTAGCAAGACACTGCCAGCCTGTCTTCC
>JACYYK010012101.1_pt1 | contig 10640 bp, 7 predicted proteins | sample 8236871 | NCBI WGS metagenome assembly JACYYK01 (sample SAMN14103087, study PRJNA606662) | landfill metagenome | isolation source: landfill solid waste inoculated with endophyte fungus Paravalsa indica | place: India:New Delhi, Okhla landfill site | collected 2017-11-05 | reverse complement strand
GGGCGGGGCTTCGAGCACGTTCCAACGCCCGAGATCCGCCGCTCGACCGGCCTTCCCCTGCGCTGAGAATCACCCGGTACGCTGAACCCAGGAGATCGAATGAGCGCGACCTACACCGTCATCGTCGAGCGTCCCTCTGTCGGCGAGAGCTGGTCGGCCATGTGCCCGGACCTGAATGTCTTTGCAACGGGCGACAGTCGGGAGCACGTCGTCGAGCGGATCCGCGAGGCGATCGCGTTCCACCTCGAGGGGCTACGCGAGGACGGGCTACCGATCCCGGAACCTTCGTCGTCGGTGGTGCAGGTCACGGTCGCCGCCTGACGGGACCGATCCGCCGGCGCACGGTGAGCGGTCAGCGACCGTTCCCACCCACGAGCCTTCGGCATCGATACGACGAAGCCCCCGCGCTGGCAGGGGCTCGTGTCAGGTACCCGGGGGGGGATTCGAACCCCCACTTCCTCACGGAAAGCGAATTTTGAGTCCGCCGCGTCTACCGTTCCGCCACCCGGGCAGGTGAACGATCAGAGATGGTACGGGCCGTCGGCGGTCGGTGGTGTCCGACCGCTCGGCGCCGGCGATCAGGCCGCCGCCGAACCGGGGCGCAACCCGGGATGCCGGAGCGGCTCGTCGTCGTCGTGGTGGTGATGGCTCTCCACCTCGATCTGCCAGTTCTGCGTGAACGCGGCGATCGCGAACACGATCACGGCGACCTGGACGATCACCATCAGCAACGTCAGCGTGCCGAGGGTTCCCGACAGCGCGGCGTCGCTGTAGCCCGGGGAGTCGCGCGCCCACCAGCTCGACACGGACACGCCGCCGAAGATCGCCACGATCGTCGCCAGCCCGGCGGCCATCGGCAGCACGCCGCGGCTCCAGCGCAGGATCTGGACGACGAAGATCACGTTGATCGCGATGAAGATCAGCTGGAACGTGCGCGCCTGCTGGAACATGTCCCAGCCGAGCAGGGAGATCAGGACCATCAGCGCCGTCGAGATCGCGATGGTCAGGATCACGACCGCGCGCATCGTCTTGCTCGACGCCTTCTCGCGGTTCGGCCATTCGATCGTCGTGGTACGCGCCATTCCGTTCGGCAGCCTACACTCCTAGAAGGCCGATTGCACGGATTTACTACCGGCGGTCGCGAGCTTGTCCCTGCGGACGTGGTGGAATTGGTAGACACGCGGGCTTTAGGTGCCCGTGGCGCAAGCCGTGGGGGTTCGAGTCCCTTCGTCCGCATCGCAACCGCCGTCGGCGACGGCGGTTGCGCCGCGATCGGACGGGCGGCGTAGGCTCAGACCCCGCTCGTGCTGCCCGAGCGGGCCCGCTGCAGGCTCTCCTCCAGCGCCTTGACCAGGTCGGCGGGCGCCTTCTGCGGCTTCGGCTCGGGCTCCGGCTCGGGCTGGGTGACCTCGCCGGTCTTGCGCTTCTCGTCGATCAGCGCGAGCAGCCGCTTGCGATGCTCGTCCTCGTAGTCGTCGGGGGCGAAGTCGTCGGTCAGCTCGGCGATCAGGGCGACCGCGTCCTCGATCGCCTCCTCGTCCGGCTCGGAGTCCTCGCCGCGCGGGATCGCCGGGACGTCCTCGGGGTCGCGGATCTCGTCGGCGAAGTGCATCGTGGTCAACGACAGCAGGCCGTCCTGCTCGCGCAGCGCCACCAGGTACTGCTTGGAGCGCATCACGACGGTGCCGATCGCGACCTTGCCGGCCTTCGCCATCACGTCGACCAGCAGCCGGTAGGCCCTGGCGGGACCGGTGCCCTTGCCGGTCGGCAGCAGCCAGTAGGGGCGGTGGAAGTAGACCGGGTCGATCTCGTCCAGCTCGACGAACTGCTCGATGTCGATCGTGCTGGTCGCCTCGGGAGCGGCCGCGGCCAGCTCGTCGGCGGTCAGCACCAGCATCTCGCCGTCCTCCGTCTCCCAGCCCTTGGCGGTCTCCTCCCAGGCCACGCGCTTGCCGTCCTCCGACGCGACCCGGCGCAGCTCGATCCGCTCGCCGGTCTCCGCCTGGACCTGGTGGAAGTGGACGTCGCGGTCGCGCACCGCCGAGACCATCTCGACCGGCACGTTGACCAGTCCGAAGCTCAGCGAGCCGCTCCAGAGCGGGCGGGGCATCAGGCCTTCGCCTTCGTCTTCGCGGGCGACGACGAGGACTTCGCGGGCGCCTTCTTCTTCGCGGCGGCGGGCTTCTTCGCCGCCGGCTTNNGGCTTCTTGGCGGCCGGCTTCTTGGCGGGGGTGCCGTCCGAGCCGACCGTGCCGCGCGGCGTGCCCGCCCGCGAGCCGGGGCGCTTCTTCGGCGACTTGCTGCCGAGGCTGGCCTCGAGCGCGGCGAGCAGATCCTCGTCCCGCTCGGGCTTCGGCTTGGGCTTCTCGATCGGCTTGCCCGCCCGCTTCTCCTCGATCAGCGCGAGCACCGCTTCGCGGTAGGCGTCCTCGTGGTCCTCGGGATTCCACGGCTCCGACAGCATCTCGACGAGCTTGCCGGCCATCCGGAGCTCGCGCTCCTGCGGCTTCTTGCGCAGCGAGGGCAGCTCCAGGTCGCCCCTCTCGACCAGCTCGTCGGCGTAGCGCATCGTCTGCAGGCCGAGCACGCCGCGCAGCGGGCGGACGGCGACCAGTTGCTCGCGGGTGCGTAGGACGAAGCGTCCGATCCCGACCCGGTCGCAGCGCTCCAGCGCCGCCAGCAGCACCCGGTAGGCGTGCTCGCCGCCGGACTGCGCGCCCACGATGTAGGGCTTGTCGTAGAAGACCGGGTCGATCTGCTGGGCGTCGACGAACCGCTCGATCGCGATCACCTTGGGACGCGGCCCGTCGGCGGCGGCGATCTCGTCCTTGGTCAGGACGACCTGGCCCTTGCCGGTGTCGTAGGCCTTCTCGATCTCGGCGTAGGGGACCACCTCGCCGCTCTCGGCCCCGATCCGCCGGTGCTCGATCGGCGACCCGTCGCTGGCCCGGACCTCGCGGAACTTCAGCGTGTGCGGGCTGGTGGCCGTGAACAGCTTGACCGGTATCGCGACCGAGCCGAAGGTGATCGTGCCGTTCCAGAGCGAGCGGGCGGCCATGAGGTCATCTTGTACCCGGGGAGCGGGGGAAGCAAGCGATCGAGCGAGGCCGCAGCGCCCGTTGCAGCGCCGGCGGGCGCGGATGCAAATCACTCCGTCGGAGCTGCTCGTAGACTCCGGCCATGGATCCGTCCGTCCCGCAGCTGGAACCGCCGTCGGCGGAAGTCTGGACCGTCCGCAAGGTCGTGCAGCTCGGAACGAACGGGCTGATGCGCGTGCCCGACTTCCAGCGGCCGTTTCGGTGGGGTGCGAAGGACGTCCGTGCCCTGTTCGACAGTGTCTTGAACGGTTATCCGATCGGATCTCTTCTGCTCTGGCAGCGGGAGGGAGTGAAGGCCACCGTCGCGTTTGGTCCGGTCGAGATAGAGGCGCCAAAAAGCCGCGAGGCGTTGTTCGTGGTTGACGGACAGCAGCGGCTGACGTCGTTGGTCGCGGCTCTAGCCGGCGGGGACGCCGTGCTGAGCACGCTTTTCGAGTTGTACGTCGACCTCGACGACGAGTCCATCAAGTCCCGAGGCCACCGTAAGAACGTGCCGCCCCACTGGTTGCCGCTGCGGCTCGTGCTCGACACGCCGGCTCTGCTGCAGCATCTGCGCGATCTCGATGAGGCGGTGCTCGACTCGGGGCTGAGCATCCGAGCAACCGATGTCGCAAGTCGCATCGCTGACTTCAAGGTGCCGGTCTCGGTCGTACGCCACGACGACGAGCAAGTCATCCGCAAGATCTTCGAACGGGTCAACGCAACCGGCAAGCGCCTCAAGGGCGCCGAGGTCTTCCGCGCACTCCACGCGGCCGTAGGAGGAAACGAACCGTATGACCTGAGGAATCTCGCGACCGAGATCAGCGATCTCGAGTTCGGTCTGTTCTCGGAGGACGAAGCGCTGCGCTTCGTGCTGGCGCTGCGCGGGGGAGACGTCTACCGAACGAACTGGCAGTCCGAGTTCTCGGACGGAACCGATCCGGCTGAGGCATATCGTGAGACGTTCACCACGATGCGACGGGTCATCGCGTTCCTTCGTGATGAGGCCGCAATCCCTCACCGGTTGGCGTTGCCGTACGTTGCCGTGCTGCCGGTCTTGGTGCGGTTCTTCGCGTTGCAGCCCGACCCGACGCCCTACACCCGGCAACTGCTTCGGCGGTGGGTCTGGCGTTCGATTGCGTCGTGGACCGGAAACCGTGATCCGAAACCGGTCCGCAACGCGGTGCGTGATCTCGATGACGACGATCGCCACGACGAAGGCAGACAGGTGTTGTGGCTGCTCGAGCAGCTCGGGAAGGGCAGGATCGGCCAGCCGGACCTCGGCGCCGTGCGGATGAACGTCGCAGCAGCCGGTACGAATATTGCGCTCCTCGGCACGCTCGGCCCGCGCGATCTGGTCAGTGGCGAGGAGATCGACCTGGCGCTGCACCTCGACCAAGCCGACCCGCCGAGGACGGTGCTTCTCTCGTTCGCACCGGACGACGCCGGAGATGCGTCCGGTGCGCCGGCGGAGTCGCCGGCGCCGATCGCGGCGTTGGCCTGGCGGGTGCTGCAGCCGGTCCTCGAGGATGAAGCCGATACCCCGGGTCTCCGCCGTGACGACACCGTCGGCGCGGCGCTGATGTCGGCCTCCGACGAGGTTCTGAACACGCACGGCTTCGACGGCGAAGCGATCCAGGCGCTTCGGGAGGGTGACCTGCGCGGCGCGGCAACTGCTCGGGAACAGGCCCTGGCGGCTCTCCTACGTGACGCGTGGGCACAACTCGCCGAGCCTGACGCGACGGATCGACCGGCGCTGGAATCGCTGACGGTCGATGACTGACGCTGGTATCCCCGACGAGTTGGCCGTCGAACTGCACGGTCAGCGGGTTGGAACCTTGATCCGGACCCGTGAGGGATCACGATTCGAGGTCGACGCCGGCTACGCTGCCCTTCCGGCCGGACACCGGCCGGTGCTCTCTCAGCGATTGGAAGAGGATCTCTGGCAGCGGTGGGCTTCGCGCCAGGGCGTCCCCGCGTGGTTCGAGCACCTGCTGCCGGAACCGCACACGATCCTGCGGACGTTGATCGCGCGGAGCGCGGGCGTCCGTACCGTCCGGAGCTACCCGATGCTGGCCCTCGTCGGCGGCGACCTTCCTGGCGCCGTGGTCATCCGGGATCCGGCATCGGACGTTGCGCGGATGCCCCGCCTCGGGTCTCGCGCCGATGACCGGCAGTCCTCGGGAGACGAGAGGGCGCTCGAAGCCGAGCGTGTCTTGCGGTTCTCGCTCGCCGGGGTCCAGGCGAAGCTATCGGCCGAACGCGTCGGCAATTCGTTGGCGGTATCGACCAGCGACCATCGCGGTGACTGGTGGATCGCCAAGTTCGCCGACCAGCGGTACGCGGGCGTCCCGGAAAACGAGCACGCGGTGATGCATTGGGCGTCGGACGCCGGTCTCGATGTCGCACCCGTGCGACTGTTCGACACGGAGCACGTATCGGGGGTACCGGCGGAGTTCGCACGAGACGAGCCGGTTCTCGGCGTCAAGCGCTTCGACCGCACGCCCACAGGGCGGGTGCACCAGGAGGACTTCGCCCAGGTCCTCGGCATCGGACTGGGCACGACTGACAAGTACGAGCAGACCAACAACGACACGATCCTTCGGGTCGTTGCCGCGCTGGCGCCAAAGGACGTCGACGAGACCGTGCGCCGGATGGTGTTCAACGTGCTCGCCGGCAACGGTGACGCGCACGCGAAGAACTGGTCGCTGCGGTATGCAGACGGTGTCACGCCGCGTCTCTCCCCGGCCTACGACCTGCTGTTCACGTTGCCGTTCACCAACGACCGCGGGTTGGCGTTGCGTCTCGGCCGAGAGCGCGAGTTCGCCGCGATCCGTACCGCGACCTTCGTGCGGATGGCCGAACGAGCGGGTGTCGATGGCGAGCGGGTGGCGGCTGTCACGCGGGACGCCGTGGACACCACCCTATCGTCGCTGCGCGACGGATCCTTCGGGTCGTTCGCGTCAGCTGAGCTGCGCACGCAGCTCGAGGAGCACGTGGCACGGCTGCCACTCGCTCGGGGTGAGTAGCCGCCCGCCCTACGCGTCGCCGTCATCCAGGCCGGGCAGCTCCGGCCCGGGGTCGAGCACCGGCGCGAAGCAGTCGCCGTCGCGCGCGACGCGGGCGAGCACGTCGTCGGCGGTGAAGACCAGCTCGTCGGGGTCCTCGGACGCGCGGCAGCCCTCGACCTCGTCCCAGGTCACGGGCGTCGAGACCGTCGGTCGCTCGCGGGCCCGCAGTGAGTAGGCGCAGACGGTGGTCTTGTGGGCCGAGTTCTGGCTCCAGTCGATCAGCACCTTGCCCTTGCGCAGCGACTTCTTCATCCGCGAGACGATCCGGTCGGGGTGGCGGTCCTCGAGCAAGGCGGCCACCGCGTGGGCGAACGGCTTGGCGTCGTCGTAGGTCATGTCGGCGGCCAGTGGCGCGTAGAGCTGCAGGCCCTTCGAGCCCGAGGTCTTGGCGCGCGGCGTCAGGCCGAGGTCGGTCAGCAACGCGCGGATCTCGACCGCGACCGCGCAGCACGCGACGATCGTCGTACCGGGTCCGGGATCGAGGTCGAAGACCAGGGCGGTGGGGCCGGTGGCGCCACCGGGCGCGTCGGAATCGGCGCGGGAGAGCGACGGATGCAGTTCGATCGCGGCGAGTTGCGCTGCCCACAGCAGCGTCGCGCGGTCCTGGATCAGCACGAACTCGACCGGGTCCTTGCCCTGGCCGTGCTGGACGGTCGCGGTGGTGACCCACTCCGGGGCGTGGGCCGGCGCGTGCTTGTTGAAGAACGACGAGCCCTCGACGCCGTCGGGATAGCGCTTGAGGGTGACCGGCCGGTCGTGCAGGTGGGGCAGGATCACCGGCGCGATCCGGGCGTAGTAGCGCAGCACGTCGGCCTTCCGCCAGCCGGACGGGTAGTACGGCTTGTCGAGGTTGGTCAGCTTGACGTCGTGGCCGTCGACGTCGAGCACCGCGTCGCCGCGGGCGGGGATCCGCTCGGCGAGATCGGCCGCTCGCGTCGGCGCATCGTTCGACGTGCGTCGCTGGGTCGCCGACGAGGGGTCTTCACTCGTAATGAAGGGGTCGGCGGCAGACGAGCGGCCCTCGGTCCGCTCCGCCACCGTGACCGCGGGAGAGTCCTCCCGCACGACGCCGGCCGGATCCTTGTCGTCGCGCCGGCCGAGGTAGGCCGCCTGGCGCACCGAGCCGTCGTCGGTCCAGTCGGCGAACCGCACCTCGACGACCATCTTCGGCGTCGCGAATCGGGTGCCGCGCGGTGGTTGGCGGCCGTCGAACGGCGACGTCTTGCGCTCGGTCGCCGACAGGGCGGCGTGCAGGCGGTCGAGCGTGTCGTGGTCGAAGCCGGTGCCGACGCCCCCGGCGTAGCGCAGCTGCCCGTCGCCGTCGTGGACGCCGAGCTGCAGCGAGCCGAGGGTGCCCTGCCGCGCGCCCTTGCCGGGCAGCCATCCGCCGACCACGAACTCCTGTCGGCGGTGGTGCTTGACCTTCAGCCAGGCGTCACTGCGCCCGCCCGGGAGGTACCGGCTGTCGCGGCGCTTGGCGATCACGCCCTCCAGGTGCTGCTCGGCGGTCGCGGCGAACAGCTCGCGTCCCTGACCGGGGTGGGCGGCGGGTGTCTGCCAGTGCGGACCGTCGAGGGCCAGGGCCTCCAGCTGCGTGCGACGCTCGTCGTACGTTCGGTCGAGTAGCGACTCGCCGTCGAGCCACAGCAGATCGAACAGCATCAACGTGACCGGGCGGCGCTCGACCAGCCCGGCCAGCTCGCGGCCGCGCACGTGCATCCGCTCCTGGAGCGCCTGGAAGCTCGGCCGGCCCCGGTCGTCGAAGGCGATGATCTCGCCGTCGAGCACGGTCCGCTGGTCGCCGAGCGCGGCCTGCAACCCGGCCAGCTCGGGATAGCCGGTGGTGATGTCGTTGTCCGCGCGGCTGCGCAGCTCGAACCGGTCGGGGCTCGACCGGACGATCGCCCGCACCCCGTCCCACTTGACCTCGAACGACCACGCCTGCTGGTCCGCCGGCATCGTCGCGGTGCGGGCGAGCATCGGGGCGATGCGGGGAGGCGAGTCGGACGACACGCGATGACCGTACCCGCCGGCCGCGGATCGCCAAACCGCACCACAAACGCGAACGGCCCGCCGGAAGCGGGCCGTTCGTCGTAGGTGCTTCGGAGTCGGGGAGACAGGATTTGAACCTGCGACCGCCCGGCCCCCAGCCGGGTGCGCTACCAGACTGCGCCACTCCCCGAAGCCGAAGGATCGTACCGCAGCGGGGTGAATCGCGGGCGCCGCTCGGGGGCGCTCCTACAGCCCCGCCTGCTGGCGCAGTCGCTCCGCGATCTCTGCGATCTCCTCGACCGCGTAGCCCGGGGCGAAGACGTCCGTCTGCGCCGGGAGATCGACCGGCTCGGGACGCGTGGACGGGTCCTCGTCGACGACCTCCAGCGGCTCGCCGGTCTCCGGGTGATTGCCGTTGAAGACCGCGGCGAGCTGACGGTAGTCGTCGGGAGAGAACCGGTAGAGCCGGCGGTGGTCGCCCTTCTCGATGTACGGCCGAGACTCCTTGATCGCGTCGGAGGGTACGCGCGGGCCGGGGAAGAGCTTGCTCAGGTCGGCGCCGGTCAGGTTCTCGACCGCACGGGCGTACGCGACCTGGTGGACGCCGCCGCGGACCAGCAGGTAGCCCGTCAGTGCCCGGGCCGCCGGGCGGTCGCACGCCTCGTAGACGCGCAGCTTGCCGGATCGCGCGCCGGTCTCGAGGAAGTAGTTGTGGACGAGGTCCGACAGCAGATCGCCCGACGAGAAGACGTTGTCGCCGGTCCACGGCAGACCGCGCGAATCCTGGGGCAGCGCCCCCTTGCCGCCGTTGACGTAGTGGTGCGGGTTGCCGGGGATACCCGGCAGGCCGAGCAGCGGCGACTGCTGCATCGCCAGCTCGTCGGGGATGCTCTTGTCGTCGGTGAGCATCGAGTTGATCGCCGCGGCGACCAGCTCGATGTGCCCGAACTCCTCGGCGGCGATGTTCGAGATCAGGTCGAAGAACGGGCGCGCCTTCTTGCGCTCGCGGAAGTTGAACGACTGGAACGTGTAGTTGAGGAAGGTCGACATCTCGCCGAACTTCCCGCCCATCAGCTCCTGGACGACCTTCGCCCCGGCCGGATCGGGATCGGTCGGCGGCGGCATCTCGGCGAGCCAGCGGTCGATGCGCAGAATCATGCGGTGCTCCTGACGCTTGGGGAGGTACCGCACGCATGCCCGCAGGGCGGCGGCGCAAACGCAAAATCGCTGATCGGCCACAAGCGGTGCCCGGCGGCCCGGCGGCCCGACGGGCGGGGTCACGCCGGCCGGCGGTCATTCATCCGCCGGCCAGCTCGTCGAGCAGCGCCGTGGCGTCGCCCAGCCCGGTCGAGACCCGCCGTAGCCGGTCGGTCACCTCGTCCGGCCCCAGCACGTCGCCGTCGCCGTCGATCGCCGCGCCATCGAGCTCGATCGCGGCCCGCTCGCGGTGCTCAGGGTCGCCGGTGAACAGGCTCACGCCACCGTGCTGACCCTCGTCGGACGCCGCACGCAGCGCCGCGCCGAAGTCGTCGAACGGCATCACCGCGGCGACCGGGCCGAACGTCTTCTGCGACCACACGGCCATCGTCGTCCGGACGTCGTCGAGCACCGTCGGCGGATAGAAGCAGCCGGGACCGTGCGGCAACGCCCCGCCGGTCCGCAACCGCGCTCCCTCGGCGACCGCCGCGGTCACCTGACCGTGCACCGTCGCCCGCTGCCGGGCGTCGATCAGCGGCCCGAGCGAGCTGCTCGGATCGTCGCCGGGTCCGCAGCGCAGCCGCTCGACGTTGGCGACCAGCGCGGACACGAAGCGGTCGTGGACCGCCGCGTGCACGAGCAGGCGGTCGACCGATCCGCAGAGCTGTCCGCCGTGCGAGAACGCGACTGCGGCGGTGTACTCGGCGGTCGCGTCGGGATCGGCGTCCCGGTCGACGATCACCGCGCACTTGCCGCCGCGCTCGACGATCGCGGTACCGCGCCGGGCCGCGCAGGCCGCCGCGACGGACCGTCCGCTCTCGACCGAGCCGGTGTGGACCACCAACGCGATCTCGTCGTCGGCGGTCAGCGCGCTTCCGGTCTCGGCTCCGCCGTGGAGCAGGACCACGACGCCGGTGGGCGCCGCGAGCCGGCGGACCGCGCGCGTCACCGAGAGCGGCGCGCGCCCGGACGGCTTGACGACCACCGTGCTGCCGCTGGCCAGGCACGCCGCGACCTGCGCGCAAGCGAGCGCGACCGGATCCCGCCACGGCAGCAGCACGGCGACGACGCCGCGGGGCACCCGCTCAACGGTCTCGTCGCCCTGGGCACCGTCCGCGAGTCGATGGGCGGGACGTGCGCCTAGCGCGGCGTAGCGCTCGATCGCGTCGATGCCCGCCGCGACCTGGGCTCGCGCGTCGCGTCGCAGCGCGCCGGTCTCGGCCGTGATCGACGTCGCGAGCCCGGCGGCGTCCGCGCGCAACGCGTCCGCCCAGCCACGGAGCACGGCGGAGCGCCGGGTCCC